>Ga0164241_10004643_pt1 | contig 13189 bp, 18 predicted proteins | sample OricomyardsoilBY_FD_108780 | JGI IMG/M metagenome (GOLD analysis project Ga0164241, IMG submission 108780) | Backyard soil microbial communities from Emeryville, California, USA - Original compost - Back yard soil (BY) | ecosystem: Environmental > Terrestrial > Soil > Unclassified | place: USA...
GCTTCATCGTGGTCGACACGCGCGGCGCGCTGCCGGTGGACGACGTGCACTGGGCCGACGAAATCCACCCGAGCGGCACGGGATTCCGGCGCATCGCGCAGGACTTCTGGCGTCCGGTGCTGGCGCGCCAGTTTCCGGGTCGCGGGTTCAACTGATGCGCGAGGAGCATTTCCGGCCGGTGCTCGAACGACTGCTGGCCACGCGACGCGCGAAAGTCGAGGGAAGCCTGGCCGGGCAGCCACGCGGATTGCGCGTGTTGTTTGCCGGGACGTCGGGAAAGAACCGGTTGTTGGCGGCGCAGTTGTTCGCGCACGAGCTGTCGGTGGACCTGTACCAGATCGATCTGGCGCGCATCGTCAGCAAGTACGTCGGCGACACCGAGAAGAACCTCGATGCGCTGTTCAAGGCCGCGGAAGCGTCCGATGCGGTGCTGGTGTTCGACGACACCGATCACCTGTTCGGCGCGCCGCCGGTGGAGGATTCCGGGCGCTTCCCGAACCTCGACGTGGCCCAGCTGCGCCAGCGCATCGAGTCGTACGACGGCGTGGTCGTGTTGTGCGCCGACGATCGCGCGCACGTGGATCCAAAAATCGCGCGCCAGTGCGACGAAGTCGTGGACCTGCCCGAAGACTAGCGGTGCCGGGAGGGGGTTTGCGTGTTTCGGGCTGCGTGAACCAGTTAGTTAGATCGTCAAACGCGCCGAAACACGCAAACCCCCTCCCGGCACCGCTAGTCCCACGGCTGTAGTCCGCGCAGCCGACAGCAATGTCGGTTCGTTCCTACGTGCCGTCGCCCCGCAAGCCTGCATTTTGGGCCGGGGCCAGGCGCCAATATGCACTCCGCCGGCACCGGAAACGGCGCCAGTCCACCAATACCTGAGCGGAGATATCGATGCTTCATTACGCAGTCATCTTTTTCGTCATCGCGCTCATTGCTGCCGTGTTCGGCTTTGCCGGCATTGCCGCAGGCGCAGCGGGAATCGCGAAGATCCTGTTCTTCGTTTTCCTGATCCTCGCGGTCGTCAGTTTCATTGCCAATACGGCGCGGAGATAAGAGGTACCTATGCAGAAGTCCAAAGGCTTTGTCAGTGCGGTCATGTTCGTCATGACCCTGGCCATGGTTGCGTGCGCGTCCACGCGCACTCAAAAATCGGCCGGTGAGCAGGTTGACGACACGGTCACCACGGCCGCCGTGAAGGCCAACCTGGTTGCGGATCCCGTGACCAAGGCGCACCAGATCGATGTCGAGACCTTCAAAGGCACCGTTCAGCTGAACGGCTTCGTCGACAGCGCGGCGAGCAAGGAGCGCGCCACGGAAGTAGCCCGCAAGAGCAAGGGCGTCACCGCTGTCCGCAACAACCTGACCGTCCGCACGGACGGTGGGCCCTCGGGTTCGGAGCGCGTCGATGACGCGGCCATCACCAGCAAGGTGAAGACCGCGCTCGCCGGCGATCCCCGCACCAAGGCGCACCAGATCAACGTGGAAACGCGTGAAGGCTCGGTGCAGCTCTCGGGCTTCGTCGACAATTCGGAAGCCAAGTCGACCGCCGAGGAACTGGCGCGCTCGGTCGACAACGTGAAGAACGTCGACAACGAGATCGACGTCAAGAAGTGAGATGAGCTTCAGCAGAAGCTGAAACAGGGCCGCGGGAGGAAACTCCCGCGGCCCTTTTGTTGGCGCAAAAGGAGACTTGCCCATGAAACGAGACAATCGCATCGAACGCTTCAGTACTCACTGGCAGCAGAATTTCACCAACGAGCCGTACTACAACTCGCGTTACTCCTGGGATGATTTCGATCCGGCGTACCGCTACGCGTACAAGTCACACGAGGAGAATCCCCACACCCGCTTCGACGACATCGAGGAGCGGCTGGAGGCCGGCTGGGACATCGCCAAGGGCAAGTCGAAGCTGGCGTGGGCGGATGCCAGGCAAGCCATGCGCTCGGCGTGGGACAGCATCGAGCGCGCGCTTCCCGGCGACGCCGATCGCGACGGAAGGTAACGGGGACAGGCCCATTGGGCCGTTCGTCATTTCACTGGCCATGAACGCAAAGGGCCCGGCGATTGCCGGGCCCTTTGCGTTTCGAGCTCCCGCTACAGCCAGTATTGAATGGGGAGCCACATCATTTCCTTGAATCGCTCGGCCAAGCCGCGCTTCTTCCAGCTGGCGAGCGTCACCTGCTTCGAGTCGCGAAGGTCTGCCGCGAAGGCGTCATTCATCTGGCGCGCAAATCCCTGGTCGATGACACACACGCTGATCTCGTCGTTGTGCACGAAGCTGCGCCAGTCGAAGTTGGTCGACCCGATCGAAGACCAGATGCCGTCCACGACAATGCTCTTCGAATGCAGGAACGCCGTCTCGAGCTCGTATATCTCGACGCCGCTCTCCAGCAGTTCGTCGTAGTGCGCGCGGCCCGCGTAGAACACGCCCGAAAAATCGCTGTACGAGGGCAGGATCATGCGCACCTTGACGCCGCGCCTGGCCGCGTCCCGCAGCGCGCCCTCGAGGGCATCGTCGGGTACGAAGTACGCCATGGTGATGTCGATGCTTTGCTGCGCGTATGTGATCACCGAGAGCAAGGTGGCATAGATCACGTTCTTGTCGTCGGCCGGCGTGCTCGCGACGATCTGCACCAGCGTGTCGCCGCCCTTGACCGCCGTTGGCGAGAACGCCGGCAAATCGCCGCTGCACTTGGCGCGCGCCCAGGTCTCGCGAAACAGGCTTTCGAGTTGTTTGGACGCGGTGCCGCGCAGCGCGATGTGCGTATCACGCCATCCCTCGTCGATGGCCTGTTGCCTGGAGAAGCCGCCGCTCTTTGCCTGTCGCGACGCGATGCGGTAGGCATGGCTGAAATTCACGCCGCCGGCGAACCCCTGCACACCGTCGACGACCACGATCTTGCGGTGGTCACGCTGGTTGAGACCGGAGTACCGGTCATCGAGGGGATTCAGCGGATTGAATTCGCACAGCGCCACCTGCGCCTGTTGCAGGCCGGCGAGGAATTCCTTGCTGGTGGTCAGCGAGCCGACGGCATCGTAAACCACGTACACGCGTACGCCCCGGGCCGCGGCCTGTTTCAACAGTTCGCTCAGATGCAGGTCGCCTTCGACCGCCTCCTCGAAAATGAAGCTCTCGACGAAGATGTAACTGTGCGCCTGCTGGATGGCGGCGAACATGGCTTGGTAGGTGCGCGGCCCATCGATGAGCAACTCGACGCCATTGCCGGTGAGCAGCGGCGGCGCGCCGAGGTCCCGCATGGCGGCCAGGTGATAGTCGAGCAGGGCGGTGTCGCCAGTGGCGGCAAGCTTGCGCGTGGTGCGCAGGCTCGCGGCACGGCCTACCTCACCCTGGGGACTCACGAGGTCGATCGGGGTGTTAGACCGCGACAGCGGCAGGCTGCGTGCGAACTGGTACTGGGGGAGCGCCTTGCAACCCGTAAGCGCTGCGACGCCGCAGAAGGCCAGGATCCTGAGGAAGATGGCCGCCCACCGGCCGTTGGGCCGGTGGACGGTCCGCTCCGTGGTGAAGTAACGCGAAATTATTTCGAGGGGAGGGGCTCGTCGCGTCACTCTTCCACTCTCCACTAGACGGGGGCAGTATCCGTAAAGCCCGGTCGCCTTGCGCGCAGTTGGTGCGCCGATATGATGTCGGCCCAGTCCTACCTGCCGTCCGCAGCAAATCCGAATGTGACTTCATGACCGCTCGGGCCATTCTGCAGCGCATATATAAGGAGCCAACATGCACGTCCCCGCTAACCAGCCGGAATTCAAGGCCGCGGCTGATCCTGCCATCGAGGAGCTGAACCGCATCGTGGAACAGGCTGAAGCGCTGCTGCGTTCGCTGGGAACCGAGACCGGTGACGCCGCCGCAGCGGTGCGCGAGCGGGTCTCCCAGACCCTGCAGCAGGCCCAGGCGCGCCTGGCCACCACCGCGTCCGAGGCCGAGGAAGTTGCGCAGTCGCTGGCGGACCGCGCCGACGACTACGTGCGGCGCAACCCCTGGCAGGCTGTGGCGATCGCGGCGTTGTTAGGTGGCGTGGTCACTTTCCTGATCGCCAAGTCCACGCGCCGCGACTGATGGAAGACGGCGCTGAAAAAGCCCCGGTGATCGGCAGCGAAGAACCGGCACATCCCGCGCGCGAGATGTCGCTGCACCTGCTGCGCATGCTGGAGACGCGTCTCGAAGCCGCCGGCATCGTCCTGCAGTCCGAGAGCCAGCGGCTGGTCTCGCGGCTGCAGTTGCACCTGCTGGCCGCCGCGGCGGGCTTCATCGCCATCTGGGGCGGCATCGTACTGCTGGCCATCGCGCTGCCGCCGAACCTGCGCATACCGGTGTTGTCGGGTGTGGTTGCGGCCTTCGTGCTGGCCGCGGTGTGGTGCGTGCTGCGCGCCAACCGCATGATCGCCGGCAGGCAAGTGGGCTCGCTGAGCTGGTTCCTCGACAGCCTGAAGCTGGACCTCGAAGTCCTGGCGCGTAGTCTCGGACAGCAGGCACAGGCGGCTCCGCAGGCTCCACCACCGCCCGACCCGCAGCCCGAAGCCGAACGGAGCCCGGTCAGTGACGCCGCCTGATCGTGCGCGCCTGCTCGACGCGGAAATGCAGCTGCAACGCGCCTGGCTCGAAATCAACCTGCGCGCCATGTCGCACGCGGTGCGGCAGTCGCCGTGGTCGAAGCTGAATGCACTGAAACTCGGAACCGTCGGCGTGTCGCTGCTCAAGCACCGGTCGCTGTGGATCGCGGCGGTCAGCCTGCTGATCAACCTGTACCGACGCCACGCACACAAGGAGAAGTCATGAACGCCAACGTCAAGGGTGCCTATCTATCCGATCTAGAGTCGCTGCGCACCCGCGCGCGCGAGCAGATCATGAAGGGCGCGGTGACGCCCAGCTACCCGGAGGCCGACCGCCAGGCCATCGTAAGCCTGCTCAACACCGCGCTCGCCACCGAGATCGTCTGCGTGCTGCGCTACAAGCGCCACTACTTCGCGACGCACGGCATTCGCGCGAAATTCGTGTCCGCGGAATTCCTCGAGCACGCCAACGAGGAGCAGGCTCACGCCGACCAGATCGCCGAACGCATCGTGCAGCTGGGCGAGGACCCGGACCTGAACCCGGCCACGCTGCTGTCGCGTTCACACGCCGAATACGACGAGTCCACCTCACTGCGCGCGATGCTGGAGGCGGACCTGATCGCCGAACGCATCGCCATCGAGAGTTACCGCGAGATGATCACCTTCATCGGGCCGCGCGACCCGACCTCACGGCGGTTGCTCGAATCCATCCTCGCGCAGGAGGAAGAACACGCCGAAGACCTCGTCGACCTTTTGGAAGACCTGCCGAAGGACTGATCGGTCCCGGACTGTTCCAGAGACGACATCATGACCACACGCGATCCGGGCGTCGTCCCGGAAGTTCAGCAGCACGACGAAGATTTCGAGGCGCGGGTCGCGGTGCGCACGGAAGAATTGTCGACGCTCTCCACGCACCTGATCCGGATGATGGAGAGCGAGCGATCGCAGCTCGCCAAGGAATTGCACGATGAGCTCGGCGGCCTGATCACCGCGGCGAAAATGGACATGGCCTGGCTGCAGGCGCACATCGGCACGTCGCTCGATCCGGCGAGCGAGGAGAAATTCCGCTCGGTGGTGCAGATGCTGAACCAGGCCATGACCCTGAAGCGCCGCGTGGTGGAATCCCTGCGACCTTCGCTGCTGGACCACTTCGGCCTGCCCGTGGCATTGCGCAGTCATTTCGACGAGCACTGCGGCCACGCCGGCATCGAATACGTCGCGACGTTGCCCGAGGAAATCCTCGACCTCGACCCGGCAGTGCAGCTCACGCTGTTCCGCGTGGCACAGGAGGCGCTGGCCAACCTGCTGGCGCGTGGCTCTGCGAAACACGTGGAGCTGGTGATCGAGCCGGAAGGGGATTGTTACCAGATGACGGTGGGCGACGACGGGCAGGCGATGGATGCCGCGCAGCAGCGCGCGCTCACCGGCATGCGTCACCGTCTCGCCGGAGCGGGCGGGCGACTGGACATCGAGGCCGCCGCCGGGCAGGGCAATCGGATTACGGCTTACGTCCCGCGATCCCGAGCAAAATCGGGATGAGCTGGTCGATCTCACGCATCTTGTCGAGGAAGTGATCGGCGCCGGCCTGCATGCAGCGCTCGCGCACCGTGGGCAGATCGTAGTTGGTGAGCACGATGATCCACACGTGGCCACCGTCCTTGGCGTCCTTGTTGCGGGCCCGGGCCTGGCGGATCACGCCGATGCCGCTGCCGGGCCGCAATTCGACGTCAACGACGATGGCGTCGTAGGGGACCGTGTCGAGCTTTTCGACCGCCTCGGCTTCGGCGGCCGCGAGCCCGGTGACCTTGAACGCGGCATGCTGCGAGAGCATGTTCTCGAGCCTGCCGCGCAGCAACGGTGAGTCCTCCACCAGCAATATCCGCAACGGTTTGCCAGGGGTGCCATTCTTGCGAGTGGCACCCATCGTGGAAGAACCGCGTGCTACCTGCGATCCGGCGGGCGTCGGCTGCGTCTGCATGGCCTCATCCATGGCGGGAAAAACCAACTATTGAACGAGGTTATTCCGCAGCGCGTAAGTCGTGATGTCGGCATTGCTCTTCATGGACATCTTCTCGAGGATGCGGCTGCGGTAGGTGCTGACCGTCTTCACGCTCAGGAACAGCCGATTCGCGATCTCCGACACCGACTCACCCTGCGCGAGCTTGCAGAAGATCTGGAATTCACGCTCCGAGAGGATGCTGTGCAGCGGCGCATTCGGATCGCCGCGGACACCGGCAACCAGCAGGTCGGCAAGGTCCGGTCCGACATATCGTCCGCCGCGGGCTACCGTGCGGATGGCACGGAACAGTTCCGATTCCTCGGTTCCCTTGCCCACGAAGCCGCTGGCACCGCCGCGCAACACGTTGAGGCCGTATTGCGCCTCGGGGAAGGCGCTCAGGATGAGCACACCCACCGATTCGTAATGCGCCTTGGCGTGCTTGAGCACGTCGAGGCCGGACACGTCCGGCAGGGAGAGGTCCAGCAGCAACACGTCTACCGTGTGTTGCCTCAACTGATCCATGGCTTCCCGCCCCGAACCGGCTTCAGCGATCACCTGCAAATCAGGTTGACCGTTGATCATGGTTCGTAATCCGGCTCGTACGACTTGGTGGTCGTCGACGATCATGACTCTGGTGCGGTTCATGTGCCGGCCCTGCTCCACAACTTGTTGAGTATTCTCGTGCATTGCTGAAGTCTACATTTGCGAGGTAGCCCGCCTGTCCGGCGCACGGGCGATACCTCGGTAAGAAATATCCTACACCCGCCGTAAGGTGTACCCCGGGTTCATTTAGTGTTTGCCGCGCTCGCGAACGATTCCGCCGCATGCGCCCAGTCCACGACGCTCCAGAATGCTTCGATGAATTCTGGCCTGCGGTTCTGGTACTTCAGGTAGTAGGCGTGTTCCCAGACGTCGAGGATGAGCAGCGTCTCCTTCGCGCCGGGTTTCAGCACCGCGTGCTCGTGCAGCTCGGCGACCTCGAGCTTGTGGGTCGCCAGGTCGAGCGCCAGCGCCACCCAGCCACTGGCGAAGTGCGCGGCCGCGGCCGCACCGAACTTCTTGCGGAATTCATCGACGGAGCCGAAGTCCCTCGCGAGCGAATCGGCGAGCGCGCCCTGCGGTTGCGGCTGCGATCGCGGCGACATCGAGTTCCAGAAGAGGTCGTGATTCATGTGGCCGCCGCCGTTGTTGATGACGGCGGTACGGATTTCCTTCGGGATCTTCTCGACGTCGCGCAGCAGGTCGGCGAGCGTGAGTTTCTGCAGCTCCGGGCTCTTGGACAGCGCCTCGTTGAGTTTCTTCACATAGGCGGCGTGGTGGCCGCGATGGTGGATCTGCAGTGTCTTCTGGTCGATGTGCGGCTCGAGCGCATCGTAAGCATAGGGCAGATCGGCGAGCGTGAACGGATAGGTCTGACGCGCGGCCGCGAGTGGCGGCGAAAATTGTGTTCCGGGTACTGACACCAGGCAGGCCTCCATGCGAGTAGATAGATGGCATGTTCGGCCAGCGGCGCGCAATTACAAAGACACGCGCCACCACCGATACGGGTAAGACGATTCCGGCGTCCGCCGGCCAGCCGCGTGCGCCGCCGTTGGGTTAAAGCCACGTTCTTCGCCTGCGCCGACGGAAAAGCCTGATGCGGTGCTCCGACGGAGCATCCCCACGCCGATGCGTGTCCGCCACCGAGTGTCGCATCCCGGCGCGACACGTACGGTGCGCCCGCAGTCAGTTACCCAAGGATTCAACGCATGAATGTCAACTTCAAGTCAGCTGCAGCGCTCGCTGCTCTCTCGTTGGCCGCGGTTCCGGCCGCATTCGCGCAACAGCAGGAAGAAGTCTCCGGCTTCTACCTGGGTGCCGGCGCGGGCCAGTTCAACGCGAAGATCGACAACGTCGACGACGTCGACAGCACGGTGGATAACTGGGACGAAGACGACACGGCGTACAAGGTGTTCGGCGGATACCGCCTGAATCGTTTCCTGGCGTTCGAGCTCGATTACGTCAACCTCGGCGAGCCGTCGGGCAACGTGGTGCCGGGCTTCAACGTGGACTCCTCGGTGGACGGCTTCGCGCCGTACGTCGTGGGCACGTTGCCGCTGGGCCCATACTTCGAGCTCTACGGCCGCGCCGGTTATTACTTCTACGACGCGACCCGGGGCGTGACCGACGCGCTCGACAACCGCGTGGAGTTCGACGAGGAGTCGGAGGACTTCGTGTACGGCGCCGGTGTCGGTGCCAACATCGGTGAGAAGTTCAACCTGCGCTTCGAGTACGAGAAGTACGACATCCAGGGTCTGGATGACGCCGACGCCTTGTGGCTGACGGCCGCCTGGCGATTCTAGGAAAGCGGTAGTGGAGGGGGCGCGACCTCTCGCGGGTTCGCGCCCTCTCTGTCGAAAGAAGGGTCAGGCGACGGCGCCGCCCCGGTGGGCGCGCTTGTCGCGGATCGCATCGAGCAGCAACTCGAAATCGCCGTCCTTGCGCACATAGGCATCGGCGCCCGCCGCCAGCGTGTGGCGGATCATCTCCGGGTGCGCGTGGCCCGAGAACACGATGATGGTGATCTTGCTGCCGGCGCCGCGCACGGTCTTGAGCACGTCGATGCTGGAGCGGCCTTGCAACTCCAGGTCGAGTACCAGCACGTCCGCCTTGTGCTCGGCGGTGCTGGCGATCACCGCGTCGACGTCGTCCGCGGTTCCGACGCACTTGAGATCCGGCTCGGCCGAGACCAGCGTCACCAGCAGGTCACGCAGGTCGGCGTTGTCCTCGGCGATCAGCACTCGAAGCGGGTGGGCGTTCATGGTTCAAAGAATACTGCGAGCGCGCAGGGGCGCGTATTGTCGCAGCGGTACGACGCAGCATTCAATCCGGCAGGCAAGGACGGTCGCGCGGCCGGTTCGAACCCGGCTTGGGGCGCTCCTAGGAGTGGCAATAACGGCTGTGTTCAGCCCGTGCATCCTGCAGCAGGTCCGGTCCACGCTCGGCTCGCAACGAGTCGATGACGGCCCGCAGTTCCAGCAGGCGAGCCAGGCGGTGGCGCTCGAGTCCGGCGCGCGTCAATGCGGGGGCGATGGCCTCATCGAAGGCCGCTCGCGCGGGGTTGTTTGTCATCGGCATGGCCATGCGAAGGCTCCGGGGAATCAGTCCCTGACTCGCCGTCAGTGTGCCAAATGTCCGTTCGGAAGCCGCTTCCCGCGCACCGGCTCGTATCGTAGGACGGGGCCCGCAAACGTACCGAGCAATATCTCGGCAGCAGAAGGAGGCGCGTCGCGCCGCGCCCGGGTCGCGCAAGGACGCAAAGTCGATGGCGGCGGCCGAGGCCGACGGCAAGAAGCGGACGAAGGGCGAGGATCCGGCATTGCGCCGGCGTGCCGCGCCGCGCACCAGGACCGCTTTGCGCCGCCGCGCGCGCCGCTGACTAACTACAAAGTCGTCAGCCGAAGAAACGGCGCAGCGACTCGTATGTCGGCTCGGGAGCTTCTTCGGCCAGCATGTGGCCGCTTTCGAGTTCCTCGCCGCGTACCTCGCTGGCCCATTCCTTCCAGATGCCGACCGGGTCGTACCATTTCGGCAGCACGCCGCGGTTGCCCCACATGACCAGCGTCGGGCACTCGATCTTGCGCGTGCCGCGATCCGCCTGGTCCTGCTGGAAGTCGACGCTCACCGCCGCGCGATAGTCCTCGCACATGGCGTGGATGGCGGCCGGATCGCGCGCATTCTGCAGGTAGTCTTCGTAGGCCTCGAAGTCCGACGAGCCCTGTCCATGGCGGAACAGGAACGAAATCGGGTCGGCGCTGATCATGCGCTCGGGCAGCGGATGCGGTTGCGCGAGGAAGAACCAGTGCCAGTAACCCATGCCGAAGCGCCAGTCGGCACGCCGCAGCGTGTCTCCCGTGGGCACGATGTCCAGCACCGCGAGCTTGCTCACCACCGCGGGTGAGTCCAGCGCCAGCCGGTAGGCCACGCGACCGCCGCGGTCATGCCCGGCGACGAAGAATTTCTCGAAGCCGAGCTTCTTCATGAGCTCGACCTGGTCGCGCGCCATGGCGCGCTTCGAATACGGCTCGTGGTTCGCGCTGGACTGCGGCTTGCTGCTGCCACCGTAGCCGCGCAGGTCGGGGCAGACGACGGTGTAATGCGCAGCCAGCCGCGGCGCGACCTTCGACCACATCGCGTGGGTTTGCGGAAAGCCGTGCAACAGCAACAGCGGCGGGCCCGAGCCACCTCGCCGCAGGCGAATGGAGACTTCGTTGGTTTCTATCGTTTCGAGCTGGAATCCATCGAACACAGCAACCTCAATCGGAAAAACTCGTTGCTGCCAGTATGTCCCCAATGGCACCGGGGACCAACGATCGCCCCTCAAAAGTGTGCGTTTGCGCGCAGGCCTAATACCTCCGGACTCCGCCCAAGCGATGCCTAAACGCGCCGCGCCGCCCGTGGGTCGCGTGAATCACCGCGTTGAAGCGACTATTCTCAGCGGCAACGAACTCCCGGGAGAACTCCGTGCCTAGCAAACTGATCGCCGGCGCATGCTGGCTGGCATTCTCGTTGTCGGCCGTCGCGCAGGTCCCGGTGGAAAAGCTCGCCAGGCCGCGGGCGAACGCCACGCACTACGTGATCCAGTCCACCGGTACCAAGCATGGCGACGCCTGGTTGTGGACCGAGAATGGCAAACGCATGGCACGCGAGAGCTGGATCCTGCGCGGCCAGGTATTCGAGTTCGATTCCAGCGGCAAGGCCGGCGCCGATGGCATGCCGGCTTCGCTCGAGATCCGCGGCTTCTCTCCCTCAGGTGACGCCGCCGAGACCTTCACGATCGCGGGCGGCAAGGCCAGCTGGAAGAGCCCGGTGGATGCGGGCAGTACACCGTACGCGAAGCCCGCGTTCTACTCCACGCAAGGTGGCCCGATCGACAACACCGCGTGGTTCCTGGAGCGCCTGCTGGCGAGCCCGGACCACGTCATGAAGCTGCTGCCCGGCGGCGAGGCGCGCGCCACCAAGCTAACTACCGTGGCGGTGGGCAGCGGCGCGAACCGCCAGCAGGTCACGGCCTGGGCGATCAGCGGGATCAGTACGCAGCCCATCCCGGTCTGGGCGGATGCCAGGGGGAAATTCTTCGGTTTCGTGTTCTTCCTGAGCTGGCTGCCGGAGCAGTACGCGGGTGAGCACGAGCATCTCAACGAGGCGCAGACCGCGGCTCTCGCGACGCGGGCGCCGGAAATGCTGAAGTCCCTGGTGAAGGTGCCGGCCACTCCCGTCGCCTTCACCAACGTGCAGTTGTTCGACGCGGACAACCGCAGGTTCGTCGCGGACCAGACGGTCATCGTCGAGCAGGGCAAGATCACCGCGATCGGCCCATCCGCGACCCTGCGGCTGGCCTCGAACGTCGAGCTCATCGAAGGACGCGGCAAGACGCTGGTGCCGGGACTGTGGGATTGCCACATGCACGTCGCCAGCGACTTCACCGGCGCGCAGGAGCTTTCGCTGGGCGTGACCTCGCTGCGCGACCCGGGCAACGATGACTCGCTGACCATCGACCGCCGCAAACGCGTCGCGGCCGGGCAGCTGCTGATGCCGCATGTGTACGCATCGTCGCTGATCGATGGCAAGGGCCCGAACACCGCGCAGGTCGCCAACGTGGCGACCAGCGAAGCCGAAGCCGTCGCGCTGGTCGACAAGGCCAGGGCCAATGGCTTCAGCGGCGTGAAGTTCTACGGCACGCTCGATCCGAAGTGGCTGCCGGCGGCGGCGGGTGAAGCGCACAAGCAGGGCCTGCACGTGCACGGCCACATCCCGCAGGGCATCCGGCCGCTGGACGCGGTCAATGCGGGCTACGACGAGATCACGCACATCAACTGGATCATCATGCAGGCCATGCCGGACAGCGTGATCCAGGCGTCGAACGGCATCGCGCGTTTCGAAGGTCCGGGCCGTTACGCCAAGGACACCAACCTCGATGGCGAAGCGATCCAGCGCCTGCTCGAGGCCATGGTGTCCAAGGGCATCTACAGCGATCCCACCATGGTGGCCTTCGAGAGCCTGTACGTGCCGGAGAACGGCGACCTCGGCGATTCGTATGCGCCCTTCGTCGGCACGCTGCCGCCGACCACCGAGCGCGGCTTCCGCACCGGCGGTTTCACGGTACCGAAGGACCTGACGCGCGCGGACTATCGCAACAGCTGGGCGAAGATGGTCGAACTGCTCGGGCGCATGCACAAGGCGGGCATTCCCATCGTCGCGGGAACCGATGGCGCCGGCATCGAGCTGGTGCACGAGCTCGAGATCTACGTGTCGGCGGGATTCACGCCGGCGGAAGCATTGGCCGCCGCGACGATTGTCCCCGCGAAACTGGTCGCGCAGGACGCGAATACCGGTTCGATCAAGGTGGGCAAGACCGCGGACCTGGTGCTGGTCGAAGGCGATCCTTCGAAGCGCATCGGCGACCTGCGCCAGACGCGCATCGTCATGTTCGACGGCAAACTACTCGACGCGGACGCGCTGCGCAGCGCGGCAGGATTCTCCGGCCGGCCGAAGTAGGCCGGCAGAACCGCGCCGCGACTCAGTACAGCCAGGCCGCGCCGCGTTCCGGCACGGAGGTGTCGGTGGCATCGCCACCGA
>Ga0164241_10004644_pt1 | contig 13188 bp, 4 predicted proteins | sample OricomyardsoilBY_FD_108780 | JGI IMG/M metagenome (GOLD analysis project Ga0164241, IMG submission 108780) | Backyard soil microbial communities from Emeryville, California, USA - Original compost - Back yard soil (BY) | ecosystem: Environmental > Terrestrial > Soil > Unclassified | place: USA...
ACGGGCGACAAGGACGCCGCCATCGAGACCGTAGAGGACCTGCTCTCGTCGCACAGCCAGAGCGGGCCGTTCGCCGCACGCGAGCTGGCGACGAAGCGCTTGCGGCTTCTGCTCACCGGCAACGAGGACGAAGAGACGTTCCGCGCGCCGGTGAAGAACGTCGAGCCGGGCGCGCGCATGCTCGCGTCGCTCTTCGAGCCTGACGCAGAGGGCAACTACCTCATCGACATGTACATCTTCGGCTCGTCGACCCACGACGGGGGCATCGGGGTCGACATCGCAGCGGCGAAGCGCGACGAGCTCGAGGCGTCGTTCTCTCCGAAGGTCAACGTCGGACGCTCGATCTCGTCGACCGATTCTTGGACGAGCCTGCCGGTCGCGATGGGCGAAGAGCCGGCCGACATGCCGCAGGCCGACCGCTCGATGCTCGTCTTCTACTACGATCTCGGCGCTGGACGCGTGCCGTCGCGCTACGACGCGTACCTCCCGATCCCGAGCGACGACATCGCCGCGGCGCTCGAAGAAGGTGATGGCCTCATCGCTCTCCGGAAGCGTCCGCACGCGAAGCCGACGCTCGTCATCGCCGCGCCACGCGCAGCGCAGCTCGCAGAGGTCGAAGAGGCGCTCTCGAAGATGACGACGGTCCCGACGGAGCCGGTGCGTGTCCACGTCGCCAAGGGTCTGACCGGCCCTGAGATTCAGTCCGGAGTGCGCAGCGCGCGGAAGGAGCTGCGCGGCTGCTATGAGTCCCTCCTCACGAGGGACGCCAAGGCCTCGGGGCGAATCGACCTCGCGTTTCAGATCGCCGGAAACGGCAAGGCCGACGAAGTCTCGATCACCGAGGGCTCGACGCTCCGTGAGCCGGAGTTCGTCGAGTGCATGACAGGCGCAGTGAAGAAGCTTCAGTTCGCCGCGACGGGCGAGTCGACGAAGGTCACGTACCCGTTCTTGATGACCCCCTGAGCGCGCGGACGACGTCGACGATCTCGTGGACGTCGAACGGCTTGCCGACCCAAGTCACGCCGAGGCCGGTCACCGCCGGCCCCGGATCGGCGCCCGAGATCAGGATGAAGTCGGTCTTCGGGTGCTGTCGCTTCAGCTTCGAGAGCGCACCGGGGAGGTCGCCGTTGAATGGCGACGCGTCGATGAGCGCGACGTCGACGCCGCCGCCCAGGATCGACGAGAGCTCGGCCTGGGTTCGACACGCTCGCACCGTCGCGCCCCGCGAGGTCAGGAACGTGTCGAGCAGCTCGACGAGCGCGAGATCGTCGTCGAGCACGACCATGGTCAGCTCGTCGAGCGTCGGGGGTCGCACGGTGTGCGGCGTCTCTGCAGAGGTCGCCGAGACCGTGGGCCACACGAGCTGGAAGCAAGCCCCGGTGCCGGGAGTGAACGGCGCGACGTCGAGCACGCCGCCCTCTTCTTCGACGAGCGTCATCGCGTGCGCGAGGCCGATACCCGCGCCTCCGTCGCGACTGGTCTGACCGCGAACGAAGAGCTTGCCGCGTTCGAGCGGAGGGATTCCGGGCCCTGCATCTTGAACGGAGACGAGGACGCCCCGCGGGTCGACATCCGCGACGAGAGAGACGGTCGCCCCCCTCGGCGTGACGCCGATCGCGTTCAGCAGAAGGTTCGTGAGCACTTGGAGGAGCAGCTCGCCCGCCTCGACGTCGACGGCGGCCTTCGTCGTCTTGGACTCGAGGCGGACGCCCGCGTGCTGCGCGTGCGGCTCGACTCCGACGAGCGCCTCTTCCAAGACGTCCACCAGGCGCTCTGCGCATGGAAGATCGCCGGGGAGCGCGCCGATGGAGCGCCGCGCGATCCGATGCGCGCGTCTTACGCGACGAGAAGCGATCTCGATCGCATGAAGGGCATCACGGAGGGCAGCCTCGCTCGTCGCTCTTCGGTCGAGCCCGGCACGGAGCGACTCGCGAGACGAATCGAGCCACCCCAGAATGACCGTCAGTCCGTTTCCGACTTCATGTAACGCCGCTCCGAGATCGGCTTCCGAAGAAGGCTTGTCACGCGAATCGGGCACTATGCCGAGCCTATCAGAGCCGAAGTGCGATCGGACGAGGCCTGCCCGTAGCTAGTGCGCCGATTTCGGGGCTGCCTGCGTGATCGAGGGCGGAAGAGGCAGGAAAAAGCTACCCGTGTCGTCGGTGATGGCTTCGCCAATCTGGACCAGCGGACCCTTCGAGCCGAGGGCTGGATCGGAGCTCAGCCACGCGCGAACCACGGCCAGAGGCACGGTGCCGGTGGGAGAGGTCACCGAGCCACGAACGACGACCGGCGGGGGGATATCGAGGGTACCCAGATCGTGCACAGGCTCTTGCGCGGTCGGCAAGACGAGCGCGCGGGGGACGACGATCCACGGAAAACCAGCCTCGGAGGAGGGCCGCACCGTGATGTCGACGCTGCCCGGATCCACGAGCATGTCGAACGCGCCGCTCGCGTCGAGCTCGGCGGATAGCTCGCGTGTGACCGCGGCGGGCTCTCCGAGCGCGAGCGTGAAGTAGTCGTTCGCGCCCTCGAGCGACGGAGTCACGACCACCGACGCCGAAGCGATGACGCCGCCGAGCGGGTTGTAGACGCTCCCCGTGAGCACCGGCTGCGCCTCGAGCTGGAAGCCCTTCCCGTTGCCACCGTCCTTCGTGACGACCCACTCGCCGTAGAAGGTCGCGGCTCCGGGCTGCGACGGAACGATGGTCACGGCGTACTTCCCGGGCACGACGTGGACCTCGATCTGCCCGGAGGCGTCGGTGTCCGCGGTCGCGCGATAGACCGCGTTGTTGTTCGCGTCTCCGGTGAGGCTGACGCTGCGCAGGGTCACGTGGGCGTTCGAGACGAAGTTTCCGCCCGCGTCGATCACCGTCGCAGCGAGGGGCATCGGCGTGGCGACGAGGTCGCGCAGATCGAGCTCGACGACGCCGTCTCCGTCGAAGTCGAGCGCACCGAGCGCCCAGTGCACCGAGAGGCTGCCGTCGGCGTCGCGCAGGCGAAGGAGCGCCTGGTCGGTGAAGTAGTAGCGCAGTCCGTCGAGCGCACCGTCCGCGCCCGTGATCGGAACGGTGTCCTGACCGGCGAGCGGATTCGACAGAGGCGCGCTCTCGCTGATGATCTTGCCGTATTTCGGATCGACGATCTCGAGGAACCACCCATCGAGTGAGACGTCGGCCGGCACCTTCAACGTGCCGCCCAGGTGAAGCGGCTCGTCGGTCGGCGGCGTGAAGTCGATCTTGGCGACGTCGGACGCGAGCTCGATGTTCTTGTAGAGGCGCGGCGGAGGAGCGGCGCACCCCGTCGCCATCGGCTGCGGCGAAACGTAGACGTCGTAGATGCCCGGAGGCGCGTCGATGGCGAAACGAAACGAAGGAACCGGCGTGCCGGCTTCCGCGAGGGTCTGGCCGGTGAGCGTCGTGGAGAACGTGGTGAACGAGGAGAGCGACGTCGAGTTGCGCAGCTCTACCGTCGCGGGCACGGAGCCGTCTACGGCGGCGCACTCCGGCGTGAGGCTCTCGTCGGCGAACGTCCTGCCAGTAAACGAAGCGCTCGGCGGAACGTCGAGGTGGACCGATGGGACGACGCCCGCGACGAGATCGCCGTTCAGCGTGAGCTTGTCCGTGAAGACGAACGACGCGGTGCCGCCGATGGTGGTGCTGCGGACCTCGAGGATGACATCACCGAGCTCTGCGTGGCTCGAGCCGCAGACTCTCCCGATTTCGCTGCCGGTGGCGACGCAGACGCCGCCAGCACCGCACTCGTCGTCCGAGGTGCACGCGTTGTCGACCACGTCCTCGCTCGCGAGAGGGAGGCTGCATCCGATGATCCCGAGCCCGGTCACTGCGACCAGAGTGCCGAGCAACACGGGGGCAAGGAGCGACACCCGCTTCACGAGCCACCCCCGCCAGAAGACGTCGTGCCAGACGGCGTGCTGCAAGAGACGGTGACCGGCGGACAGGAGGGATCGTCCGGCGCGGACTTCTCTTTCGTGAGGTCGATCGCCGGGCAGATGCCGGGCGCGTCGCACACGAGGACGAGCCACGTGATCTCGTCGTAATCCTCGGGGTCGGTCGGACAGCCCGTCGCCTCGTCGAAGCTGTGCGAGACCATGAGCGTCAAGCGGTGGCAGCCAGTCGTGAGACCGAGGTTGTTGAACGTGCCCTTCGCCGAGACCTTCCGGGGATCCGAGTCCATCGTACCGGGCGTCGTCGGCGTGCCGCTCTTCGATTCCTGGAACGGCTGATCGAGATCGGCTTGATAGGTGCCGTAGTCGCGGAGCAGGCGCGGTTGAACCGGCGTGCCCGCGTCTTCGCCCACGACGAAGCCGATGAGCTCGATGACGTTCGTGGTGGTCGGATCGATGACGATGACCTTGCGCGGATCGGGCGTCGCGAGATCGGGGACGAAGAGCGGCCGCGTGCGCTTCGGATCCTGGAACTCCGGGGACGAGGTGACGAGGCAAGAAGGCATCATGGCGGCGCCGCAAAGAAGGATGACCGATGCGGCGAACCACCGCAGGTGCGAGTGCCGTGCCACGCCAGCGACTGGGCGATTCAGGCCCACGTTGCCCCCTCGCGAGCCTGTTTTGGGCTGCAAACCGGGGGGGCGCCGTGACAGCCGTGTCGTGGCAGCCGCTCGGGCCGGCTCGATGTCACCAAGAAAGCCATCCGTCGATCCCAGCGTAGCGCGACCGTCAGCTGCGTCGAAGTGACGACGGAGGTATGGGCTGCCACCGCGACTCTGCGTACTCGGAGCTCGTCGCGAAGCGAAGGAGGTCGGCGACTTCACGGTGCGTCCGCGCAGCGTTCGCGAGGGCGTCCGGCGCGGTGAAGTCCGGAGCGCCGTGGCCGAGATCTTCAAACGTGACGCGGAGCGCCGCCCCGAGATCCCCGGACGCGAGCAAGCCGGCCCGGCGCATGGCCCGTCGCGCGACCGCGCGCGCGGCCTGCCAGTCGAGTGGCGACTCGGCGAGCTCGCGAAGCCGTCGCTCCGAGCGAGGAGACACGAGCTGCCAGAGATCCCCGGCGACGCGCGCGACCTCTGCGCGGAACGCGGCCGTGCTCGAGGTCGGGTTGTCTTCACGTTGCTCGAGCGGGCCGAAAGCAGCGGCGATCGCTTCGAACAGCCTGCGGAGGTTCGTCTCTGGCAGATGCGCCGCGAGGAGAAGCTCCGGGTTGCAGCTCGAGTGCGCGGCGCCCAGCAGAAACGCGAGCTCTGCAGAGCGAGCCGGCACCTCTCCCGCGACGAGGATCGCCGGTTGCGCGAGGAGACCGACCGTCACGGCAGCGGCGCCGTCGGTGCGCTTGTGGAAGAGCGGACGCGGCGAACCGAGGAGGCCCGCGATCTCCGAGTACGCCTCGCCGAGCGGGGTCGCGACCGTGAGCGGGACGCGGTCGCTCGGACCGAGCTGATAGCTCGCGAGCTCGCGTCGAAGCATGCCGGTCGCCCAGATGATGCCGAGCGCCTCGGTTTCGCGCGTGTTGAGGTCCCGGAACATCCAGTTCGCGAGGAGCTCCGGCTCGCGCGGCTGCGCCCAGATGGGCGGCGGCTCGACGACCTCGGAGGTGCCGATCGCCAGGACGTGGTCGAGCGCGCGAGCGTAGGCCTCGTTGCGATCGACGCGCGCGGCGTCCCGCAGCAGGGTGAGATCGGCGATCTCGCCGGGGACGAGGACCGCGATGTGCCGTCGCACGACCACGAGATCGCGCGTCCGCGCGCCGCCGCCGCTGGCGATACGTTCTGCGAGCTCTGCGCCCGAGTCGAGATCCCCTGCGGCGAGCTCTGCGAACAGGTCTTCCTCTTCGCTGCCCTGCAACGTCGGACGGGAAGGCGGCGTGATCGAAGCGCTGATCGGCGCCGTCCGACGTGGACGCGGCGGCTCGCTCGGCAGCTCGGGGACGACGTCACGCATCGATGAGCGCGTCGTGTCGGCGGGCGGGGTGAGCGGCGCGTCGACGCTCGGCGTGGGTAGGCTTTGCCGCGGGGCTACGGGCGACGACGCGGCGACGTCATCGTCCTTCGCGGGCTCGTCGGAGCTGGGGACGGGCGTGGGCGGAGGCCGGGGGGGCGCCTCTGGCATGGTCGGTCGATAGCTGTCCGCCGAGGGCGCGTTCGCCTGCGCGTGCGTCATGACGGCGACGAGCGGCGTGTCGTCGGTTCGCTCGGCCACGGGCGGCGTGCTTCCGGCAGCGCGAAGCGTGGGCTGCGGATCCGTGGAAGGCCCGTGCTCGCCGGCAGCGGGGAGCGGGGGCGGCTGGTGGGACGACTTCTTGCCGATCGCGAGCTCGCCCGGCTCCGGCGGCTTCGACGGCGGCGTCAGCGCAGAGCGGTCGCCGCCATCGCTCCCGATCGGGATGCTCGACGCGGGCTGCGACGAAGGCGGCGCGTCCGACGCGGGCGCTCCTGGCGGAACGGCGTAGCTCTCCGGCCCGTGCTTCTCGAGCAGCTCGACGAGGTCGGAGCGGATCTTCTCGGCGAGCGAGCGATCGCGACGCGCGAGGCCGATCGCCTCTTCATAGAGCGCGACGGCGATCTCGAGATCGCCCTCTGCGGTGAGGCCCGCGAGGCGGTGAAGGAAGCGAGCCTTCGTCAGGCCGGTCGTCTCGACGACGAGAGACGTGAGCGCCTCTTTTGCGACGACCGGATCTTCATCGAACGCGCGCAGCTCGCGACGCCTGCGATCGAGCTGATGGTTCAGCTCGGGGTGCCGCTCGATCTCCTCGAGGAAACGCTTCGCGGCACCGGGCTCGGAGCCATTCAACGCCGCGTCGAAGGCGGCGGTCGCGACGCGTGCCGGGTTGCGGAGACCTCGCAGATCTCCGGCGAGCGCGGCCTCGAACATGGGAACCGCTTCGGCGAACGATCGGCTCCTGGCCAGGCGCTCGGCGATCCCGAGCGCGACGAGAGGGCGCGTGCCGATCTCGGCGTGGCGCTTCGAGAGCTCTCGCATGCCCGCGCCGCCGCCTTGGATGACGTCGAGCGCCTCTGCGAGCAAGAAGGTCTGAAGCTCGATTTGCGACTCTTCGAGCGAGCCGCCGATCGCGCCGAGCGCTTCGACGGCTGCCTCTGCCTCGCGAGGAGTGCCCATCCCGCGGGCTCGGTATTCGAGACACGCGAGCTCGAGCACGGCCGCCGCATCGGTCGGCACGAGTCGCGCCGCTCGGCGCGCGCGAATGACGGCCCCCGCCTCGTCGCCCTGCGCGGCCGCTGCGCGCGACGCCTCGACGAGGAGCGCCGCGGCCTCTTGGTCCGGGAGCTTTCCGTTCGCGAGGAGCTGATCGGCCGTCATCACGAGCGAGAACGCGTCGCCGGTCGCGCGGAGAAGCTCGAGTCGGAGCTTGAGGACCTGGACGTCTTCACCGTGGGACACGTGGATCGGCTCGAGCGCGGCGAGCGCGCGGGGTGCATCGCCTGCTCCGAAATAGGCGCGCGCCGACTTCGTCGCGGCGTGCAGCAGCTCGTCGTCCGTGACACCCGGCGCCGAAGCGACGCGATCCCAAAGCGCCGCCGCCTCGAGGTGCTCGCCGCGCTTGTCGTGCATGTCGGCGAGGAACGACAGGGCGCTCTTGTCGTCGGGGCTCTCTGCGAGGATCTCGAGCAGCTCTTTCTTCGCGTCGTCGACGCGCGAAAGCCGCTGCTCGAGCACGACGGCGCGGCGAAGCTTCAAGATGCGAACCTGCTCGGCCCAATTCGACGTCGTGATCCGTCGATGGAGCAGCGCCGAGACCTCTTCGTGATCGCCGCGCTCGCGCGCCGCGGTCTCTTGTGCCTCGAGCATCTCGTCGCTCGCGGGCTCTTCCTTCTCGATGAAGAGCGCATCGAAGCCGTCGCTCTCTCCGGGCGGCCTGGGCGCAGGCATGTCCGGCAGCGGCGTCGACTCCACGTCGAGCTGGAGTCTTCGGCCGGAGCGGCGCGGCGCGGGAACGGGGATGGGCGGCGCCTCCGGCGGAGTCGAGCCCGGCGCCAAGGGGGGCGTCGAAGGCGCAGCGAGAGCGGCGGGCGTCTCGGGCTCGGCCGCAGGAGCAGACGCCTCTGAAACGAACGACGCCGACGCCTCCTCTGCCGGAGCGGCCGAGGGCGCCGCGGCGGGCGCGTCGTTCTCGCCCCACGAGGAGTCCTTCGAGTCGGGCGCGTCGGGGGGCACCGAGTCGAAGAGCGGATCGGCGAACGGATCGGCGCTCGACGATCGAGACTGCGTGGGCTCTTCGCGCCGCTCGGCTTCAGCGAGAAAATCTGCCGACGCGCGCGAATCGCCCACGGCGTCGGCGAGGCGACTTCCGAGTCGGAGCAACGGCGGGCCGATCAACGCGTGCTTCGACTTCGTCCGCTCGGTGAGCTTCTCGATGAGCGCGACCGTGCGCGCGCCGTCCTCGGCGAGCGTCCTGGCGGAGTCCCAGAGCTGCTCGAACACCTCGACGTCGCCGTCGATGAAGATCGCCTTGTCGAGCGCATCGTGCGCCTGCGGAAGCGCGCCGTACCGCGCCAAGACGCGCGCGAAGAGCGCAGCGACGCGCGCGCCGTCAGGTCCCTCGAGCTTCTTCAAGAGCGACGCGGCGACCCTCACGACGCGCTCGATGGTCAGCTCGGGGAGGCCGCCCGAGGCGTCGAGCGCGGTCAGGGTCTCGTCGAGCGAGCGGACGAACGTGGCGTCCGGCGCGCCGGAGAGCCCTCGAATCAGGACGTCGATGCGCCGCTCGAGACCCGCGCGACCGCGGCCCGTGAGCTCGAGCGCGCGCTTCAGCCAGAGACCGCGATCGTCGGGCGGCGACGCCGCGGCGATCCGCTCGAGGAGCGAGACGGCGTCTTCGCTACCGATCTCCGGATCGACGAGCTGAAGCAGCAAGAGCCAGGTCATGGCCTCTGCGGGCACGGCCTCGAGCGCCGCGAGCGCATGCTTCAGGGCGAGGTCGCGCGCGCCGATGCGCTCGAGCTGCCGCGAGGCTCGATAGTGGGCGGCGCGCCGACCGAAGACCCCGAGCGCGCGCGTCGCGAGATCGTCGTAGAGGCGGTCGATCGCGTTCTCGCCACCTTCGACCAGCGGCGCCTGAGACTCTGCGAGCGTGATCGCTTCGGCGTGCGTCGGGTCGAGGGCGAGCGCCGCGAGCGCGGCGTCGAGCGAGAACGCGGAGAGCCCGCGCTCGGCGGCGGCGCGCGCGGTGGCGAGCGAGAGCGGAAGCCGACTCGGATCGCTGTCGGTCAGCAGCTCGAGCCGCTCGAAGAGCGCGGCGGCGGCCTCTTCGCCCTCTGCGAGCTCGAACAAGTCGCTCGCGTAGCGATCGAGCCCATGATCGGCGTCGAGCGCGGCCGCGGCGAAGAGCGCCTGCTCGCTGCCGCGCGGATCAGCCGCGAGATCCCACCGAAGCGCGCCGACGAGGCGCCACGCTTCGGCGACGTGAAGTCGTGCCTCCGGGGCCGATGTCGACGCGGGGCCCTCTTCTGCGAGCAGCGCCCCGAGAGACCGCACGCGCGCCTCGCCCATCGCGACGAGGCCGTCGGACGAGAGGCCGCCGCTCGCGCTCGCGGCGCGATCGACCTCGTCGCAGAGATCGAGCGCGGCGCGTGCGTCTGCGCCGTTCGTGACGGCGCGACCGACGAGGCGCGCCGCGCCGTCGGCGTCCCCCGCCGCCAGACGACGCCGCGCGATCGCGATGAGCACGTCGGGGTGCGGCCCCTTCGCGGCGGCCACCCAGCGCTCGAGCGCCGCGATCGCGAGCCCCGCGTCGGCGTGCTCGTCGGCGAGCTCGACGAGGCGTTCACGGACGACGTCGTCGGAGGCACCGAAGACGTCGAGCGCGCGCCGACCGACCTGGCCGCCCTTCGTTTTGTCGAAGCGGAAGAGCAGCGTGAGCGCCTCCAAGAACGCGTCGCGGCGATCTTCGGGAGGGTCGGGCTGAGCGAGCACCCAGATCAACGCGTCGGTGATCCGCGCCGCGTCCCGACCGAGCGTCGAGCGCCGCATCAGCTCGCGGACTGCGCGTCCATCGCCAGGAGCGAGCGCGGCCCAGCGTTGCGTCCACGCGTAGCTGAGCGCTCCCTCCCCGATCTGTTCGAGACAGCGCGCCAACGCCTCACAGAGCCACGCGCGAGGCGCCACGACCGAGATGGCGCGCTCGAGCGCGACTGCGGCCTCGCGATCGGCGCCGTCGGCCGCGGCTCGAGAGAGCGACGCGCACGCGCGCGCGCTGCGCCCATCTGCGGCGACCGCCGCCTCGCCGGTGCGTCGCGCCTCTGCGATCTCGCCGGCGGCGACGTGGTAATCGGCCGCGGCGGCGAGGAGCACCGCCCGAACGGTGGCGCGATCCGCGGACGCGAGCGCCTCGAACGCGCGCGCGGCTTCGCTCGCGCGGCCTGCAGCGAGCGAGAAGAACAGGATCACGCTGCCCGCCCACGCATCGAGCTCCGGCAGCTCTGCGAGCGGCACGATCTCGAGCGCAGCCTGCGCCTCTCCGCGAGGCCGCTCGAGCGCCATGCGCGCGAGCGTCGCCCGAATCTTGACGTGATCTCGTCGAGAGAGGGGCGCCTCGAGGCGAGCGCGCAGCACGCTCTCGTAGAGCTCCGCGTCGACCCCGCTCGGCGACGCCGCGATCGCGCGGTCGAGCGCGCGAAGAGTCGCCGCGGGCGCGTGGCCGGCACGCGCGGCCGTCGCGAGCGCCGCGATGCGTCGCCCTCGATTCACGGGAGCGCGGCCGAGCAATTCCACGGTCCTCTCGACCGTCGCGACCGCGTCGCCGGTCGAGGTCTCTTCCGCGTGGGCCAGCTCGCTTCGGCGCGCGACGAGGCGTGCGTCGAGGCGCTGCCGAATGGCGACCGCTCGCTCTCGATCACGATCGATGTCGCCGAGACGCTCGAGACGGTCCGCCGCCCACACACCGAGCTCCGGATCATCGAGGCTCGTGTCCGCGAGGTCGGCGAGCTCTTGCGCCGCGGCGAGCCTCGCGAGTCGGTCGCGATCGCCGTCCGCGTCGGCCGGTGGATCGGACTCGGCGATGCGCGTCAGCGCGACGACGAGAGGCTCCGGATCGTGCGTCCGCGCTGCATGTTCGCGGAGCGACGCGAGCGACGTGGGCGACGTCGCATCCGAAGAAGCCGCCTCGATCAGGGCGTCGATCGAGTCGTCGATCGCTCCGAGCGAGCCCGCCAGGACCTTCGACAGCGAGTCGAAGCAGCGCGCTCGACTGACGCCATGCCGGCGTCGGCCGAGCACGTCGAGGCGCACCGCGAGCAGCTCGTACAGGCCCGCGCGACCGAGCGCGTCCTCGATGCGATCGGCGGTGGCGTTGTCGTCCGACTCGAGGCCCAGGTCGATCGCCGCGGCGAGCGCGCGCGGGACGTTGCCACTCTCGAGGCTGACGCCCAAGCGCTCGGTCCGAGCCGAGCGCGCGCGATCCGCGTGACCAGAGGAGAGGAGGGCGCGTGCATGGTCCGACGCGAGCTCGTCGGCCGCGAGCGGGCGCCCCGCCTCGATGAGCGCTCGGAGCGCCGCCCGCGCCGCATCCGCGCTCGCCGGCGCGAGCTCGAACGCGCGGAGTTGGTCTTCGAACGCGGCGGCCTTGTCGCCGGCAGCGGCGCGACGCTTCGCCGCCTCGAGGTACGACTTTGCGCCCTCTACAGGAGACACAGCTTCGGGCGCCCACGCCGAGATCGCTCCGAGGAGCTCTGGGGCGAGAGGATCGGCGGGGTCGGCCGCGGCCGCTTCGCGAAGGACTCCGGCCGCTTCTTCGGGGAGCTTCGAACGCGAGAGCAACACCGACGCGCGAACGAGCGTGCGCGCGCGGGCCGTGGTCTGCGTCGAGGCGACGTTGCGAAGCTCGCGTGCTGCGGCGACCGGATCGCCCAGGCCGACGAGCCATCCCGCGAGGTCGGCGCGGAGCGCAGGATCCTCGCCGAGCTCGAGCGCGACGCGGGCGACGCGGACCGCCGCGTCGAGGTCCGTGCCCCTCGAGACATACAGGCGCGCGAGCTTCGTGCTCGCCTCGCGCTCGCGGTCCGGATCCTCTCCGCCGGACACGTCGAGGAGCGTCGAAGACCAATGCGCGATCTCGGCGCGCGCGCCCTCGAAGCGCGGCAACCCATTGGCGGGTCCCGGGCGCATCGACGCCTTTTCCCGACTCTCCTCCGCCTGCTCGACCGTCTCCATCCGCTTCGGGTCCCGCCCTCTGACCGTTGCTAGGCGGACCCACCGCCGTGGGCGCCGAGCCTAGCACCCGAGGCCGGGAAACCCCGAAGAACTTGCGGAAAGCGCGCCCTCCGTCGGAACGCGAAACGCCCCTTCGCGGGGCGGAGCGCCGGCCCCCCGGGCCCTCGGTGGCGCCTACTCGGTGATCAGGACGAACGGCATCGCCGCGACGGTCAACTCGCCGTCCGCGAGCGGACTGGTGGCACCGATCCACTCGCGAGCCTGGCGCGGCAGCTTCTCGGTGAGCTTCGCGAGCGGATCGATCTGCCGACTGGCTCGCTCGGCGAAGAGCTTCGCCTCGTCTTCATTGCCACCGAGCGCCTCGAAGAACGAGGGCGCGCCGCCGTGGATGCGTGCCTTCGCGTCGTCGCCCAGGCCGCCTTCCTTCTTCGCATAGGCGATCGCCGCTTCGAGACCGCCGATCTCGTCGACCAGCTTCATGTCTTTCGCCGTGCTGCCCCCGAAGATGCGGCCCTCGGCCGCCTTGCCCACCGTATCGGCGTCGATGCCTCGACCCTCGGAGACGCGGCTGATGAACGTGTCGTAGACGTCTTGCATCGACGCCCTCACCTTGTCCCGCGTCGCGTCGTCCCACGCGTCGAACGGAGACATGTACGCCGCACGAGCTGCCTTCGCGGGATCGTCGGTCGCCGTGATCGTGACCGTGTTCACGCCGAGCTCGGCCAGCGGCTCGTGGAGCGCCAGCTTGCCCGCGACCACGCCGATCGATCCGACGATGCTCGTCGGCTCGGCGAAGATGCGACTGCCCGCGCACGACAGGTAATAGCCGCCGCTCGCGGCCATGCCCGCGATCGAAATGATGAGCGGCTTCTTCTCGCGGAGCTTCATCAGGCGGTGCCACAAGAGGTCCGACGCGAGGGCCGAGCCGCCAGGCGAATCGATGCGCAGCACGACGGCTTTCACAGAGTCGTCGTCGGTGAGATCGAGCAGGACACGACCGAGGCCGCTCTCCGTGATCCCTTCGCTGCCGCCGAGCAAGCCGCCCGTCC
>Ga0164241_10004645_pt1 | contig 13188 bp, 9 predicted proteins | sample OricomyardsoilBY_FD_108780 | JGI IMG/M metagenome (GOLD analysis project Ga0164241, IMG submission 108780) | Backyard soil microbial communities from Emeryville, California, USA - Original compost - Back yard soil (BY) | ecosystem: Environmental > Terrestrial > Soil > Unclassified | place: USA...
ACGGTCCAGGCCATCGATGGCGCGCGGATCAAGGTGAACCACCTCGAAGCCCTCGACGGCACTCCGATCGTCGACGTCAAACCGGTCCTGGGCGACATCTCCGACCGCTGAGCGGCGGTCAGCCGGCGAGTACGTCGTACCTGGCGGGTGAGCGGCTCGGGTAGGGGCCGACGAGGTAGGTGTTGACCTCGGCGATCGTGCCGTCGGCGTCCCGGATGAGGTGGCGCAAGCCGTTCCACCGGGCCACCTCGACGCCGATCGCGATCAGCCGCAGTCTGCTCGCCCCGGAGGCGAACGGCTCGTCGCTGTCACACCGGCGCGTGTGCCAGCGGCCGTCCTGGTAATACGTCTCCACATTGGAGTGAAGCTCGAACACGGAGTCCGGTTCGTACTCGTTGCACGGTGACATCGGGCTGCCCTCACTCGATCCGGTCCGTCCGCAGCGACAGAACCTCGTGGTCTCACTCCACCATCGGGCACATACCACGCGAAGGAGCCGGAAGTCCCCGACCGGCGGGACCTCGGTCCCGACCGTCGCGCAGGACGAAGCCCCGGACACAGAGTGCCCGGGGCTTCGCCGCAAGTACGGATCAGAAGTTGATCATGTGGCCTTCGAGGCCGTGGAAGGCCTCCTGCAGGGCCTCGCTCAGGGTCGGGTGGGCGTGGACGTTGCGGGCCAGTTCCTTGGTCGTCAGGTCCCACTTCTGCGCCAGCGTGAGCTCGGGCAGCAACTCGGTCACCTCGGGCCCGATCAGGTGGGCGCCGAGCAGTTCGCCGTACTTGGCCGAGCTGATCACCTTGACGAAACCGGTCGGGTCGCCCAGGCCGTGCGCCTTGCCGTTCGCGGTGAACGGGAACTTGGCGACCTTGACCTCGTGGCCCAGCTTGCGGGCCTCTTCCTCGGTGTAGCCGAAGCTGGCGATCTGCGGCTGGCAGAACGTCGCCCGCGGGATCATCGCGTAGTCCAGCTCCATCGTCTCGTGGCCGGCGATCGTCTCGGCCGCGATCACGCCCATCGCCTCGGCTGCGTGCGCGAGCATCAGCTTGGCGGTCACGTCGCCGATGGCGAAGATGTTCGACACGTTGGTCCGGCAGAAGCCGTCGATGTCGATCGCGCCCCGCTCGGTGAGCTGGACGCCGATCTTGTCCAGGCCGTAGCCGTCGACGCGCGGCTGGAAGCCGATCGCCTGCAGCACCTTGTCGGCCTCCAGCGTCTGCTGGTTGCCGTCCTTGCCGGTGACGGTGACCTTGACCTTGTCGCCGGAGTCGTCGATCGAGTCCACCCGGGTCGAGGTCAGCACGTCGACACCGAGCTTCTTGTACGCCCGGGCCAGTTCCTTGGAGACCTCGGGGTCCTCCAGCGGGACCATCCGGTCCAGGAACTCGACGATCGTCACCTTCACGCCGTAGTTGGCCAGCACGTAGGCGAACTCCACGCCGATCGCACCCGCGCCGGCGACGACGATCGAGCCCGGCAGCTCCTCGGTCAGGATCTGCTCCTCGTACGTCACCACGCGCTCGCTCAGCTGCGTGCCCGGCAGCAGCTTGGTGGTCGCACCGGTGGCCAGGATGCAGTTGTCGAACGTGACGGTCTCCGACGAGCCGTCGTTCAGCGTCACGTCGAGGGTGTTGGCGTCGGTGAACGAGCCCCAGCCGTCGAACTCGGTGATGTTGTTCTTCTTCATCAGGAAGTGGACGCCCTTGACCCGGCCGTCCGCCACCTTGCGGCTGCGCTGCACCGCGGTCGGGAAGTCGAAGCTGACCTCGCCGCTGATACCGAAGGTCTTCGCCTCCGCGCGGAAGATGTGCGCCAGCTCGGCGTTGCGCAGCAGCGCCTTGGACGGGATGCAGCCCACGTTCAGGCAGACACCGCCCCAGTACTTCTTCTCGATGATGGCGGTCTTCAGCCCGAGCTGGGCGGCGCGGATCGCCGCGACATACCCACCCGGACCTGCGCCGAGGACAACAACGTCAAAGTGCGAGGCCATGCAGTGAACTTTAGTGGGTCGGGCCAGCCCACCGGAGCAGTGGTACGACGCCCGGCCGCGGGCGTGACCGGTGTCACGGGCGACCCCGGCCGGCGGTCACGTTCGGGCAGTCCAGGCCGCGCCTTGGTCACGGTCCGTGAGCAGGGCTTTCGCGCGGCGCATTCGCCGCCTACGCTGGCCTGGCGCGGGGGTCGTCTCCCTCCGCGCGCGAGTGAGGCGAGACGACGATGGGGGCCTGATGGTGCTGGGGAGCCGTCGGGGGCTGCGGATCGCGGCACTCGGCACACTGCTGGCGGTGTTCACGCTGCCCGCGTTCGCCGACGATCCCACGCCACCACCACCGGCATCGGTGACCGACGTCAACCGCTCGCTGGAACAGCTCCAGGCCGAGGCCGCCGCCGTGCAGGCCGACTTCGCGAAGGCGACGATCGCCTACACCGATGCTCTCAAGGCCGCGCAGACCGCCGAAGCCGCCGCCAAGAAGTCCGAGACGATTGCCGCCACGTCCAAGGGCAAGGCCGACGCGGAGCGCCGCCGGCTCGGCCTGCTGACCGCGCAGGCTTACCAGCTGGGTATCCCGACCGTGATGGGCGCGGAGTCGATGCTGTGGTCGCTCGCGCCGATCGCGGAGAACCTGCAGGAGATCGCCGACCGCCAGACGGCGATCATCCAGCTCGGCAGCACCCAGGTCGCGCAGTACAAGGCAGCCACCGCCGCCGAGACCGAAGCGACCCGGACCAGGTCCGACGCCACCACCAAGCGAGCCGCCGCGAACGAGGCCGCTGCGAACGCCAAGCAGCTCAGTGCACAGGTGCAGCAGAAGGCCGCCGACGCAGCGATGGCGATGGAAGGCCAGGCCGCGGATCTGGACGGTGCGTCCGCGCTCTCCAAGCAGCTGCAAGTCACCCGCAACCAGCAGGCCCTGACGCGCTGGAAGACGTACCTCACCGAGCTCGCCACCGCGAAGATCAAGCCGCCCGCGGCGAGCCTGCTCAAGAACCCCGCCAAGCTCCCGGCCGGCCTCAAGCCGCTGACCGCAGCAGGTGCGCCAGTAGCCGGCGCCGCCTCGATCGTGAACGGCGGACAGACCATCCGGGTGCTACCGGCCGAGACGATCCGCGCGGTCAACCAGGCCTTCAGCCTGCTCGGCAAGCCGTACGGCGTGGCCGCGACCGGCCCGGACAAGTACGGCTGCCTCGGCGCGGCCCGGGTCGCCTGGCAGCCCTACACGACCCTGCCGAACCTCGTGGGCAAGGTCTACCCGAACTACCAGGCCGTGCCTGCCTCCCAGGTCCAGCCCGGCGACCTGCTCCTGATGGGCAGCAAGTCGCTCGGCCTGTTCCACATCGGTGTCGCCCTCGACAACGGCGAGATGGTCGCCGCCGACGAGGCCAAGGGCTCGGTCGTCGTCACCACCGTCCCCGACAACTTGTACGCCGCCCTGCGCCCGACACTCGGCAAGCCGGTCAAGGCGCAGGTCGCCCCGGCGGCGAGCTCCGACGCGTACGCATTCCGCTGCGGCAACACCACAACGTCGTACACGATCGGCTCCGGCTCCTGGACCTGGCCGCTCGCGGAGGGCACCTACCAGATCGGTACGCCGTTCGGACAGGCCGGAGCGATGTGGGCGAGCGGCTTCCACACCGGCCAGGACTTCCCCGCCGCCGTGGGTACGCCGGTCCGTGCGGTGACCTCGGGTGTCGTCCGGATCGAGCACCCGGCCTGGGCGGGCAACCTGGTCCGTATCGACCACGGCAACGGTCTCGAGACGCTGTACGCGCATCTCAGCAGGATCGACGTCGCCGACGGCGCTCAGGTCGCAGCCGGCCAGCGCATCGGCGCGGTCGGTACCGAGGGCAACTCGACCGGCCCCCATCTGCACTTCGAGGTCCGGCTCGGCGGCGAACTGGTCAACCCGATGCCGTTCCTGGCCACCGGATCGGCCAATGTCGGCTGGGGCGGGTACAGCAACGGTATGATCCCGGCCAGCAAACTGTGTGGCCTCAGCTCCGGCCACAAACTCCGCTGCGACGCCGCCGCGGCGTACCTGCAACTGGCCGCCGCCTACCGCGCCCAGTTCGGCAAGACGCTCTGTATCACCGACTCGTACCGCTCCTACGCGTCCCAGGTCGACCTCTACGCCCGCAAGCCTTCACTGGCAGCGCTCCCGGGTACGTCGAACCACGGCTGGGGCGTCGCGGTCGACCTGTGCGGCGGCATCGATCGGTTCGGCACCACGCAGTACCAGTGGATGAAGAAGCACGCACCCGCCTTCGGCTGGGTCCACCCGAACTGGGCCGAACAAGGCGGCTCCCGCGAAGAACCCTGGCACTGGGAATTCGGCAAACCCCCCACCACCTAACCCACACACGCCGAAACCTCCGCAACTCCGCCTTTTGTGCGACTCGCACCCGCCGAAACCTCCGCGGCCCCGCCACGACGTACCCGTCGACCCCCACCCGACCGGGGAGCTTCTCTCCCCCGAATCGGACAGTTGCCCTCCCCGAACCCGGTTGCCATCCTCCCCAAACCGGTTCGGGGAGAGTCGCGTCCAGCACAGTGGCGTACGGCGGGGTGGCCGGCCCGGGTGTGGACGTGGGTGCACCTCGGCAGCTCGCAACCCGCCACGGCGCACTCGGCACCCGCCACCGCGTAACCCGCCGACCCGCACCGGACCGGGGAGGTTGTCTCCCCCGAATCGGACAGGTGCCCTCCCCGAACCCGGTTGCCATCCTCCCCAAACCGGTTTGGGGAGGGTGGGGTGCGCGTCGTGCGCTCGGCGAGCCCGCCACCGCGTACTCGGCGCCCTCGCTGCCACGTAACCCGCCGACCCGCACCGGACCGGGGAGGTTCGTTCCCCCGAATCGGGCAGTTGCCCTCCCCGAACCAGGTTGATGTCCTCCCCGAACCGGTTTGGGGAGGGGATTGTGTGGACGGAATCCCTCCCCGAAGCGGTTTGGGGAGGGGATTGTGTGGACGGGATCCCTCCCCCGGAGCGGTTTGGGGAGGGGTTTTGTGGCGGGATTGCGTTTGCTGGTGTGGGTTTGATCGCGCAGGGCCGGGAGTTTGACCGGTGGGCACGTAGGGTGGGTTTGTGGCCGAGCAAGAGAGTCCCGACCGCACTGATCACAACATCACCCTGGACGCCGAGGACGACCGGTGGGAGTGGCGGCGCCGGATCAGGGCGAACCCGAGGAAGCACCTGATCTACCGCATCGGGGTGGGCGTGGTCGGCGGGTTGCTGATCATTGCCGCACCGCTGACCGGATGGTTGCCGGGACCGGGCGGGATCCCGTTGTTCATCGCGGGTCTCGCCGTACTCGCGAGCGAGTTCGAGTGGGCCCAGCGCGTGCTGTACCGGGTGAAGGACTGGGTCAAGGCGCTGACCGCCTGGACCGGTAAGCAGCCCGCCTGGCTGAAGGCGCTCGGCACGCTCGCGCTGTTCCTCTGCGTGATCGTCGCGATCTGGCTCTACCTGGCCGTGCTCGGCGTGCCGGGCTGGTTCCCGGACCCCTGGGAGAGGTTCCTGGCGAGGCTGCCGCTGCTCAGCTGATCGAGGACCGGGTAGTCCGGCAGCTCGATCAGGTTGCTGACCTTCTGGGCCAGCTTGAGCATCTGGTTCAGGAAGAACTTCGTGTCGAGTATCCGGTTGCGCGCCGTGATCCCGAAGCGCGTGGCCGGCGCGAGGAACTGGCCGGCCTGACTGCCGTCCTGCGTCGTCTGCACTGCTTTGCGCAGCCGCGCCTCGTACCGCGCGAACGCCGCTTGATGGTCACCATGCGCCTCGGCCAACTCGCCGGCCAGGATGTACGCGCCGATCACCGCCGTACTGGTACCCATCGCGCCGAACGTCGCGCCGTACCCGGCGTCGCCGAGCAGGACCACCCGGCCGGTGTGCCAGCGATCCACGCGCACCCTGCTGATCGAGTCGAAATACAACTCGGTTGCCGCGGGCAACGCTTCGAGCAGCCACGGAACATGCCAGCCGACGTCCTTGAACTGCTCGTGCAGGATCGCCTTCTGCTCGTCCAGGTTGCGGCGGTCGTAGCTGAGTTGCGGTGACTTGAACATGAACAGCGTCCCCGCGAGCGCCGGGTCGCGGCGGTCCGCGCCGACGCTCGCCAGCTTTCCGGGCACGTTGTACTGCAGCGTGTCGCCGGTGATGCCGATCGTGTTCGGCACCTCCCACCCGGCCACGTAGTACCCGTGATGACGCTCGGTCACCTGCTCCGGCGCGAACGCGAGGCGCCGTACGACCGAATGCATCCCGTCCGCACCGACGACCAGGCCGTACGTGTCCTCGAGGCCGCTCTCGAACCGCACGTCGACCCCGTCCGCATGCTCCTGCAGGCTCGCGATCGTGTCACCGAACCGGTACGACGCCAGGTCGCGGCTGTGCTCGTACAGGATCCGGGACAGATCGGCCCGCAGGACCTCGAGCTCACCGCCCGCGAACTCGGCCGGCAACCGCATCAGCTGACGACCGGACTCGTCGACGAACCGCATCGCGGTCCCGCCGGTCTGTCGCGCTCGCAGATCCGGCAGCACGCCCATCTTGTCCAGGACGACCTTGTTCACCTCGCCGCGGAAGTCGACGGCGTACCCGCCCTGCCGCAGGGCCGGCGCGATCTCGACCACGGTCACGTCGTGCCCGGACCGGCTCAGCCAGAGCGCCACCGACGGGCCCGCGACGCTCGCACCCGACACCAGAACCTTCACCATGTGCCTCCGTCATCGTTAACTGTGTCTGTCGGACACAATAGAGTGTATGGTAGACACAGTTCAAGTGAGACCGCGAGAAGGAGTGGCGATGACGGAACTGCTCTGGGGCAAGCAGCAGCCGCCGAGCCGCGGCCCGAAACCGGCGATGACGCTGACCGGCATCGCCGAGGCGGCGATCAGGATCGCGGACGCCGAGGGCCTCGACGCGGTCTCGATGCAGCGCGTCGCCGACGACCTGCCGGTCACCAAGATGGCGCTCTACCGCTACGTGCCCGGGAAGACAGAACTGGTCGCGGTGATGAGCGACCTGGCGATGGGCGCGCCGCCCGACCATCCGGACCTGCCGTGGCGCGACGCTCTGCACGCGTGGGCGATGGATCTGTTCGAGGGCTTCAACCGCCACCCGTGGCTACTGCTGTCCACCATCGGCCGCCGCCCGGTCGGACCGAACGAGGTCGCCTGGCTCGACCGCGGCGTCCGGGCCCTGGCCGACTCGGGCCTCAACGGCACCGAACAACTCGACTCCATCCTGGTCCTGGCCGGCCACGTGCGCACGATCGCTCTGCAGACCGCCTCGGTGCCGGGCGGCCCCCAGGGCCTCACCGAGGAGTCGTTCACCGCCGCCTTCGCCGGACTCCTTGCCACCGAAGCAGATCGCTTCCCGAGTCTGGCCGCAGCGCTGCGGGACCCGAGCGATCAGGCGAACCAGGGCCTCGAGTTCGGCCTCGCCCGCATCCTCGACGGTCTCGGACTCCTGATCAGCGCACGGAAGGGCTGAGCTTCGGCGAGTTGAAACGTTGCCGATAGACGCTCGCGCTGAGCCCGTAGTGCGACTTGAATCGCCGGGCGAAATAGTTCTGGTCCGGCCACCCGACCGCCTCCCCGATCCGGGCGATCGGGAGGTCGGTGTGCAGCAGTTGGACGGCCGCGAGCTCGACCCGATGCCGCGACAAGTACGCCATCGGCGGCATCCCGGTCGCCGACTTGAACAACCGGACCAGATACCCCGGCGCGAGGTGCAGCTCGTGCGCCAGATCGGTCAGCGTCCACGGCCGAGCCGGGTCGGCCTCCATCATCCGCATCGCATCCAGTACGGCGGGGTGCGTCTGGCCACCGCGTTCGTCGCGTTCGCCGACCGTCCTGGCGACACAACTCAGGTACAACGACAGCCAGCCGATCAGGTCGCCGCGATGCCGGCGCATCGACTGGTTGCGTAACTGCCGCAGACCGTCCAGATGCCCGAGCGCCTCGGACAACGTCTCGTCATCCAGGTGAGTGCTCAGCACTCCACGCCGTTGTGCGGAGAAAGGGCCGGTCCACAACAGGTATCCCAGCAAGGGATCCTCGCGTGTCCACGCCAGTTCGCGTCGTACCAGATCGGCCGAGAAGCAACAGTTGTAGACCTCCAGTGAGCGGCACTCCTCGTACTCGTGCCACACCCCCGGACGCAGTACGACGACGTCGCCGGCGCGCAGTTCCTGACGCCCGGCCTGACTGTGGTGAACCCCTTCGCCACCGGTCACCAGGGCCAGTTCGAAGAAGCTGTGAGTGTGCAGCGGATGGGAGTCCTCGTGCACGTGCGGACCCGCGTGCACGATCGTCCCCTCGACGAAGTGCAGCAGCGTCCCGCTGGTCCTCACCGGCTCGTCGGCCATGCCTCACGATACGAGCCAAGGTGCATTTTGTGCTAGTACGAGTGCACTGCGGGCTAGCCCCCGGCGACGACCGGTCGCAGGATCGTGGGACAGGCGAAACCTCTCCGCCATCAATCCGTAACGTACCGGGGCCCTTCGCCGCAGCACCCAATGAATCGTTTCACTCGCCGGTTGGAGTCTCATGACGAACCTCGCCGCACCCGCCAGCATCCGCTTCGAACACCGGACCGACGCCGGGCCCGTCCTGGGTATCGGCACCGCGACGCCACGGTTGTCGTGGCAGATCCCCACCGCAGGCGCCGAGTACGCGCAGACGGCGTACGAAGTCGAGATCACCACCGGCACGGCGCAGGTGTACACAGTCCAGTCCCCCGATCAGATCCTGGTGCCCTGGCCCGGCGACCCGCTCGCGTCGCGGCAGGCGGCGCAGGTCCGCGTGCGGGTTCGCGGAAACGACGACTGGAGCGAGTGGAGTGAGCCCGCGACCGTGGAGGCCGGTCTGCTCAGCGCGTCCGACTGGAGCGCGCGCTTCGTCAGCCCCCGCGACAACAGCCACGGCTCCCCCGCTCCCCTGGTGGCCGGCGTGGCCGAGTTGCCCGACGGCATCGCGAAGGCCCGGCTCTACACCACCGCGCACGGCATCTACTTCGCCGAACTCAACGGCGAACGCGTCGGCGACGAGGAGCTCGCCCCGGGCTGGACGGCGTACCACCAGCGGCTGCGTTACCAGACGTACGACGTGACGAGCCTGGTCCGCTCGGGCGAGAACCGGCTCGAGTACCTGGTCGGCAACGGCTGGCACCGCGGCCGGCTCGGCTTCCGCGACCAGAAGGCCGTGTACGGCGACCGCCTCGCAGTGCTGGCCCAGCTCGAGATCACCACCGACGACGGGCAGGTCCACACCTTCGGCAGCGACGACAGCTGGACCACACGCGAGAGCGCGGTCCTCGCCGACGATCTGTACGACGGTCAGAGCACCGATCTGCGCCGGACACCGGGCGACGCCACCCCGGTCGAGGTTCTCGACGCGGATCTCGGTCTGCTCGTCGCACCCGACGGTCCACCGGTCCGCATCACCGAGGTGGTGCCTGCGATCGAGATCACCACCTCGCCGTCGGGCAAGACGCTGGTCGACTTCGGCCAGAACCTCGTCGGCCGGATCCAGCTGAGGGTCCGCGGTGGCGCCGCGGGCGACGAGATCGTCGTACGGCACGCGGAGGTCCTGGAGAACGGCGAACTCGGCGTCCGGCCGCTGCGGACCGCGAAGGCCACCGACTCCTACGTCCTGGCCGGCTCCGACGAGGTCACACTCGACTCACCACTGACCTTCCACGGCTTCCGGTACGCCGAGGTCACCGGCGTCAGCGACCTTCGCCGAGAGGATCTCGAGGCCGTGGTGGTCGGCAGCGACCTGCGCCGGACCGGCTGGTTCGACTCCTCGCACGAGCTGCTCAACCGCTTCCACGAGAACGTCGTCTGGGGTATGCGCGGCAACTTCGTCGACGTCCCGACCGACTGCCCGCAGCGCGACGAGCGGCTCGGCTGGACCGGTGACATCCAGGTCTTCTCCCCCACTGCGAGCTTCCTGTACGACACCACCGGCTTCCTCACCAACTGGCTGGCCGATCTGGCCGCCGAGCAGCAGAAGGACGGCTCCGTGCCGTACGTCATCCCGGACGTGCTCAAGCACACCAGCCCGGCCACCGCCGCTTGGGGTGACGCGGCAACGATCGTGCCGTGGGTGGTCTACGAACGCAGCGGTGACGCCGGACTGCTCGCGCGTCAGCTGCCGAGCATGCGCGCCTGGGTCGACAAGATGGCCGGTCTCGCCGGCGACGACCTGCTCTGGTCCGGCGGTTTCCAGTTCGGCGACTGGCTGGACCCGACCGCGCCACCGGACAACCCTTTCCGCGCGAAGGCCGACCCCGACGTCCTCGCGACCGCGCACCTGGCCCGCTCGGCCGAGGTCGTCGCGAAAGCTGCCGAGGTCGTCGGTGACGCCGACCTGGCCGGTGAGTACGCCGACCTGGCCGCACGCGTCCGTCAGGCCTTCGCGGCCGAGTACACGACCGAAGGCGGACGGGTCCTCAGCGACGCACCCACCATCTACGCGCTCGCGTTGCAGTGGGCCCTGCTCCCGACCGACGCGCAGCGGCAGCGGGCCGGCGAACGGCTGGCCGACCTAGTCCGGACGTCGGGTTTCAGGATCAGTACCGGATTCGTCGGTACGCCGCTGATGGCGGACGCGCTGGCCGATTCCGGACATCCTGACCTCGCGTACCGGCTCCTGCTACAGACAGGCTGCCCCTCTTGGCTGTACGCAGTGACGATGGGAGCCACGACGGTCTGGGAACGCTGGGACAGCATGCTGCCCGACGGCAGCATCAACCCCGGCCAGATGACGTCGTTCAACCACTACGCCCTCGGCGCGGTCGCCGACTGGATGCACCGCCGGGTCGCCGGTCTGGCGGCCGGCGATCCTGGGTACCGGACGATCGTGGTGAGCCCGCTGTTCTCCTCGCACCTCACGAACGTCTCCGCCAAACACCTCACCCCGTACGGCGAAGCCGGTGTCGCGTGGACGCGGTCCGACGGCCGGATCACCCTCAACGTCACCGTCCCGGTCGGCTCGCGCGCACAGGTCGACGTACCGGGTGAGAGCGAGCCGGTCGAGGTCGGTCACGGGACGCACGAGTGGACCGCCGACGACACGTACGCCGAAACGCCCGAGCTGGCCGCGGAGCCGAGCATCCGGCAACTGATGGACCACGAGCCGAGCTGGGACGCCATCGTGGTGGCGGCCAAGGAGATCGGGTTCGTGGCCGACGACGCGGAACTCGCCGCACGACTGGAGCGCTACCTGGACCAGCCGGCCACCCAGCTCGTCGATGCCGTCAGCCCACGCCACTTCGCCGGCAGCGCCGACGCGATGCGCGCGGCACTGGACGCCCTGCTCAACCACTGACCCACGACCTGGACGACTCCGCCCCGCTGCAGGTGCCCTGATGAAACATCCTTTGGAGGTCAAAGATGACGTTCCGCCCAGGCACGAGAGGACTGGCCGTCATTGCGGTCTGCTCACTCGCACTGACCGCGTGCAGCGCGGGCAGTCTCGGTTCCAGCGACGACGCTGGTGGCAGCTCGGTCGAGATCACCTACCTGATCGGCAATCAGGAACAGGATCTCAAGGACGCCAAGCAGCTCACCAAGGACTTCAGCGCCAAGAACCCCGGCATCACCGTCAACCTGGAGACCCGGCCGGCCGGTAGCGAGGGCGACAACATCATCAAGACCCGGCTGTCCACCGGGGACATGACCGATGTCTTCGCCTACAACACCGGCTCGCTGTTCCAGGCGATCGCGCCGGAGAAGAACCTCGTCCCGATCAGCGACCAGCCCTACATCGGCGACCTGGACGAGAACTTCACCAAGACGGTGACGTTCGGTGACAAGGTCTACGGCGTGCCGTCCGGCGGGTTCATGGGCGGCGCGGTCCTGTACAACATCCCGATCTACACCAAGCTCGGGCTGCAGGTGCCGAAGACCTGGGCGGAGTTCATGGCGAACAACGCCAAGATCAAGGCCGCCGGCGGCGGGGTCGCACCGGTGATCCAGACGTACGGCGAGACCTGGACGTCGCAGCTGTTCGTCCTCGGCGACTTCCACAACGTGGCCGCGGCCGAGCCTGACTTCGCCGACAAGTACACCAAGAACCAGGCGAAGTACGCGACCTCACCGGCCGCGCTGAAGGGGTTCGAGCACACCGAGCAGGTTCACGACCTCGGGTACGAGAACAAGGACTTCGCCTCGGCGAAGCTGCCGGACGGCCTGAAGATGCTTGCCACCGGCAAGGGTGCGCATTACCCGATCCTGTCCGGGGTGGTCAACGACATGATCGCGACCAACCCGAACGCGGCCAAGGACGTCGGACTGTTCGCGCTGCCTGGTGACGACGCGAGCAAGAACGGGCTGACCGTGTGGACGCCGGGTGGCATCTACATCCCCAAGACCACGACCGGGGACAAGCTCGAGGCGGCGAAGAAGTTCCTCGCCTTCGTGGCCAGCCCCGACGGCTGCAAGTCCCTGGCCAGCGCGGGCGTGCCGACCGGGCCGTACGCCATCAAGGGCTGCCAGCTGGGTTCCGACGTACCGCAGTCCATCAAGGACATGCAGCCGTACCTCGACAAGGACGGCGGGTCCAGCCTGGCGCTGGAGTTCGTCTCGCCGGTCAAGGGCCCGTCGCTCGAGCAGATCACCGTCGAGGTCGGATCCGGGATCCGCAAGGCCAAGGACGGCGCGGCGCGGTACGACGAGGATGTGAAGAAGCAGGCGCAGCAACTCGGCCTGGCGGGTTGGTGAGGTCCGTGGCGATCACCTCCTCGACCCGTCCTCGGGCCGGAACCAAGGCAGCCCCGGCCGCACCCGCGGCCGGGGGGAAGGCCTACACGCCGTACAAGTTCTGGTTCTACCTGCCGACCGCGGTGCTGTACAGCGTCCTGTTCCTGGTCCCGACCTTCGCCTCCTTCTACTACAGCCTGACCCGCTGGAGCCTGTTCGAGTCGAAGTTCATCGGGTTCGAGAACTTCGTCACGTTCTTCCAGGAGCCGGCTCTGGTCAAGGGCTTCACCAACACGCTGATCTACGGGGCCGTCACCTCGGGGGCGAAGGTCGTCCTCGGTCTGCTGCTCGCCGTCCTGCTGACGTCCCGGATCGTCGGCCGCGGGTATCTGCGCTCGGTCGTGTTCTTCCCGGTGCTGGTCAGCACGATCGGCGTCGGCCTGATGTTCCAGGTGATGATGAATCCGGAGCGCGGCATCATCAAC
>Ga0164241_10004646_pt1 | contig 13188 bp, 5 predicted proteins | sample OricomyardsoilBY_FD_108780 | JGI IMG/M metagenome (GOLD analysis project Ga0164241, IMG submission 108780) | Backyard soil microbial communities from Emeryville, California, USA - Original compost - Back yard soil (BY) | ecosystem: Environmental > Terrestrial > Soil > Unclassified | place: USA...
CGCCCATGTACAGCGCGCCTTCGAGGCCGCGCTTGCAGTGCTCGAACAACGAGGCCTTCTGCTGGCTGACCGTGGGCTCGAAGAACGCGTCGTGGCGGTCGCGCGGCAACGGCGGCCCTTCGATGAACGGAACCTCGGCGTCGAGGATCGCGCGGTCGCCGGTGAGCTGGACGTAGTGCGCGGTGACGTACGACAGCCAGACGCGGTCGTCGGAGATGTGCGTGCGCACGCCCTGGCCGCTGTGCGGCAGCCACCAATGCTGGACGTCGCCCTCGGGGAACTGGCGCCCGGCCGCCCGCAGGATCTGCTCGCGCAGCAGCTGCGGGCGGGCAATGGCGAGCGCCATCGCATCCTGCAACTGGTCGCGGAAGCCGTAGGCGCCGCTGGCCTGGTAGAAGGCGGCGCGCGCCCAGGTGCGGCAGGCCAGCGTCTGGTAGAGCAACCAGCCGTTCAGCATGATGTCGAGCGAGCGATCGGGAGTCTGGACCTGCACGTGGCCGGTGAGTTCGCTCCACTGCGCGCGCGTGCCTTCAAGCAAGGCGTCGAAGTCGGCGGCGCGGTGCTTCGCGATGAGCGCGCGGGCCTCGGCCTCGCTCGGCGCCTCGCCTAACAAGACCAGGAAAGTGGTGCTGGCGTCGGGCTCGAGCGTGAAATGGCTGAGCAACGCGGCGCAGGCATCCAGCGCCGGCCCGGCCTTCTCGCCGAGCGGATTGCCGGACAGCAGCGCCGCCGGCGCGTCCAGCGTCCCGTGGCGCCCGAGAAATTCGCGCCGGTCGCAGGTCCATTCATCCTGGCGTCCGCCGAGATCCATGAACGCGACGCCCGGGAAGGCGCTGTTCCAGGGATTGCGCGCGGTCAAGGCGCGCGATTCCGCGTCCAGGTCGGTGATGATGTGCGGCGCGCCCAGCACGCGCGCCGGCGCCAGCACCCACTCGGCGTACGCGGCCACCGACAGCTTGCGGGTGCGCGGCGATTCGTTGCGCACCACCAGGCGCGCCAGCTTGACCGGGTCCTCCGGCGGCACCAGCAGCGTGAGTTCGAGCGCGACGCCGTGTGAGCGCTGCTGGAAGCGGCTGTAGCCCAGGCCATGCGCGCAGGAGTAGTGGGCCTGCTCGTGCCGGATCGGTGCCGGCGTGGGACTCCACAACTCGCCGGTCTCCTCGTCGCGCAGGTAGATAGCTTCACCGGGCCGGTCGCTGACCGGGTCGTTGCTCCACGGCGTGAGCGCGTTCTCGCGGCTGTTGCGCGACCAGGTATAACCGGCGCCGTCGGTGGACACGTGGAAACCGAAACCGCGGTTCGCGATCACGTTGATCCACGGTGCCGGCGTGACCTGCCCACCCGTCGCGGCCACCACGTATTCGCGGCCCTGTGCCGCGAAGCCGCCGAGGCCGTTGAAGTATTCGAGATCGCGCGCACCCTCGGCTTCCGCGGACGGCATGGAAGGGGCGGTGCCCGCGCGTCGTGGCGGGCGAGGTGCCGCAGACGGCACGGGCTGCATGCGTTGCAGCTGGTCGGCCAGGCTGCCGCTGCGGCCCGAGAGCACCACGCGCGCCACGGCCAGCAGGGCGGCGCGCGTCTCGGCACTGACCAGGTCGCTGCGTAGTACATACACCTTGCCGCGCGTGTCCGCGCCGGCGATGCGTGGACGGCCCTGCGCGGTGCGCACCATGGCTTCGAGCGCCACCTGCAGGTCCTGGATGTACGACGCGCCGCGGTCGTTGAGGAACACCAGGTCTACGGACAGGCGCTTGATGCCCCAGTACTCGTGCGCCTGCAGCAGCTGACGCGCCACGGCCAGGTCGTCGTTTTCCTCGACGCGCATCAGCACGATGGGCAGGTCGCCCGAAATTCCCTGTGACCACAAAGTTTGCGGGCCGGATGCGCCGCGGCGAATCGTGTCGGGGGCCGAGCGCGCGGCGGCGTCGGCGAACAGGATGCGGCCGGCGAGTTGCTGGAACAGGTTGGCCTGTGACGCGTCGATGCCCAGGTGTCGCAACTGCACTTGCGCCTGGGTCCAGGCCAGCGTCTGGGCGCGCATGTGTGCATTCGGCTCACGATGCTTGTCGGCCAGTTCGAGAACCTGCGCACGACTGCCGGCCACGCAGGTCCAGAACGCGACGCGTGCCGTGCCGCCGGCCGGCACCTTGACGCGGTAACGCAAGGCAAAGACGGCGTCGAGCACGGTGCCCACGGAACCCGACAACGTGCGGCCTTCGAGCAGCGCCAGTGGCGCCCGCAGCTCGCGGCCGCGGCCGATGAAGCGCAGGCGATCGGTCTCGAATTCGGGCGCGCCGGTGGCCGTGCCCTGGATCACCGCGTGGTGCGAGGCCCAGACCTCGGGCTCATCGGGCGCGCGACGGCGGCGGTTGGCGAGCAGCACAGCCTGGCGTTCGAGGAACTCCGTGCGCACGAACATCTTCGAGAAGGCCGGATGGGCCACGTCGGCCGCTTGGGCGCCGAGCACCAGCTCGGCGTACGAAGTGATTTCGATCTCGCGCTCGCGCGCCGAGGAATTGCTGATCGACAGGCGCCGCACTTCGGCGTCGTCCTCGGATGAAACCTGCACCTCGAGCGTGGTCACGAGATCGCCGTCGCCGCGGATGATCTCGGCGCGATCCTCGGTGAAGCTCACCTCGTAGATGGACGGCTGCGTGGCGCAGGGCTGGTAGCCGGACGACCAGACCCGGCCATTGTCGAGATCGCGCAGCAGGAAGAAGCTGCCGGTATCGTCGCGCGTGGCGTCTTCGCGCCAACGGGTGATGGCGAGGTCGTTCCAGCGGCTGTAGCCGGAGCCGGCCGCGGTGACCATGACCGAGTAGCGGCCGTTGGACAGCAGGTGGGTCTGCGGCGCCGAGTCGTGCGGGCTGCGCAGGCGCCGCACCTCCGGCACCTGCAGCTCGCTGATGCGCGCGGCGGTGCCCACTTCCTCGGCGCGCGGATGCGCCACCGACACGTCGCGCGGCGTGCGCTCCTGCAGCAGTAGTTCGGTGGCCTGCACCGAGACGTCGGAATGGAAACGCTCGCGCATGCGGCCGTCGAGCAGCGCGTTGGCGATCGCGACGATGCTCATGCCCTGGTGATGCGCCATGTAGGCCTGCACCAGCACGCGCGACTCGCCTTCGGGCACACGCGAGGGCGTGAAATCCACGGCCTCGAAGAAACCATATCGCCCGCGCGCGCCGATGGCCGCGAGCGCCTGGTAGTTGGTGAGCGCCGCTTCGCCGTCCACCATGGCGGCGAGGCCGGTGGCATAGGGCGCGATCACCTTGTTTTCCGACAGGCCGCGCTTGAGGCCCAGCCCGGGCACGCCGAAGTTGGAATATTGATAGGTGAGCTCCAGATCGCGCGCGTTGTACGCCGACTCCGAAACGCCCCAAGGCAGGCCGAGTTCCTCGCCATATTCGATCTGGCGTTTCACCACCAGCGCACTGGTGTGCGCCAGCAGGCTGCCGCCCGGCGCGCGCAGCACCAGGTCCGGCATCAGGTACTCGAACATCGAGCCGGACCACGACACCAGCGCCGCACCCGCGCCGATCGGCGTCACGGTACGCCCGAGACGGAACCAGTGGCGCGCCGGGATATCGCCCTTGGCAATGGCGATGAAACTCGCGAGCCGCGCCTCGGAGGCGAGCAGGTCGTAGCAGGAGTTGTCCAGCGAGCCGTCGGTGGCGCGATAGCCGATCGACAGCAGCTTGCGCTGCCCGTCGAGCAGGAAATCGAATTCCATCTCGCGCGCCAGCTGCAGCGCGTTGTTGGCCAGTCCCTCGAGGTGTTCAACAATGAAACCGGCGGGGTCACGGGCCAGGAGGTCGCTGCGCCAGCTGTCGATGGTGCGTCGTGCCGCTTCGACCCAGTACACGAGATCGGAGTCGCGCTCGGCGTGCGTCTCGGCCGCGAGCGTGCGCACCAGGTCGACCAGCGTCGAGGCGCGTTCGGCGGCCTGCGCCAGGTCGTCGAGCTGCGGGTCGAGCAGCCGGTCGTGCGGCCGCACCGCGTCCTCGAGATCGGCGAACGCGGTTTCGAGCAGTTCGCGCGTGATGCTTTGTCCGGGCGTGAAGCGGAACTCGCGCAGCGCTTCGCGCGCCAGATCGAGGGCGTCCGCCAGGCCGACCACGGCCTCGGGGCGCGGTTGCGGGTCCTGCTGCCATTGGCGGAACGCGCCGGCCAGGGTGATCAGGTGGGCCGCGAGATTGCCGGAATCCACCGAGGAGACGTAGCGCGGCTCCAGCGGCCGCAGGTCACGGGTGTCATACCAGTTGTAGAGATGGCCGCGGAACCGCGCCATCTGCCCGAGCGTGCCGAGCGTCGCCTCGATGCGGTCCAGCGCGTCGCGCAAGCCGCACCAGCCGAAATCGCGCGCCGCCACGATCGCAAGTAGATAGAGGCCGATGTTGGTCGGGGAGGTGCGGTGCGCCACCACGGCGCGCGGGTCCTCCTGGAAATTGTCCGGCGGCAGGTGATTGTGTTCGGCGGTGACGAAGGTCTCGAAATACCGCCAGGTGCGCCGCGCGATCAGCCGCAGTTCGCGCTGCTGGCCGGCGGACAGCTCGGACTTGGCCCTGGCGGGCGGGGTCTGGCTGATGCGCCAGGCGATGGCCGGTGCCGCGAGCCACAGCGCCAGGAACGGTAGCGCCAGGTGCGGCAGGCGGCCACCCGCGAGCACGATGGTGAGCACGGTGAGCCCGATCGCCAGCAGCACGCCGCGGAACATGCGGGCGTAGAAGCTGGGGAAGGTGTTGCGCATGTTGCCGAGCAGGTCGGCGGGGATCCATTCCAGCATGTGCCGCCGCGTCACGAACACGCGCCACAAGCTGCGGCAGATGCCGTCGCACATCAGCCAGGCCTGGTAGGCCAGCATGGAAGTCAGCAGCGCGGTCTGCCCGATCGCGAGCAGGAAGTCGTTGCGCAGCGCGCGCAGGTGGCTGCGCAGCGTGATGGTGGACTTGCGCGGCAACAACCCCGCAAGCAGCGGCAGCAAAGTCGGCAGCGCGAAGCCCAGGATCACGAACGCGGTCCAGGTCAGAGCCGCGTCGAGCGGCAGGGTCCAGGCGGCGACCAGCGCTGCCACGCTCACCGGCGCGGTCAGCGAGCGCCGCAGGTTGTCGAGCATCTTCCACACGCCGATCAGCGGCGTGCGGCTGGTGCCGCGACCATGCGCGGCGGCGCCCTGGTCGCTGCGACCGAAGATCCACGGCAGCAATTGCCAGTCGCCGCGCACCCAGCGGTGCTGGCGCATCGACGCCACGTCGTAACGCGAGGGGAATTCCTCGACCACCTCCACGTCGGAGGCGAGTCCGGCGCGCGCGAAGATTCCCTCGAACAGGTCGTGCGACAGCAGCGAGCTCTCGGGCACGCGGCCGGCGAGCGCCGCTTCGAAGGCGTCGATGTCGTATATGCCCTTGCCGGCGAACGAACCCTCGCCCAACAAGTCCTGGTAGACGTCGGACACCGCCGCGGCGTACGGATCGACGCCGGAGGCGCCGGAAAACACGCGCTGGAAGGGCGAGGCCTCGAAGTTGACCGGCAACGAGAACGCCACGCGCGGCTGCAGGATGGCGTAGCCCTCGACCACGCGGCCGAGCTTCGCATCGAAGCGCGGCCGGTTGAGCGGATGCGCCATCTTGCCGATGAGCCGGCGCGGCGCTTCGCGTGGCACGCGTGTGTCCGCGTCGAGGGTCAGCACGTAGCGCACGCCGGTCGGCACCCAGGGAGATTTGCCGGAACTGGTGATGTAGGAGGTATCGGTGGCGCCGCGCAGCAGCTTGTTGAGTTCCTCGAGCTTGCCGCGCTTGCGTTCCCAGCCCATCCAGCGCTGTTCGCTCTCGCTCCACAGGCGGCGGCGATGCAGCAGCAGGAAACGTTCGCCGCCGGCCGCGTGGCCGTACTTGCGGTTCAGGCGCGCGATGCCGAGCACCGCGATGTCGAGCAGTGCCTCGTCGTCGGGCATGTGCTCGCTGTGTGCGTCCACCCAGTCGGACAGCAGCGCGAAGTGCAGCTGCTCGTCGGGCGAGGCGAGGTAGTGGATCTCGAGCCGGTGCAGGTGCTCCTCGACCGCGGCGCGCGAGTTCATCAACACCGGCATGGCCACCAGCGTGCGCAGTTCCCCGGGCACGCCTTCGCGCAGCGCGAGGCCCGGCAGTTGGCTCGCGCCGAGGCCCCGGGTCACGGCGCGGTTGACCAGCGCCACGGCGATCTCCATGGCCGTCACCGCGCCCATCAGGCCCAACAACCACAACATGCCGCCGCGCACGCCGAACTGCTGCAGCAGCGCCAGCGGCACGGCCAGCAGCAGGCCGGTGGTGAAGGCGATCGCAGCCACGTAGTCGGCGGCGCCCACCGTGAAGGTGATGCGGCCCGGCAGGTCGCGCAGCCGCGCGCGGAAGCTGATGGCGCGCTCGAGCGCGCGATGCCCGTCGGAGATCAGGTAGTAGCCAGGATCCTGCTTGCGCGGCTCGGTGGCGCCGGCGGCCAGCGCCAGCACCTGCCGCGCGATCTCCAGCTCCGACAGCGGCGAGCCGCGCCCGAGCTTCTCGATGGCGTTGCGGTAGAGATTGCGCGTGGCGAAGTCCATGTCCAGGAAGCCGCTGGAGCTTTGCATGGTCGCGTCGACCAGGCTCACGCTCTCGAAGAACTCGGCCCAGTCGACGTCCGACATCAGCCGCATGCTGGTGATGATGTTGCGCACCGTGACGTTGGAGGCGCCCTGGCGCTGGTGCTCTTCCTGGATCACACGGTCGGTGTCGAGGCCGCCGGCGCGCAGCTCGTCTTCCAGCCACACCAGCGCCGGCGTGAACTTCGGGTCCTGGTCGCGCAGCCGTTGCACCAGCTGTACGGCGAAGGCGGGTGTCAGCTTGCCGCCACGGCGTTTCCATTCATTGAGTGCATTGGCGTTGGCGCGGTGGCCGCTGACGCCTAACAACCGGTCGGCGATGGCGTCGGCATCCTGGCGCGATGCGCGGCTGTTGACGATGCGCTGCGCGACGCGCCGCAGGTTCTCGACCAGCACGATGCGCAGCGTGATGGCCACGGCCCACAATTCGCCGATGGTGAGCGGCGATACCTCCTGGTAGGCGCGCACGAAGCGTCGCAGGAATTCCGGGTCGAAGCGGCTGTCGGTGTGCGCCACGAACGCCCAGGCGATGCCGAACACGCGCGGGAAACCCGCGAACGGGCCGTCGGCGAGCTTGGGCAGCTGGCGGTAGAACCCCGGCGGCAGGTCTTCGCGCACCTCGCGGATCTGTTCCTCGACCACGTGGTAGTTGTCGAGCACCCATTCGGCGGCGGGCGTGATGGCGCGGCCTTCGTCCACGGCGCGCGCGATCGAACGATAGGCGGCGAGCAGCGCTTTCTCGTTGCTGCGCAGGCGCGCGCCCAGCGAGCGACGGAAGCCCGGTTGGCGGGTGATCGACTGGGCGGCGGCCAGGCTCTGCGCGTGCTGCTCGAGCCTTTCGATGCTGAAGATTTCTTCGCGCAGGATGTGTTCGTTGTTCCAGTGGGAGCCCACTGCGAACCGCTCGAAGAAGTCTCTGAGAAATGGGTGCAAGCGTCCGCCAACCTGTCAGTCGGAAACCCCAATTACGCGAAACTTGTCGTGCTCCACGCCATACCTTCGCGACCCATGGCGCTGTCGGAATACTCTCACAAACATATCGCTCCAGTTTCGACAGCGCCCGTCGCGCGCGCATCTATGCTCGATCGGGTGTGGCCCTTCCGGCGCAATCCATCGCATCGTATCCGCTCGAGCAGCCCGTACTGGCTGCTGCGCGACGGCATGGGCGATGCGCGCCCCACGCTGCGGGAAGCGATCGAATGTGATGTCGCCGTCGTGGGTGCCGGCATCACCGGCGCCCTGGTCGCGGACGCGCTGGTCGCGACCGGGCAGCGGATCGTAATACTCGATTCGCGCGATGTCGCGCTCGGCAGCACGGCGGCCACCACGGCGCTGCTCCAATACGAGATCGACACGGACCTGACCGAGCTGGTGGCGCAGACCGGCGCCGACGTTGCTGCCAGGGCCTACCTGGCCTGTGCCTCGAGTTTCGACGTCATCGAACAGAGATTCCCCGAGCTGCTGAAGGCTTCGAACTACCGCCGCGTGCCGAGCCTGTACCTCGCGGCGGATGCCGGCGCCGTGCCCGCGCTGCAGGCCGAGCTCGCCGCGCGCCGTGCGCTGGGCTTTCAATGCACGTGGCTCGAGCAGGGCGAGCTCGCGGACCGCCACGGCTGCCGGCGACCGGGCGCCATCCTCTCGGCGCTCGGTGCGCAGCTCGATCCCATCCGCTTCACGCAGGGATTGGTGGCCGGCCTGGAGCGCCACGGCGTGCGCCTGTTCGCGCGCAGCCGGGTGACCGGCATCGTCGAGCGGGGCGAACGGTTGCGGCTCGACATCGAAGGGGGCGCGCGCGTCGACGCTGCGCACGTGGTGATCGCCGCCGGCTTCGAGTCGCTGGATTTCCTGCCGCGACCCGTGGCCGACATCGACAACACCTATGCGCTGGTGACCGAGCCGTTGCCGGACCGGTCACGCGCATTGACGTTGCCGCTGCTGTGGGAGAGCTCCCGGCCGTACATATATATGCGTGGCACGCCCGACGGCCGGCTGATCGTGGGCGGCGAAGACGTGCCGTTCAAGGATCCGGCCGCGCGCGAAGCCTTGCTGGGCCGGCAGGTGCGGCGGCTGGCGACAAAATATCGCCAGTTATTCGACGCGGAGTTGCCGCCCATCGCGCATGCCTGGGGCGGAAGCTTCGCCAGGACCCCCGACGGCCTGCCATTCATCGGGCGCGCTCCTGGTATGCATCCCGCGCTGCTTTTCGCGCTCTGTTATGGCGGAAATGGCATCACGTACAGCGTGCTGGCCGGCGAGATGATCCGGGCCGCGGTCGAGCGGCGCACGCACGAACTAGACGCGGTGTTCGGCTTTTTCCGTACTTCGACCGGGAAGACGGCCTAACGACCCGATCGCCGGTTGTCTCGGGTGCATCGCCGGGTCGATAATTCCGCATCGCGGAAACCTTTCCGCACCAGCTTCTGACTAACACCCCATGTTCGTTAATGACACCGGTCACCTGCCCGATTCCGGGCGTGTTTGCGTCGCCGGGTTCCAACCCGACCAGTCCGTGCCCCGCGCCTGGTACAGCGTGCTGATCAACTCCGCGCGCGCCACGGTCGAACCCATGACGGAGCCGCGTAATCCCGCCTATGTGCTCGGCGTCGGCAGCGAGGTGCAGTCGCTCAAGGGCCCGGTGTTCGCGGCGTACTTCGCCGCCTCGCGCGAACGCTTCGACACCCAGCCTAACTACAAGGGCGGGTTGTACGTGCTGGTCGACGGGGCCGTGTACGCGGTACGGCAGGAGAAGGTGAGCACCAGCATCAGGCGCGGCCTGACCACGCGCGAGTTCACGCTGCTGCGGGGCGAACGGCCGCAGCGCAGCGTCGAGTACGACTGGCCGCTGTACCGCGAGCCCTTCCTGTCGTCCGACTTAGGTCTCGCACGTTCACAAGACTTTCTCCGGGAAATGTCTACCATGGTGCGTGCTTACGGCTGAGGAGACGCGCCATGCAGGCATTGGGAATGATCGGGCTCGGGCGCATGGGCGCGAACATGTCACAGCGCCTGGCCGCGGCGGGCATCGAATGCGTGGTCCACGACGCGCGCCCCGAGGCGGTGAAGTCGCTGGTCGCGCCCCGCATCGCGGGGGCGCTGTCGCTGCAGGATCTGGTGGCGAAGCTGCCGGCGCCGCGCGCCATCTGGATCATGGTGCCCGCGGCCGTGGTCGACGGCGTGCTGGCGCAACTCGCGCCGCTGCTGTCGGCGGGCGACATCGTCATCGACGGCGGCAATTCGTACTACCGCGATGACATCCGTCGCGGCGCCGAACTGGCGCGGCGCGGCCTGCATTATCTCGACGTCGGAACCAGCGGCGGTGTGGCCGGTGCCCGGCGCGGCTACTGCCTGATGATCGGCGGGGAAGCGGGCGTGGTGCAACAGGTCGAACCCGTGTTCGCGGCGCTGGCGCCCGGACTCGACGACGCCGATCCGCGTCGTGCCACGCTTCATGGCGACACGGCGCCGCTCGGCTACCTGCATTGCGGCCCGCATGGCGCCGGACACTTCGTGAAGATGATCCACAACGGCATCGAGTACGGCGTGATGGCGGCGTACGCCGAGGGGCTCAACATCCTGCATGGCGCCGGCATCGGCAAGCAGGAACACGCCCGGGATGCGGAGACCGCGCCGCTCGGCGCGGCTCCTTTCTACCAGTACGACTTCGACCTGCCGCGCATCACCGAGGTGTGGCGCCACGGCAGCGTGATTTCCTCGTGGCTGCTCGATCTCACCGCGAATGCGCTCAAGGAAGATCCGAAGCTCGATGCATTCGAAGGGCGCGTGTCCGATTCCGGCGAAGGACGCTGGACGCTGGGGGCGGCCATCGACGAAGGCGTTCCCGCGCCGGTGATCAGCGCCGCGTTGTTCAGCCGGTTCCAGTCGCGCGGCAATGCCGGCTACGCCGACAAGTTGTTGTCTGCCATGCGCAAGCAATTCGGCGGCCATGACGAAGGCCCAAAAAAGGATAAAGGCTGACAGTATTCCCGCGCCTCGGGGCGCAAGCTTCGTGACGGAGGACGCATCATGAACACCCTTCAACACCTGCGCGCGCTCGGGCAAAGCCTGTGGCTCGACTCGATCTCCCGGCCGATGCTCGACGACGGCCGTATCCAGCGCTACGTCTCCGAGCTGGGTATCACCGGGCTCACCTCCAACCCGACGATTTTCGACGAGGCCATTGGCACCGGCGCCTACGACGCGGAGATCGCACGCAAGTCGCGTGAAGGAAAGTCCGGCGAGGCGCTGTTCACCGAGCTGGCACTGGATGACCTGCGCCGCGCCGCGGAACTGTTCCGGCCGGCGTTCGAATCCACCCGCGGCGTGGACGGCTGGGTCTCGATGGAACTCTCGCCGCTGCTGGCCGCGGACACCGCGGGCAGCGTGCGCGCCGCCGTGGAAATCCACCGCATGGCCGCGTTGAAGAATCTCTTCGTGAAGATTCCCGGCACGCCCGAGGGCGTGCCCGCGATCGAGCAGTCCATCTTCGAAGGCATACCCATCAATGTGACGCTGCTGTTCTCGCCCGAGCAGTACCTCGCGGCCGCGAACGCCTATCTACGCGGCATCGAGCGGCGCATCGCGGCCGGCCGGTCGCCGGTGGTGGCGTCGGTGGCATCTTTGTTCGTGAGCCGCTGGGACAAGGCCATCGCCGACAAGGTGCCGGCGATGATGCGCAATCTCCTCGGCATCGCCATCGCGCAGCGCACCTATGTCGCGTACCTCGGGCTGTATTCGTCGGCGCGCTGGAAGGAACTCGCGGCCGCCGGTGCCAGGCCGCAGCGACTGCTCTGGGCCAGCACCGGTACCAAAGATCCATCAGTGCCGGAGTCGCTGTATGCCGAGGCATTTGCCGCGCCCGACACCATCGACACCTTGCCGGAGAAAACCCTGCTCGCACTGTCGAAGATGGAAGCCGTGCCGCCGCTCATGGACCCGGCGGGTGGCCGCTCGGCGCGCGTGATCGACGAGTTCGAAACGGAAGACATCGATGTCGGCGCGTTGGCGACGAAACTGCAGGAAGACGGCGCGGCGGCGTTCGTCAAGTCCTGGCATCACCTCATGCAGAACATCGCCGAGAAGGGCGCGACGCTGGCCAAGGTCGTCAATCGATAGGCCAGGGCATTTCCTTCGGTAATTCCTCTTCCGGCGGCGGCGCCGGGTGCGCCTGCGCGTCCACACCGCGCCACCAGGTCTCGAGCGGAATTTCGTGCACCGGTTCGATGGGCTGGCCCAGCCGCGGCAGCAACAGGCGCGCGTCGGTCCGCGGCGCCAGTCGCAGCAGCGTCTCGACCGGTTCGTCCCAGGGATGCAGCGCCAGGTTGAACGTGCCCCAGTGGATGGGCAGCAACGGGCCGCCGCCTAACAACGCGTGCGCCTCGAGCGCATTCTCCGGGCCCAGATGGATGCCGCTCCAGGCCGGGTGGAACGCTCCGATCTCGAGCATCACCAGGTCGAAGTCGCCGAAGCGCGCGTGCGTCTCGGCATACTCCGGCGTGAGCCCGGTATCGCCACTGAAGAACACGCGGTGTCGTTGCGTCGCGAGCACCCACGAAGACCACAAGGTCTTGTTGCCGTCCTTGAGCCCGCGTCCGGAGAAATGTTGTGAGGGCGTGGCGGTGAGCGCGAGATCCGTGCCCGGCACGCGATGCGTTTCCCACCAGTCGAGCTCGATGATGCGTTCGGCCGCGATACCGAAGGCTTCGAGATGCGCGCCCACGCCCAGCGACGTGACGATGGGCACGTTCACCCGGCGCAGCAGCCGCATGGTGGTGAAATCGAGGTGATCGTAGTGATCGTGCGACAGCAGCACCACGTCGAGCTTCGGCAGCTCGCTCATGGCCACCGGCACGGGCTGGAATCGCTTCGGCCCGATGAATCGCGAGGGTGAGGCACGCGGGCCCCACACCGGGTCCGTCAGGACACGCGCTCCGTCGATCTCCAGCAACACCGTCGAGTGCCCGAGCCAGGTGGCGCGCAGGCCGCTTTGCGGCGCACGCCGCCAGGGCTCGAGCGGATTTTTCGCGGGCAGCGGGGACTGCGGCACGCGCCGCTCGCCGCCGCAGAGAAAATCCTTGAGCGCGGGCATGGGCGCGGTGCCGCGCGGCGTCGCATGTGTATTGCGGAAGCGTTCGCCATCCCAACGCGGTGAGGCGGCGATGCGTTCGCGGCGCAGACCCTTGAAGACGGCAGCGGAATTCACGCAATCATCCTAGTCCGCGGCCCCCGGAGGCACATCCTCCTTTGGTGGGAGACTGCTCCTACGAGGGCGACGCGGGAAGATCGAACACCAGCACTTCGGCGGCGCGCCCCTCGCGAAATTCGATCTCACCCGGATCCGTGATCTTGATTCCGTCGCCGGACTCCAGGTGCAGGCCCGCCACGTGCAGCGCGCCGCGTGCCACGTGGACGTAACACTGGCGGCCATCGCGCACCGTGAAACTGGTGTGCTCGGCCGCGTCGAACAGTCCGGCGTGAATGCGGGCGTCCTGGTGAATGAGCACCGAATCATCAGCCTGGTCGGGTGACGCGACCAGGCACAACCGGCCCCGCCGGTCCTGCGTGCTGAAATGCTTCTC
>Ga0164241_10004647_pt1 | contig 13188 bp, 8 predicted proteins | sample OricomyardsoilBY_FD_108780 | JGI IMG/M metagenome (GOLD analysis project Ga0164241, IMG submission 108780) | Backyard soil microbial communities from Emeryville, California, USA - Original compost - Back yard soil (BY) | ecosystem: Environmental > Terrestrial > Soil > Unclassified | place: USA...
CGCTGGCGGGATCAAACGTGCATATCATTGACATTCGCACGGATGACACAGATGCCGTCCGCGCGCAGAAGAACGCCGAGGACACGCTTGTGAAATATCCAAACATCGCGTGCCTGGTCGGTTTGTGGAATTACAACGGCCCGGCGATTTTGAACGCCGTGCGCGGTGCCGGCAAAATCGGCAAGGTGAAAATTGTCTGCTTTGATGATGAAGCCGACACGTTGGCGGGCATCGCTTCCGGCGCGATTTACGGCACGGTGGTGCAGAATCCGTTTGTGTTCGGTCAAGAAGCGGTGACGCGCATGGACAAATATCTGCGCGGCGACAAGACGGCGTTCGGCGATGGAACCATTTACATTCCCACGCGCGCGATCAAGGAGAACAACGTCGCCGGCTATCAGGCGGAAGTTAAGAAAATTCTTGGGAACTGATAGCCACATGGCCACCGCACCGCTGCTCGAAATGCGCGGGATTTCCAAAAGATTTCCCGGCGTCATCGCCCTCGACAACGTCAGCCTGCAAATCGGGCGCGGTGAAGTTGTCGCGCTGTGCGGCGAGAACGGCGCGGGCAAATCCACCCTCATGAAAATCCTCGGCGGCGTGCATCAGCCCGCCGCCGGGGAAATTCTCATTGATGGCCGGCCGGTAAAAATCAACGGCGTCACCGATTCAATGCGGTTCGGCATCGCCTTTATTCATCAGGAGTTGAATGTGCTTGGCAACCTCGATGTGGCGGCGAATGTTTTTTTGGGCCGCGAGCCGAAGAACGCGCTTGGCCTGATGAACTCCAGGAAAATTCATGCCGACACCGCACCGTTTCTGCGTCGGCTCGGCTTGGATGTTTCCACGCGCACCCGGTTGGATGATTTGTCCATCGCGTATCAGCAGATGGTGGAAATCGCCAAGGCGCTGTCGCTGAATGCGCGACTGATCATCATGGACGAGCCGACCTCCAGCCTGACGCTGACGGAGACGAAACGCCTGCTCGAACTTATTCGTGAACTGCGCGGGCAGGGCGTGAGCATCGCATATATTTCGCACCGGCTCGGCGAGATTGACGAGTGCGCCGACCGCGTAGTCGTGCTGCGCGATGGCAAAAACGTCGGTGAACTGCCGCACGATGACGCCTCGCACGACCGGCTGGTAAGCCTGATGGTCGGCCGGGAAATAAAAAATTTTTACGTCGAGCCAAAAGGCAGCAAGACGTCGGGATTTTTCAAAGTTCGCAACGCGAGTTCGTCATTGCATCCAGGTAAAATGGTTTCTTTCGATGCCGCCCGGGGAGAGATTCTTGGTTTCGCCGGCCTCGTTGGTTCCGGCCGGTCGGAAATGGCCAAGGCGGTTTCCGGCCTGGAACCGGCGCCGCAACTGGAAGTTTTTCTCGACGGCCAAAAGCTGGCCATCGCCTCGCCGCGCGCGGCGATTGACCACGGCATTTACCTCGCGCCGGAAAACCGCCGCACCGAAGGGTTGGTGGTCGAGATGTCCATTCGCGAAAACATCAGCCTGCCGTCGCTGGGAAATTTTGCACGTTTCGGCCTCATCAACCGCCGGCACGAACGCACGATTGCGGCGGAGCAGGTGGCTTCGCTAAAAATAAAGACGCCGACGGCCGAGACGCGGGTGCTGAATTTGAGCGGTGGCAACCAGCAGAAAGTCGTGCTCGGCAAATGGCTGGCGCTGTCGCCCAAAGTGATGATTTTGGACGAGCCGACGCGCGGCATTGATGTCGGCGCCAAGGCGGAAATTTACCGGCTCATGCGCGACTTGGCTGACAAAGGCGCGGTGATTCTGATGATTTCCAGCGACATGGAGGAAATTCTGAATGTCAGCGACCGCGTCGCCGTGATGCACGAGGGCGAAATTTCCGGCGTGCTGGAGCGCGCCGATTGCAAAGAGGAAAATGTGATGCAGCTCGCCGTCGGCAAAAAAATCACCGCCGCCAAACCTGCCTTTAACAATTGATTCAAATGGAAAACCGAACGCCCGCCGCCAGCCCGGCACCAGAAGCTAAACCGCAACTTTCACAAGAATCTCAGCGTTCATTGATGCGGACGGTAATCGCCAAAAAGGAGTTTGGAATTTTTGTCCTGCTCGTCGTTCTTTGCATAATCACGGGACTGAAGAACAACGCTTTTTTCTCCGAAGCCAACCTATCCAACACCGCCAATCTGATCGGCCTGTTTGGCATTTTCAGCATCGGGGCCGGACTGATCATCATCACGGGCGGCATTGATTTGTCAGTCGGCTCGATGATTGCCCTGAACGGCATGTTGCTGGTGCTGGCGTTGACGGAATGGCACTGGGCCTGGCCGCTGGGCATTGCGTTCGCGCTGGCCGTGCCGATGCTGCTGGGATTGGGCCACGGCCTGCTCATAACGCGGTGCAAGATGCAGCCGTTCATCGTGACGTTGTGCGGTTTGCTGCTTTATCGCGGCGCGGCGCGCTTCATCGCCAACGACACCACCAAGGGATTTGGCGATGCCGCCGGCTTTAAAAATTTGCAGCAATGGGCCAACGGTGATTTGTGGGGATTGCCGATGCCGTTCGTGATTCTCATCGTGATTTCCATCATCATGTGGTTTGTGCTGCACCGTTCAATTTACGGGCGCTATTTGCTGGCGGTTGGACGCAATGAAGAGGCCACCCGTTTTTCTGGTATAAACACCAAATGGGTCATCGCGAGCAGCTATATTCTGGGCGCTCTGCTGACGGGGATTTCAGGAATTCTTTTTGCGTTTTACACGAACTCCGTTTCGCCCTCGACGCATGGCAATTTTTACGAGCTTTACGGCATCGCGGCGGCGGTGCTTGGCGGCTGCAGTCTGCGCGGCGGTGAAGGTTCAATCATCGGCATTCTCATTGGCACGGCTCTGCTGCTCGTGCTGCAAAATCTGGTCAACCTGCTCAACATTCCCAGCTCACTCAACTTCGCCGTCATGGGTGCGGTGGTGTTGTTCGGCGTGCTGGCGGATCAGATTTTCAAGAGCCGCTCCGCGAAGAAAAGCGCCCGCCCGGCGTGACCAGAGCTGATTCAGGAAACGGCATCCAGAACGCCAAATTTCGCGAGGGCCGCGCGGGTTTGTCCGGGCGATTCATGCAGGATGGTTCGCCAGCCGCGCGCCGCGCCGGCCGCGATGTTTTCCGCCCGGTCGTCCAGATAGATCAAGTCCGCGCCGTTGCGCCCGCACATTTTTTCCATCGCCGCGTAAATCTCCGGCTGCGGTTTCATCGCGCCGACTTCGTAGGATAAAATATAGCCGTCGAAGTTGGCAAAAAACGGAAAGTCTCGACGCACATGCTCGATGGCCAGGTCGTTGGTGTTGGAAAAAATATACGTCTTAAAACCGCGTTGGCGCAGTCCGGCTTGCAGTGCAATCATTCCGCTCATCTCGGAAAAAATCTCCGCGAAATAGCCGCCAAATTCCGCGAGGTCGCCGTGAAAACCGATGGCGGCGCGGACGGAATCATAAAATTTCTGGCGCGTGAAACGGCCGGATTCGTATTCCACGAGCAACGGTGAACTGCCAAGAAATGCGTGCAAATCCTGCGGGACGTTGGAACTGCGCGCGGCAATTTTCCCGGCGGCGATGGTGTAGTCGAAATTCACCAGCACCTTGCCGAGGTCGAAGATGATGACGGGCTGCATAAATTCAAATGACGAATGACGAATTCCCAATGACTAAAGAATGACGAAGCTTGAATGACCAGGGGAGATTTGTGCGCGCCGGTTTTGAGGCTTCGTCATTGGATATTCCTTCGTCATTCAGATTTTGTCATTCGTCATTGTCCGGTCATTTCCCGGCGGCCTTCCAGCGCGCGGTTGAGCGTGAGTTCATCGGCATATTCCAAACCGCTGCCGGCGGGCAGGCCGAAGCCGATGCGGGAAATTTTCAGGCCGGGGCGGGCCAGCCGCTTCGCCAGATAATGGCTCGTCGCATCGCCTTCCACGTCCGTGCCGAGCGCGATGATGATTTCCTTGATCGGTTCGCTGGCCAGCCGTTGCTCCAGTTCGCCGATTTTCAAATCGTCCGGCTCCACGCCGTCGAGCGGGGAAATTTTCCCGCCGAGCACATGGAACTTGCCGTGATAGGTTCCCGATTTTTCAATGCTTAAAATGTCCACGGCCCGCTCGACGACGCAGACCAGCGTGGAATCGCGACGGGAATCCGCGCAGATGGAGCAGGGGGAATTTTCGGTGAGCGCACCGCAGATTTCACAGAAACGGATGCGTTCCCGCGCTTGAACCATCGCATCGGCCAGATGTTTGACGAGCGCGGACTCCGTCTGCACCAGATGCAACGCGATGCGCTCGGCGGAACGCGGCCCGATGCCGGGCAGCTTGCCCAGCGCGGCGGTCAGGGCGGTGATGGGTTCGGGAAGGGGCATTTTGTCCTCATCGTCCTCCTCCTCCTCATCCTCGAATTTGATTTATGAGGACGACGATGAGGATGAGAAGGATTGCTTCACATCATTCCCGGCAGATTAAACCCCGCCGTGGCCTTGCCCATTTCCGTGTTGGAAATTTCCTTGGCCTGCGCGAGCGCCTGATTCGCGGCGGTGAGGATCATGTCCTCGACGATCTGCGCGTCGGCCGGGTTCAACGCCTGCGGGTCAATCTTGATGGAGGTGAGGGAGCCGTCGCACTTGGCGATCACTTTGACCGCGCCGCCGCCGCTGGTGGCCTCGACCGTGCGCGTGGCCAGGTCGGCCTGAATTTGTTCCATTTGCTGCTGCATTTTCGCAGCTTGTTTCATGAGTTTTCCAATACTCGACATGCCCTCAGATTAAAACATCATGGCCTTATTTCAAACCTGATGTTTGAAAATTCATTGTTCAAGCGAAATCCTTTCGTTAACGTCTTGCCAATGACCATCGTTGAATTCAAAAAGAAATGGTCGCGTTATCAGGGCAAGGAAACTTCCGCCTATCAAAGCCACTTTGATGATCTATGCCGTGTGCTTGGTGAGCAAACGCCTAATGACGCTGATTCCAGCGGCAACGATTTTTTCTGTTTTCAAAAGCGTGTCGTGAAAGACGCGGAGCTGTTCGACGTTGAAACGCCTGACACATCCGGGCCGGCGGAACGCGGGTTTGCCGACGTTTGGAAAAAAGACTGCTTCGCGTGGGAATACAAAGGCAAAAAGAAAAATCTCGACGAGGCTTACAAGCAACTGCTCCGCTACCGCGAATCGTTGCTGAATCCGCCGTTGCTCGTGGTCTGCGATTTTGACCGCTACATCATCCGCACCAATTTCAACGGCACGGTGCAGGAGGTGCACGAATTCACCAACGCCGAAATTGACCGCCCGGAAAATCTGCGGATTCTCCGCGCGCTGTTCAACGATCCGGAATTTCTCAAGCCGCAGCGCACCACGGCGCAAGTCACCAATGACCTGGCGGCGCAAATCGCGGAAATTGCCAAGTCGCTGCAAAGCCGCGAGAGCCGCGAATTGACCGACGCCCGGACGCGCAAGGAAATGAATTTCGCGCAGCGGAAAAATCTCCGCATCGCGCGTTTCCTGAATCGCATCGTCTTTTGTTTCTTCGCCGAGGACACCGGCCTTTTACCGAAAGACCTTTTCAGCGATTTGCTTAAATCCGGCATTGACGATCTAAACCATTTTGCCAAGGCGCTCGAAGTTCTTTTCGCCGTCATGGCGAAGGGCGGCAGTTTCGGCAAAGACAAAATCCGCCATTTCAACGGCCATCTGTTTGAAGATTCCACCGTCTTTGAACTGACGGAGGATGAATTGCGGAAACTGGCCGACGCGGGTGAAGCCGACTGGCAGTTTATCGAGCCGAGCATCATGGGCACACTTTTCGAGCGCGCCCTTGAACCGGAGCAACGCTCGCAACTGGGCGCGCATTACACCAACGAAGCCGACATCAAAACGCTCGTCGAACCCGTGCTCATGGCTCCGCTCCGCCGCGAATGGGCGACGCTCAAAGGCGAACTCGCGCCGATGTTGGCTGGTGGGGCGAGCGTCCCCGCGAGCCGCTCCTTGCGGAGTGCCGCCATTCCCAAAACGGCTCACGGGGACGCTCGCCCCACCAAAGAAGCGGCCCGCGACAAGCTGGCCGCATTTCAGAAAAAACTTTCATCCGTCACCGTGCTTGATCCCGCGTGTGGCAGCGGCAACTTTCTTTACGTCTCGCTGCAATTGCTTTTGAGCCTGGAAAAAGAAGTCATTGCCTGCGCCACACAACTTGGCTTTGCGTTCAAGCCGCTGGCGAATGTCCAGCAATTGCGCGCCCTTGAAATCAATCCCTACGCTTTCGAGCTGGCGCAAGTCTCCGTGCAGATCGGTTTCCTGCAATGGCGGCGCGACAACGGTTTTGACAACGACCGCACGCCGGTTTTGCAAAATCTCGACGGCTTTCAAAATGAGGATGCCTTGCTCGTGCCGCATTTCCGCAGCAAGGCCAGGACGTTGAAGGAGGCGCAGGCGGGCGAACACGCGGGCGACGATGCCTTGAAGTTCTACACCGAACGCGAATGGCCGGCCGCCGATGTCATCGTCGGCAATCCGCCGTTTATCGGAAACAAAAAAATGCGCGGCGAACTTGACCGATTTAACGGCGAAGGATACACCGATGCAATTTGGGAAACTTACGGCAAACGGCTTCCGGCAACCTCTGATTTTTGCTGCTACTGGTTTGAAAAGGCGCGTGAACTCATTGAAAAAATGAAATGCCAGCGCGCCGGTTTGCTGGCAACCACAAGCTCAAAACAAATCAGTTCACGGCACGCATTTGAACGCATCATACAAACCGGCAAAATTTTCTTTGCGATTTCCGACCGCGATTGGTTTGACGCCGGCACGGCGATTAGAATTTGCATGGTTGGCTTTGGCGGCCCGAATGTTGCCGATACGCCATTGCTGGACGGAAAAGAAGTTCCCGAAATAAATTCTGACATAGCGGGCGGACTGGATACCACGGGCAAGGCATTTCTTCGCGCCAATGAAAAATTGTGTTTCATGGGAACAACAAAGGTCGGTGATTTTGACATTGAGCAGGAAAAGGCGGCCGAATTGCTCACGTCAGTTAATCCGCACGGAAAACCGAACAGCGATGTTGTGCGCCCGTTCCGCAACGGGAGCGACTTGGTTCGTAAAAATTCAAACCGGTGGATTATTGATTTTGGCGTCGGCACGCCAGAAATCGAAGCGGCGTTGTATGAAGCTCCTTTCAAACACGTCGTGCAGAATGTGAAGCCGGAGCGATTGAAAAATAATCGTAAAACCCGCGCTCAAAATTGGTGGTTGCTTGGTGAAACTCTGCCAGCTTTTCGCGCGGCAATTCAAAATTTGCATCGTTACATTGGCACGGCGCGCGTGGCAAAGCATCGCGTTTTTATCTGGCAGGATTCGATGGTCGTTCCCGATTCAAAAGTTATCGCCATCGCGTTTGCCGATGATTTCCGATTCGGGATTTTGCAGTCACGCATTCACGAAACTTGGACGCTGGCAACTTGCGGCTGGCATGGAATCGGAAATGATTGCACTTACAACCCGACAGAGTGCTTTGAAACTTTTCCGTTTCCGTTCCCTGATGATTTGTCCCTGCCGCCGCCCGCGCCGGAGAAATCCAAGCCGAAAGCATCCGGTTGGGAAGACACGATTGAAAAGCGGTTTTTGACCGTGCGCGAAGAACCGGTCGCTTACCACGTCGGCGGCGCAGCCGGAAAATTAACGCCCGCCGAGCATCGCGCCGCCATTGCCGCCGCCGCCCAAGAGTTGAACACGTTGCGCGAACGCTGGCTCAATCCGCTGGAATGGACGGTGGAAAAAATTCTGGAATTCCCCGGCAGCACCGGCGGCGCGTGGCAACGCCACCTTGACGCCCAGACGGTGGACGCCAAAACCGGCGTCGGCACGGTGCGTTATCCGCGTCTCGAACCGCGCGACGCCGATTGCGCCGCCAAACTCAAAGCGCGCACGTTGACGAAACTTTACAATGAACGCCCCGCCTGGCTGGACTTGGCGCACAAGAAATTAGATGCCGCCGTCACCACCGCCTACGGCTTCCCCGCCGATTTGACGGACGAACAGATTTTGGAAAAGTTGCTGGCCTTGAATCTTGAACGAGCAGCGGAAGAAGCCAGAGCTACGAAAATGAAAAGGTCAAAAGTGCAGCGAGCGAAACATGAAAGCGAATTTATCTGACGAAAAATATCGGAAGCGTGCAAGTAATTGTCCCCCGCCAAAACTGACGGTAACACCAATCAGGCGCGCACTTCGACAATCGTGCCTTTGAAAACTTCCAAAGCCTTTTTGATGAGCGGGTCGTTTTTGAATTCGTCCTTGTTGAACGCGACCGGCGCGGGTTTCTTTTCCGGGGCGGCCGTTGGCGTGGCGGATTGAACGGCAGCAGTTTTTACGGCGGCGGGCGTGGAAGTTGGAGCCGGAGCGGCGGCCAGGCGTTCCCAGCCGGCGGGCGTTTCGGCCTGCACGAATTTGATCATGGCATTGGGATGACCCAGTTCGCCCAGCTTGGTGGCGAGCAGCGTGTGGTTGCGCGAATTGTCCACGAGGCCGAGGTGATCCGCAAATTCCGGGTCAAAGCCGATGACGAAAACATTTTTCTCGAACGAAACCGGATGGGCGTTCAGCAGGTAGCTGCGCGTGAACGTGCTGGCGCGGCCAACGGCCTCGACGAGGCGTGACCAAAGTTCAGGAAGATTGTCGGCGGCGACCGGCGCAATTGGTTTTGGTGCGGCAGCCGGTGCAGCGGCTTCGCGCAAAGAAAATGCGGAAGCTGGCGGCGTGGCGACCGCTGGCGGGCGCGGCGACTGGACCGGCGGGACGCCTGTTCCACTGCCGCCGTTTTCGCTGCGAAGCTGGTTGAGCTGTTTCAACACGGCGTCGAGCGGCAAGGCGTTGCGGGCCTCGATGGCGCGGAGCAGCGTGACTTCGAGCAGGATTTTTTTGGACGCGGCATCGCGCAAGCGCAGTTCCGCGTCGGCAAGAACTTCGAGGACGCGCGTGAGCGAATCCGCATTCGCGAGCGATGATTGTTCCTTGAGCGCGGCGGCTTCGGCTTCGGACGCCTCCAGCAGATTCAAATCGCCTTTGGAGACCTGGTAAATCAGCAAATTGCGAAAATGGTTCAGCAGGTCGCCCAGCAGACGCCCGAGATCTTTCCCGCCGCGCGCGAGTTCGTCCAGTTGCGTGAGCGCGGTGGAAATTTCGCCGGCGAGGACGGCATGGCTTAATTTAAGAATCTGGTTTTGCGCGGCGAGGCCGAACATCGAAAGCACGTCGGCCTCCTCAATTTTGTCGCCGCAAAAACTGATGAGCTGGTCGAGCGTGGATTCGGCGTCGCGCATTCCGCCGTCTGCGCCGCGCGCGATGGCGTGCAAGGCGGCGGCATCAATCGTGACTTTTTCCTTGCCGGCGATTTCCGCAAGGTGCTTCGTGATGAGCGCGGACGGAATCCGGCGCAGGTCAAACCGCTGGCAGCGCGAGAGAATCGTCGGCAGCACTTTTTCCGGGTCGGTCGTCGCGAACATGAACTTCACATGCGCGGGCGGCTCTTCCAAAGTTTTCAGCAGCGCGTTGAACGCCGCCGTCGAGAGCATGTGAACTTCGTCAATGATGTAGATTTTGAACTGGGCATTGGCAGGGGCGTATTTGCAGGTTTCACGCAGTTCGCGCACCTGCTCGACGCCGTTGTTGCTGGCGCCGTCAATTTCCATCACGTCCAGCGAACGCCCGTCGGTGATTTCCTGGACGCGTGTATCACTGTCATCAAAATCAATTTTCGGGCCGCCGGTGCAGTTGAGCGCCTTGGCGAAGATGCGGGCGATGGTGGTCTTGCCGGTGCCGCGCGGCCCGCAAAAAAGATAGGCGTGCGCGATGCGTTTCTGCGCGATGGCGTTGGCGAGCGTCTGCGTGACGTGCTCCTGGCCGACGACGTCTTCAAAACGCTGCGGGCGGTATTTGCGGGCGATGACCTGGTATGACACAGAATTTTAAGTTTTTAATGCTTAATTTTTAGTTGTGACCTTCGCGAACTCAAAACTAAAAATTCACAATTAAAAATTGAAGGTGTGTCAGGGTGACCACGGCAGATACGGAGCAAACTGCCGTTGCTGCCTTCCGGCCCTAGCGGGGTTCGTAAGTCCACATTCCATGGGCCCTGACAAAGGAAATTTTGCGCGAGTCGGCGGAGGGTTACAAGCAGAAACGCCGGCGGACGAAATCCGCCGGCGTTTTTTTTGGAAAACTTTATCAGCGGAGTTTCGGGCTGAGCGTCGAATCATCGTTTGTCGAAGCGGGCGCGGTCACGTCAATCGGCGCGCCGGCGTTCATCTGGGCCAGCACGGCGGCGGTGATGTCAGTGCTGGCATTGGCATAGACCACGGTTTCCACCGAGGCCGAATTCAACACGATGGAGTAACCGCCGGACTTGGCCTGGTCAGCCACATATTTCTGAATTTCGCCGACGAGGTTGGCGCTCATGCGCTGGCTTTGATCGCCAAGCTGGGCCTCGGCCTGCCGCTGGAACTGGTTCAATTCGCCCTGTTTGCCGTTGATTTCCTTGGCCTTGTCAGCGGCGGCCTGTTTCCGCCGGTTGCGTTCATCCGCCGAAATGGCCTGGTCGCTGGCCTGTTCCACAAGCTGCTTGTAATTCGTCTGCGCCTTGTCGAGATCGTCGGCCATGTCCTTGATTTCCTTGCGCAGATCGGCCTTGCGGCCTTCCAAGGAGGTCTGGGCCAGCTTGGTTTTGTAATAGCCGTTGAACAATTTTTTCATGTCCACGGTGGCCAGCTTGGTCTGGGCGCTGGCGGCGGCCACGGTGGCGAACAGCAGAAGGGCGGTCAAAATTGAATAACGCAAATTTTTCATGGTGAAAATAAAAACAAAATTTCAGGGGAATGTCAGCTTAAAACGGGGTCAGAACTGGTGCAGCCGGAAGAACTGCACGTTGTTGGTGACGGGCAGGGTGAGTTGATACCAGCCGTTGGTGGTGATGGGATTTTGCGGCACGACCTGCCAGTTGCCGGCGGCCAGATCGGCCAGACTTTCCACGGCATAGCTGGCGAAAGACATCGGCCATTCCAAGGTTACGCCAGGCTGGCCGTTGTTTGCCAAAGTGATGATGAGCGTCGGCGGATTGTTGGTGCCGGTCGCCGGCGAAATTTTGGCGATGAACATGTCGTTGGTGCCGATCCGCTGCGGCTGATAGGCGTCCAAGCTGGGAAAATTGAGCGAGAGCGTCTGTCCGGCGACATAGGCGTTGCCCTCCGGGTCAACCGCGATGGCGTTGCCGTAATCTCTTTCAAAGCCGCCAAGATAGGCGGAGTAGAGCAGGGCGGTGGCGTCCGGGTTGAAGGCGATGATGAACGCGTCGCTGTAACCCTTGTTCTTTTTGGAGCTGTTGGTGGCGCTTAAATAACCGGAAATGTTATTGGTGGTGGCCGGAAAGTTGGTGCAGGCGGCCGAACCGACGACGTAGGCGCCGCCATTCGGATCAAGCGCCACGCCGTTGGCGACATTGACGCCCTTGCCGCCAAACATCGTCGAGTAACCAATCGCGGACCGGCCGCCGTTCCAGGTGATCTTGGTGAGAAATCCGTTGGTGGCCGGCACATAATACCGGCTGTAATCGTTGGTATGCACGAACGCGGGGATCAGGCCGGGCACGTTGGTGGTGGTATAGGGAAAATTGGTGGAGGTGGTGAAGCCCGCGACATATGCGCTGCCGGCGGCGTCGGCGGCGATGCCGGTGGCCACGTCATTGTTGGTGCCGCCCAGATAGGTCGAATAAAGCAGGGACAGGTTCGGCGTCGAGGCGTCGAAAGCCGTGACGAAGGCGTCGGGAAAACCGTTCAACCTTTTATTTTTATTGGTGCCGGCATCGCCGTTCAGATACGTGAAGCCGGGCAGATAATTTGTGGATGGGAAATTGGTGGACAAGGTGTAGCCGGCCACAAAGACGCGGTGGTTGTTGAAAGCAATGGCATTGGCCACATCAAAATTTGTCCCGCCCAGATAAGTGGAATAGTTCAAACTGCCGCCGCCGGCCGCCACCACCGAAACAAAAGCGTTGGCGTTAAAATAGACGTTGTTACTACAGGCCAGATGAGGTTGAAATGCGCCGGAGGTCGCCGGATAATTGGTCGAATAAGTATAGCCGGCGACATAGGCATTGCCGGCCGGATCCAGCGCGATGCCGCAGGCGGCATCCATGCTGTTGCCGCCAAGATAGGTGGAATATATCAGGGCGTTGCCAGCCGGGTTTAATTCAGCGACAAAGGCGTCCACCGCATAGGTTTTGGCGCCTTTATCATACTGACTGCGGATTTGGGGATAAATGGCGTCATGGGTCGGGAAATTGGTGGAGTCCGTATAGCCCGTCACATACGCATTACCGCCCGCATCCACGGCCAGGCCCAGCGCGCCATCGTTGCCGCTGCCGCCCAGGTAGGTGGCGTAAATCAAATTGGAACCGGTGCGGTCAAACTTGGCCACGAAGGCATCTCCAGTTAGTTTGCCGCCTTGATAATTGGTCAGCAGGGCGCCGGATGTTGAGAACGGGATGTTGTTGGAAACTTTGCTGGAGAAAGTTTGTCCCGCCACGTAGATCGAGCCGTCCATCGGATTTACCGCGATGGCGGCGGCGGTCTCGCCGTAATTACCGCCGAAATAAGTCGAATAGGCCAGCACCGGATCAATCACCAGCGGCTGGCTGCGGTCATAGTCGCCCAACGTAAATGCCGCCGTATGCGCGTCCACAATTTTGTAGGCACTGGCCACCTCTTGCCGCAAACCGTGGATCATCTGATACGCCACGGGGGCGTGCTGGAGGATTTCACCGGCATTGACCTTGATCACAAGCCCGCCCTGCGGGTTGAGGGAGATTTTTTCCGCGCCGGCAAAGTGCAGGGCGATGACGGACGGGCTGGCCCCGGCGGCCAGGTTGAAATCGTATTCCAAGGTCTTCTGGTTCCCGTAATAAACCACATTGACGCCGGGATAGATGTTATTCACCCGCACCTTGGAGAAAGTCGGGCTGCCCACCTGCCATTGCGCCGGCTGGTTTCCAGTGAAACGGCTGATCTTGCCGGCAAGCTGCTGGTCGCCGGAAATCCGGGCGGACGGATTGGCCCCGGCGAATTGTAAAGTGCAATGGGCGGTCTCACCGCTGGATTTTTTCAGGGTGAAACCGGTGCCGGCC
>Ga0164241_10004648_pt1 | contig 13187 bp, 12 predicted proteins | sample OricomyardsoilBY_FD_108780 | JGI IMG/M metagenome (GOLD analysis project Ga0164241, IMG submission 108780) | Backyard soil microbial communities from Emeryville, California, USA - Original compost - Back yard soil (BY) | ecosystem: Environmental > Terrestrial > Soil > Unclassified | place: USA...
CAGCTTGGCCACCAGCATGCGTTCGTTCTGTGATCCGTGCGGATCGTGACACGTGGTGCAGCCTTCCGTGACCGGCGCGTGCTCCCAGAGGACCGGCCCGCGCTTGTCCACGTGACACGACGTGCAGAGCCCCGTAATCGTGTCGCCCGTGCGCAGCATCTTCTCGTTCGTGCTGCCGTGCGTGTTGTGGCACGTCGCACACTGCATCTTGCCTTCACGCACCGGCATGTGCCCCGACCGATCCAACTTCGCGGCCTTGTCACGATGGCAGTTCGCGCACAGTTCCAGTTGATCCTTGGCCTTGAGCTGCGACGTCTCCGACACCGCGTTGTGGACGCTGTGGCAGGACGTGCAGGCCACGCCGCGATTGGCGTGTGTGCTCGTATCCCAGAGCGCGTGCTCGCCGCGGTTGTGGCACGTCGTGCAGGTCGCGTTGACCTCGTCGGCCGGCATCTTCGTGAAGTCTTTGAGCGCGATGCCCGTCGGATCCTCGGCGTGTTCGCTGCCCGGACCATGGCACGTCTCACAGCTCTGTTTGGAGGCCGGCGTGCGGTCGTCCAGGGCAATGTGATGCTTGCTCTTGAGGTACCCCTCTTTCACCGCCTCGTGGCAGGTCAGACAGGTGTCTTCACCGACCAGCTTGGCGGCAGAACTGGACGCCTTCGGCGGTGCCGGCTTCTGGGCCGGCCCTGCGGAGGAATTCGAGGCGACCGCGGATATTTCCGCAGCCGGGGTCGCCATCACGCTCTTCGTCTGAACGACGACGATAGCGGCCAACCACAAGCAAACACTAGAGATAACGATCAACCTCGACCCAGAAAGGGCCTTGCGACGCGTCTCAGCCACTGGAACCTCCGACTTCATGACCCTGTTGAATGGCAAATGGCGTGCCGGCACGCCGATTGCACGGTCACCAAGCCGTGCGCTTCCTTTTCCCCCTCCTTTTCCCCCTTTTCCCACTCGCCGGGGTGCGCTCCCGATGAGCGCCGGCTGGGTTCCGCCGCTCGTCGACGAACTCCTCCCGGTCTACGACGTCTCCGACACGGTCGCGACCACCGTGCAGGCCTCGGCGGCCGACACATGGAACGCGCTGATGGGCGTGGACCTGCTCGAGGTCGGGCGCCGCAAACCTCTCGTGGGCCTGCTCGGCGCGGTGCGGGTGCTGCCGGAAATGATCGCGGACCTTATGCGCGGCAGTCCTCGTCGCCCCGGCCCGACCCGGCTGCGACTGCGCGACCTGACATCGCTGCCGATGGGCCAGGGCGGCTGGGTGCTGCTGGGGGAACGGCCGGGCGCCGAGATCGCGCTCGGTCTGGTCGGCAAGTTCTGGCTGCCGATCATCACCTATCGCGACGTCAATGCGGACGCGTTCCCCACGTTTGATGAACCGGGATTCGCCAAGACGATCTACGCGCTCTCGGTGCGCCCCATCAACAACACGCGATCGCTCCTCACGGGCACGATGCGTACGGCGACGACCGATGCCGCCGCACATCGATGGTTCCAGCGCTACTGGACCCTGGGGGTGGGATCGGGCGCGCATTTGCTCGCGAACGGCCTGCTTGAAACCGCACGCGAGTCGGCCGAACAGCCGCATGCGCCCACGCCGGACGTCAGCGACGCCACCGGCGAATGAGCTCGTCGACGAATTCGCCGCCCACGAGAACCACCAGCGCGAGCCCAGCGATCGTGGTCGCGAGCCCCCAGAGTCCCAATCCGGCCGCCACGCCCACGGCCGCGACCACCCAGATCGACGAGGCCGTCGTGAGGCCCTGCACACCCTGAGAGTTGTGCAGGATCACGCCGCCGCCGATAAAGCCGACGCCGGCCACAATCCCCTGCGCGACGCGACTCGATGACGAGGGATCGCCGAGAGTCACGGAGATCGCGCTCATGCCGGCCGCGCCGAGCGCCACGAGCGCGTGCGTTCGAAGGCCGGCTGGCTTCCCCGCGAGTTCGCGATTGAATCCCACGGCCGCGCCGGCCAGTGCGGCAAACAGCAGTCGGCCCGCTACATGAAGGTGCATCACGACGTCGTTAGGCATACCCGTCACGCACGCAATTTCGGTGCCGGGAAAAATCCGCGAGGCCGCGTAGTTCTTCCGGTGCCGCGACAGGACGTCCAATTGCGCGCGCATGTCGATCGTTGGCCCGCTCGTTGCAATGTCTCCGAATGTCACACGTTCTTGAAGGAGACGCCATGCTTCGCATCGCCAACATCCTCGTCGCAACAGACTTCAGCGATTGCTCCGTGTCCGCCGTCATGTATGGACGCGCGATGGCCCAACGTTTTGGTGCGCGACTTCATGTGCTGCACACCCTTGAGTTGATGCCGCCCGACCTGTCCGGCCTCGGCGGATCACTCTCGACCATGCCGGAACTGCAATCCAATCTGGATGAGCTGGCGCGCGCGCAGTTGAACGACAGCATCACCGCGGAAGATCGCCGGCTCCTGCGGGCCATCACGATCTTGAAGACTGGCGACACACCGGCTCAGGCCATCAGCGACTATGCGCGGACAGCGCAGATCGACTTGATCGTGATCGGCACGCATGGGCGTCGCGGGCTGTCACATCTGGTGATGGGATCGGTGGCCGAGAAAGTCGTACGCATGGCGCCGTGCCCGGTGCTGACCGTCCGCCACCCCGAGCGGGAGTTCGTCGTCGCCGATGCGCCGGCGAGCCCGTCGCCCTCGCCGAGGAGTCCATCGTGACCGCGATCACCGTACGCAACATCCTGGTAGGCATCGACTTCGGCAGCGCGTCGCTGGTCGCCCTGCGCTACGGCGTGGAACTGGCTGATGAGCTGGGGGCCACGCTGCACGTGGTGCACGTCGCGTCACACACCGACAAACATCTCGACGGCGCCGTGCCGGCGCTACGACGACTCACGCCGCCGAGCGCCCATGTGCTGATGCTTGAAGCGGACGGGCCGGCCCGCGCGTTGCTGGACTATGCGCGCGCGCACGGCATCGATCTGATCGTGGCCGGCACCGAAAGCGGCCGGCCGGCGAGCCCATGGCGGGCGTACTTCATGGGAAGTGTTGCGCAGAATCTCGTGCGAAATGCCCCCTGCCCGGTGTTGACTATGCGCGCGCCGGTCGACGCGGCAGCCTGACGCGCGCGACCGTGCCCGGTGCCTCGTCCGGCGCGGACGCGATCGACAACTGGCCCCCGTGTGCTTCGACCATGCGCCGGGCCGTTGGCAGTCCCAATCCCGTGCCCCGGTGTTTGGTGGTGAAGAATGGCTCGAACAGGCGGTCACGCGCCTCGGGCGACACCCCGGGTCCCTGATCCGCGATTTCCACCTCGATCTCGTCGGGTCTCGAGTGCACGGCCACGGTAATCGTGCCGGTGTTGTTCATCGCCTGCGCGGCGTTGAGCAGGAGGTTCATCAGCACGAGCCGGAACTGGTCCACATCGACCGCGATGACGTCGTCCGGCACGTCCGTCATCCGGATCTCCACGCCGCACAGCGCCGGGTCGAGCCTCAGAGACGAGGACAGGTCCGCGAGGAATGCGCGGACACTCAGATCGGAGCATTTCACGTCGCGCAGGCGCGCGAACGTCAGTAAATCGCTGAGCACGACATTCAGCGAGTCGATCCGGCTGACGATGCTGTCGATCAATTCCCGCCCATCGACGGCGTCGGGAAACAGCGTGGCGAGCAGTTGCACGCCGCCGCGAATGCCGGCGAGCGGGTTCCGGACCTCGTGGGCCACGACCGCCGCCATTTCGCCGATGCTCGACAACGCCTCCTGGTCGCGCAGCCGCTGCTCCTGCAGCTTGCGTTGGGTGATGTCGTACCGAATGGCCATGTACTGCCAGGGCTTGCCGCGCTCGTCGAGGAACGGCACGATGGTCGTGTCGACCCAGTAGAGCGACCCGTCTTTTGCGCGGTTGCGCAGCTCGCCGCGCCAGAGGTCGCCGCCGGCGATGGTGCGCCACAGATTCCGGATGAATTCCGGGTCGTGATAGCCGGAGTTCAGGATCCGGTGGTCCTGACCGATCAGCTCAGCGCGCTCGTACTTCGAGATCTCGCAAAACTTGTCGTTGACGTACTTGATCTTCCCCGGCACGTCGGTAGTCGCGACGATGGCCGACTGGTCCAATGCGTAGCGGATCTGTTCCAGCTCCGACGTGGATGGCAGGACGCGGGAATGGGGCACGATTCTTGAAAGCTATCACGACGGACCGGCACATTGACGTGCGTCCTTCAGGGGGCCCCGCCAAAATGTCCGGGGTTTTCCGCAGTCTGTGCGTAATATTCCGGGGTGCCCAAGATGCCAAGTGAAACCGTGCTGGTCGTCGATGATGAGCAGCTGATTCGACGAACGGTGAGCAAACGTCTGTCGGTGGCCGGTTACACCACGCTGGAAGCAGAGGACGGCCGTAGCGCGATCGAGCGCGCGGCGACGGGCGTCGATCTGGTGATTCTCGACTACCGCCTGCCCGACATGGATGGGCTGGCCGTGCTGCGACAGATTCGCCTGGGCGATCCCGACGTGCTGGTCATTCTGCTCACCGCGTACGCCAGCGTCGACACCGCGGTCGAAGCGATGAAGCTCGGGGCGTACCATTTCATGAACAAACCGTTCGACTTGGAAGCACTCGTGGCCATGGTCGAACAGGCGCTGGAGACCACCCGCCTCCGCCGGGAAGTGCGCCAACTGCGCGCCCATCAGGCCGAGCCCTACAGTCTCGACCGCATGGTCGGCGAGGCACCGCTGCTTCGCGAGTTCAAAGGGCTCGTGCGGCGCGTCGCGGCCAGCCCCGCGTCGACGGTCCTGTTGACCGGCGAGAGCGGCACGGGCAAGGACCTCACGGCGAAGATCATTCACTATGCCAGCGCGCGCGCGGCGCGGCCATTCGTCAACATCACCTGCTCGGCCCTGCCCGAGACGCTCCTCGAAAGCGAACTGTTCGGCCACGAACGCGGCGCGTTTACCGACGCCCGTCAACAGAAGAAGGGCCTGCTCGAACAGGCCGACGGCGGCACGGTCTTTCTCGACGAAATCGGCGAGATGACCGCCCCGCTCCAGGCCAAGCTGTTGCGCTTCCTGGAAGAGAAGACGTTTCGGCGCGTCGGCGGCTCGGCGGACATCCGGGTGGATGTGCGCGTGATTGCCGCGACCAACCGCACGCTCGAAGACGAAGTGCGTCAGGGTCGGTTCCGCGAGGATTTGTTCTACCGGCTGAACGTCCTGCCGCTCAAACTGCCGCCGCTCCGCGCGCACATCGAGGATGTGCCCGCGTTGCTGCGGTTCTACATCGACATCTTCAATCGCGAGTTCAAGAAGAATGTGCGCGGCGCGTCGCCGGCCACGCTGAAGACGCTCTCCGCGTACGGCTGGCCCGGCAACGTGCGCGAACTCCGTAACGCGATCGAACGCGCGATGCTGCTCGCGGCCGGCGATACGCTCGAGCCCGAGGACTTCCCGATCGCCACCGGTGGCGCGTCTGGCGGACGCGCCGTGGATCTGCCGGCCGCGGGGCTGAACCTCGACGACATCGAACGCAGTTTTGTGGAACAGGCGCTGGAACGATCAGGGTGGAACCAGACCCGGGCGGCGAAGCTGCTCGGCCTCAACCGCGACCAGATCCATTACCGTATCGAGAAATTCAAACTGAAGCAGAAAACGGACTAGCCGGGCGTCACCATCGGGCACAGCTTTCGCGTTTACTCGCGCCCGAGTGCGAAGTACACCGCGACCGGCGTTGCCACGACCATCACGACGACCGCGAGCGTGAGCCAGGGCGCCGCCATGGCCGCCGACGTGCCGGTCTCAGTCACGTTCGCGACGCCATTCGACAGCGCCGAGAATACGTCCGCGCCGTAACTGCGAATCCACGGCCAGAACGTGCGCCCGAGCGACAGCGCGGCGACGCCCGCAATCCCGATCCCCACGCCCTGCACCATCGCAATGGGCCGCGCCGCCTGGCGGCCGGCCTCTTCATGCGCGCGTAACTGCGCGCGCCACCAGACCAACGTCGCATCCGGCACCGCCGCCGACGTCATCGGCTGGAGCACCTGGTCGTCATGCATGGCCAGCGCGACCGCCACGACATCCGCGCACACATCACACCCCGCGACGTGCGCCAGGGTATCGGCATCGCATCGGTCGGGCCACCGCTCGGCGAGCACGAGGTCGAGCACCTCGCGCTCGTGCGCACATTCCGGAAGCCGCTCGGACGCCGCGGTCTTCATCGCGAACCTCCCAGCAAATCCGCCAGTCGACGCCGGGCGCGGAAGAGCAACGGCTTGACGCTGTCGGCCTTCACGCCCACCACCTCCGCGATCTCCCGGTGCGATGAGCCCTGCGCGTACGCCAGCCACAACATCGCACGCTCGCGCGGTTTGAGCTGCGCCATGGCGCGGTTGAGATCCGTCCGTTGGTCCGACTGCCGGCCGACATCGATCCCGCCCGCGAGCAGTTCCACGTCGTGCTCGACCGTCGCAGGGCGTGTGCGCGACTGGCGAAACCCGTCGCGCACCAGGTTCGTCGCAATCCGGAACAGGTAATTCCGGCGGTGCGCATCGCTGTCGAGCGTGACGTTGGCGCGCAGGAACCGGTAGAACGCTTCCTGCACCAGGTCGTCGGCCGCCTCGCGGTTGCCGGCCAGGCGTGTCAGGTAGGCCCACAACGGACGCGAGTTCCGGTCGTAAAAGACCCGGAACTCGTCTTCGTTCATCGTGAGCGCCACGATGCCCGCCGCGCAGCGCTCGTCGCGGGCCGTGGACGCGCCGGACGTGGCCAGAGAAAGACGCTCGGCGTCATTGATCGTCAGGTCACGCCAACTCATAAGGCCTCATTGTCGCATCCATTTACGAGTCCGACCGGGGCGTTCGTTCCGTCGTCGTCGACGAGGGGGCCAGCAGGCCCATGCGCCAGGAGAGGCCGTAGGCGAGGGCCGCCGACGCGAGGAAGCCCAGGCCGAGCGATTGGCCGATCAGCCCGAAGAAGTGCAGCATTTCCAGCACTTCAGCCGGTGCCGTGATGTTCACCCAGCGAAAGCCCAGCCCGACCGCGAGAAAGACGACGCCGGCTTGGGCGGACCAGAGAATCCGGTTGTACGGGGCGTTGGTCATCCGGGCGTTGCCGCCAGTGAGTGAGATCGCCGGTCCCGACTTCAGAAACCCCGCGCCGGCCGGCGATTGCACGTAGGCCAGCATCTCCTCATTTGAGGCCAGCCGGTCGATCACCTTGTTATGCACTTCGGCCTGCACCTTGGACTGGCGGCCCCAGCGGCGGTGGTCGACGATCGACTTGATGACCCAGGTGAGCGCGCCCACCACGCTGAGGAAACCGAGCAGAAACGTGAATCCCTCGATGTTGCTCCGCCACATGTCGATGGCGCGCTGATCGGAGGTCCGATTGTCGTAATAGTTCTGGTTGGCGTCGCCAACGGTGTATTCATCGAAGTAGTACTTCGGCGCCCGGACGACCTCGGGGTGCTTCGCCAGGAACTGCTGCAGGACCGGATACGGGGCCAGGTAGGCGGGGTTGTTCAGCAGCGCCGGATCGAGCTTGAGCACGTAGGCCAGTGACGGCGGATACCGCTTCAGCACCTCTTCGAGGGCGTCGCGGGTCTTGTCGGCGTTCTGATCTTCCACGACGATGGTCTGGGTGCCGGCCGTGGTCTGAGCGCCGACGGGCCGGGGCACCACGACAAACGCGGCGGCCACGAGGCCGAGGAGAGCGGTGCGAGCGAGGATGGTCATACCCGCTACTACGCAGAACCTCCCCGGAGGTAAACGGCCGGGGGATAATAGCGGCATGCCCGACCGGCGGACTTTCCTGACGACGATCGGCGCGGCCGCCCTCGGCCTCGCCGCGCGCCCGGCGCTCGCCGGGGGACAGTCCCCGTCCGGGGGACAGTCCCCGTCTCCGTCGCGGCATGGCGCCCCGTTGCCGAATGAGTTTGTGTTTGCGCGGTTGCGTTACAACTCCGGCGACTGGGACTACAACCCGAAGGTCGCCGCCAACGTGCTCGATGCGGTGGTGCAATACACGACGATCCCCGTCTATCCGGAAGAGATCGTGATCACCGCCGACTCCGAGGACCTCTTCGCCTTTCCGTTTCTCTTCATGACCGGGCACACGCTCGTCCGCTTCAGCGAAGCCGAGCGACAGAATCTCATCGACTTTGTCGACAACGGCGGTCTGCTCTTTTCCGACGACTGCAATCACGACGTCAACGGTCTCTACGCCAAGTCGTTCGAGGCGGAGATGCGTCGCGCCTTTCCGGGGCCGGATCCGCTCGTCAAGCTGCCGAACGCGCATCCGCTCTACAAGTCGTTCTTCGTGTTTCCCGAGGGCGCGCCACAGACGTCGCACGAACTGAACGGCTGGGGCGACGACATGATTCACGAATATCTGCGCGGCATCGAACGCCGCGGCCGGCTCGGCGTGCTCTACTCGAACAAGGACTACGGCTGCGAGTGGGACTACGACTGGAAAAACAAACGCTTCCGGCGGGAAGACAACACGCAGTTCGCCGTCAATATCGTCGTCTATGCGATGACGTGAGGACATCGGACGGCGCGCAATCAGTTTGACCTCAAACTAATTATCGCGCCACAATAGACGGATGCGATGGCCCTTTCGACTCACCGCAGGGCTGGTCGTCACCCTCGGGCTGCTGACCTGGGGCGCGTCACTCGTCATGCGGTCTGTGATGGAAGCCTGGTTTGAACATGACCTGACGCTTCGGGCAGAACTGGCAGTGAACGGCGGACGGCTGGCGCTGGTCAACGCGTGGAGCGACACCTCGGTGGCCCCGCTCCGCAGCGTCCTCAGCGAAATTGCCCAGGACGAACGCGTGCTGGGTGCGGCGGCCTGCCGGGCGTCCGACTACACTCTCATGGCCGCCACCCCCGGGTTCCCTTCCGCGTTCGCCTGCGATCGGTTCGGACTGCTCGTGCGGCCGTCGAAGCCGGGTGGTGACTGGCAAACATGGACCGGCACCGATAATTCCGTCCTCGGCGGCACCGTGCACATCACGGCTGCGCCCATCCGGTCAGACACGGAAGTGCTCGGCTATCTGCTGCTCATTCACGACCTCGCCTTCGTGGGGCGTCGCGAAGCGCAGGCCGAACGCCTGCTGCTCATGGCGTTCGGCGTGCTGGCCCTCGCGGCCGCCACCGTCACGCTCATCGCGAACCGCGTCGCGTGGCGGCGGTGGACACGGGACCTGCGTCAGTCCCTCCGAGGCACGGAACTGCCCGAATTTCGATTCGTGATGCAGGACGTGCGCGCGCTCGCGGATCGGATCGCCGCCGATCGCGACATCGATCGTGATGTCGAAGCCTGGACCCCGAAGCGTCTGCGCGACGCCATCACGCGCCACTTCAACGACGACGAAGTGATCATCGTCGCCAATCGGGAGCCGTATATCCACCAGCGCAACGAGGCCGGCGAGATCGAAGTGGCGCACCCGGCCAGCGGTCTCGTGACGGCGCTCGAACCCGTCATGCGCGCGTGCTCCGGCGTCTGGATCGGTCACGGCAGCGGCACCGCCGACCGTGAGATGAGTGACGCCAAAGGACACGTCGCCGTGCCGCCCGATCATCCCTCGTACACCTTGCGCCGGCTGTGGCTGACGCCCGAGGAGGAACGCGGCTACTACTACGGGTTCTCGAACGAAGGCCTCTGGGCGCTCTGCCACACCGGTCACACGCGACCGACGTTCCGCACCGACGACTGGCGCGACTACGAAGAAGTGAACCGCCGGTTCGCGGATGCGGTCGCCGAGGAAGCCACCACGGAATCACCCGTCGTGCTCGTGCAGGACTATCACTTCGCCCGACTGCCGCGGATGATCCGGGACCGTCTGCCGAAGGCCACCATCATCATGTTCTGGCACATTCCCTGGCCGACCGCCGAACGCTTCGGGATGTGCCCGCAACGCGAAGAGCTGTTGGACGGCATGCTGGGCGCCGACATTCTGGGGTTTCACACGCAGGCGCACTGCAACAACTTCACCGAAACGGTCGAGCGCTATCTGGAGGCGCGCACCGACAAGGAACGCGGCGCGCTGGCCCAGCGCGGCCACATGACGTTCGTGCGGCCCTACCCGATCTCGATCGAATGGCCGCCGCACAAGCGGCCCGATGCGATCCTGCCGGCCGACGCTCGCAAGGCCGTCTTCGAACGCCTGAACCTGCCGAGCAATGCGCTGCTCGGCGTCGGCGTGGACCGGCTCGACTACACCAAGGGCATCGAAGAACGACTGTTGGCGGTCGAATCGCTCCTGACTCGCTTCCCGGAATTCCGCGGCCGCTTCGTCTTTCTCCAGGTGGCCGCGCCCAGCCGGTCGGACATCGAGCGCTACCAGCAACTCAGCAACGACGTCAAAGCGCTCGTCGACCGCATCAACGAACGCTGGGGCACGCCCGGCTACCAGCCGATCATTTACCGCCGGCAACACCACGAGCCCGATCAGGTGTACGAGCTCTATCGCGCGGCCGATCTCTGCTACGTCAGCAGCATTCACGATGGCATGAACCTGGTCGCCAAGGAATTTGTCGCCTCGCGCGACGACGATGACGGCGTGCTGGTGCTGAGCCAGTTCACCGGCGCGGCGCTCGAACTCACCGAAGCCATCATCGTCAATCCGTACGACCTGGATCAGGCGAGCGACGGCCTGGCCGCCGCGCTGCGAATGCCGCGTGACGAACGGCGCACCCGAATGCACTACATGCGCGCGCACCTGGCCGAATTCAATGTCTACCGTTGGGCCGGACGCATGTTGATCGATGCGGCGCGCCTGCGAAAACGTGAATCTTTGTGGCAGCGGTTGTCGCCGTCCACCGGCGGCCACGACACCACATTGGAGAAGGGTCCCTCGTGAAACGACTGCTCGCCCCGGCCAACAAGCACGTTCTGCGCAAGTTCGTGCGGGGCCGCGTGCTGCTCGCCTTCGACTTCGACGGCACGCTCTCGCCGCTGGTCGCACGCGCGGAAGACGCGACGATGCGGCCACGCACGGCCGCGCTCTTCACCGCGGTCGCGCACCGCTACCCGTGCGTCATCGTGACGGGCCGGCGCGCATCCGATCTCAAGCGGCGCATTGGCACGGTTCCCGTTGCCGCGGTGGTGGGCAATCACGGCGCCGACTCGGCGGTCAATCGGATCGAGGTGCGGCGCACGGTCGCCGCGGCCCGGCGCGCGATCACGGACATCGTGGCGAGCGAGCCCGACAGTTGGATTGAAAACAAGACCTATTCTCTGTCGGTCCACTTCCGTCCGGCTCACAACACCGAGCGCTACCTGGCGCACTTGCGCCGAGCTGTGGGCACCGTGCCGCATACCGGTCTGGTGCCCGGCAAGAACGTCCTGAACATCGTCGCCGCCAATGCGCCCGACAAGGGACATGCCGTGGAACAGCTGATGCGGTCGCTACGCTGCGACCGTGTGCTCTTTATCGGCGACGACGAAACGGACGAGCGTGTGTTTCGACACTTGCCGACATCGCAACTGCTCGGCATTCGGATCGGCCCCGCGCCGCATTCACGCGCGGCCTACTTGCTGGACAAGCAAGCCGACGTCGACGTGCTCTTGTCCGAGCTCGTGGCGCTCAAGGATCAGGAAGCGGCGCCGGCGCCCGGCGCCCCGGACCAGCCGGGTGTGCTCGGAGAAGCGCTGGAACTCATGCGCGTGCTCTGGGCTCTCGATCATTCGCTGCATCAGCGCTCGAAGCTCATGCATCGGCGCATCGGGATCACGGGCGAACAGCGGCTGGCACTCCGCCTGGCCTTGCATGCGCCGGGCCTGTCGGCCGGCGATCTCGCGTCGTTTCTGCACGTGCACCCAAGCACGCTGACGGGCATGCTCAGCCGGCTGAGCCGGCACGGGTACATGAAAGCGCGGCCGGACAAGAACGACCGGCGCCGGCTGCGATTGGAAGTGACGCCCAAGGGGGCGAAGATGCTGGAGGTGGGTGGACCGACGGTGGAAACCGCGGTTGCGTCGGTGCTGGCGGCGACGCCGGACGACCAGTTGAGCACCGCCCGCGCCTTTCTCGAGCGTTTGATCGCCGCGTTGTAGAAAACGACGTCGGGTGTCGTTTTCTGCCCGTGAGTCCCGGAGGGCGAACGAAAACGACACCCGACGTCGTTTTCTCTATTGGAACGCGCCGCCCAGCATAATTTTGCTGATGTGGCACCACGACGCGCCGTGGGACACGGCCTGGCCCTGGACCGGCTGGCCCTTGGCATCGCCGCCGACGCCGAATTGCCGCCAGTACTTCGGACCGGCGACCGCCACCAGGCTGCCCCAGAAATCGGTGGTGATCGAGTTGTAGGTGACGTTGGTCAGCGCGCGAGTTTTCTTGCCGTTCTTGATCTCCCAGAACGCGCTGCCGCCGAACTGGCCGTTGTAGCGCTGCTGATCGATCGAGAAACTGCCCGAGCCTTCGATGAGCACGCCGTCCTTGACGTCGGCAATCATCTCTTCGGGCGTCGGTCCCTTCGGATCCGCTTCGAGGTGCACGTTCGGCATGCGCAGGAACGGGTATTCGCGCCAGCTGCTCGCCTGCGTGCACCCGCGGCTTTCTTTTTCACCGATGTAGTGCGCGACTTCGCGGTTGGTGGAGACCCCGACGAGAATGCCGTCCTTGATGATGTCGAACTTCGTCGTCTTGACGCCGTCGTCGTCATAGCCGACGGTGGCGCGTCCGCCCGGACGCACCTTGTCCCCGGTGACGTTGAGCAGCTTCGAGCCGTACTTGAGCTTGTTGATGCTGTCGAGCTTCACGAAGCTGGTGCCGGCGTAGTTCGCCTCGTAGCCCATGATGCGGTCGAGTTCCGTGGCGTGCGCGATGATCTCGTGGATCGTGAGCGCGAGGTGCGACGGCGTCAGGATCAGATCCTTCACGCCTGGCGTGAGCGGCACGGCCGTGGCCAGTTCGATGGCTTCGTCCACGGTCTGATCGACGTTGTTCATCATGCCGTCGAGTTCGACGAGTTCCCACCCGCCCATCCCGCCCGGCATCGCGTAGTTTCTCTGCCGCTGGGTGTCACCACGCTTGGCGGTCACGCTGAAGTTCGGCGACGTCGAGAACAGCTCCTGCTCGATGTACGACCCCTCAGTCGAGGCGAAATACTTCCACTCGCCGCTGAAACTCGCCGACGCCGTCGCGCTGACGACGTCCTTGTGTTTGATGGCGGCGTTGACGATCGCCTGC
>Ga0164241_10004649_pt1 | contig 13185 bp, 14 predicted proteins | sample OricomyardsoilBY_FD_108780 | JGI IMG/M metagenome (GOLD analysis project Ga0164241, IMG submission 108780) | Backyard soil microbial communities from Emeryville, California, USA - Original compost - Back yard soil (BY) | ecosystem: Environmental > Terrestrial > Soil > Unclassified | place: USA...
CGCGTCGGCCGTGCCCTCGGCAAGCGCCCGAACTGGAAGAAGGCCGTCGTGACGCTGCGTGAAGGCGACGACATTCAATTCTTCGACGAGTCGAAGGAGTAACGAACATGGGTATCCGAGCTTTCAAGCCGACCTCTGCTGGCCGGCGCCACTACACCGTCAGTGATTTCGCAGAGATCACGACCGATTCGCCGCTCAAGAGCCTGACCGAGGGCAAGTCCTCGACCGGTGGCCGCAATCACTATGGTCGCATCACCTCGCGCTTCCGTGGCGGTGGTAACAAGCAGCGTTACCGCTTGGTCGACTTCAAGCGTTCGAAGATCGGCATTCCGGCTCGCGTCGCGGAGATCGAATACGATCCCAACCGCACCGCGCGCATCGCGCTCCTTCACTACGCGGACGGCGAGAAGACCTACATCCTCGCGCCCGATGGCTTGAAGCAGGGCGACACCGTGGTCTCCAGCCGCCTCGCGGACATTCGCCCGGGCAATTGCTTGCCGCTCGGCGACATTCCGGCCGGCACGATGATCCACAACATTGAGATGCGCAAAGGCAAGGGCGGCCAATTGGTTCGCTCCGCCGGTACCGCAGCTCAGCTGATGGCCAAAGACGGCGTCTACGCGCAGGTCAAACTGCCGAGCGGCGAGGTTCGCAAGATCCACGTGCTCTGCCGCGCGACCGTCGGTCAGGTCTCGAATCTCGAGCACCAGAACATCCGCTTGGGCAAAGCGGGTCGTGCTCGCTGGCTCGGGCGCCGTCCGCACAACCGCGGCGTAACCATGAACCCAGTCGACCATCCGATGGGTGGTGGTGAAGGCCGCACGAGCGGTGGTCGTCACCCCTGTTCACCTTGGGGTCAGCTGTCCAAGGGTCTCAAGACGCGCAACAACAAGCGCACCGACACGATGATCGTGAAGCATCGCAAGGCGAAGGGCTGAGCAATGGCACGCAGTATCAAAAAGGGTCCGTTCATCGACGGTCACCTGCAGAAGAAGATCGAAGACGCTCAGGCTCAGAACTCCAAGAAGGTGATCAAGACCTGGTCACGCCGCTCCACCATCTTCCCGGAAGCGGTTGGCCTCACCTTCGCGGTCCACAACGGCCGCAAGTTCGTGCCTGTGTTCGTCAGCGAGAACATGGTCGGTCACAAACTCGGCGAGTTCGCGCCGACTCGTACCTTCCACGGTCACGCGGGCGACAAGAAGGGCAAGCCGGGCCCGGGCGCCAAGCCCTCGCAAGCTCCGGCACCCGCGCGTAAGTAGTCGCTCAGCGCGAGCAAAAAAAAGAGGATGCGATGCGGCCACGAGCTGCATCGCATCCTTTTTTGTTTTGTTGATGGTCACGGGGCGCGTCGCGCAGCGGCGCAGCCTTCGGCGGCGCGGACGATGGCAGATGCGCTGAACGGAACGCGGGCGGGAAGTCCCTTCGTCAGCCGCGTGCTTTCAGAGAAAACTGACTCGTCGGGCGCGAAGCCGTATCGCTCCGCTCGGCTCGCGCGGACCCGAAAATGGAAGCTGCGCGAGGTGGAGTTCCGGCAGTGCTTCGCGCGATTCGAGAAGCCGGTGTGAGCCGCCTGAACTCAAGCGGGCACAGCGTGCGCGAGCGTGGTCGACTTTGCCGCAAGCTCCGTGACCGCGAATGAATCGGTGTGCACCGACACGCTTGGCGTCAAGAACGTCCCGAGACCGCGCCACCGCAACTCGACGTCGATGTCGTGCTGCAGGTTGGACGATCGCGGTGTGGTCGATTTCGGAGGCGCGGGCAACCCTCGCGGACGGCTGCATCGCGAGCCACGCACTCGAGGTCGTAGCACCATCGGTACGCGGCTCGTTCGCTCGCTGAACATCACCTAGCAGACGCGGTGCGTGTGCTCGCGGAAGTGTCCTGGGCTTCGAACGCGGCCCGCTCGCGATCGAGATCTCCCAGCCAAAACTCGACTCGACTCTGCATATCTGCAGCGTGAGTAATAAGTACTATGTATTGAGACTCGATCCGGATGCGAGCATTCCTGTCATCATCCGAGTGACAGCGCACAAATGTGCGCTTCGATCGGTGCACACTTGTCCCTGTCGTATATGGACACCTGACGGATTGCGTCGAGTAATCGAGGTACTTTGGCCATCATCGCGATCACCGATGTTCAACGCATTGAGTGATGCGAATACCTGATTTGGCAGATCGTATGATTGACATCAATCGCTCTAACCTGTTAAGGAATCTTGCGGGGCCGGGAAGGACTCGGTCCGAAAGGTGGGATTCAAAAATGCGGGAAGAAGCGACTCGTAGCTTGTGTACGGCAGCATTTCGCAGGGGAATCAGCGTGCTGACCTCGGCGGCAATCCTTGCAGCTTCGACGGCGAGCTTGGCGGGGGAGCCGGTGAACAATAATTTTCCGGCTGCGAACTCTGCGAATGATCTCGCAGAGGACATGCAGGTGCTAGTCACCTCCGGACCGTCGGGGGCGGACACCACGACCAACCCGACGATTTCGACTAGCACGGACGTGGACTATATCCTCGTCGTCTGCACTGCAAATCGCAATGTTTCGAGAGTGACGCTGGGCAACTTGAGCGCCGATATCGACTTGTACGTCTACGGCACGACGAGCGCGCATCCGTTGCTGGGCCAATCGATACTCAGTAGTTCTCAGCCCGAAACAGTGAACCTCTCCCCGACGACCAACGCCGTAGTCGTGAAAGTCGTTGGTTTCAATGGTGCGACCAGTCCCTATATCGTTGGATTCGGTTGCACCTGAGCTGGGCACAACTAATCATCTTTAGTTAAAGCTTCGCTCGCGCGGCGCTCAGTGTGCGCTCGTCTCCTCGTGCTGCACGCTGAGCTCCGCGCATCTTCCGAGGCTCATCGGGGAAGGTGTGTCATGAAAGCACCATACGCATTGGCTGCCGTTTCAATCGTGGGTTTGGCCATCTGGTGGTTTCGCCCCACCGTCGCAGAGTCGCTGCCGCGCGCGTCGGGTGCTACATCCGTAGCGCCGTCTGAGGCCCGCGGTTCAAAAGACAAAGACAGTACTGGCGATGAACTCGATAAGCTGGCCGCCAGTTCCGCAAAGATCGAGGAGCTGCAGCAGCAGCTGAAACTCAAAGACGCCGTGCTTCAAAAAGTAATGATAGCCAGCGCAGTCGCGGCGCACGTCCCGGAAGACGAGAAAAACGCGCGTATCGTCGAAAACACCGCCAAGGTCCTGGACCAGCGCGTGTTCGACGCACGCCAGGACGAAGCGGAGAGCGAGCGAATGGAGAGCGCACTCAAGCAAGTCACGGATCGGTTGCCATCGGACGTGAAGACCGAAGTGCTCTGTGGGGCGACGATCTGCCGCCTGTTCATTCGTGGTTCCGAAGACGCGATGGGCGGAGCCACGACGCAGGTTGGGAACGGCATTCCCAAAGGACTATTCGGCAGCACCATGGTCTTGCCCTCCGGTGAAGGGCAAACCACCGTGTACTTGGCGCGCAATCCCGCCCAGCTCGACGTCTCCACGGACGGAATGCCAACGCCCACCGTTGGTTCGGGCGAGCAAGCCCGGCCGGCTGCGTCGAGCGTCGCGCTCAAGCAGTAAGCTCGCGTTGCTCCGCCGAGCTGCGACGCGGCCGCGAGTTGCCTGGCATTCGTTGGTCGCCGAGGGTGACAGGGCGCGTTGCGCGGGCGCGCGGCCTTCCGGCGTCGTGGCCGCCCGCTCCGGGGTCTGGATCGAACATGGTGCGGACGCGCACCATCGTCGCAGTCGTCAATGTCGAGCCGTCGCATAGACTAGCCCCCCGGCAGGGTCTTGAATGTGGCGCTGTCGAATTCTGAATCTATGTCGGAGTGCGACATGCGTTCCACGCGCCGAGAAGCGGGCTGTGGCGCGGCCGGAAATGGAAATGAGCGACAGCGGGTCGTTCCCGTTGGCCCCGGTGACGAGACTTCCCCGAGCGAGGAGCGCGCCGTTTCGTGAAAGTCGGAAGGATCGCATCTTTTTTGTTTGTTGATGGTCACGGGACGCGTCGCGCCGCGGCGCAGCCTTCGGCGGCGCGGACGTCTACCGAGCGCCCGCGTTCGCCGCGCAGGCTGGCGTTGCTAGCTGCCGATTCGGCGAACGTGACGACAGTTCGAACTCAGACCGTCAGAGCGCAAGCCACCACCAGCAACCGCCCCGCCTCGAGGTAGCCTGGTATTCGTTTTGGACGCTCAGCAAGTGCGCCGCACGAAGTGAGGTCTTGGTTGACGCTCGGGTGTTCGAGACGCTGGCCTAGCGGCCACGGCGCTCAAATCGGGCCAGTAGGTGGGGTCGAGCGATTCCCCGTATTCGAACCCCAGCAGACCAGGGTGTTGTCGCGACGAAGCCCACACGAGTGCGTGTAGCCTAAGCCCAGTTCGCTGAAAGTGTCGCTCGGCGGCGCCGCCATGCCGCATCCGTCGAGGCTCGTGTCACAAGCCCCGTTCGTCTTACCTGCGCCCCAGCACACGGCGGTGCCGTCCATTCGCAGCGCGCAGGAGTGAGAGATGCCGACGGCGATGTCGATGAACTGCCCACTGGGTGGGATCGCTTGACCCCACGAAGCATGATCCGAGTCGCTTCCGTCGGTCGGATCGCCGGGCCCGCCAAAACCCCAGCACGCGAGTGTCCCGTCGGTCTTGAGCGCGCACGCGTGAGAGTTGCCAGCTGCGAGCATGACGAACGAGCCGGTCGGCGCGACCGCAGCAGTCCCAGCGATGCTGCCCACGCACTGAATGCTCCGGTCCGACTTCAGCGCACAAGCATATTTGCGCCCGGCCCCTACCTGCGTGTAAGTGCTCGCAGCGTCGAAGGGCGGCAGAGTGTCTCCCCAGCACACCACGCGCCCGGCCGTGGAGACCGCGCAGGACAAGCTAACTCCCACGTCCATACGCAAGAACTGTCCGGCAGGCGGTACTTGCGTGCCGTTGTCCTGGTTGCCCCAACAACTGATGCCCGACGCACTGGTAATACCGCAATTGGACGCGTACTTGCCGGCGATGCCAAGAAACGATGCGCCCGGAGGAGCGGCTTGACCCAGGTCCAGCGCAGGGGTGCCCCAGCACACGACTTTCTTATCGCTCTTCACGGCGCAGCCGTATTCAGAGCCGATTGCCAGTCGGCGATCCAGCTTTGGCGATATCGAAGCTTCGCCCCCGCTACCGCCCTCGGTGTCGCCGCCCGACGCGCCGGCGGCTGGGCCGCCAGCGGCCGATTGCGCTTCGCCGCCCGCGCCGGCCTCGAGGTGGCCGGCGCTGCCGCCCGCACCGACCCCGATCTGGCCGCCGCCGCCACCCGTGCCGGTTGCGTGCTCGGCGTCCGAACCGCACGCATTGCACGCGAGCAACCCGAGAAGAAAAGATGTCGCCCACGCTCGCGAATTCGAAAACGCGCGCTCGCGCTGGGTTCGCAAACACGGTTCATGATGCTTTAGCGCCATTGGCTCGAGTTCTCTCATCATTACTAGTCTCAAAGTCCGATTGCCCAACCGATGCCGATGGTCGCGGTCGGTAACCCGCCGACCCGGTTTGAACTGCAGCCTCGCGCGTCGCTGCAACGATAGCCGTGCCACTCTATCGGGATCGCGACGCCCACTCCAGCCAACAGATTGAAGCCGTGGTAGCTCCGTGTCTCGTAGCTGAGCTGAGGCTGCAACCATTGCACGCGCTCGTACGAATAACTCGAGATTGGTTCACCCGAGCCCATCCCCGTGGGGATACGGTAGTCACTGAAGGGGCCTACCGAGTAACCTAGCTCCACGCCCACCGCGTGCAGGCGCGCCGTGCGTTGCGCCGTGAATACGAGCGGGCGCACGCGTACGAAGCCAGCCAATTGCAAACCCGAGGTGTTCGTCCCGAGACCAGCGCCGAGACTCAGTCGACTCCACGGATCGAAGCTAACGGTGCCCCCAAACAAGCCAACGATCGTCGACAATCCCGAGCGCAGCTCGAACATGACCGGTCGCGAGGCGAAAGAGTTTTCGCGAGCGCTGTGCTGCGAATGCCCTGTATTTTGCGCGAGATCGTCATCGATCAAGTGCTCGTCGATGTGCTGATGCACGGCCGCCGGCGAGGGCTGAGAGTCGTCTTTCTCCGCCGACGGAGAGGGCTCTGGGCTCGCAACACGGTCTGGGCTGGGAACGGCGGGATCGCTCTGCGCGCGAGCGAGGCGCGTGACACACGGCAAGCCGAGCAGCAACGCCATCGTCATCAACCAGTGCGCATCCAACGATCGAAGTCTGCGTCCCCGCACCCGCCGAACCACGCTCGCCGCCTCCGACATCACTCGCGGGTGATAGCACAGCGCGAGCTGTTGACACGCTGCTTGCGTTTTTTCACGAGGCCGGCCGCAAATGAAAACTCGGTATTAACGACGGTGGATCAGCGTGCGGTTTCGACAGTGACTGCGCGCGTTTGTGTTGTTTCAGAGCCGACTCATTCGTGATTGTTTCAGAGCCGACTCATTTCGATGTCGTGTTGAATTTCGGTTGACCTGCATGGTGGCAAACCACTACGGTCCGTCGTGCGGGCGGTACACATCGTGTGATGCCCGGGGCATAGGGATAGGGATCCAAATTTCGGGAGGGCCGCATTCATGTCTGATGAAGGCAGGATAATTCTGGGAGCACTGGGGCGACTTGCGTGCTCATTCGCATTCGTTGCGAGCGCCGTTGCTTGCTCGAGCGCGCATGCGCCGCAAGACACGGAGAGCATCAGCGTTGCGCGCGCACAGGCGCTGGTAACGGCAACAATCACCCTACAAACGCCGAAAGACGTACCGGTTCTTTCACCGGTAATTACCGCCGCTCAAGCCGTCAGTCTGTCCGCATCCGCGAAAATAACAGGCACCACCGTCGCGATGGGCGGCGCGGGGCTCACCGCGGAGCCGGACAGCAAGGCGAATGACATTTGGAGCCGCGGCCCAGCAACGCTCAAAGATCGCGATGTGATCACTGGCGTGGTCCACGCTCCAAGCGTGGTGCGCGGCAGCAATGTCGTGATCAGCGGCGGCGTCGACACGACCTCGCCCATCGACCCGCCGATGAGCTTGAGCTGGAACGTGTCGTATCCAGGCGGAACAGCAAACAATGTCTCAATCAATTCAGGGGTGACACAAACACTGGCACCCGGCCTCTACGGCACTGTCACCGTCAACTCGGGAGGCACGCTCAACCTCAGCACCGGTACGTACTATTTGACGACGTTCGACGTCGAGGCCACGGGCAAGGTCAACTTGGACCAAACCAATGGTCCCGTGATCATCTACGAAACATCGAACCTGATCTTGCGAGGCCCGATCGTAGCCAAGGATGGATCGCACCCGGACCTATTGCTGGCCCACCTCGGAACCAACCCCGTGTACGTCGAATGGGTGTTCGATGGCGCAATCGTCGCACCCAATGCCGCGCTGACATTGCGGCGGGTTACCGGTACTCACACCGGGTATTTCTACGGCAAAACGGTGGCGAGCTTGGACGGTGCGGTGGTGCAATACCGCTCGCCAGCGGTCATCGCGCAGGCTGCCAACCTCGACGTTGAGGCTTGCGCAGCGCAGATCGTCCCGCCTCCAGGTCTGACTGGGCGCGCGCTCCAAACCGCGTTTCAAACGCTGTTGACCAAGTACTGCACGATGCCGAACACTTCGCCCGGCATGACTGCCTTGGTTGGCCGCGCCAACGCGGACTACACCGACGCAGCCAAGCAATACATCGCCAAGGTGAAATCCGCGGCCTCGTATCTGGCGCTAGCTCGCGATCGCAACCGCAAATATCACGCGGCCGAGTCCGATCCCACGCAGATGACTGCGCTCACCACGCTCCCGGACGATGATGGTGATTGGGTTCCGAACAACAAGGACATCTGCCCCAATACGCCGGATCTGACTGCGACGGATGACAAAGGTTGTCCGCTCACGACACTGCCACCCGTGCCGGACGAAGCCGCGATTCGATCGCTGCTGGCGCACATGGGCATCATGTTCAACCCGCGCTGTGTCGACGCGGCTCCGCCAGCCGGTGCAGCGGGTGCAGCGATCTTCCAAGCTGCGGCCCCCAGTAACGGGCTCTTCATCGTAGCGAACAAGGTAACGAATCAGCCAGCGGGTTGCCCCATTTGGTACCTGTTCGAGATTCGAGAAATGCCGAGTTCGGGTCCGGCGCTGCCGTCCTACTTGGTCAGTTTCCAAGACGTGGAGAACGTGATCCCAATTGGCGGATTGACCCAGCTGCCCAACGTTCCGAATTACCTCATTCAATTCAACGCAAAGACCACAGATCCTGGCACGCGGGCTCGCCTCGCGCAGATTCCAACCGAGCCTTTGGGCGTCAACTTTCGAGTTCAGGCAGTCAACGCCAACGGACAGCGCGGTCCCTGGAGTGAGTGGAAGGTCCCAAGTCAACTCGATTGCGTCGCCTTGGGCGTCGTGTGTGGCGTCCGTCACTGAACTGCAGGCCAACAGGAGAAAAACATGAACAAGTCATTCATGCGACAGAGTGTGGGGGCCGGCCTGATCTTGACGACCGTCTTGGGAGTCAGTCCTGCTTACGCCTACAATTGGAAGACCCACGCGCGAGTCGTGGAGGTGGCCGCCGAGATCATGGCGCCTACGTTCCCGAACTCGACCACCGCGCCGAGCGGCGTGGATCAAACGCAGTGGACGGCCTATCTAGCTGCCATCAATGGCGCGGCGGTCACGCTACCAGTACTGAATAGCGGGCTCGGAAACGCGGGCAAGGAGCAGGGCTGCGGCTACCGTCCGGAAGACGACATGACCCAGATCCCGAAAACGCGGATCCAGGATCTCGACTACTTGCCGAGGGAAGGTGGCACCGTGCTGAATGGCAGCCCCGCCCAATACGGCGGTGGCTGCAGTGAAGTGGCGATTACTCCGAGCTGCTCGTTTACGGACAACCCGCTTCGGCTTGGCCGCGTGCTCGGTGTGCAGGCGGCAACGCCCGACAATCACACTGAGGACACGAATTGTTGGTTCAAGCCGACGAACGCGCTCGGCATTTCGATGGCAGTCAAGGCCGTGTCCTACGCGTACGACTTGGCCGTGGCCTCGCTGGTATTCCCGTTTCTCTGCTTGTGGAGCCTTTTTGGCGGCGGCGACTGCGATATTCACAAAGCGCTCAACGTCGGCGAAAAGATCAATCCAGTCGATACGCTCTGGGGCGCAATCCCGGGCTTTGGCGGTGGTGAGAGCTACGACTACGTCGGCTTCTGGCACTTCGTGGATGTGGGCGCTCCGGTTCCGGGCTTCTACAACGGAACTCGCGGTATGCTCTACGACAACGCGGGGCCGAACGGCGGTTTGGGGGCGATTGACTTCGCCATCATGGCAGCCTTCGATGCGTCCGGACTGTCGCTTCGTGCCGGCAAGTCGGCGGGCGTCGATCACTATGGCCAGTTCGACCAAGTGCACCGCAGCCATGCACAGTGGCAGGCGTTTGCCGTTGGTCACACGGAGTTCTCTTCGCTGGATGAGCTAGCCCAGTACGGGTGGACGCAATTCGTTGCCAACCCAACTTCGGCGTACGGCCTTGCTTGGCCGCTGCACGCGTTCGGTGACGCGGCGGTTCCGCAGCACGTGGCAGGAACTACCGGCCACGGTCACGTTCCGTTCGAGAACGAAACCGATGCGTTGCTCGACCATCAACTATTGCCCCCGCCGAACAGCTGCTCGCTGAGCTTCCTGACCGACTTTGACGCGGGCACGCTCGACCCAGCGCAGGCAGCGCGAATTTTGCGAATCGGTTTCGACTTTTGGTCGAAGTATCGCTCGCAGTTCGCTCCTAACAACGTGCCGGTGCGGGCCATGGTTCAGGACCTCGCCCAACGGACCTACGCGCTTGCCACCGGTCCGCAAAACAGCGCTCTGTTCGACGACTTGGCCTCGACTGTCTTCCACACCGCCGACAGCGTGTTCTGTGGAAACGGTTGCGCGAACAACGACACCCTCCGATGGGCCCTCCAACGCTACGGAGACAAGGCTGACTTGATTCCCCCCTACTTGGAGATGAGCTCGGGCGCGATCATCGCGTTCCTTGCTGGTGCCGCGCTGACTGCACAAGACCCCGGAGCGAATCCCAACCGGAAGTGCCCAGCTGGGAAGATTTTCGATCTGACCACTCAGACCTGCATCACTGGGTCGGGCAATCCCGCGCTGCCGCCAGCACCCGATCTGCTGCTTCCGGATCCGACCGCGCAGGGCGGCGGCAGCAACGCCTGCGGAGGCGGTCAGGTGTGTCAACTCGGCACGGATTGCTCGAGCGGCATTTGCACCAACGGCTGCTGCGGTGAGGCACCGCCCAAGTGAACGAAAACTGAAAACGACTCAGGCACGACCAATCTCATCCAAAAAGCTCAAGGCCAGCATGTTTCGAAAATCGATAGCTATTGCCAAACAAGAGGCTGCTCAGATCTTCAAGACGACGAAGGGCAAGCTGGTGTTAGGGCTCTTTTGGGTGTGGGCGGTCGTGCCTGGCCTTTATCAGGCACTCTCTCTCGTCGAAATGAATGATCTTCAGCGACGAGATCACGTCATGGCGATCATCACGGCCTACGACGTCGATGTGGCGACACACCTACTGCTGTGTCCACTCGGTCTGATGTTGGCCGCGATCTCGAGCTTCCAGCTGGCGCCGTTTGCGACCTTGGCGCTTAGCTCCCTGCGCGCGGGTTCGCCCAATCGAATGCACTTGGAAGGCGAGACCTCGACGATCGGTTCTGGCGGTGACCGCGCGCTCGGGGAGATGCTCGGCGCTTGGGGCGCATTCTGCGCAGCTTTACTAGCCGTGTTTCTGCCCATCGCGGTCGCCGAGGTAGTTGCCGATCAGTACGCTCCGTTGCTGACCTTGAAGTGGGCATTCGAGCTGTACCTCGGGAATTGCGTAGTAGCAGCCGCGTACTTGGCTCTGTGGCGGCCCCTCAAAACTTACTTCCTCACTCGGCGCGCCGCGCTCATCGCCAACGCGAGCGTGGCGCTCGTCCTGCTCATCGCGCGCCCGTTCATCCGCCTGAAAGCACCGACGCTGGCGCAACTCCTCCCGGGCTCGCTAGACAGGCTGCTTCTTTCCGGTGCGCCGAATCTCGTCGCCCGTGCGCTTCTGATCACCGCCGGGTGGCTCGTCATGGCGCTCGCTGTCTCTGCCTTCATCCGGCGCTCAAGGCTCCGGACTTCGCGCGTATTGCCAGTTGCAACCGAATCCGAGGGTAGCCAGGCGCCGCAGCGAAGCTGAGTCGAGCGCCGTCGCTCGATTGGCGAGACGCACAATCGAGTTGGTGCTCGCGAACCTCTGGACGGCGTACGGCTGATACAGTTACTCGGCCCTTACTCCGTTCCGCACAGCTAGTTGGGCGATCTCCGCGGAACTCAGGTAACGAGCCGTTCTTCGTCGTCGCGCTTGTCCGCACAGCTGTTTCACCCCTGATAGTGCACGTTTATTTCGAGATACCGGCTCGGCGGAATCTCAGCCAGAAGTGGAGCAAATGAGCCGACCGACCCAACAGGACGTTGAGGTCGTGGGCGCCCGTCGAAGCTCGCGTGGGCGCCGAGGTGCCGATTTGCAGCGGGGCGCCCGCACCCCGCGGGAGTTCAAAAGTGACCCAGGGGGCGGAGAGCGTTGCTCCTTCTCCCAGAGGGACGCGCCATCCTGGAGGCCCCCGCCGTCCTGGGCAAGCGTTCAGTCACCATCCGCCCTTCCCGAAAGGAGAAAACTCAGCAGTACCACTGCAGTGCCACTGCTGAACAGATTGGCAGGCTGAGGGGCCTGGAAGTCGCCTCGAAAGCGGCTCAGCACGAGATAATGGAGCAGTTTCCTAAAATTAGCTCTCCATTCGCTTGCACCGCTTCTCTCCCTTTGCTAGTGAGGCGCTCCCCTTTGCGAGCTCGCTCAGTCCCCTGAGTCGGGTTTCGCCAGCCGCCCCAAGCGGCTCGCGGTGCGGCCTTCTCAGATGTGAGCGGTCGCGAACGTGTCGAACCGCGGCCACTCGGAGGTGGTTGTTCAGAGCAGGCGGATTTTCCGTCTGTTCGCGGGGTCGACGGGTCTCACGAGGAAACTGTCGTTATGATAAGCAACGCCAAAGCCAATTTTCAGAGGATTAGTCCGCGTAAAGCGCGGATGATCGTCAATCTGATCCGCGGGCGAGACGCCTCCGACGCGCTGCAGCTTCTCGATTTCACGTTCAAGGCCGGTGCGCCGTTCGTGAAGAAGCTCATCGCCAGCGCCGTCGCGAACGCCCGCGTGAAGAACCCGAACGTCGACGCCGACGCGCTGTACATCAGCAAGGCCTCGGTCGACAAAGCGGGCAACCAGAATCTCCGTCGTTGGCGTCCGCGCGCTCAAGGTCGCGCGACCCGTATCGCCAAGGGCGTTAGCCACATCCACATCGAACTGGACCAGCGCTGAGCGGCCTCTGGGCGTTCAGGAGCGGTAAGAACTAATGGGACAAAAAACTCATCCGTATGGCTTTCGCCTCGGCGTCATCAAGACGTGGACCAGCAAGTGGTACGAGGACAAGCACTACACGACCTGGCTCCATGAAGACATCCGCATCAAGCGGGCCGTCAAGGAGTACCTGTACAACGCCAACGTCGCGAGCGTCGAAGTGGAACGCGCCGCGAACAAGGCCAAGGTCATCGTTTACACCGCTCGTCCGGGCATGGTGATCGGCAAGGGTGGCAAGGGCATCGAGATCCTGAAAATCGGGAACCTCGACACCGCCGCCAAGGGCGAAACCAAGTTCGCTGGCGTTCAATCGTTCACCCAGAACGAGGTGTTCATCGACGTGCAAGAGGTCCGCAAGGCGGAGACCAATGCACAGCTCGTGGCCGAGAACATCGCGACGCAGCTCGAGCGCCGCATTGCTTTCCGCCGCGCGATGAAGAAATCGCTGCAAACAGCGATGAAGTTCGGTGCCAAGGGCGTGCGCATCCGCTGCGCCGGTCGCTTGGCAGGCGCTGAGATGGGTCGCGTGGAAACGTACCGTGAAGGTCGCGTTCCGCTGCACACGTTGCGCGCGGATGTCGACTTCGGCTTGGCCGAAGCTCGCACCACGTACGGCACCATCGGCGTCAAAGTTTGGATTTTCAAGGGCGAAGTGCTTCAGCGCAAAGCGCGTCGCATTCCGGAGTGATGAGCGATGCTTCAACCTAAGCGCACCAAATTCAGGAAGCAGCAGAAGGGCAAG
>Ga0164241_10004650_pt1 | contig 13183 bp, 13 predicted proteins | sample OricomyardsoilBY_FD_108780 | JGI IMG/M metagenome (GOLD analysis project Ga0164241, IMG submission 108780) | Backyard soil microbial communities from Emeryville, California, USA - Original compost - Back yard soil (BY) | ecosystem: Environmental > Terrestrial > Soil > Unclassified | place: USA...
CGGATTCCCTGGGGAGGGGCCCATTCGAGGTATCCGTGTCCGCCGTCTCCCCGCCGATCGATCGCACCCCCGGCGCTCGTGCCGCCGCCATCTCCAACCTGCTCGTGCGGCTCATGTCGGAGTACACCGGCCGGGGACCCACGAAGGCCCGCACCTACGTCAACGAGGACCTCGTCACCGTGGTGCTGCAGGACACGCTCACCAAGGGCGAGCAGAGCCTCGTCCGCGACGGGCGCGCCTCCCTCGTGCTGGATACGCGCAAGGCCTACCAGCAGACGATGCGCGCGGACATGGTCGCCGGGGTGGAGGAGATCATGGACCGCGAGGTGATGGCCTTCCTGAGCGACAACCACATCGAGCCCGACGTGGCCGTGGAGTCGTTCGTGCTCACGCCGCTCGCCGCCCCGGAGGGCGCGAAGGCCTGAGGCGTCAGCCGGCGGCCGGTGCCGCCGGGAGGGCGGGAACGGTGCGCGGGATCGGCGCGGGCCGCAGCCGCTCCAGCGCGTCGGCGGCCAGCAGCCAGCCCGGGTCCTGGCCCACCACCTCCCCGCGCTGCGCCAGGCCCTTGAGCGCCAGGCTCACCGTGGGGCGGGCCGCGCCCAGCAGCTGGCCGATCGTCTCGTGGGTGAGGACGAGCGGCAGCCGCACCCCGGCGGGGGTGACGTGGCCCCATCGCTCCGCGAGGTGCCCGAACAGGGCCAGGACGCGGTCGTCGACCCGGGGGAGCTGCGCGATCGCCTGGGCGGTGGCCAGCCGGGAGGCCCGGCGGGTGGCCACGCTCAGCAGGTTACGGGCGACCACGGGCGGCGCGGCGGCCAGGAGGTCCACCGTGAGCACGACGGCACGCGCCTCGGTGACCACGTGCCAGCCGACCTGCGCGGGCACGAGCCCGTCGAGCAGGGTGGCGGGGTCGATCACGTCACCGGGCCCGACCAGCTCGGCGGCCACCCGGCCGCCCAGCCGGAGCTCCCGCATCAGCAGTCCGCCCGCGATCAGCAGCATCGTGTCGCCGAGGTCGTGGGCCTGCCACCGCCCGGGCCGCAGGCGTAGCGTGCGGCCGGTCGCCGCGGCCTGGGCGGCGGGCCAGTCGGCCGGGGGGATGCCGGCACCGAGGTCCGGGTCGACGTCCAGGATGGACAGCACGACGGCTACGCCACCTGTCCGTCGGGGAGGTCGTCGGCCGGGACGTACGGCAGCGGCCGGTCGACGCAGTCGAAGAGCGCGGCCATCCCCGAGAGGGTGAGGATGCGGCGGACGGGCTCGTTGGTCACCACGAGCAGCGCCGTGGCGTCGCGCTCGGCCCGCTCGCGGAGTCGGAGCAGGAGGCGCAGGCCGGTGGAGTCAATGAAGGTCAGCTCGCCGAGATCGAGCACGAGATCCTGACGGCGGCCGGCGTGGCCCGCGATCGCGCCGCCGAGCCGGACCACGGTGTTCAGGTCGAGCTCGCCGCGGGCGGTGACGACCACGCGGTGCGGCTGCTGCACGACGGTTACCTCGAGGTCGCCGAGGGGCAGGTGCTTCGGGGCACGGGGAGCAGGGGCAGGGGAGGGGCGGTCGCTGTCCATAGCGATCTTCCGGGTCGAGATAGTCGATGTCGGATGGCCCGGCGACCGGCGCATGCGCCCCGGCCACGTTCCCTCGGTACGTCAGCGCCGGTCGGACTCGTAGGTGCGAGCGCGTCCGTCGTCCCATACCGTACGCCGCCCGCGGTCTCATGGGGTCACGTTCGGGGGGCGGCGGGGGGTTCCGTCGCGTCGTTGGCGCGCAGACGCTCGTGTGAGCCGGTTCGAGCGGGTAGGGGCTGAGGAGGTCATCCACCACGTCGAAGGGAGTCCCCGATGCCCCCCGCCGGAGTGAAGAAGGGCACCAAGCGCGCCCGTCAGTACGAGCACGTCAAGGCCAGCGAGAAGGAGCAGGGCCGGTCGGAGAAGCGGGCCGAGGAGATCGCGGCGCGTACGGTCAACAAGGAGAAGGCCCGCCACGGCGAGAGCCGGACGGCGTCGAAGACGTCGACGGACGACCTGTCGTCCGGCCAGCGCGGCGGGCGGCGCTCCGGTACGAATCGAACCAAGGGCCGCACCAAGGACCAGCTCTACGACGAGGCCAAGCACCTCGGGATCGACGGGCGCTCGAAGATGAGCAAGGACCAGCTGCAGAAGGCCATCGCCGGCAAGAAGGGCTGACGCCGCTCATGGATGAGATCCTCCCCGGCGTCCTGCACTGGACGACCTACCACGGCGGCATCGGCAGCGAGGTCCACTCCCACCTGCACCTCCCCTCGGGCGCGCTCTTCGACCCGCTGCTGCCCGAGGGCGTGTCGCCGGAGACGCTCGCGGACGCCGGGGTGGTGCCCAGCGTCGTCCTGCTCTCCAACCGGCATCACCTGCGCAGCGGCGCGGCGATCGCGGAGGCGCTCGGCATCGAGATCCGCTGCCAGGAGGACGGGCTGTGGGAGTTCGAGGACGAGGACGTGGAGGTGCGCGGGTTCGCCTACGGGGAGGACGTCGCCCCGGGCGTGACCGCGCTGGAGCTGGGCGTCCTCACCCCCGAGGACACCGTCTTCCACCTCGACGCCGGGCCCGGCGCCCTGCTGTTCGCCGACGGGCTGACCCGGCCGACGGACGAGTTGGCCTTCGTGCCCGACGGACTGATGGGCGACGACCCCGAGGGGGTGCGGCGCGGGCTGCGGAACCGGCTGGCGGAGTTGGCCGAGCGCGACGACTTCGACGCGCTGCTGTTCGCCCACGGCGCGCCGCTGCCCGAGGGCGGGCGCGCGGCGCTGCGGGCGTTCGTGGCCTAGGCCTTGGCCTTCGGCTTCGGCTTGGCCTCGGTCGGGCGCTTGCGCTTCGGGGCACCGCCCGCTCGCGTCTTCTCCAGCGTGCGCTGCAGGGCGGCCATCAGATCGGGGGCGGGGCTGGGCTCTGGCTCCGGCTCCGGCACCTCGATCTTCAGGCCCTTGCGCTTGCGCATCACGACCTTCGTGAGCCGCTCGCGGTAGCCGTCGACGTAGGCGGTCGGATCCCAGTCGGTGGTCAGCTCGTCGATGATCGACACCGCGTCGGCCACGGCGCGCTCGCTCGGCTCCGCGCCGCCGGTCGGCACGTCGGCGGAGGAGCGGACCTCGTCGTGGAAGCGCATCGTGGTCAGGCAGAGCACGTCGTCGCGAACGAGGATCGCCGCCAGGTGCTCCTTGTTGTGCATGACGATGCGCCCCAGCGCGGCCCGCCCGGCCTCGGTCATGACCTCGACGAGCAGGCGGTAGGCGCGCAGCGTGCCGTCCTCCTCGCCCGCGGGGACCAGCGCGTACGGCCGGTCGAAGTAGATGGGGTCGATCTCCCCGCGCTCCACGAACGCCTCGATGTCGATCGTGCGCGTCTTCTTGGGACGGGCCGAGGCCAGCTCCTCGTCGGTGATCGTGAGCATCCGGCCGTCGTCCAGCTCGTAGCCGTGGCCGATCTCCTCCCACGGCACCTCGACGTCCTCGCAGGAGCAGTAGCGCCGGCGGACCAGGCGGGTGCCGTCCTTCTCGTGCAGCTCGTGGAAGTGCAGGTCGAGGTCCTGGGTGGCCGCGCGCAGCTCGACCGGGACGTTGACGAGGCCGAAGCTCAGCGAGCCGCTCCACATGGTCCGGGGCATGTCAGTCCTTGGCCTTCGCGGTCGTCTTCTTCTTCACCGGGGCCTTCTTCTTGGCGCCCGGCGGTTTCTTCGCCGCGGCCGTGTCGGCGGCCTTCGCGCGCTTCTTGCGCGGCTTCGCGTCACCGGATCCGGCGGCCAGGCTCGCCTCCAGCGCGGCGAGCAGGTCGTCGCTGCGGGGCTCGGGCTCGTCGCTGATCAGGTCGATGTCCTCGCCCTCGGCCTTGCGGGCGATGAGCGCCAGCACCGCCTCGCGGTGGTGGTCCTCGTACTCCTGCGGCTCGAAGTCGGTGTCGAGGGCGCCGACCAGCTGGCCGGCCATGTCGATCTCCTTCTTCGACGGGGCGCGGGACGGCTCGGCCGGGGCCAGCGACGTCAGGTCGACGAGCTCGTCGTGGAAGCGCATGGTGTGCAGGCCCAGCACCTCGTCGTCCAGCGCGCGGACGGCCGCGAGGTACTCGCGGTTGTGGAACGTGAAGTAGCCCAGGCCGGCGCGGCCGCTCTTGCGCAGGGCGGCGTGGACGAGGCGGTAGGCGTCCTCGTCGTCGCGGCTGCCGAGGAAGTAGGTCTTCTCGAAGAACACCGGGTCGATCGCCGCGGCGTCGACGAACTCGGTGAGGTGGACGACCTTGCCGCGGTCACCCGCCGCCGCCTTGATCTCGTCCTTGCCCATCACCACGTAGCGCCCGTCGCCCGTGTCGTAGCCCTTCACGACCTCGTCGTTGGGCACGACCTCCTCGTCGGTGGGGCACATGCGCCGGTGCTCGATCCGGCAGCCGTCGGTGACGTGGACCTGCCGGAAGCTGACGGTCCGGGAGGTGGTCGCGGAGTAGAGCTTGATCGGCACGTTGACCATCCCGAAGGTGATCGTGCCGTTCCAGATGGAGCGCAGCGCCATGCGAACACGGTACCCCCGTGATCGTGCGCGTCAAACCGCGTGGGACGCGTTGCAGTGGGGGATGATGGGAGCCGGATGGCCGATCTGCGCGAGTACGACGAGAAGCGGGACTTCGGCGCGACGCCGGAGCCGGCGGGCGGCGCGCCCGCGCAGGCCCCCGCCGGCGACGACGCGGCCTCGCGCTTCGTCGTCCAGGAGCACCACGCCAGCACGCTGCACTGGGACCTGCGGCTGGAGCGCGACGGCGTGCTCGCCTCCTGGGCCCTGCCGCGCGGGTTTCCCGCCACGCCGGACGAGAACCGGCTTGCCGTTCGGACCGAGGACCACCCGCTCGGCTACCTGGACTTCCACGGCGAGATCCCCGAGGGCAGCTACGGCGCCGGGACGATGGACATCTGGGACGCGGGCACCTACGACGTGCACAGCTGGGAGGAGCGCAAGGTCGTCCTCACGTTCCACGGCGGGCGGGTGCGGGGCCGGCACGCGCTGTTCCAGACGGGCCAGGGGAAGCGGTGGATGATCCACCGCATGGATCCGCCGGACGACGCGGCGCGGGAGCCGCTGCCCGAGGGGCTGGTGCCCATGCTCGCCAAGCCGGGCGAGCTGCCGGCCCGCGACGACGGCTGGGCCTACGAGGTCAAGTGGGACGGGGTCCGGGCCCTGGCCTATCTGCGACCCGGGCGCCTGCGGATCGAGAGCCGCAACCTGCTGGACGTGACCGCGCAGTACCCGGAGCTGCGCGGGCTGATCGAGGCGGTGGGCGCCCACGACGTGGTGCTGGACGGGGAGATCGTCGCGTTCGACGACGAGGGCCGCCCGAGCTTCTCACGGCTCCAGCGGCGCATGCACCAGACGGCGGAGGCCGCGATCCACCGCCTCGTCGCCAGCGACCCGGTCGTCTACGTGGTCTTCGACCTGCTCTTCCTCGACGGGCACTCCACGATGACGCTGCCGTACGCGGACCGCCGCCGGCTGCTCGACCGGCTGGAGCTCGACGGGCCGCACTGGCAGACGCCCGGCTACGCCGTCGTGGACGGGAAGGGGCTGCTCGCCGCCACCGCGGCGCAGGGGCTCGAGGGGCTGGTGGCCAAGCGGCTGGACAGCGTCTATGCCCCCGGCCGGCGCACGGGCGCGTGGCTGAAGGTCAAGAACGCCCAGCGTCAGGAGCTGGTGATCGGCGGCTGGACGCCCGGCAAGGGCCAGCGCACCGGGGACCTCGGGGCGCTGCTCGTCGGGTACTTCGCGGGCACCGGCGACCGGCGCGTCCTGCGCTACGCGGGCAAGGTCGGCACCGGGATGGGGGCCGCCGAGCGGCGGATGCTGCTGGACGCGCTGGAGCCGCGAGCGCGCGCGACGTCCCCCTTCGCCCGCGGCGGGGCGGGGGAGGCGCCGCCGCGCGAGGCCCGGTTCGTCGAGCCCGAGCTGGTGGCCGAGGTGCGCTTCCACGCCTGGACGGACGCGGGGATGCTGCGCCATCCTGTCTACGCCGGTCTGCGAACGGACAAGGAGGCGACGGACGTGGTGCGTGAGGACACGGACGGTGCGGCGGAGGCTGAGGAGGCGGCGCCGGTCGCCGAGGGGGCGTGGACGGAGACCGACGTCACGGCGGGCACGGCGACGATCGAGCTCGACGGACGCACGCTGAAGCTCACCAACCTCGACAAGGTCCTGTACCCCGGCACGGGGTTCACCAAGGGCCAGCTGATCGACTACTACGCACGGATCGCCCCGGTGCTCCTGCCGCACCTGCGCGACCGCCCGCTGACCCTCAAGCGCTTCCCCAACGGGGTCGACGACAAGGCGTTCTTCCAGAAGCACGCGGCCAAGGACCGACCCGACTGGATGGCCACGACGATGGTCGCGGCCAGCAGCAAAGGGGACATCGAGGAGCTGGTCCTCGACAGCCGCCCGGGGCTCGTGTGGACGGCCAACCGCGCCGCGATCGAGCTGCACACGCTGCTGGCCCCAGCCGCCCATCCGGACCGGCCCGACGCCCTCGTCTTCGACCTCGATCCGGGGGCGCCGGCCGACGTCGTCGACAGCGCGGAGGTGGCGCTGTGGATCCGGGGGATGCTGGCGGAGCTGCGGCTGGAGTCGCTGATCAAGACGTCGGGCTCCAAGGGCCTGCAGCTCTACGTCCCCCTCGGCGGAACCGCGACGCACGACGACACCAAGGCGTTCGCGCTCGCGGTGGCCCAGACGCTGGAGCAGCGCTTCCCCGACCGGGTGGTCTCCCGCATGAAGAAGGCGGAGCGGCCCGGCAAGGTGCTCATCGACTGGAGCCAGAACGACGTCCACAAGACGACGGTCAGCGTGTACTCGGTGCGCGCCCGGCCCCGGCCCACCGTGTCCACGCCGGTGACGTGGGAGGAGGTCGAGGCGCTGCGCGACACGCGGGACGCCGAGCTGCTCGTCTTCACCACCGACGACGTGCTGGCCCGGGTCGCCGAGCACGGCGACCTGTTCGCCGCGCTGCTCACGACGCGGCAGGACCTGCCCACACTGGGGTGACCCCCGCGGAACGACCGGACGTTCTCCACATTCCTCCCGAGGGGTGGGAGAAATGTGGAGAACCCCCGGGGCGGGCGCGGGGGAAGTGTGGGAAATGCGACGCGCCGCAACCTTTCGCGCGCTCGCACGTCTTGGAGACATGCGCACGCTCCTGAGCCTCGTCCTCCTGTCCGTCGTCGCCGTGGTCGCCGGGGCCGGCGGCGTGGCCTCTGCCGCGACGGTCAAGCCGCTGCCGGCGCCGGCCGGCGCCCGCTACGTCGGCTCCGACGGGGTCGACCGGGTCGTCTACCTGGCCGGCATGCCCGCGCAGAAGCAGGTCGGGGTGCGCGACCTGCGGACGGGGCGGGCCACGAGCTTCGCGCTGCCCCAGGCGGACTGTGGATCCGTCACCGCGAGCGCCGGCGGGATCGCGACGACGTGCGGGTTCGCGGGGCCGGCCTCGTTCGACGTGTTCGTCCGGGACTACGACGCGGGGGCCTGGACCCCGGTCCCGGTCTCCTTCGCGCCCTTCGACGGCATGGAGTCCGCCTCGATCACCGGGATCGGCCGGCGCTGGCTGGCCGTGCACTGGGGGGACTACCACGTGTCCGCGTCGCTCCTGCTCCCGCGCACCGGTGGGACGATCGGGGCGGACTCGCGCACGGCGGACGGGGAGCGCTGGGTCCCCGACCTGGACGCGGCCAACCCGGAGCGGCCGCTGTGCCGGCCGTTGAGGCGGACCGCGCAACCCCCGTCCGAGGAGGACATCACGGCGCGCTGGGCGCCCATCCTCTACGCGGAGCCCTGGGCGCTGGACGGGCCGGCCCCGTCGGCCAAGAAGGGCGCGCCGTACACGCTGCGCCTGCGGCACTGCGGAGGCGCCGTCAAGCCGCGCACGCTCTGCTCGTACGGGGCGGGCGAGGACTTCCGGACCGGTTGGTGCGGCACCCCCAGCCTCAGCGCGCGCTACGCCGCCTGGTCCAAGGGGGCGGTGGGCTACGTCCTCGACCTGCGGAAGGGGACCACGACCCGGGTCGGGGTCGCGGGGCAGTTCGTCTGGGTGTTCGCGGTCGGGTCGCACGTCGTCGTGTCGACCGATGCATCGCTCGGCGTGCTGCGACGCTGACGCGGGCGCGTCAGGTCCTCGTTGCGGCCGGTTGATCTCCTCCCCGTCGGGTAGCCGGATCGGAACGACCCACGACCGGGAGGACCCCATGTCATCGGAGCTGCACGGCAAGAAGATCGCGTTCCTCGTCGCCCAGGAGGGCATCGAGGAGGTCGAGCTGACCGAGCCCTGGAAGGCGGTCGAGCAGGCCGGCGGGACGCCGGTGCTGATCGCGCCCGAGGCGGGCACGGTGCAGACGTTCAACCACCTGGACAAGTCCGCCACGTACGACGTGAACGTGACGCTGGCCGACGCGCGCGCCGGCGACTACGACGGGGTGGTGCTGCCCGGCGGCGTCGCCAACCCGGACGCGCTGCGGACCGAGGAGCGGGCCATCGCGTTCCTGCAGGAGACGTTCAAGGCGGGCACGCCGGTCGGCGTGATCTGCCACGGGCCGTGGACGCTGGTCGAGGCCGACCTCGTCCGCGGACGCACCCTCACCTCGTGGCCCTCGCTGCGGACCGACATCCGCAACGCGGGCGGAGACTGGGTCGACGAGGAGGTCGTCTGCGACCAGGGGCTCGTCTCCAGCCGCAACCCGGACGACCTGCCGGCGTTCTGCGCGAAGATCGTCGAGGAGTTCGAGGAGGGCCGCCACCGCGTCGCCGACGCGGGCGCGACGGCCGGCGTCAGCTGAGCCCACGCCGGGACGTCCTCCGCGTTCCTCCCCCGCCTCGGGAGGAACGTGGAGCACCCCGCCTCAGCCGGCGGCGACCTCGAACGGCTGCTCGGTCTCCGAGGGCGTGCTCGGTTGCCGAGGGGTGGTTCGGAGGAGGTCGATCAGGGGCGGACGCTCCAGGACGGGGACCTCCGCGGGCCGGTCCTCGTCCCACGGCCGGGCGTAGCGGCCGGCCAGGGGGGTGGAGGGATCGACGCGGCGCTGCGCGGCGACGAGCACCGCGTACGCCATCTCGCTCAGCGCCTGGAGGGACTGGTGGCGGTTCTGGCGCCGGCCCAGCCACGACTCGGCCATCGCGTCGAGGCCGACCAGCCGCCACACGTCGATCATCATGGCGATCTCCACCCCGTACCCGACCGGGAACGGGATCCGCGTGAGGAGGTCGCGCTGCCCGCCCAGCTCGCCGGCCAGCGGCTGACGGAACCCGGCCAGGGCCGGAGCGTGGAGGTTCAGCAGCGGACGGGCCATCAGCTCGGTCACACGGCCGCCCTGCCCTTCCAGCAACCGGTCGCCGGTACGCATCGGCCGGTCGAACGCCCCCTTCACGAACGCCACCCCCGGCTCGCTCAGCAGTGGGCCGAGCAGGCCCAGGAGGTGGTGGGGATGGGGATCCTCGGTGTCGGCGTCCAGGAAGCACACGAGGTCGGCGTCGGTCGCGGAGAGCGCGCGCCACATCGCGTCGCCCTTGCCCAGCGCCGGGCCGAACGCGGGCAGCAGATCGTCCTGCTGCAGGACCCGGGCTCCCGCGGCGTGGGCGACCTCCGCGGTGCCGTCCGGCGAGGCCGCGTCGATCACCAGCACCTCGTCGACCAGCCCCGCGCGGGCCAGCGGCGCGACGGTCTCCCGCAGGATGTGGCCGACCGTCCCGGCCACCTGCCGGGCGGGGAGGACGACCGCCACGCTCCGCGCCCCCTTGACGGTCCGCAGCTCGTCCGCGTCGAAGGCGGCCGCGTCGTAGCGGCGCCGCCGCCGCCAGCCGGCCAGCGCCAGATCGACGGCCAGCCCGCGCTCGGCCCGCCCGTCGGGGCGGGCCGAGGTCTGGACGCGGACCGCGAGGGAGCGCACGATCGGGACGTCGTGCTCGGCGAGGAGGCGGCCGAACGCCTCGTCCTCCAGCGCCGACACGGGCGGCAGCCCGCCGACGGCGCGGTAGACGCGGGCGGTGACCGCGAGGGAGGCCCCGGCGAAGTGGTGGTGCTCCGCAGCGGCGTCCCGGTCCCGCACCGCGTGCAGCCGGTTGACGGCCCGCGCATCGCGGGCCTCGACGGCCGCCGGATCCAGCCGGGCCGCCTCGTCCGGGTCGAGGTCGATCGCGCCGGCGACGGCCTGGGCGCCGGCGGCGACGAGGCCGAGCTGGGCGGCCAGCCAGTCCGGTGCCACCCGCGAGTCGGCGTCGGTGGTCGCGACCAGGCCGTCCGGGGCGTCCGCTGCGTGCAGGCGCGCGCAGGCCAGCTCCATGCCCAGCGCGCGGGCGGCGCCGACGCCCCGCCCCGCCCCGCGCACGGCGTGGATCGGCACGGCGGTCGACCGGGCGGCGGCCGCCGCCACGACGTCGGCCGTCCCGTCGGCGCAGTCGTCGAGCACCACGACGATCTCCCAGGATCCCTCGACGGGCTCCTGGGCGAGCAGCGCGTCGAGGCAGGCCCCGACCCGCTCCTCCTCGTCTCGGGCAGGGACGACGACCACGGCCACCAGGTCCTCGGCCGGGGCGGGCAGGAGCGGCGTGGTCGCGGCGTCGGGGGCCAGGCGCTTCCTCATCGACACGTGAATCCCTCCAGGAGGTAGTCGGGGGTGGAGGCGTCGAGCGTGCGCTCGAGCCAGGACGCGGCGCCGAGGGCGCCGTGGACGTCGGCCGCGTCGAGCTCCCGCTCGGCGGTACGCGGGCGCCAGTGGACGGCGACCAGCGCGCCGCCGGGGGCCAGGCGCGTGTGCAGGCCCGCCAGGGTGCGCTCCAGGTCGGCGGGCGACAGGTAGTAGAGGATCTCCGAGGCGACGACGAGGTCGAACCTCCCCGGCGGCAGGTCAGCGGGGAGCACGCCCTCCCGCACGTCGACGTGGGGGTACGCGGCCACCTCCTGCCGGGCCGCGTGCACCGCGGTGGGCGAGGCGTCGACGGTGACGAGCGTGGTGCAACGCGGTGCGAGCATGGCGGTGAACACGCCGATCGACCCGCCCAGCTCCAGGACCTGGGCGATCGGGCCGGGGCCGCAGGCCTCCAGCGTCGCCCGGTACTTGTCATGCTCGTAGCGGCTGCCGTGGTAGTTCCACGGATCGAGGTCCTCGGCGTAGCGCGGCTCGAAGTCGGCGGCGGTCATCGTCCGGTCGCTCATGCCCGGTCCTCCAGCGCGGCCGCACCGTCGCGGGCGAGCATCGGGTCCAGCCGGTGCTGCAGCAGGAAGACCTCCAGGTCACCGCGCACGCGATCCAACCGGCCGCCGGTCGCGAAGGGATGGGAGCCACAGGCGCGCGCCGCCTCGTCGAGCAGGCGCATCGCGGCGGCGGAGATCGCGGCGCGGGCGTGGAGGGACGTCGCCCGCAGCTCGTCCGGATCGCCCCGGTCCAGGACGGCGGCCGCGCGCTGCTGCCAGACGTCCACCGTGGCCTGATCGGCCCGGATCCGCCCGGCGGCCAGCGCCTCCAGGTCGCCCCGCGTGGGCCGGTTGGCCAGCTCGGTGAGGGCGGCGTCGGCGGCCGCGTCGACGAGCCCCGCCCAGGTCGCGCTGGTGCGCAGCGCGTCGCGGGCGAACCACGGCAGCGCGCCGATCCAGCCCGGATCGCCCAGCACCGCGAGCACGGGCGTGTCGTGGAAGACGACGCGGTGGCTGACCGAGGCGCGCAGCCCGGCTCCGCGATACCAGGTCTCGTCGACCTCGACGTGCTCGTGCAGGTCGACCCACACGGAGATCGGCGCGTCGGACGCGGCGAGGCCGGTGTCCTCGCCGATCCGGGCCAGGACCAGCGCGCGGTCGAGCCCGCCCGCGCCGGAGCAGAACGTCTTGACGCCGCGCAGCACGAGCCGGTCGCCGTCGCGGACGACCTCGGCGGGCGGACCCTCGCCGGGGCGCGGCGCGCCGCCCCACACGCCGGCGCGCAGCCGGCCGTCGCGCACCAGCGCCAGCTCGGCGTCTCGCAGCGCGGGTGGGGCCGCGACCGCGAGGCGCTCCACGGCATTGAGGTGGCCGTCGAGGATGCGGCCCAGGCCGCCGTCCGCCGCGGACACGAGACGCACGAGGGACAGCTCGACCGCGGCCGGCGGCCGGTCGGGGCCCGGCACGGCGTTGGAGGCCAGGAGTCCGGCGGCCTCCAGCTCGGCCATGCCGGCCTCGGGGAAGGCGGCCACGGAGGTGGTCTCTGGAGCGAGCGTGGTGGGGTTCATCCGGGAAGTCCTCGGTGGTCGAGCGGGAGCAGGGCGAGGTTGCGGGTATGGGCGTCGCCGGCGAGGCGGCCGATCAGCTCGACCGTGGCGGCGCAGCCGTCGCGGGTCGCGCCGGGGCCCAGCCCGTCGTGGGCCAGCACGACGGTGCCCGCCTCGACGTCGGGGGCGATCGCCCGTCCCATCACGGCGGCGCTGTCGCCGCGCCAGTCGTGGGTGTCGGCGTCCCAGCGCACCAGGCGCAGCCCGAAGCGGTCGGCGACCCGTGCGCTGAACGGGGCGTGGACGCCCCACGGTGCCCGCCACAGGCGCGGGCGCACGCCGAGCCGCTCGAGCTGGCGCAGGGCGCGCTCGGTGTCGCGGGCCACGGCGTCCTCCGTGCGGTCGGTGTGGCGCACGTGGTCGTGGCAGTGCAGCTCGATCCGGTGACCCTCGTCGAGGATGCGCCCCACGACGTCCGGCGCGTTGGCAGCGCGCGGGGCGATGGGGAAGAACGTGGCGCGGGCCCCGTGCCGGGCGAGCGCGTCGAGGATCCGGGGGGTCCAGACGGGATCGGGGCCGTCGTCGAACGTCAGGCCGATCGCGGCCCGGGCGGGCGCGAGCGGCCGCGAGGCCGTCGGAGCGCGTGACGGGCGGGACGGCGGGGGCGAGAGCACGGCCCGTTCGCGGTGCGCGCGCGGGGGGATGCTGGTGGCGGACATGCGGACCTCCTGGACAGACGTGGATCGACGTGCGCTGCTCGCCCTGGGACCGATCCTCTCCACCGGCCTACCCCTTCGTCCCCGACGCCAACCGGCGGCGCGCCACCTCGGCCAGCTCCCGCCGGCCGGCCGCGTAGTCCTCGTCCCGGTCGTGGGTGAGGATGCCGACGAGGTCGCCGTCCTCGTCGTGGTAGGTCACGGTGAAGGCGCCGGCGGCGTGGCGGTGGGGCCGGGCCTCGGCGTA
>Ga0164241_10004651_pt1 | contig 13182 bp, 9 predicted proteins | sample OricomyardsoilBY_FD_108780 | JGI IMG/M metagenome (GOLD analysis project Ga0164241, IMG submission 108780) | Backyard soil microbial communities from Emeryville, California, USA - Original compost - Back yard soil (BY) | ecosystem: Environmental > Terrestrial > Soil > Unclassified | place: USA...
CGTAAACAAAACTTTGTTGAAATTGCGCAGCGCCGCCCACACTATTACTGTCGAACACACTGGCAATATCACCCAGACCATAAGCAGCCGTGTCGTAATTCCATTGCGTATATTTTTCAATACTGCCCGTTGGATTACTGCAATTACCGCCAGCGAATCGATCAGTACGGCTGAATAGACGGCCTGCAATGTCATATCGATTGACACTGGTTTGACCTTTACCATCCATTTGGCAAGTTAAATCGCCGAAACGGTTGTATTGATAAACCTGATTACCTTTATCAGGATCACTCATTGCAACTTTACGATCACGCAAATCGTAAGTGACTGTAGTCGTGTTGTTGGCAGGGTCTTTCATTTCACGCATATTGCCACGAGCATCGTAAGCAAATTTTGTGCTGCCATTATTGGGATCAATTACTTCAATAATTTTTCCAGCTAGATCACGTTTTTCTATTCGAATCTGATCTTTCGGATTCTTAATTTCTACATCCAAATTGTTGTAGCGCGTGGTGGTGGTTACATAAGTATTTTTATAGGGCGAGTTTGTTGCAACGATTCGACCTAAAATATCGTAATCCTGTGTCGTCCAATAACGTTCGGATGAATTACTAAAATAAGGTGCTGATGTGCGAAGCGCTCGTCCAAGCTTGTCGTATTCTGTATCCACAACACTCCAATTTGTTCCATCAAAAGCGATAGTGGCCGCTCTTCTCACTCGCCCCAGTAGATCATTACACTGCAAGGATTTTCCACCACCCGCCGTTAAATTTAACACCCAGGTTTTGGTATCGGATGGGCAAATGCCATAAGTATCGGCAGATATACCAATACTTTGTCTGGAATAGGCACCAGAAGAATCCTCTGTGTAATACGCCATACCGAATGGTGTAGTTTTCGTTTTGGATGTCGTGAAATTACTAGCGTCAACATAGGAACGCACCTCTGTTGGCGCTCCATAATTATCACGTGCCACCACTTGTGACACTAATCGACGAATTGGAGCATCTGGATTAGTACCATTAGTAAAAAACCCATAAGTCTTATCAACATAACGACCAAGTGAATCGTATTCCACTTCTGATTGCCGCGTTTGTTCATCAGCTGTAATAAGAGACTTAACACGATTACCTTGGTTGTAACTGTGCGTGGTTGTCACTGTATAAGCAGCATTATCGGGCTCAACAGTTTCGGTTTTTAATAAACCTATATCAGTACCACTGGTGTAATAACTGAAACTTGATGTTCGTGTGACTGCACCATAAGTCGCATCATTTGCAGTTACTGACATACGTTGCAAACGACCCTGCTGCATACTCCAGGTTGAACCGGAATAATCATAAATATTTATTGTGGAGTTATTTATAACCGGTAGCCCAAGCCCGTTTAGACTTGAACTGGTTTCAATCTGATTACCACTTGAATCATTTCGGCTTAGCTGTGTAGCCGTGGAAATTAAATCACCTTGTGTCAATCCATTATCTTTAAGTGCATAGGTATTACTGATTGATTTCCTTAAGAATGGTTTCACGGCACCCAACGCCCCTGTGCCAGTAGCGTCTACTTGATTGCTCATGTTATTGACACAGGTTGAGTTGGCATTGCCTGCTGCGTCATAACAATTCACTAAACCATAAATATTTTCCTGTTCATTTAACTTTTTACCACTGGCCGTGAAGGTTTTGACTTTCCGAGGCATTCCTAAATAAGGCCAATCCTGACGATATTCCGTTTCCGTTCTTATTCCCGTTTCTCGATTCACTACAGAGAAAAATTTAAATCCTAAAAATCCTCGCCCGCCAGCTTGCATTTTCGCATGGCCATAGTAGTAGCTGAGTTTTGCTGTAGCAGTCGTATCAATTTGTTGCGGGTTCGCTTTGCTTGCAGAAGGTGTTATTACCTCAACATCAGTAACAATAGACATCGGACCAAAAGCTTCCAATACTGGTGATGCAGGGCGCAATGATTGCTCTTCCGGCGCCAGATCAGACCATGGATCATTAATGGCTTGGTAAAAAGCTGCAGAGTTAACTGCTCCTGAATATTCTGTCCAACACATATGCTCGACATATTGTGTATCGTCTGAGTTGGTTTGAATAACGTCTTCGCATTTTTGTTCAGAACCCGGCAGTGAAATTCCATCAAGCCGGTTGTAGTGAATATTTTCATTCACTCTACCGTATTGAATTTTTTTCTGTTCACCTAAACCATTTTTTATAGCAATAATTTTATTAGCATTTTTTTTGACATTTGTTGCCAACCGCACAGTTACAATGCTTTCAGCTCCCGTCTGCGTATTCGGTGTGGTTACCAAATCGGGCACACCATCTCCGTTAACATCCGTCATATTAAAACGATCCGTTTTAAATTTATAATTGCCAGCTGAATATCGAGGGTCTGAAACAGTGGAAGGATAATTATTAATAATTTTATAAGGTAAAGTACCGAGAGTTTGCTCTGTTGTTGTAAATTGATTTAAAGATGGATCCCAATATTTAACTTTTACATAACTGGTACCAGTTAAAGCTGAGTTATTTACAGGTTGTTGCCAAACAACGTCCTGATAACCATCAGCATTAATATCGACCAATATCAATTCCTGATTGCCAAAATCTAGCGGTATATTAAAGCCATTAAAGTTAACACCTATTGGAGTCCGCTGACCTATTTCCTGGCCAGTATTAATTCGAATATTCCAGCCTTCAGAATAATCGCGAGCCAAAAGATCACTTAACCCATCACCGTTTGCATCGAAGAATATATCCCAATCATCAAATAAAGACGGAATACTGGAAGGAAAGTAATGTAATTCATAATCTCCATTTGACGCTTTTTTGATGGTATACATTGTCGATAGGCTTAAAGTGAACCCTCCGTTGCAAAACCGATATCCTTCATCTTGAACATGGCATCCGCCATAGATTGCATAGGAATAACTGGTTATATCCATCATTCCGTCCCCATTAAAATCACCTGATAACTGAGTCAGGTAATTAATGGGTGCTGAATCCATTTTGCTTCTAAAATCAGCATCAGGTTGGTTTTCAAAACTCACATCATTTTTAACACTTGGATCAACCAATATATGCTTTAAATCATGCTGCTCTATCCCAAAATTATTTTTTGCTATGTATACATAAGGTTTCGGTGTATATCCACCATCCGCTATTTCACCATCCCAAGGCAATTCACCAACCGGCCAACCAATTGCATCTAAAATCCCATCAGCATTAACATCTGCAGAAATTTCAGAATGAGCTTGCATTGCCAAAGGTATTCCGTATGGATGGTAAGATGGTTGACCCGTAGGACCAACACTCAACCTCCAACTGCCATCAGCCATGGGGACAGAGAGAAGTAGTGAAGTAGAACCTCCAACATCATAAGCATTTACCCGTGTTTCTATATCAAATGCTAAATCCATACGCCCATCATTATTTAAATCAACAGCTTTTAATTTTTTGCTGTTTAAACTAGGTCCCGTATAAGATCCGTTGGCAAAAAGTTGATTCTCAAAAATAAATTTTCCATCTACATCAATTTTTCCATAGGCATAGCGCAAAGGTCTCTTTAAAAGCATTCCTGAATTTTCGTAATGACCAGCCACAGCCGTGTCAAACCATGCAATATCCTGTAATCCATCGCCATTAAAATCACCCATGGTGTGGTAACTGATTCCACTTGGAAAATTTTTAATAGAGGTAGCAGCAGCCAATTGATAATCAGGAAGTTCCCATTCAAATTCTGTTGCTGGTGAACAATATGTACCTACACATTCCTGAATTTTATTGATTCGACTAATTTTATCGTTGGCTGTGTAAGCAGTAGCCTGATTGTAAGTTAAATAATAACCACGAATTTCAAACGCGCCGTTAAAGGATTTAACACCGTACAACCGCTTACCTGTTCTATAACTTTGTCCTGCAACATACCCTGAAATTGGATCATTTCGATCCTGATATAAAAATTGCAAATAGGCGCCGCGAGTTGATCCATTACCAAATGCAAAATCGATCGTATCCAAACGCTGACCATCCGAATCCTTAACATACTTGTACAGAATTTTGTTTCCCGCACTGTCAGAGCGCTTGCTCAATACCCAATCCAAAACAGTATTGGAATTTGAGCTTGCCAATTGATTTTTAGAATTGGAAGAATCGGTTGTATTGCCATAGGTCTCGATCATTCCATCTTTATATTCAACAGTGAAATAATCTGGATGACCTGAGGAGCCACCGACTGCAGTCACACGCGCAAATGAATCCACTTCGGTTTTGTATGTGCTACCCGTAACACCATAGCTACCGGAAGTTAATAACAAACGTTCTCCGTTCAAACAAAAACGGTCTTCATTTGTCCATGTAATGGGCTTTGCAACACCATCAACACCTTCAGTTTGACGACAACGACTAATTGCACCTGATGCACTTAAAGACCAGCCAAGCCCTAACAATCCATTTCCGCCACCGCTGGAATAATTCAAGCTGACATTCGGCACGAGGCCTGCACTACCTGGTGCCGTTATTACCGGAATTTTATATGTAGCTTGCCCGCTACTGGTTACATCAAAAGAACCAGCCAATGCTCTGGTCTTATCGAGCGAGGACGGAGTCATTTCAAAAAATGTATTCATCACCCCATTTGAATCAGCAAGATACGCCCACTGTTCATTTGCGGCTGTCGTTAATTCAATATCATTTAATCCATCACCATTAATATCCTTTATCTGTAACTGTACGTTACGATCGCTAATACCGTTGTAGTTATTGGTCGAATAACTCATCAAAACAGTTGGTAAATCAATATTTGAATTACTTTTAATTAACAAAGCAGGTGTTGAGGCAGTAGACCCACGAATCAATAAAGTATTTTGTCCGGCACCCGAAGCAACCGCAAAAATATCACTACTGATAGTAGCAAGCCGTAACGCACCTGAATTCAATTTAGTCGCCAGATCAGCATCCACCAAAGTAAAACTTTGCGGTGCGGATAAAACCCCGGCATTGTTATACACCACAAAATGTTTAGTGCCCTTTAACAGCAATGGCGTTGCTATGTCGCCATGTAAAATTAATGTCCAGGGTTTTTGTTTAAAATAATAATCCCCATCGCCATCACCATCGACATCGCCTATGTAGGTTTCATAATTATTTTGGTTGATTTCCAATGCAAATACTGATTGCACAGAAATCAATCCAATAAAAACTAATGTTATTTTTTTGAAGAAACTTAACATGACTGCTCCGCAGTGAGTCGATGGTTATAAATATTGTTAAAATAAAATCACTTTACTATGCCGACTGATACCAAACTACAACGCCCACCAAAAGCTGTTAACGATGGATCATCGGTAATTCCCAACACTACCGGTCTATTAGCAAGTTGCGCCGCTAATAGCATGGTTAACATTTCCTTGTAGTTAGGAACTGAATTTTTGGTTGTTATATAATTGGAGTCACAACTCAAAGATGGAGAGCTAAATCCATTTGTTACTTTTATTTCTACATTTCCTGCTTGATGACCAAAAGCAGTTGGACCAACTACGGTTACACTATCAAGTGATGCGCCAAGTTGGACCGTGCCCGCTGAAGCCTGCAAGACAAAACAAGAACATATTATTAATAAAGGAGTTTTGAATTTCATAATGTCATTTCTCGATCTTTCATTTTTGATGCTAGTGAAGGATTAACCTTTTCATGCTAACACCTGATTATTTATTCATTTGATGCATGTCCATGACGACCAATGTAATTCATGGTTTGTACATTTGCATTGGAACCAATATCTGGAAAACCCAATGTAATTCTTTTGCTGCTTGCCATTTTAGTTAGAATCACGCTCCACATAGCTTTACCGCCTGGAGTTGTAGTATCGAGCATGTAGACATAGCAACAACCTCCCTGACGAGAATCAAATTCATTCAAATTTCTAAACCAAATTACACCATCATTTTGCATTTGCCATAAAAGTTTACTGGCATCATCTATTTCCACCCAGTTCTGCGCGAAAGAGTTTGAGAATGGTGAGATAATTAGTACAAGTAAAAAGCAACGAAAATAATTTTTCATATTTATATCCACTTTTATTTAAATAATTTACAAACGACCGCCCAATTCAACTTCACCAATCCTACAGGTGTTATCAACAAAATATATTGCTACAGGTTTATCACTTAAATATGCTGTCAATAATATTGAGTAAATACGATCCATCCCTGCATGATCGGGATACAGTGAAGCGTACAGTGGTCCATATCCACTTTGAGAAACGCAACTAGTAAGCTCTGGTGATAAGCGCACGTTAATTCCACCATTAAATGTAGCCACTATCTTGATCACTTTGGCACTTAGAATCCAACCCTGCTCGGCAGAGGCGGTAGAAGTAATAAGCAAACATGTAATCAATAAAAACCATTTAATAAATAATTTTTTCATTTTTAGTCCTGTATTTTAAATATTAGCTCTGAGAAAATTTATCAATAATACTAGATCACCATCACTAAATACCTAACACACTGAAGCCATTCAAGGTTGTGATGAAAGCATGACTTGCTTACCCTCCAAATAACCTTGTGCATCACACCCTACAACATATATTTTTAATTTTGCTGGAGTAGTTTTTGCGTACAATGCGAGAGACAATGCTCTGTCAGCAAGTTTCTGGTCTCCTCTAATAGAAATATATCGATTAAGCGAACAAGAGAAGCTTGTTTGATAGGGACTATCTTTTGCAAAATACAACCCCTCTAGGACTCCAGCTCCTGCAATTTCAATTTGATTCAAATTTGCCTCTATCCACTCTGCACTAAACGCGCCACTGGATACAAAAATAAATGATATTGTTGATAGTGTTTTTTTCATCATTTATACCTATTTACATTGGTTGTTTATGCTTGATTGAAGGGCTCGGTAAACCGCCTCATCAAGCATCTCAAATAGTTTTTTTCCGTTATTTTTTAATCGATCGAAATCTTCAGTAGCAATGTCAGAAAAATCAGAGGGGTAAGCAACATCAACAACATTTTGTTTGCATACAAACTGTAGATCCAGCCATGCTGATATTTGATTTTCGCCTTTTGACGATGTGCGGAAGCCGTAACTTTTAATCTCAATATGATCAAAATTAGAATGGGATTTTTTTAGGTGAGAATGAATTAGCTTTTGTATTGAGAAATCTGGCTGATAATCTAATATGCTTTTATAGAAATCTTTTGCAATACCTTCATCTATGGCTATCCCAATCGCTATTCCTCCTGGCATTAATGAATCTAGCATCGCGCCAGCAGCGGCACCGCGACCAGTAAAAGATAAGCTCTGCTTTCCTTGAATTTGTATATTGATTTGAGAGGTTGATTGACATGCTGACAATGGAATTAAAGAGAAAAAACAAAAAAATAATCCAATTATTTTGATGACCAAATGCCTCACCGTTATGGCAAGAATATGAATTGAAGTATTTGCAGAGGAATACGCAAGAAAAAAGAAAAAACTATGCCGCGTTGGCTTGATAATCATATCCTGATGCCCTGTTTTTTAACTATTTATAATAGACTTCAATACCATTTGACCATGAGTGCATTATTTTTATTTTTCGCGATAGTAAAGGAAGGTTAATTAGCTTTCAATAGCCTTTATAAAAAAAACCGAAGCAAGCTTCGGTATTTTTTATTGCATATCACAGGAAATTTAAACGGGCACCACATCATCCGCTTGCAAGCCCTTGTCGCCCTTTTGAAGAACAAATTCGACATTTTGTCCTTCTGCGAGGGAGCGGTAACCTTCGGATCGAATGTTACGGTAGTGAACAAAAATATCTTCACTGCCTTCCCCACGCGTAATGAATCCATAACCTCGTACATTGTTAAACCACTTAACCGTGCCTTTTTCGCGATCGGTCATACAATCACCTCAACAGCTGGATGTTATTGTTATTAAACTTTGAGTCATCCAATGAAGACCAGTCGCCTGGTTCCTGCAAATGCTAAAAAATGGACTAGCCAATTTGCGTGAGGGGGATATTAACAAAACAAAACACTAAACACCAATTGACTCATTGACCAATTGGTCGGTATAGGAGCTGGGTCACACTCCTTTATCCAGTGATGGTTTTTCTTTTTTCCAGATAGGCGGCGTAGTCGGGAATGAGCCTTTCGCATTCGCTTGAAAATAATGGCGATGACACTACAAAATCAGCCGAGATTGAATTACAGGCAACCGGAATATTCCACACAGCAGCAATGCGTAACAAGGCTTTTACATCAGGGTCATGTGGCAGAGGTTCAAATGGATCCCAAAAGAAAATCAATAAATCGATTTTACCTTCAGCAATAAGCGATCCGACTTGTTGATCGCCACCCAATGGGCCGGAAATTAATTTATGAATACTTAAGCCTGATTCATTTTCAATTAAAGAGCCAGTAGTACCGGTAGCATAGAGTTTATGTTGGAGCAATTGTTGTTTGTGTGTTTGACACCAGGCTAATAATTCTTTTTTCTTGTTGTCATGGGCGACCAAAGCAATGGATTTATTTTTAGCGAGTGATGCTGTTTTGAATTCCATGATTGTTTCCTGATATACGTCATCCTCGTGCAAGCGGGGATCCAGCTCTTGAGATCTCAAGCATCTTTAAAAGCTGGATTCCCGCTGCGCGAGAATGACGAAATGTAAAAACGTTATTAGTGACTTAATTCCAACAACAATTTATTCAGTCGTTGCACATAAGCCGCTGGATTTGGTAACTGTGCACCTTCAGCCAGATTCGCTTGGTCAAACAAAATATGAGCAAGATCGTTGAATCTGTCTTCACTTGATTCAGCTTCAAGTTTTATTACCAAAGGGTGCTCCGGATTTAACTCGAAAACAGGTTTCGTATCCGGTAATTTTTGCCCTGCTGCTTCCAGAATACGGCGCATTTGCGCACCCATGTCCTGCTCACCCACTACTACACAAGCAGGAGAATCAGTTAATCGATGAGTAATGCGCACTTCGGATACTTCGCTATCCAATGCTTGCTTGACGCGATCCAATAAAGGTTTTTTGGCTTCGGCGACTTTTTCCTGTGCTTTCTTTTCGTCTTCAGAATCGAGTTTGCCCAAATCCAATTGACCCTTGCCAACATCTTGAAAAGATTTTCCTTCGTATTCAAATAAATGACTCATTAGCCATTCGTCAACACGATCACTCAGCAATAAAACTTCGATGCCTTTCTTGCGGAAGACTTCAAGATGCGGACTACTTTTTGCGGTATTGTAATTTTCAGCAGCCGTGAAATAGATTTTTTCCTGGCCTTCTTTCATACGTGCAATGTAATCATCCAATGATTGCAATTGTTCGTCAGTATCTGCATGGGTTGATGCAAAACGTAATAGTTTGGCAATTTTTTCGCGATTGGCAAAATCTTCTGCTGGACCTTCTTTTAATACTTGACCAAATTCTTTCCAGAACTTGCTGTATTTTTCAGTTTCGCCACTCGCCATTTTACTGAGCATATCCAACACACGTTTGGTTAATGCTGAACGCATGGCATCGATATTGGGATCTTTTTGCAAAATTTCGCGCGAAACGTTCAAGCTTAAATCATTCGAATCCACTACGCCTTTAATAAATCGCAAATACAAAGGCAGGAATTGTTCGGCATCGTCCATAATAAAAGTGCGCTGAACATACAACTTCAAGCCACGTGATGCGTCGCGATTGTATAAATCAAACGGTGCTTTGGCGGGGATAAATAACAGGCTGGTGTAATCCAGATTACCTTCTACACGATTATGGCTCCAGCTCAGTGGTTCTGTGTAATCGTGTGATACATGTTTATAAAATTCTTTGTATTCTTCTTCCGTGACTTCACTGCGTGAACGCGTCCAGAGTGCGGTTGCTGTGTTGACGACTTCCTCTTCAATTACCTCTTTTTTATCTTCTTCGAATTGCTCTTTCAGCATCACTACAGGAATCGCAATATGATCAGAATATTTTTTGATGACATTACGCAAACGCCAGCCATCTGCAAATTCCAACGCATCTTCTTTTAAATGTAATTCGACTTGCATACCGCGCGTGGCTTTCTCAACCGTTTCTACTGTAAATTCTGCTTCGCCTGTACATTCCCAACGAACAGCTTCATTGACGGGTGTACCCGCACGGCGAGTGGTAACAACCACTTTATCCGCAACAATAAACGCTGAATAAAAACCAACACCAAATTGGCCAATTAATTGTGAATCTTTTTTCTGATCGCCACTGAGCTTTTGTAAAAATTGCGCAGTACCGGATTTTGCAATAGTACCGAGATTATCAATCACTTCATCGCGCGTCATACCAATACCGTTATCACTGATGGTAATGGTTTTGGCTTCTTTATCGAAACTAATACGGATTTTTAATTCAGTATCGCCTTCGTATAAATCACCGTTGGAGACAGCTTCAAAACGTAATTTGTCTGCCGCATCGGAGGCGTTGGAAATTAATTCACGCAGGAAAATTTCTTTATTCGAGTAGAGTGAATGGATCATCAAATGCAGGAGCTGTTTCGCTTCTGTCTGGAATCCACGGGTTTCTTTTTGGGTATCAACGGTCATGGCAAATCTCCTCTAATAAACTAGTGGTGAGGAGATGGGGTGCTGGGGGGAAATTTCAAGGTGAGGGTGAGCGTAGATTTTCAGTCATATCATCATCCCCTTCCTCAACGCCTTCATCACCGGCATCCTCATCTTCCATTTCATCGTCCAGAGGTGCAGATTCCTCAAGCAGCATGGCCTCCAGCGTTTGAATACCAATGTGGTGCGTGGCAAAACCCGGCATCACTACTTGATCTAACGCCATGCCGATCACCCGTCCGTCATAGGGAGATTTGATGTAACTCTGTGCATTGGTGATGGGGTCAGTGACTGTACCGAGCAAATCACCTCTTTTAACTTTTTTGCCCAATTCCACCTTGCTGAACAAAATACCGCTTTGATCAGCGCGAACCCAACTTGATCGGTAGTACACCGGTGACGATTGTCGCCAACGGGGTTTTTTGCCATACATTCCCAGTTTTGAAATCAGGGTCATGATGGCATCAGTGCCTTCATTAACAATTTCACTTTGCATCGCCATGGGTTCGCCTGCTTCCAATGTCACTGCTGGAATACCCATTCCGACAGCCGCTGCACGTAAAGAATTAGGATTGCCTCTGCCATTTAACACGGCAATGCTGCCAAAATTTTGTGCCAAGGCTGCCACTTTTTCATCGCTTAAATCGGCGCGTAATTGAGTCAAATTGGAACGATGAAATGAACCCGTATGAATATCAATTAATGCATCGCAATGCATAATCACATTACTAAAAAATGAATGTGCCAAACGTGATGCAGAACTGCCGTAAGTATTGCCAGGAAAATAACGATTCCAGTCGCGACGATCCGGTAAATAACGTGAGTTGCGACGAAACCCCATAATATTCGCCACCGGAACACCAATTAAAGTTCCGGTTAATTTTTCAGATTTTATGCTGTGCATAATTCGACGAATCATTTCAATTCCATTCAATTCATCGCCATGAATGGCTCCGGTTAAACATAAAGTCATCCCCGGTGTTTTTCCATGAATAACCAGTACGGGTGTATGTTCACTAAAACTTCCTACCACCTCATCAGGAGCCCAACTTAACGTCATCGCTGAATCAGCCGGAATTTTTTTACCCAAAATTAATTTAGGGGAGATGAGTGATTTTTCGGTCAATTCCTCTGCTGAGCTGGAAGAGTGCGATGATTGAATATTTTCATCACTGGATGCGGAAGACTCAGACGAAGCGCTAACACTCTCTGAGGATTCAGAAGAACTTGCTGCTTCCGATGAAGATATATTTGATGATGCAGAACTGGATGACTGCGAAGAGCTGGACCGCACCACCCTCCCCTTGCCGGGAGCGGGGACTGCTTCCGCCCCTGGCAAGGAGGAGGCCGGGAGGGAATCTTTTGATTCCAAAGACGACGATGAAGCCGCAAAATATTGTGTCTTTACGGCTTGAAAAATATTCCCACTGGATGAAAATTGTTTTGTTGCTTGTGCAAAAGAAATATTAACCAGACACAAACTGCACAACAAAAACCAGTGAGTGAATTTTGTCATTATTATTCCCATTCAATGGTTGCAGGTGGTTTGCTCGACACATCGTAGCAAACACGTGACACACCGGAAATTTCATTAATAATTCGATTGGATACTTTTTCCAACAACTCATAAGGCAGATGCGCCCAGCGAGCTGTCATAAAATCCACAGTTTCTACTGCGCGCAATGAAACTACCCATTCGTAGCGGCGACCATCGCCCACAACACCTACCGATTTTACGGGCAAAAAAACCGCGAATGCTTGTGATGTTTTGTGATACCAATCAGCTGCACGTAATTCTTCCAGAAAAATCGCATCAGCTTCACGCAAAATATCGGCGTATTCTTTTTTCACTTCACCAAGAATTCGCACGCCTAATCCCGGGCCGGGGAATGGATGACGGTAAACCATATCGTAAGGCAAACCCAATTCCAAACCTATTGCACGCACTTCATCTTTAAATAATTCACGCAATGGCTCAACTAATTTAAAAGCCATATCATCGGGTAACCCGCCCACATTGTGGTGCGATTTAATCACATGGGCTTTACCGGTTTTCGCCGCGGCAGATTCAATCACATCAGGATAAATAGTCCCTTGAGCCAACCATTTTACATCTTGCAGTTTAGTCGCTTCTGCATCAAACACATCGATAAAAGTCCCGCCAATAATTTTGCGTTTTTTCTCGGGATCATTTTCACCCGCGAGCTTTGATAAAAATTGTTCTTGCGCATCGGCACGAATCACTTTCACGCCCATATTTTTGGCGAACATATCCATGACCTGATCGCCTTCGTTTTTACGCAACAAACCATTGTCTACAAAAACACAGGTGAGTTGACTACCAATTGCTTTATGTAAAAGTGCAGCCACAACCGACGAATCAACACCACCGGAAAGACCTAAAAGAACTTTGTCACTACCGACTTGTTCGCGCACTTTTTTAATGGCGTCTTCAACAATATTGGCGGGCGTCCAAAGCTGTTTGCAATTACACAACTGCAACACAAAATGTTCAAATACACGCTTGCCTTGCAAAGTGTGTGTAACTTCCGGATGAAATTGCACACCGTAGAATTTTTTACCTTCGTGA
>Ga0164241_10004652_pt1 | contig 13182 bp, 12 predicted proteins | sample OricomyardsoilBY_FD_108780 | JGI IMG/M metagenome (GOLD analysis project Ga0164241, IMG submission 108780) | Backyard soil microbial communities from Emeryville, California, USA - Original compost - Back yard soil (BY) | ecosystem: Environmental > Terrestrial > Soil > Unclassified | place: USA...
AGATAATCGCGGGCTTTCTGTCCGGCGGCTTCATTGGCCACGCAATTTTGCCAGCGCGTCGTAAGTTGTTCGTGAATGTCGAGCAGTTGATCCTTGAGATGGCGCGACTGCTGTTCGCCGGGCGAATTTTCAAATTCGAGCGGAATTTTCGCGCGTTCCGCCAGCCGGCGCACGGCGTCCATGAAACCGATGTTTTCGTATTCCTTGACGAAGCCGAAAACGTCGCCGCCTTTGTGGCAACCAAAGCAGTGAAAAGTTTGCCGATGCGGATTGACATTGAAGCTGGGCGATTTCTCCTTATGAAACGGACAGAGCGCGGTGAAGTTCGCCCCGGCGCGTTTCAGCGGGAGGTAGGAACCGATGACATCCACGATGTCGCTGGCGGCGCGGATTTGTTCGCGGACGGCGGGAGAGAGAAAACCGGCCATGATTCAAAACCGCATGGTCACTGGATGGAGATGACGGGCGTCTTCGTCGGGATGCCGGGGCCGACGGTGCTGATGAACAGCACGCCGACACCGCTCTTGATATAAGGGCCAAACAGCGAATCCTTGAAAACTCCGACCTGCACCTCGTCCAGGCTGGGAATGAAATCGCCCTTGAAGCCTTTCAGGCCGCCGCCATACCAGCGGTTGTTGTAGGCGATCTTGGCGGTGATTTCCGCCTGCGAATAATACGGCGCGTTCAACAACGCCAGCGCAAAGATGATGACGCAGGCGTAACGGATGATCCCGGAAACGATGCCCAGATAGTATTCGCCCGAGCCGAAGATGTTGCTGTTTTCGATTTTTTCTTTCAGATGTTTCCGGACGAATGCAAAGATGATCCACACGACGGCCGCAATGAGCAGGTAGGCGGTGACAAAGCCCGCCGTTTTTTCATTGAAACTGGTTCCGAAGACGGTCTTGATCACGCGCTGTTGAATAAACAGATTGCCGAGCGGTTCATAGCCCAGGCCGGCCGCAAACACGATCATCAGCCATTGGCCCAGCGGGAGGAGTTCCTTGGTCATCCCGTTTTTGCGCCCGCGCCAGAAGCCAAAACCCAGCACCAGCACCAAGGCAATGTCAAAGGCGTTGAACAACAACCTGCTGGGGCTGGCTAGTAGGGTCGCAACCACAATCATGGCCAAATGATTAAACCCCTCCGCCGGGAAACGCCAGCGAAATCAATCAGTTCGGATTGGCCACCAGCCAGCGCCGGATGTCCGCCGCCCGGGCATTGGCCGGATCCAAGGCCAGCACTTTCTGGTAATGCGCCCGGGCTTGCGCGGGGTCGTGCAGTTCCTGGGCGCACAAGTTGGCCAGCGCCAGGTGCGCCCGCGCTTCGTCCGGCTTGGCCGCGAGAATTTTCTTCAATTCATTGGCCGCGTCCGGCGCGTAGCCGGCCGTCTGGAGCGCGAGGGCAAAGTTGTAGCGCGCATCCACGGAAGCCGGCTCCACCGCCAGCGCCCGTTCGTAGCTGGCGAGCGCGACGGGATAGTTTCGCAGCCGTTGCGCGATCACGCCGGCGTTATATTGCGCTTCAAACCATGACGAATCCAGCGCCGCCGCCTCGCGGTAATCCTGGAGGGCCGCCGGCCAGTTCTGATTCTGCTCGGCCGCCCGCGCCTGGGCGAACGCACCGCTGGCCGCGCGCCGGTCGCCCGCCGCCGGCCGGCGCGGGTTGAGATAATTGTAACGGGGAAAATTTACCGGGGCCGGCGGCAGCAAAACCACCCGTGGCTCCGGCTTGCCGGCGCCATCCGGCAACAACGTGACGCCATTGGCTTTGGGCCTGGCATTATCTGACGGCGGAGTTGAGGCGGCTCGCGGAGCCGTGACCAGTTCTGGTTCCGGCGCCACCTGCACCACTTGAGCCGGGGCCGGTTCCAGGCGGATTACTGGTGATGTTTTCGCGGACTGCGCGCGGGGCGACTCCAGTTGGCGCGGCGCCGGCACATAAGTAACTCGTGGCGGCGGCTCCGTCTCGACCCGCGCGGGCGCGGGCGTGGCCGGTTTGGCGGCGGGCTTGGCCACCGGTGCGGCGACGACAACCGGCTTCGGCTCCGGTTCGGGGGCCGGAATTGTGACCGGTGCGGGCGGCGAAGTTTTGGCGGCCACGGACGTCGGTTGTTCCAGCGAATCCGCCAGCGCTTTCACCTCGTTCCAGTCCGCCGGACGCGGCGTAAGCGCCAAGTAAGCCCGGTAATTTTCCAATGCGGCCTTGTCGTCGTGCAGATATTCATGGTTCACCGTCGCGAGGTTCAGGAAAGCCGGGGCGTAATCCGCCTGCGCCCTGCCGGCGGCGGCGAAAAATCTTGCGGCTTCGCGCGGTTTGCCGCGCTGAATGCGCGCCAGGCCGAGGCCGTTGTAGGCTTCCGCCTCGTTGGTTTTCAAGACCAGCACCGCGCTGAAACTGCGCTCCGCCGAGACGATTTCGTTCAACTTCAACTGCGCGGAACCCAGCTTGAGCCAGCCCAGCGGGTCGTTCGGCCGCCGCAACGTGTAGGCGGTCAGTTCCGTTTTGGCCGCGTCGGGCTGGTTTTGTTCCAGATGCAGAACGCCGAGATTCAACCGCGCTTCCAACAGGTCGCGATCCAGGCTCAACGCGCGCAGATAGGCGTTGGCTGATTCATCCGGATGGCCGGAGCCTTGCAGCGCCACGCCGTAATAATTCCACGCCACGGCGTTCGTCACCAGCAGGCTGGTGGCGGTCTTGAACTGTTCGGCCGCCGCCGCGTAATCGCCGCGATCCAGATATTTCTTGCCCCGCAGCAGGGCGCGCGGCCCGGCCGGCGTGCAGCCCGCCACGGCCACCATGAGCGCCAGCAACAAAACGGCGCTCCGAACTGAAATTATTTTTACGGACATCCGCCGTGGTGTTAGCATCCGCGCACTAAAGTGTCAAGAAACGCACGGCTGCAATTTGTCCTGACCGCGCTGTTCGGCTGGCTGGTGTCCGCCGGGGCCGCCGACTTTTTTGCACCGCCCGCGACCAACGCCACCGCCCGCGTCGTTCTCGTTCAGGGCCGAAACCTGCTCACCGCCTTTCTTTCCGACGACGCCCGCGTAGAGGCCGTCTTCAACCGCGGACTGACCGCGTTCACCCGCACCAATGACGTATCCGCCGCCTGGCGCACGCTCGTGAAGACAAACGACATCGTCGGCATCAAGGTGTTTTCCGTGCCCGGCCCGTTGAGCGGCACGCGGCCCGCCGTTGTCGCCGCGATCGTGCGCGGACTGCTCGCCGCCGGCCTGCCGCCCGGTCACGTTATCATCTGGGACAAGCACAACTACGATCTGCGCGCGGCGGGATTTTACGAACTGGGCGCCGAACTGGGCGTGCGCGTGGCCGGCGCGGCGGAAACCGGCTACGACGAAACCAATTTTTACCTGCCCGATTCGCCCATCACCGGCGCGCTCGTCTGGGGCGATCTGGAATTTGGAAAGAAAGGCGACGACATCGGCAAAAAATCCTTCATCTCCAAGCTCGTCAGCCGGCAGATGACCAAAATTATTTCCGTCGCGCCGCTCATCAATGAAAACGCCGCCGGCCTTTGCGGCCATTTCTTCAGCCTCTCGCTGGGCTGCGTGGACAACACGCGCCGCTTTGACGGCGATCCCGACCGGCTGGCCGTGGCATTGCCGGAGATTTACGCGCTGCCGCTGGTGGGCGACCGCGTCGTGCTGAACGTCACCGACGCCCTGCTCGCGCAGTATCAAGGCGGCCCGTCCAGCTTCCTGCAATACTCCACCGAACTGGACCAGCTCTGGCTGAGTCACGATCCCGTCGCGCTCGACACACTCGCGCTCAAGGAGCTTGCCCGGGAACGGAGAAAATTCAGCATCCCGCCGCAGCCCGCCAACTACCAGATTTACACCAACGCCGTCCTCCTCCAGCTCGGCCTCAACGACCCGTCGCGAATTTTGGTGGAGAAGGTGAAGTGAATTATCGCCGGCGGTGCCGGGCGAAGGCCGGGCGGTTTTAATCAAAGTGAAGTGAATGAAATTTACAGTCTATTATCTGGTTAGGCCACATGGTCATCTCTTGCCTCTAAAAGTCGATAAATCGGCGGAAGAACTGTAGATGCGATCTTGACTAGCTTCGCGCGCTGACTCTGCGCGGTTGCTCTAGCCTCAGCCAGTGTCATAATGCCAAGCTGCCTGCCGTCTCTGCCAATCACACGCACATGCTTGTCCGACTCGTCGTCACCAGAATCTAAACTGACCGCAGTGCGAATCGGCGGACATGGTGGCACCCTAGAACCTGACAGCTTCGGCTTTGGTTGCTGGTCATCCGGTTTCATAAACGCTTGATGTGGCCTAATCCGAGTTAGACCTGAGAATTTATAGTCTGTCAGAACTCGTTGAACAAATGATTGCGCCGGACGTAATAACTTGTCCAGCCCCTTTTCCGCGAGAAGATGGCGGATGATTTGCTTTCCTTAAAGGTCGCAAAAAGTAAACGGTGAAGCATCAAGCAGATTCACTTCTCACCGCGCATTTCCAATTTCCCCCGCCAGGTCTTCCACCGTCCAGTTGCCGCGCGTCGCCGTCAGTTTGTCCGCCGCCGCGCCGTGCTGCCAGACGGCGTAGCGCAAGGTTTTTTCTACAAGCGCCGGTTGTGCCAGCAGCCCGGCGATGAAGCCCGCCAGCAGATCGCCGCTGCCGCCTTGCGCGAGGTGCGCGTTGCCGGAGGGATTCACAAACATGTTTCCTTCCGCGCCACCGACCAGCGTCTGATGGCCTTTGAGAACCACCCAGCAGTTGCCGAATTTTTTGGAAAGCGCGCGCAACGCCGTCACGCGGTCGGCCTGCACGTCCGCCGCCGTCGTGCCGAGCAGCCGCGCGGCCTCGCCCGGATGCGGCGTGATGACGCGCGTGGCCGGGGCGGATGCCGCCTGCGGTTCCAGCCAGCCGAGCGCGCTGGCATCCACGACCACGGGAAAATCCGCCGCGCGCCAGAGCCGCTGCGTGAACGTCTTGAGTTCCGCCGAAATGTCCGGCGCGGCCAGCCCCGGGCCGATGAGGGCGCAGGTGGTTTTTTCCGGGAAAACGGTTTCCGTTCGCCAGGCGTTCACCATCGCGGCCGATAACTGCGCGGCGACGGGCGTAAAAACATTTTCCTGCGGGAACAAGGTGACAAGCCCCGGCTGCGCCCGTTGCGCGCCGCGCGCCGTCAGCACCGCCGCGCCCTGAAAACCAAAACTGCCCGCGACAATGGCGACGTGTCCGAAAGTGCCTTTGTTGCCGGCCACGGCGCGCCGCGGCGGATAACCGGTGAAGTCCTGGGGCAGCGTCCAGTTCAGTTCGCTGTCGGGCCGGAGCGGGCTTAACCCGACGTCATCCGCGACTTCGAGCCGGCCGACGAACGGCCAGGCCGCCGGCGCGAGCAGGCCGATTTTCGGCGCGCCGACGGTGAGGGTGACGGTGGCTTCAATGGCCGCGCCGAAATGGCCGCCCGTCTCCACGTTCAAGCCGGAGGGCGCATCCACGGCCAGCACGGGAATGCAGGATTCATTGACCGCCGCGATGAATTTTTGCCAGACGTCACTGAGCGTCCGGTTCAGGCCGATGCCGAACAGCCCGTCAATGATCCATGCGGGGCGGGCGTCTTCGCCGTCGGCAAACGGATTTAATCCGGTGCCGCGGTCGCTGCGTTCGGTGCGGTGCAGAAATTCGTCCACCGCCGCCTCCGGGTCGGTCACGTTCATCAGGATGACTTGGCGGTCCTCCAGAAATTCCCCGGCGGCGCGGGCGTCGGCGCCATTGTTGCCCTTGCCGGCGAGGATCAGGATGGTGTCGCCGGCGCGGGTGAACCGCACGATGCGTTGCGCGAGGGCATGCCCGACGCGGCGGATGACTTCATCTTCATCGGTCTGTCCGGCGGCCCAGGTGAGGGCCTCCCATTCGCGCATCTGCGCGACGCTGATGACTGGAATCGGCATGGCGCGAGCGTCGCAAAATTAAAGGCGGCGTGAAAGGAGAATGTCGTGCGAAGAACGCGAAGGCGGCAAAGGTGAATTCCGCTCGACAAAAACTTTGGTAAAATTCAAAGTAAATTCGATGATAGAGGCTGGACTACAAAGCGTCCCGCTACGAAAAGTTGGCCGGCATCCAGCATTATGAAAAAGAATGGCCAGCAACCAGAGCCGAAACCAGCGGGTTCGATTCCTCCACCGCGTCCGCCACGCAGCATAGTTGTTGCAACAAACCCTGGCGATGATGATTCGCAAGAACAGAGACGAAAGGTTGAGGCATTGAAGGTTCAGTTGAGGGAGTTATCGAAGAAAATACATGGCGATACAGTTTAGTCGAGAATCGGACTTTGATTTCCTTCGCCCTCTTCGTGATCTTCGCGCGACAATTCATTCCGTCACCCAATCGTCACGCGGTTGTCACCGAAATGAAATTGTGTGACGATTCGCCGCCTGTCATCCTGCGTGCGTGAAACCGCGAATTTTAGTTGTTGATGACGAACCCGACGCGGTGGAACTCGTCGAGTTCAACCTCAAGCAGGCCGGTTATGCCGTCACCACGGCGGCAGACGGCGCGGAAGCGTTGAAAAAAGCCCGCTCGCAGACGCCCGACCTCATCGTGCTGGACGTGATGTTGCCGGAGATGGACGGCTTTGAAATCTGCAAAACGCTGCGGCTCGACGCGGCGACGGCCAAGGTGCCCATCATCATGCTCACGGCCAAGGCGGCGGAGATTGACCGCGTGCTGGGGCTCGAACTCGGCGCGGATGATTATCTCACCAAGCCGTTCAGCCCGCGCGAACTGATGCTGCGGGTTAAAAAGATGCTTTCCCGTTCGCAATCGGAAGAGAAGCCGAAGGAGCAACTGCGCTTCGGCGATCTGCTGATTGATTTGCCGCGCCACCTCGCGACGTGGAAGAACAAGCCGATTGAACTGACAGCGACCGAGTTCAAGCTGCTCACCGTGCTCGCGCAGCGCGCGGGCCGCGTGCAATCACGCGACCAGTTGCTGCGCGACGTGTGGGAATACGACAGCCTGATTGACACGCGCACAGTGGATACGCACATGCGCCGGCTGCGTGAGAAGATCGGCGCCGCTTCGAAGCATCTCGACACGGTGCGCGGCGTGGGCTATCGCTTCGTGGAATGAAGAAGGATGAATGAAGAATGAAGAATTTTTTTCCACGAAATCAATCCGGTAAAAATAGTTTCTTCCTTCTTAATTCGTAATTCTTCCTTTTGCCATGTGGATTGCGCTCACCTTCATTCTGGCCGCCGCCCTCACCATCCTCCATTTCCGGTGGCGGGCGAAGTTTCGCGCGCAGGCCGGGCAACGCGCGGCGGCGCTGGCGGATTTCCACCAGCGCCAGCAGCAGGCTTCCGTTGACGCGCAGGTGCAGCAGAAGGCCTTGTTCGATTCCATGCTCGAAGGAGTGCTGCTGCTGGACCGCGGCCGGAAAATTCACCTCGCCAACCGCACGTTCAAAAACCTGTTCAATCTCAAGACGGAACTGCGCGGCAAAACCGTCGTCGAAGCGCTGCGGCTGCATGAACTGGACGAGCTGCTCGCGCGGGTCGAGGCCGGGCAATCCGTGCTGGACTACGAGATCAGGCTGCCGGATTTGAACGAGCGCTGGTTGCAGGTGAACGCCGCCGCCATCACGAACGCCACCGGCGAGCGCGAGGGAACGATTTTGGTTTTCCATGATTTGACGCGGCTCAAGCAGCTTGAACGGCAGCGCGAAGAATTCGTCGCCAACGTCAGCCACGAACTGCGCACGCCGCTTTCGCTCATCAAAGGTTACGTCGAGACGCTGCTCGCCGGCGCGCGCGACAATCCCGAAGTGGCGGAGCGTTTCCTGAAAACCATCGAGCGCAACGCCAACCGGCTGGATTTGCTTATCCAAGATTTGCTGACGATTTCCGCGCTGGAATCCGGGCGGCTGAAGCTGGAGCTGTCATCGGTCAATCTCCGCGCGCTGGTGGAAAACATTTTTGGCGACCTTCATTCCAAGGCTGAAAACAAAAAAATCACGCTGGTGAACAAACTGCCGGAACTCGCCGCGAACGGCGACGTGAACCGGCTGGAGCAGGCGCTGGCGAACTTGGTGGACAACGCCATCAAATACGGCCGCGCCGCCGGCAACGTGACGGTTGGCGGGAAAAAACTGGATGATGGCCGGCTGGAAATTTTTGTGCGCGACGACGGGCCGGGCATTCCGCCGGAAGCCTTGGACCGCGTGTTCGAGCGTTTTTATCGCGTGGACAAGGCGCGTTCGCGCGAGCAGGGCGGGACGGGCCTGGGGCTGGCCATCGTGAAACACATTGTGCAGGCGCACGGCGGCGAGGTGCGCGCCGAAAGCGTGCCGGGCGCGGGCGCGACATTTTTCTTCACGCTGCCGGCAGCCTGACTTTTTTCCGCCTGCCGGCGGATCATTGGCGATGCTTCATTTGGAAAATCGCAGTTCATCTTCGGGGATTCATCCCAAACTTCGATTGATGAAATTATCTGAAACAAAAGCCGGGGCTGCCGGGTTATGTCGGCAAGATGAATAGATTTTACCCGAAGCCGCCCCCGAAGCCGGCGTTCAAACTTCGCCAGCCATTGCCGCCGTTGGCCGCCGTTTTGAAGGGAACGGAAAATAACTCGTCACCGTTTGCGATCCAAAATTTTGGCAAGCAATCCGCGCCTGCCGCCAATCAATCGCCGCGCGGCGACCTTATTTCATTATGCAAGAATTTTGCCTCCAGCAATGGTTTGTAACTAGAATCGCCATCGAACCGGTATGGTCACGGCCCAGCCATGACGAATGCAAAGCAGTTCGAGACGTTCATGCGAAACCACCAGAACATGGTGTTTAGCACCGCCATGCGTTTCCTCGCCAAACCGGCCGAGGCCGAAGATGTCTCCCAGGAGGTTTTCCTGAAGGCGTATGAACGGTTCGATCTGTTGCGGGACAATCCGGCGGCGGGCGGCTGGCTCAAGACCGTGGCGACCAATCTCAGCCTGAACCATCTTTCGCGCTATCGCTCGCGCTGGAGTTTTTTCTCCGAACTATTTGGCGGTGGCGGCGAGGCCGTTGAAGAACCGGAATTTCCGGCGAGTGACAATATCGAAGAGGAATTGAACCAGTCCGAGCGCCGTGAGTTGGTGGAACAGGCGTTGCAGGAACTGCCCGCCGCCCAGCGCGTGCCGCTGGTTCTCTACCATCTGGAAGATTTCGGCTATGAAGAAATCGCCGCGAAGCTGGGCGTTTCCCTTGGCAAAGTGAAGACCGATATTTTCCGGGGACGCGAGGTTTTGCGAAGAAAATTAAAACTCAAATTGAACCAAGCCGAGGCATTAAATTTACCAACATGAATTCAGGCCGCGATCAACAACTGGAACGGGCGATCAGCCGCGAATTGAAAGCGCTGCCGGAACTGGCCGCGCCGGAGGCGCTGGCGGATCGCGTCCTCGCGTCCATCGGGCGGCGTTTGGAAATTCCCTGGTATCGCCGGCCATGGGAAAACTGGCCGCTGGTTGTGCGGCTGGCCTCGCTTGCGCTGATGCTGGCGCTGTTTGCCGGGTTGTGCGTGGCCGGCTGGTTTTTGCCGCAAACGGAAGTGATCCGGCTGACGGGGCATTGGGCCGGCGAATGGCTTTCCGGTTTCAACACCATTGGAAACACCGTGAACATCCTGGTGGAGTCGGCCGGGCTGGTGATGAAAAAACTGGGCGCGCCGTTCATCGTCGCCGTCCTGACCGCCGCCGCGTTAAGCTGCGCCATGTTCCTGGGTTTGGGCGCCGTCTGTTTCCGGCTGGTCTGCACCAAAAACTCCCCTTCACATTTATGAAAATCACGAAACAAATCCGCCCCGTGTTTTGCCTTTTAATTTGCGGCCTGCTGCTGTCCCCAAGAGCGATGACGCAGGAGAACGATCCGTCAACCAATTCTGAAAACGCCGCGCCGGCGTCGGCGGCAACGAATGAAAACACGGCGAATAACAGCGGCTTTTCCCGCCAGGACGACGAAAGCCGGGGCAATCCGCAGCCCATTGTCCTGTTCGGGCAGAACGTCGAATTGAACGCTAATGACACCGCCGAAACGGTGGTGGTCATCGGCGGCTCGGCCAAAATTCACGGCCGGGTGCAGGAAAATGTTGTGGTGATCAACGGCAGCGTGGAAATCGATGGAAATGTGGGAGAGGATGTCGTGGCGGTGTTTGGCAACGTGCATCTGATGCCCGGAGCCGTGGTTCGGCAGGATGTGGTGGCGGTTCTTGGCACTCTCTCGGCCGGCTCCGGCACAAAGGTCGGCGGCGATGCTGTCGCCGTTGGCGGCAAACTCAACCTGGCCGGCGGCGCGAAAGTCCAGGGTGACAAAGTGAACGTCGGCCTTCCCGGACCATTTGCCAATGTTGACTGGCTGAAAAACTGGATCCGGTATTGCGGGTTTGAATTGCGCCCGCTGGCCTTCCAGGTCGGTTTCGTGTGGGTGATCGCATTCGCATTTTTTCTGGTTTATCTGTTCGTCGCGGCCGTTTTCCCGCGTCCCGTTCAAGCGTGTGTGAACGATCTCGAACGCCGCCCGGCGACTATTTTTTTAGCCGGGTTGCTGGTGAAGTTGCTCGCCCCAATCATCTACCTAATTCTGGCGGTCACGGGCATCGGCCTGATCGCCGCGCCGATCATCGGGGTGGCTCTTTTTCTTTTCGCCATCGTCGGCAAGGTTGCAATTTTGGAATGGCTCGGCGGCAAGGTGGGCTGCCGGATCGGTGGCGGATTTCAAAAACCTCTGGTGGCCTTGGCACTGGGCGCGGCGATCCTCGCCCTGCTCTATCTGGTGCCGGTTCTCGGCCTGTTGACCTGCATTCTTTTCGGTATCTGGGGACTGGGCAGCGGCATCACCGCCGTCTTCAATCGGGCGCGGCGGGAAATACCCGAAAACCAAGTTCCACCATCGCCCGGCGCATCGCCGGTGCCATCGCCTTCCGCCCCGGTCGAATCGGCCTTTGTTCCGCCCATAATCATTCAAGACAATCCGGCGTCGCCGGCAGCCTTTGAAACCATGCCGCCCATTGCTTCGTCATCGCAACCGTCGGCGGACGCGGGCGCGCCACCGAGTGCGGTTGATATGTCGTTATTTCCCAAGGCCACGCTTTGGCAGCGTCTGCTCGCCGCCGTTTTGGACATCATTTTGATCGGCATAGTGGTCTGCCTTGTGCATCTCGGCCCCCCTGTTTGCTTGATCGGTGCGCTCGCCTACTTTGCCGGCATGTGGACATGGCGGGGAACCACCATCGGCGGGATCGTGCTCAAATTGAAAGTCGTCCGGACGGATGGCCGGCCGCTGCCCCTGGTGGTCGCCTTGGTGCGCGGGCTGGCGGCGGCGTTTTCCGTGGTCGTTTTGTTTCTGGGATTTCTGTGGATAGCTTGGGACAAGGACAAACAGGGCTGGCATGACAAGATCGCGGGAACTGAAGTGATCCGGCTGCCACATTCGGCGCCGTTGGTTTGATGCCGCCGGCGAAATTTCTTTTTCCGTCCGTAAAAAAAGTTACAGTGTCCGCATGGTTCATGTAGGCATCGGTTACGACGTTCATCAACTGGTCGCGGGGCGCAGGCTCGTCCTTGGCGGCGTGGAAATTCCGCACCCAAAAGGTCTCGACGGCCATTCGGATGCCGACGCGCTCATGCACGCGGTTTGCGACGCGGTGCTGGGCGCGCTGGGCGAGGAGGACATCGGCCATTTTTTCCCGAACACCGATCCGCGCTGGAAAGGCGTGCCGAGCAAAATTTTTCTGGAGGAAGCCGCCAAGCAGGTTGCGAAACGCGCCGGAAAAATCGTGAATATTGACGCCACGGTCATCGCGCAGGCGCCGAAGATTTATCCCTACATCGCCGAAATGAAAAAGTGCATCGCCACCGCGCTCGGCGTCGCTGAAAAACAGGTCGGCGTGAAGGCCACGACGAACGAGCTGATGGGGTTCATCGGCCGCGAGGAGGGCATCGCCGCGATGGCGGTGGCGAGCGTCAATTTACCGGAATAAACTTCCAACACGAATGAACCTGGACCAGAGCAAGCCCATTGGATTTTTGGATGAATGGATTTATGGACGGAGATTGACCGGCCGTTCATTTATCCATTCATCCACCAATCCGTCTTAATTTTCTTTTCTCATGCCCAAAGCTGAAATCAGTTGGAAGCGCGCCACCGAGGAAGGCGAGAAACTTCAGGTCTATGCCCGGCACGTCGGGCGGGAATGGCACTTTTTTCACCGTGAAAAACGCTTTGACCAGTGGCGGCGCGTGGCCGAGCCGCCCTTGGCCGACTGGCTGGAACTGCTTGACGCCATGCAGCGGCTGGTGAACCGCCGCCGCTACCAGCCATCGGACGAGGAACTGCTGCGCGGCCAGATTCGCGCGCGTTTTCCCGAAGCGGAATTTTGATTGCCGCCGGCGGACAATTAAGAAAAATTTGCCGGTGATGAAGTCCAGGCCCAAATCCGCCAACCTGCATCCGCCCGCGGGAAAAATTTCCCTGCGTGAACGCGAACGCCGCCACGGCCATCGCGGCTGCGTGGTCTGGCTCACCGGCTTGTCCGCCTCTGGCAAATCCACCATCGCCGCCGAACTAGAGCGCCAGTTGTTCCGGCACGGCTGCCAGACGTTCATCCTTGACGGCGACGCCGTGCGGCAGGGTTTGTGCAGCGACCTGGATTTTTCCGAGCGCGCCCGGCACGAAAACATCCGGCGCGTCGGCGAAGTGGCGCGGCTGTTTGCGGACGCCGGGTTCATCTGCATCTCGGCCTTCATCTCGCCGCACCGCGCCGAGCGTGACATCGTGCGGTCGCTGATGAACGACGGGATTTTCATCGAGGTCTATGTCAATGCGCCGCTCGCCGTCTGCGAGGCGCGCGATCCGAAGGGGCTTTACGCCAGGGCGCGGCTGCACCGGATCAAGAATTTCACCGGCATCTCCTCGCCTTACCAGCCGCCGCTGAAACCGGAAATCGAACTGCCCACGGACAAACTTACCGTGGCCGACGCAGTGGGAAAAATCATGGCGTTGCTGCGCAAAAAATGCGGCGTGAAAAAGTAAGCGCCGGATGAACGCCGGTTCATCCGAATTGGTGATGGCGAAAAACGAGTGATCAAGGTTTAATCAGGCCATGCCAAATCTCCTGTGCCGGCTGCTGCCGGTTTTGCTCGGTGCGCTGCTGTTTGCCGGCTGCGCGAT
>Ga0164241_10004653_pt1 | contig 13181 bp, 12 predicted proteins | sample OricomyardsoilBY_FD_108780 | JGI IMG/M metagenome (GOLD analysis project Ga0164241, IMG submission 108780) | Backyard soil microbial communities from Emeryville, California, USA - Original compost - Back yard soil (BY) | ecosystem: Environmental > Terrestrial > Soil > Unclassified | place: USA...
CCGCACTTTCGAATAGGGGTCGTCCACCGACATGTCTTGGTTCGAGAAAATCATGCCCTCGCGCATCAAGACCGAGCGCCGCACGCGTTCGGTCCCCGAGGGACTGTGGATCAAGTGTTCGGCTTGCGACGCCGTGTTGTACCGGGCCGAGCTCGAGCGCAACCAGAATGTCTGCCCGAAGTGCAGCCATCACATGCGCATCGGCAGCCGCGAACGGCTGGCGCGTTTCCTGGACGAGGGCGACCAGGTGGAGATCGGCGCGGAAGTCTCGCCCGAAGATCCGCTGAAGTTTCGTGACAGCAAGCGTTATCGCGACCGGCTTGCGGCGGCGCAGAAGGCGACCGGCGAGCGCGATGCGCTCATCGCCGTTGCCGGCACGCTCGAAGGGCTCCCGATCGTCGCGTGCGCGTTCGAATTCAAATTCCTGGGTGGATCCATGGGCTCGGTGGTGGGCGAGCGTTTCAAGCGCGCCGTGGACCATTGCATCCAGACCCGGGCGCCGCTGGTGTGTTTCTCCTCGAGCGGCGGTGCTCGCATGCAGGAAGCGTTGCTCTCGCTGATGCAGATGGCGAAGACCAGCGCCTCGCTCGCGCGCCTGGCACAGGCGCGGCTGCCTTTCATTTCCGTGCTGACCGATCCGACGACGGGCGGCGTGTCCGCAAGTCTCGCGATGCTCGGTGACCTCAACGTGGCCGAGCCGCGTGCGCTCATCGGTTTCGCCGGTCCGCGCGTCATCCAGCAGACCGTGCGCGAGACGCTGCCCGAAGGTTTCCAGCGCAGCGAATTCCTGCTCGATCACGGCGCGCTCGATCTCATCGTCGACCGCCGCGACATGCGCGAACGCCTCGGTGCGCTGTTGCGCCTGTTGATGCGGCAGCCTGCCGCGGCGCCGTCTGCCCCCGCCAGTCCCGCCGCAGAGTAAGGCCGCGCGCATGCGCTCGCTCGCCGAACGGCTCGAGCAGCAGCAGCGGTCACACCCGAGTTCCATCGATCTCACGCTGGACCGCGTGCGCGAGGTCGCGCGGCGCCTCGACCTGCTGGCGCCCGATCACCGCGTGATCACCGTGGGCGGCACCAACGGCAAGGGTTCGACGGTGGCCTGTGTCGATGCGATGGCGCGGGCCGCGGGCCTGCGTTGCGGGCGTTTCACCTCGCCGCACCTGGTGCGCTACAACGAGCGCATCTGCGTGGATGGCGTCGAAGCGGACGACGCCAGCCTCATCGCCTCATTCGAGCGTATCGACGCGGCGCGGGCAGACATCACGCTCACTTTCTTCGAGTACAACGCGCTCGCCGCCCTCGATCATTTCCGCCATTCGCGCGTCGATGTCGCCGTGCTCGAAGTGGGGCTGGGCGGCCGCTTCGACGCGACGAACATCCTCGACGCCGATGTCGCCGTCGTGTGCTCCATCGGCATCGATCACGTCGACTGGCTGGGCCACACGCTGGAGGCCATCGGGCGCGAGAAGGCGGGCATCTTCCGTCGCGGCCGTCCTGCCGTGCTCGGCACCGCCCACATGCCTGACAGCGTCTGGGCCGCCATCCAGGAAGTGGGTGCCGAACCGGTGGTACCGGGAACCGATTTTCGTAGCTCCGTGAGCGTGCGCGATGTGACCACGTGGGACTTCGTCTACGGCACGTTTGCGTTGCGTGGCCTGCCGCTGCCGGCACTCGCCGGAATCCACCAGATGAGCAACGCCGCCACCGCGCTCGCGGCGCTGAAGGCGCTGGGCGGCGTCGAGCTCACGCAGGCCAACGTGAGTCACGCGCTTCGAAACGTGCGGCTGCCGGGTCGGTTCCAGCGCGTGCCCGGCGAAGTCGAGTGGATTCTCGACGTGGCCCACAACGTTCCGGCCGCGCTCGGTCTGGTCGAGAATCTGCGCGCGTTGCCACGGGCGCGCACGATCGGCGTCTGCGGGATCCTGGGCGACAAGGATCTGCAGGGAATCACGGCCGCGCTGGCCGACAGTGTGGATGCGTGGGTGCTCGTTTTGCTCGATGGTCCGCGCGCCGTGTCGACGCAAGACCTCGCGCGGCAACTGCCCGCCGGTGCGCATGTCCTGGCACATGCGACGGATGTCGCCTCAGGCTGCCGGCTGGCGCGCGAGGCGGCGCGTCCCGGCGATCGCATCCTCGTCTTCGGTTCTTTCCTCACCGTGGGACCGGCGCTCGAATTCCTTGGCCCCGAATTCGTTCGGCTATAGTTCGCGCCATGGATTCGCGAGCCAAGCAACGACTGACCGGCGCCGTCATCCTGGTTGCGCTGTTCGTGCTGCTGGTCCCCGAACTACTGACCGGCCCCCACGGGGCGGATGCGCCGGGCACCGCGGCCGAAGAGGGCATGCGTCGCTACACCATCGATCTCAACGCCAACAACCCGGCATCGCTGCCCGAGACGCCGGCGACGGCGCCCGTCGCCTTGCCGCAGCCGGAAAGCCCGAAACCCACCCCCACGCCCACTCGTGAGCAGCCGCTCGCGCAACCCGGCGAAGCCGCCGCCCCCGCCATCGTCACCGAGACGCAGCCGACATCACCGCCCCCTGCCGCCGTAGGCGGGCCGGCCAAGCCGGCGCCGGCTACCGCGGCCACGCCGCCTGCCGCGAAGCCCGCTTCGTCCCCCGCACCGCGCGCCGAGCCGCCGAAGCCGACCGTGGCTCCGGGCAGCTTTGCCGTACAACTGGGCAGCTTCGGCGTCCGCGACAACGCCGATCGCCTCGTCCGCGATATGACAGCCAAGGGTTTCGCAGCCTTCGTGGCGCCCATCAAGAGCGGCGGCCGCGAGATCTACCGGGTTCGAGTAGGGCCAACCCGCGACCGCGCCCAGGCTGAGGCCCTGGCGGCACAGTTGCGGAGAATCGGGCAGTCGGGCGCCATCGTTCCCATTACCTGACGCCGGACGCCGTCCGGCGAATCCCGGCTGCTTTCACTTCCGGGCGTCGAGTACAATGCCGCGCCCGCCACACCAGACGGACCGAATGATCGCTGTCGACTACATCATCCTCGCGATACTGGTTATTTCTGCCGTCATGGGCCTCGTTCGAGGCCTGCTCCGCGAAGCCATCGCGGTCATCACCTGGTTCCTCGCCATCGTGCTCGCCTGGGTCTTCGCGCCCTCGCTCGAGAGCCTGTTGGGCGGCATTCTCGTGGGCTCCCCGCTGCGCATCTGGGCCGCGCGCACCATCATCTTTGTCGGCGTCCTCCTGCTGGGCGGCGCGGTGAGCGTGGTACTTGGACATTACGTTCGCGTCTCCATGTTTGCCGGCATGGACAAGTTCCTGGGCTTCGTCTTCGGCATCATCCGCGGCGTCGTCATCGTGGGCGCCTTCACCATCGCCATCCAGGCGATGCGCATGGACGAAGACCCGCGCTGGAAGAATTCCCGGCTGATGCCCTATGCCAATGGCGTCGCCAACGCGTTGCGCAGCATCGTGGGCGAGCAGCTCGAAAGAATCGAAATGCCCAAGACCTCCGTCTCCACCTGAGGACAAACCGAATGTGCGGCATTGCCGGAATCGTCGGGACCAGCGGAGTCAATCAACGCATTTATGACGCGCTCACGGTGCTCCAGCATCGCGGGCAGGACGCGGCGGGCATCGCCACGGTCCAGGATGGCGAGCTGTTCACGCGCAAGGGTCGAGGCCTGGTCCGCGATGTCTTCGAGCAGCACCACATGCAGCAGCTCAAGGGCAACATCGGCATGGGTCACGTGCGTTACCCGACCGCCGGCTGCGACAGTGCCTCCGAGGCGCAACCTTTCTACGTGAACGCGCCTTACGGCATCTGCCTGGCGCACAACGGCAATCTCACGAATGCGCGTGAGCTCGGCGAAGTGCTCGAACGCGAAGACCGCCGCCACCTCAACACCAGTTCCGATTCCGAAGTGCTGCTCAACGTGCTGGCCTCGGAGCTGCAGCGCGTGGGTACGCCGCGCGTGATGCCCGCCGACATATTCGCCGCCGTGAGCGCGGTGTATCGCCGCTGCCGCGGCGGTTATGCCGTGGTCGCCATGGTCATTGGCCATGGCCTGCTCGGCTTCCGCGATCCCAACGGCATCCGGCCGCTGGTGCTCGGCCAGCGCGAAACACCCAAGGGTGCCGAGTGGATGCTCGCCTCCGAGAGCGTGGCGCTCGACATGCTGGGCTTCAAGCTGGTGCGCGACGTGGCGCCCGGGGAAGTGGTGTACATCGATACCCTCGGCCGCCTGCATTCCCAGGTCTGCGTGGCTACCACCAAACACGCGCCGTGCATCTTCGAATACGTGTACTTCGCGCGACCCGATTCGCTGATCGACAACATCTCGGTCCACCGTGCGCGCATGCGCATGGGCGAACGCCTCGCGGAGAAGATCCTGCGCGAGCGCGCGGACCACCACATCGACGTGGTCATCCCCATTCCCGACACGAGCCGCACCAGCGCCATGCAGGTCGCCCAGCGCCTCGACGTGAAATATCGCGAAGGCTTCGTGAAGAACCGCTACGTGGGCCGCACGTTCATCATGCCCGGCCAGGAGCAGCGCTCGAAGTCGGTCCGCAGCAAGCTCAACGCCATCGACCTCGAGTTCCGCAACAAGAACGTACTGCTGGTCGACGACTCCATCGTGCGCGGCACCACCTCCGCGCAGATCATCGATCTCGCGCGCGAAGCGGGCGCAAAGAAGGTTTACTTCGCCTCGGCGGCGCCGCCCGTGAAATTCCCGAACGTCTACGGCATCGACATGCCGGCCGCGAGCGAGCTCGTCGCCAGCAACCGCACCGAGGCCGAAGTCGCGCAGGTCATCGGCGCCGACTGGCTGATCTACCAGGACCTGCACGATCTCATCGCCGCGTGCGAGCACGACCATTCGAGCATCAAGGAATTCGATACGTCGTGTTTCTCCGGCAACTACGTGACCGGCGACGTCACTCCCGAATACCTGGCGCGCCTGCAGGCCGAGCGTTCGGACATGGCCAAGGCGTCGCGGCGGGACGGCGACAAGACCAATCTCAGGGTCGTGAAGATCTGACCGATCTCCGGGCCGCGTAGCCCGTATGAATTCAAGGCGAGTCCTCCTCGAGCTGTTCGATTCCGCGTTGCGCGCGGTAGATGGGCGTGCGCGCGTCGAAGAATGGCTCCGCCCTGCGCCGAAGAAGCGTTCGGTCGTGTTCGCCATCGGCAAGGCAGCCTGTGCGATGGCGCTGGGTGCGCGAGACGCGCTCGGTGACCACATCCAGCAGTTCTTCGTCGTGACCAAGGAAGGTCATGTCGATCCGCAACTGGAAGGAGCGGGGGTCACGATCCTCGAGAGTGCGCATCCGGTTCCCGATGCCCGCAGCCTCGAGGCCGGTGCCGAGCTGGCGAGACGAGTCCTCGGCCTGGAAGAGAATATCTGGCCGATATTCCTGATCTCCGGCGGCAGTTCGAGCCTGGTCGAGTGGCTCGAAGAAAGCGAGACGCTGGAATCCCTGCGCGCGCTCAACGAGCGTGGACTCGCGGCCGGATGGGATATCGGAAAGCTGAACCTCGAGCGGAGGCAGATCTCGCAGCTCAAGGGTGGGGGCGTTACGCGCCTCCTGGGCCGCCGCGATTCGCTGGCCTTGTTCATCTCCGATGTGCCCGGCGACGATTTCGGCGTGATCGGGTCAGGGTTGTTAGGTCGAAGCGATGGCGAGGACCGGGTCACGCGCCACATCGTCGCCAATGTCGATGTGGCGGTAAGTGAGGTGGTCAACGCCGGGCGCGCACGCGGCCTCGAGCTGGAACGGCGCACGACACGGTTCGACGGTGACGTGAACGCCGTGGCGGAGCAGTTTCTGGACGCGTTGCGTGCAACCCATGCCGACGGGCTGGTGTGGGGAGGGGAGTGCACGGTGACGTTGCCCGAGGTTCACGGGCGCGGCGGGCGCAACACGCATCTCGCCCTCACCATGGCGCGTTCATTGCGTTCCGGCGAGCGGCTGCAGATCCTCGCCGCGGGAACGGATGGAACCGATGGTGCGACCCAGGACGCCGGAGCCATTGTCGATGCGCGCACAGTGGAACGCGCGACGCTCGCGGGCTGCGACATCGAACGCGCGTGGAGTCATTTCGATTCCGGCGTTGCGCTCGAAGCGGCCGAAGATCTCGTGCACACCGGACCGACGGGCACGAATGTGGGGGATATCCTGATCGGCCTCAAACAATCTGCGTATTCGCTTCGTGGCGATCCCCTGCCACGCATGCTCTAATCGTCGCCTTCATGAGACTCATGCTCATCGATGACGACCCGCGTTACCGCACGCTGCTGCGTCACCATATCTCCTGCGCCTGGCCCGACGTCGAGCTGGTCAGCTACAACCCCCGCGTGCGCGGGCCGCTGACGCCGGGCTTTCTCGCCCAGGGTTTCAGCGCCGTGCTGCTCGATCACGAGTGGAAGGGCGGCTCGGGTCTCGACTGGCTCAAGGATTTCCATTCCCGCGAAGGTTTCTCGCCCGTCATCTTTCTCTCGGCCGAAGACGAGTCGGCCGATGCGGTCGAAGCGCGCGCCACCGGCGCGTTCGAGGTCATCGGCAAGACCAAGATCAAGCACACCAAGCTCAATGATGCGATCCGGCGCGCCGCCGACGAACAGGCGAAGGCGCAAAGCCGCTGGCGCATGTCGGCGGGCGCGAAGATGTCGCAGGATTTCGCCGGCGCGCGTCTCAAGGAATACCGGCGCATCGAACTGATCGCGAAAGGCTCGGTGTCGGAACTGTTCCTCGCGGAAAGCGCGCGCGACGGCAACGTGGTGGTGCTCAAGGTCACTCCCGCCATCCGCAAGGAGACGGGCGTCGACCAGTCGATGGAGCGCTTCCTGCAGGAGTTCGAGATCCTGCGCGAGATCCAGCATCCCAACATCGTGCGCATCTTCGATCTCGGCGTCACCGACGACCACCTGTTCCTGGCGATGGAACACTTCGCGCGCGGCGACCTGCGCAAGCGCATGTCGGAAGGCGTGACGGCACGGCAGTCGCTAGCCTATGCGCGCGACCTCGCCTACGCGCTGCAGGCGATCCACGAAGTGGGCATCTTTCATCGCGACCTCAAGCCCGGCAACGTGATGTTGCGTGATGACGGCAGCATCGCGTTGATCGATTTTGGCCTCGCCAAGCACGTGGCGCTCAAGATGGAGGTCACCGACAAGGGGCTGATCTTCGGTACGCCTCACTACATGAGCCCGGAGCAGGGGCACGGCAAGGCGATCGACGCGCGCAGCGACATCTACGCGCTCGGCATCATGTTGTTCGAGATGTTGACGGGCAGGAAGCCGTACGACGCCGAGAACCACATGGCCATTCTCGTGCATCACGCGAAGGCGCCGATCCCGCGTCTGCCCGAAAGGCTCGCGACATTGCAGCCGCTCATCGATACGCTCATGGCGAAGGATGTCGCGGATCGGCCGGCCAATGGCGACGCGGCGGCGAAATTGATCGACTCGGCGCTCGTGGCTTTCACTGCACTGCTGCCGGCGGAACCGGTGGCGTGAGCCGGATTCATGAGTGACAAGCGCGAGGCGAAGGCCGTGGCGCGCTTCGAACGCGCCACGGACCGCTCGATCCTGAAGGCGGCGACGCCGCGCACGTGGGTGGACGCCGCGGTGGACGATCTGCCGACGCTGCTCGTCGACCACGCCAACTGCGAGAAGAAGGCGGCGTCCACGGCGATGGCGCTCATATTTTCCTATCCCGAAGATCGCGCGCTCAGCGTCGCGCTGTCGCGGCTCGCACGCGAGGAATTGAAACACTTCGAGCAGGTCGAGCGGCTCATGCGGAAGCTCGACGTGCCGTACCAGCGCATGAAACCGGGACGCTACGCGAGCGAGCTGCGCAAGCTGGTCCGGAATCACGAGCCGAAGCGCAAGCTCGATCTCATGGTGGTGCATGCGTTGATCGAGGCGCGGTCCTGCGAACGGTTTCGGCTGCTCGCGAAGAAGCTGCCCGAGCAGGTGAGAGAGCTGTACGAGCAGCTGGAGCGGTCGGAGGCGCGTCATTTCGAGCTCTATCTCGACTTCGCCGCCCGCGAATTCGATGCCCAGGAAATCGCCGAGCGGCTCGACGTCATCGCGACGCGCGAAGCGGAGCTTGCCACCAGCGCAGACCCCGACCTGCGTTTCCACTCCGGCCCACCGGCATAGGGGGCATAAAAGGGGACAGATCTATTCTCCGCTGCGGAAAATAGATCTGTCCCCTTTTATGCCCCTTTTATGCCAGTGGGATCTCGCGCACGCCTTCGGCGCTGACGCCCACGCAGCTCGCCCATTCGTACCACGGCGCCAACACCACGCGTTCGGCATTCACTCCATCGACCACGAATGGATGCACGGCCGGACGGTGCGTGTGACCGTGAATCAGGCGCCGTGCTCCGGTCGCGCGCATGGCGCGTGACACTGCCTCGGGACTCACATCCATGATCGTCGGGATGGTGCGCTGGGTATGCGCCTTGCTGCCGGCGCGTGCGGCGCTCGCGAGATCGCGGCGCGCGGCCAATGGCAACGACAGGAAGCGCCTCTGCCAGCCGGGCTTGCGCACGATGCTGCGCAGCTCCTGGTAAGAAAAGTCCTCGGTACAGAACACATCCCCGTGGCTGAGCAGCGTCGGCGTGCCGTAGAGATCGACGAGCACGGGGTCCGGCAGTAGTTTGACACCGGTGCGGCGCGCGAACGCTTCGCCGAGCAGGAAGTCCCGATTGCCGTGCAGCGCGTACACCGCCACGCCACGGGCCGTCAGCCGCGCGAGGCCCTCGCAGGCACGGGCGTTGTCGGCGTTGTCATCGTCATCGCCCACCCACACCTCGAACAGGTCGCCCAGCAGGTACAACGCGTCAGCAGAGCGGGCGGGACCATCGAGAAACGCGAGAAATGCATCGATGGCCCACGGCGCCTCGCTATCGAGATGGAGATCGGACGCGAAAAGCGTGTGGGCCGCGGGGCTCACTTCGGCGGCGGTGCGGCGGGCGATGGGGTTTCGTTGCCCGCCGGCGGGGCGCTTTGACCGGGTTCATCGGCCGGGCTCGAGGTCTCGGTGGGAGGAGGCGCCGCCGTTGCAGGCGCTGGCGAAGCCGCCGGGGTCATCGTGGACTGTTCCGTGATGAGCTCCGCCTTCTGGATGACCACCGGCTCGAGCGGAGCATCCTGCTTGAACGGCCCCATCGCGCCGGTCGGCGAGATGCTGATGCGGTCGATGACTTCCATGCCTTCGATGATCTTGCCGAACACCGCATAACCCCAGCGCGTGGGCAGGGGATCGAGATCGGCGTTGTCGGCCACGTTCACATAGATCTGGCAGTCACCCGAGTGGGGGCCGCTGGCGCGTGCGAGACCCACCGTGCCGCGCAGGTTCTTGAGGCCGTTACCGGCTTCGTTGGCAATGGGCTTCTGCGTGGGTTTGGCCTTGTAGTCGAGCCCGACGCCGCCGCCCTGGATCACGAAGTTGGCGATGGTGCGATGGAACAGCGTGTTCGTGTAATAGCCCGACTTCACATAGAACAGGAAGTTCTCCACCGTGAGCGGCGCCCGGTCGCGCTGCATCTCGATGACGAAGGCGCCGAAGTTCGTGGTCACGCGAACGCGCTCCACATTGGCGGCCTGGACCGAAGCCTGGAAAAGGAAAAGCCCGAGAAGGGCGGACAGCAGGACTGGCTTTTTCATGGCGGCGATTCTACCGAAGCTGCGGTACGCCGTCGGTTTCCCTACAATCCCGCGGTGTCACACGGCCCCATTACCACTCGCTTCGCCCCCAGCCCGACGGGCGAACTCCACCTCGGAAACGCCCGCACGGCGCTCTTCAGCTGGCTGTTCGCGCGCCATCACGGCGGGCGCTTCGTCCTGCGCATCGAAGACACGGACACCGAGCGCAGCCGCGGGTCCTACACCACGGCGCTCATCGAAGACCTGAATTGGATGGGGCTTCTCTGGGATGCAGGGCCGGGCCGCGCGCAGCCGGGCGAAGAGTTCCAGCAGTCGCGCCGGGGCGCGGTTTACGCGCGCCATTCAGCCACGCTCGATGCGCGTGGGCTCACCTATCCTTGTTACTGCACCCCGCTCGAGCTGGATCTCTCGCGCAAAGCTCAGCTGGCCGCGGGTCGCCCGCCACGGTATGCCGGCACCTGCCGCGAATTGTCCGCCGAGGCGCGCGTGCGCAAGAGCGCGCAGGGCATCTCTCCCACGACCCGGTTCCGCGTCCCCACCGGGCGGCGAGTGGAATTCCACGACATGGTGCACGGGGCCCAGAGTTTCGCCACGGATGACATCGGCGACTTCATTCTTCGGCGCGCCGACGGCAGCGCCGCGTTCTTCTTCAGCAACGCCATCGATGACGCGGAGATGGGCATCACCCACGTGCTGCGCGGCGAAGATCACCTGACCAATACGCCGCGCCAGCTGCTGGTCCTCGAAGCACTCGGGTTGCGCGCCCCCACCTATGGCCACCTGTCGCTGCTGGTCGGCGCCGACGGGTCGCCACTGTCGAAGCGGCACGGCGCCACCAGCGTGCGCGAGTTCCGCGAGCGGGGCTATCTACCGACTTCGTTGAGCAACCACCTGTTCCGTCTGGGTCATTCCAGCGGCGAGAACGGCGTGCTCTCGCTCGACGGCATGGCGAAGCACTTCGCGGTCAAACATCTCGGCCGGGCGCCGGCGCGATTCGAAGAGTCACAGCTCAACGTCTGGCAGCGCGAAGTGGCGCACCACATGCCGCTCGAGGAAAGCGAGCGCTGGCTGGCCTCCGAGACGCCGGGAGACATCGATGCCGACAGACGCCGCGCGTTCATCGCGGCGATCCGTCCGAACGTGCTGCTGCCGTCCGATGTCGCGCGCTGGCGCGAGGTGGTGTTCGGCGGGGCGCCATCGCTCGATGAAGATTCCCTGGCGCGCGTGCGCGAAGCGGGTCCGCAGTTTTTCCGAGCGGCGGCTGAAGCCGCGGCCACGGGCGGCAAGCTCGACGCCATCGTCAACGCGGTGAAGGCCGCCACGGGCGCAAAGGGCCAGGCGCTCTGGAAGCCACTGAGGCTGGCGCTCACGGGCGCGCCCGAAGGGCCCGAGCTTGCCCCGCTGCTGCACGCCATGCCCGACTCCGCCATCCGGGACCGACTCAACCGATTCGCATGATTCGAATACACAATTCCCTGACGGGCGAAAAACAGGAACTGAAGCCCATCGAGCCAGGCCACGTGCGCATGTACAGCTGCGGCGTCACCGTCTACGACTACTTCCACGTGGGCAACGCCCGCATGCTCGTGGTGTTCGACATGGTGAGCCGCTACCTGCGGCATCGCGGCTTTCGCGTGACCTACGTGCGCAACATCACGGATGTCGACGACAAGATCATCAATCGCGCGAAGGAATCCGGCGTCGACTGGCGCGCGCACGCGAAGAAATTCGCGGACGCCATGCACGAAGATCTCGATCGTCTCGGCTGCCTGCGCCCGGAGAAGGAGCCGAAGGCTTCCGAATACATCGACGAGATGCTCGTGATGATCGGCCAGCTCATCACCAACGGTTATGCATACCCGGCGTCGAACGGCGACGTGATGTACGACGTGCACAAGTTCGCGCCGTACGGAAAGTTGTCCGGCAAGAAGCTCGAAGACCTGCGTGCGGGTTCGCGCGTGGAAGTCGACACCGCGAAGCGCGACCCCCTCGATTTCGTGTTGTGGAAGTCGGCCAAGCCGGGCGAGCCTGCCTGGCCCTCGCCTTGGGGGGATGGGCGTCCTGGCTGGCACATCGAGTGTTCGGCGATGTCGACCAAGGAGCTGGGCGAGCACTTCGACATCCATGGTGGCGGCCTCGACCTCAAATTCCCCCACCACGAAAACGAGATCGCGCAGACCTGCGGCGCCACGCACGGCCGGTTCGCCGAGATCTGGATGCACAACGGCTTCCTCAACATCGACAACGAGAAGATGTCGAAGTCGCTCGGCAACTTCTTCACCACGCGCGAGGTGCTGGCGAAGATCAAACACCCCGAAGTGCTGCGGTTCTTCCTGTTGTCGAGCCATTACCGCGGCCCGATGAACTATTCACCGCCGCAGCTCGAGCAGTCGGAGGCGGCGCTGACACGGCTGTATCTCTCGCTGCGGGACATGCCGGCGTATGGCGGCGAATTGCACACCTCCACCGAGGCCACGGCGGCGTTTGCCGCTGCCATGGACGATGACTTCAACACGCCCGAAGCCATTGCCGTCCTGCAGGGTCTCGCGCGCGAGCTCAACACCGAACGCACCGCGAATGGCGAAAGCGGCAGGGCCAAACAACTCGCGTCCGAACTGCGAGCGCTCGGCGGCGTGCTGGGATTGCTCGGCGAAGACCCGGGAAAATTCCTGCGCAGCGCTGCCACGGCGACGGGCACGAATGAAGCGTCGGGCGCGCCGAGGTTGCCGGGTCTCAGCGACGCGGAAATCGACGTGCAGATCGCGTCACGTCTGGATGCGCGCAAGGCGAAGAACTGGGCGGAATCCGACCGCATCCGGGACGCGCTCGTCGCGTCGGGCGTCATTCTCGAGGACAAGCCGGGCGGGGTGACGGTCTGGCGCCGCAAATAGCGCTCTGATTGACCCTCAGGGAACCCCTCCGTATCATTCGCGCCCCCGTATGCCGGGGGTGGAGAAGTCCCGGGCGGGACGGCAATACATCGGCTCGGGGCATGGCGCAGTCTGGTAGCGCATCTGCTTTGGGAGCAGAGGGTCGCAGGTTCGAATCCTGCTGCCCCGACCAACCGATGAGCGCCAGGCGTGTGTGAGGTAGTCTTCCGTTCCTAACTGTGCGCCCGTAGCTCAGTTGGATAGAGCACCGGCCTTCTAAGCCGGTGGTCGCAGGTTCGACTCCTGCCGGGCGCGCCATTTGAACGGGAAGGTTTTTTCGATGGTGGCCGTAGCTCAGCTGGTAGAGCCCCGGGTTGTGATCTCGGCTGTCGTGGGTTCGAGTCCCATCGGCCACCCCATTTTCCAGGCAGTCTTGCTGGCAGCCGTCTTCGCTGTTTCGAACATCGCGGTGGCGGCTCAGCCCGTGGCGCAGTTGTTTGTGGTCGGTGATTCCACCGCCTCGGAATACAAACCCAATCCCAAGAACCAGCAGGGCTGGGGCGCGGTATTGCAGCCGCTGTTCGATGAGTCGAAGCTGCGCGTCGTGGACGAGGCGCGCGGGGGACGCAGCAGCCGCACCTTCATCAGCGAGGGTCACTGGGGCCGGATGC
>Ga0164241_10004654_pt1 | contig 13179 bp, 10 predicted proteins | sample OricomyardsoilBY_FD_108780 | JGI IMG/M metagenome (GOLD analysis project Ga0164241, IMG submission 108780) | Backyard soil microbial communities from Emeryville, California, USA - Original compost - Back yard soil (BY) | ecosystem: Environmental > Terrestrial > Soil > Unclassified | place: USA...
CATGAACGTGAGGGGCTTGAGCAGCACCAGCTCTTCGCTGTCGACGTGGGCCAGAAGCATCTGCGCGTCGAAGCGCGCGCTCCAGTCCGTGACGGCGGGCGTACCCGCCGGCACAGAGCTCGAGGCTCCAGCACAGAGGTGCTCGGCCAACTTGTCGAGGACGCAAAATCCGACGTTGTGTGGACTGCCGGAGTAGCGTGCGCCCGGGTTGCCGAGACCCACGACCAACATCACTTCTTCTTCGACTCCTCGGCCTTGGCCCCCGCCTCAGGCTTGGCACCCGCAGCAGGCTTGGCGCCCGCGGCAGGAGCAGCCTCGGCACCGGCAGCCTTGGTCTCTTCCTCTTCCTCGCGGCGCTTGGCCGTCTGCACGCTGGCGATGGTGCGCTCGGGCGGAAGCACCACCTCGACACCCTCCGGCAGCTTCAGATCCTTCACGTGCACCGCGCCATCCAGCGCGAGCTCCGTGACGTCATGCACCAGCTTGACCGGGATGAGCCCGGGACGGCAGCGCACGGGCAGCTTGCGAAACACCTGGTGCAACTCACCACCGGCGGAAACGCCCGCGGACTTGCCGACCAGCTCGAGCTTCACCTCGACGTCGACCGTCTTATCCAGATCGATCTTCTTGAAATCCGCATGCAGGAATGCGCGCGTCACCGGATGGATCTGATAGTCCACCACCAGCGCGGAGAAGTTGGACTGACCCGCGACCTGCACATCGACGACGGTGTTCAAGCCGTGCTCGCCAGCCAGCAACTTACCGAGTACCTTGGGAGAAACGGCCAGCGCGATGGCGGCCAGATCGCCACCGTACGCGACCGCCGGGATCTGACCTGCGGCGCGCAGACGGCGACAGGGACCCTTGCCGTGGGCAGGACGAACGGTTGCCTCGAGAGTGTTTGTCATGTTCAATTTCCTGAGCGTTGCCCGCTAAACTCGGGCTCGCCCCCTAGAGCGGGGATGGGCCCCCGCGAGATAACAGCCGGGGAGAGGCCCCCCGCGGGGTAACAGTCGGGGCCAGCCTTCTGTCACCACACAGCTGGTCGGTCAAACGAAAAGCGAGCTGACCGAGTCATTCGCGTCGATCCGGCGAATTGCCTCCGCCAACAGGCGAGCGATCGACAAATACCTGATTTTTGAAGACAGCTTTCCATCCTTGGCAGCGGGGATCGAATTGGTGACGACCACCTCGTCGAGCGGGGATTCTTCGATCCGCTGGATGGCGGGACCGCTGAATACCCCGTGCGTGGCGCAGGCAACGACCCGCTTGGCACCCTTTTCCATGACCGCCCGGGCCGCATTGCAGAGCGTGCCGCCGGTGTCGATCAGGTCGTCCACGATGATGCACTCGCGATCCTTGACGTCGCCGATCAGGTGCATGACCTCGCTCTCGTTGGCGCGGGAGCGACGCTTGTCGATGATGGCCAGAGAGGCGCCGAGGCGCTTCGAATAGGCGCGGGCCCGCTCGACGCCGCCCGCGTCCGGCGAGACGAACACGGCGTGCTGATCAAACGAGGTCTTCAGGTAGTCCTCGAGAAACACCGGCAGGGCGAACAGGTGATCGAACGGAACGCTGAAAAAGCCCTGGATTTGCGCGGCGTGGAGGTCCACGCACAGGACGCGGCTGACGCCCGCCGTCTGCAACAGGTCAGCGACCATGCGCGAGCTGATGGGCGTGCGAGGCGCCATCTTCCGGTCCTGCCGGGCGTACCCGTAATAGGGCAACACGGCGGTGATCGACCCGGCAGAGGCGCGCCGCAGCGCGTCGACCATGATCAGGAGCTCGATCAGGTTGTCGTTGACCGGAGAGCAGGTAGGCTGAATGACGTAGCTATGGACGCCGCGGACGTTCTCCTCGATCTGGCAGAACATCTCCCCGTCGCTGAAGCGCGACAAGCGCGCTGCCCCCAGCTTCGTTCCGAGCCCGTGAGCGATGGCTTCCGCCAGCTCGCGGTTCGCGTTTCCCGAAAACAGTCCTAGGCTCTTGATCGCCACGATTTACTGTATCCCGCGCCTGATGGTTCAGAGCCCGAACGCCCCGGCTCGCGGGCAGACCCGGGCCGCCGCGAGGGGGGCGGCTTAGCAGCCCCCTCGGACAGAGTCAAACGCTGGCGCCCAGGTACGTCACCCGCGCTGAAACCAGCACCCACGAAGCGGCCACCATGGCCGGCTCCGTGGCCCAATCAGCTCAGAGGAGCAGCCGATCCGGGTCCTGGAGGAACTCGGCCAGGTTCAGAACGAACGACGCGCCGGTGTGACCGTCGATCACCCGGTGGTCAAACGAGACGCCGAGGTTCATCACGTTGCCCACCACGATCTGCCCGTCCTTGACCACGGGCTTCTGCTTGATCTGCGGGACATACAGAATGGCTACCTCGGGGTAGTTGATCACCGGAGTAGCAAAGCTGCCGCCCAGCTTGCCGAGCGAGGTGACCGTGAACGACCCGCCCCCGAGATCCTCCCGCCGGATCTTGCCGTCGCGCGCCTCCTGGCTCAATCGATCGATCTCTCGAGCGATCTGGATGATCCCGAGCTGATCGGCGGCGCGCAACACCGGCACCACCAGGCCGTTGTCCGTCGCGACGGCAATCCCGATGTCGAAGGTGCTCTTGAGCACCAACTCGCCCTTTTCGTCATCGACGATCGCGTTCAAGGTCGGGTTCTTGCGCAAGGAAGCGACCACTGCCTTGACGATCAACGGCAGGAAGTTGAGCTTTACGCCCTCCGCCTCGGCGTAGCCCTTGATGCGACCGCGCCAGGCCATGAGCGCCGACACTTCGCACTCTTCGAAATAGGTAAAATGCGCGGCCGTGCGCTTGGAACGCGCCATGTTCTCGAACACGCGGCGCCGCATGCCACGGATCGGAATGCGCTGATCTCCGCGCGCATCCACCACCCGCGGCGCGGGGGCGACGGGCGTTGCCGGAGCCGGGGCTGGCGAGCGTGCCAGTGCGCTGTCAGCGGCGGGCGCCGGGGCCGCGCCTGCCGATGCGCCTCCGCGCGCGTGCGCTTCCACGTCCTCACGCGTGACGCGTTGATTGGGTCCGCTCGGCGAGACCTGACGCAGATCGACGTCGAGCTCGCGTGCGAGCTTGCGCGTCGCCGGAGCGGCCAATGGCTTGTCGTTGAAGTAGCCGCCGTTGGAGGCCGCGCCGGAGGGTGCCCCGACACCGGGCAGGTCGTCCTCCAGCGTGAAGACGGGCGACGATTCCTTGGAGTCCTTGGCTTCCTTGGCCGCAGCCGCGGGCTTGGCAGCGGGTGGGACTGCCGCAGCGGGCTTGGCGGCAGGCGTAGCTGCGGCCTTTGTGGCAGGGGCGGCCGCTGGCTCAGCGGCTTCGGCGCCGCCCGAAATGTCGAGCACCACCAGCACCTGGCCCACGGGGATGACGTCCCCTACTTCCCCTTTGAGCTCCGCTACCTTGCCCGCTTTGGGCGCGCCGATGGTGACGGTTGCCTTGTCCGTCATGACCTCGACCATGTCCTGATCTTCTTTGACCCCGTCGCCGACGCCGACGAGCCAGTTGACGATCTCGCCCTCGCTGACGCCTTCACCGATATCCGGAAGCTTGAACTCGAACTTTGACATGACTGGTCTTTCCTGGGCGGGCGGCCCGCGCTCGAATCGAGCGGAGCTGCGGCGACCCCGACAGGCTACTCCGACTGCATCACCCGGAGCAGGGCCGGAAGGATGCGGTGTGACAGCGGTAAGTAATCCATCTCGAGCGCGTATGGGAACGGGGTATCGAAGCCGGTGACGCGGATCGGTGGCGCTTGGAGGTGATAAAAAACTCGCTCGGTGACCAGGCTGCAGAGCTCGGCCCCAAAACCACAAGTTCGCGGGGCCTCGTGAACGATCACGAGCCGCCCCGTTTTCCGAACGCTACCGATGATCGTGTCGATGTCTACCGGCCACAAAGTTCGCAGATCGATGACCTCGGCTTCGACGCCCTGTGCCGCTGCCTTGGTGGCCGCATCGACCGCCTCGTACAACATGGCTCCGTACGCCAGGACCGTCACGTCCGAGCCGGAACGGACGATCGATGCCACGCCCAGGGGCAGCGCATAGTCTCCCTCTGGAACGTCCCCTTTGGCGGCCCGGTAGATGCGCTTGGGCTCGAGAAACAGCACCGGATCGGGATCTCGGATCGCCGAGGTCAGCAGGCCCTTGGCGTCGCTTGGGCTCGAGGGGCAGACCACCTTGAGGCCGGCGACATGGATGAACTGCGCCTCCGGGTGCTGGGAGTGATAGTGCCCGCCACGAATGCCGCCCCCTACCGGTGCGCGAATCACCATCTTGGCCGTATGGTCGCCGCCGGAACGATAGCGGATCTTCGCCAGCTCGTTGACGATCTGGTCGTACGCCGGCCAGATGAAGTCGGCGAACTGGATCTCCGGGACCGGCACCAGGCCGTACAGCGCCATACCGATGGCGCAACCAATGATACCGCCCTCGCTGAGCGGCGTGTCGATCACACGATCTTCCCCGAATTCGTCGAAGAGTTGCTGCGTCACGCGAAAGACGCCGCCCACCTTGCCCACGTCTTCTCCGAGGATCACCACGCGATCGTTGCGGCGCATCTCCTGGCGGAGAGCGTCGTTGATCGCCTGAACCATGTTCATCTGCGGCATCGTGTCATTCCGAAGGCGACGAGCGGAGCGCTAGCCCCGAGCTCCGCCGTGCGACGGGGTCTCCCCGCGCGCTGAATCGACCGAAGCAAGCAGCTCGGCGCGTTGTTCGTCCAAGTTCCAGGTGCGACGCTCGTAGACGTCGTCGAACATCGACTCCAGCCGAGGCCGTGGCGCCGCCTCCGCGATCGAAATGGCGACGCGCAAGCGATCGAGCAAGGCTTGCTTCAGCTCCTCTTCCTGGCGCTCCGTCCATTGGTCGTGCTGCTCGAGGTAACGCTTCACGCGCAGGAGCGGATCACGCTCGACCCAGGCTTGGAGCGCATCACTCTTGCGATAGGCGTTGGGGTCATCGTTCGTCGAGTGCCCACCCATGCGGTAGGTGAGCGCCTCGATCAGCGTCGGCCCCTCCCCCGCACTCGCCCGAGCCACCGCAGTTTTTACCGCGAACACCACCGCGAACAGATCATTGCCGTCGACCCGTATGCTGGGCACGCCATAGGCGATGCCCTTCTGGGCAAACGTCTCCGACGCCGTCTGCCGCTCCGTCGGTACGCTGATCGCCCAACCATTGTTGCGGCAGAACAGCACGCTCGGTGTCTTGAATACGCCCGCGAAGTTCATGCCGCCGTGAAAATCGCTCGAGCTCGTCGCGCCGTCGCCAAAGTAGATCAGCGTCGCCAGGTCTTCTTTGCGCAGCCGAGCCGCCCAGGCGAAGCCGACGCCCTGGGTGATCTGCGTGCCTACCGGCGAGCTCACGCTCATCCAGTGCGCGCGACGACTCGTGTAGTGATCCGGCATCTGACGCCCGCGCACGGTGTCGTTGTCGTTGCCGAACATGTTGTCGATGAAGCTCTGGAACGGCAACCCTCGCATGAGCGCCGCACCGAACTCGCGATAGCAGGGAAAAACCCAATCTTGCGGGCGCATCGCAAAGGCGGACCCGAGGATCGCTGCCTCTTCTCCCAGGCAACCGACATGGAAACCGACGCGCCCCTGGCGCTGCAACGCAGTCAGCCTCTCATCTAGCAGCCGCGTCTCGACCATGTGTCGGTAGACGAAGCGAAGCTCGTCCCAGGAGAGGCCGGGATCGGTCTCCGGCGCGAGTGTTCCATCATCCAGAAGCGTTCGCGAGACCTTGGGGTTGACGCCCTCCATTGGAAGGAAACGTAGTGGTCGAAGGCAAAAGTCACAAGGCTGTTGGGAGGTGGGCCTACACGGATCACCTCTCCCTGCCCCGCTGGTCTCGGATGCCGTACGATTTCCGTTCAGGCGTGGCGTGCGGGCGCGCGCGCGGCAGCTGCGTGGCGCGCAGCGGGGCGGGCTGCTGCCCTTGCGGCACGCCGCGGCGCGGCGTTGGGGCGGCAGCCCTTCCCGGCGCGCCTGAAGCTCAGCGGCGGACGAGGTCGGAGGCGCGGATCAGCTGCGGGGGTGGCTCGCTGGATCGCCCTCGGAACGGCACACGGGGTACCCCCTCGGACGACGACAGTTCGGACGAGGAGGCCTCCGCGAGGGGCCCCGCCGAAGACTGAACAACCGGACGAGGCGCACCCCCTTGCCCGAGGGCCACACCCGCCGGAGAACGCTTCGCGAGCGTAGCGACGAAGCCCTCGGCCGCGTGATAGCTGGAGCGCACCAGAGGCCCCGAGGCCACGAACTGGAAGCCCATGTTCTGCCCCTCGCGCTCATACGCGGCGAATTGCTCCGGTGTTACGTAACGCGCCACGGGCGCATGCCGGGGTGACGGCCGCAGATATTGCCCAACCGTCACGATGTCCACGCCGGCCTTCTGCAGGTCCGCCATCGACTCCAGGATTTCGTCGTCCGTCTCCCCGAGCCCAACCATCAGCGAGCTCTTGGTCAGGCGCTCGGGCGCCTCCTGCTTGGCGATGCGCAGCACGTCCAGGCTGCGGTCGTAGCTGCAGCGGGCGTCGCGAATTTCGGCGGTCAAGGCGCGGGTGACCTCGAGGTTGTGTGCGAAGACGTCGGGCAGCGCCGAGATCACCGTGGCCACCGCGTCGCGCTGGCCCCGGAAGTCTCCGACCAGCGTCTCGATCAACATCTCGGGACGGCGACGCTTCAAAGCACGAACGGTCTGGGCCACGTGCTCGGCGCCTCCGTCCAGCAGATCGTCCCGATCGACCATGGTCAAGACCGCGTACGACAGCCCGAGTTCCGCCAGCGCCCGGGCGACGTGCTCCGGCTCCCTCGGATCGACAGCGCCGCGCGGGTTGCCGGTCTTCACGGCGCAGAAGCGACAACCCCGCGTGCAGGTGTCGCCCAGAATCATCACCGTGGCGGTGCCGGCTGCCCAGCACTCCCCCACGTTGGGACAGCGCGCCTCTTCACACACCGTGTGCAGGTCGAGCTTGCGCAACGTCTGCTTGATGCGCGCGTACTCCGCGCCGCCGGGCGCGCGCACCTTGAGCCAAGACGGCTTGGCGTCACGAACTTTTGGGGAAGCGGCTGCTGGTGGATCAGAGCTCATGGCGGAGCGACCTCTCGCAGCCGAAAGCTGCGCGCGCCACCGGTCGTGTCCGCGTTCATGCCTGCGCCGGCCGGCGCAGGCGCCGGGGCGAAGACGCCTCGCTCGGTGAACAACCGGGTCACGTACGCAGCGGGTGTAACATCAAATGCGGGATTGAGCACGCCCACTCCCTCCGGCACGTAGCGCGGCCGGCGCTCCGGTGGCCGCGCGCCGTCGCTGGCGCGCCGTGGATCGAGCTGAGGAGCTTCGGTGATTTCACGCGCGTCGCGGAACTCGATCGGGATGTTCGCGCCGCTTTCACAGGCCAAGTCCACGGTCGACCAAGGCGCTGCGACATAGAACGGCCGGGCGTGCAGGTGCGCCAGGCAAGCCACCGTGTAGGTGCCGATCTTATTGGCAAAATCACCATTTTGGGCGATCCGGTCGGCGCCCACGACGGCCAGCGTGATCTCGCCTCGCCCGAACCAATAGCCCGCGCTGGAGTCGCAGATCACCTCGACGGCAATGCCGCTTTTGTGCAGCTCCCACGCCGTGAGGCGCGCCCCTTGCAGGTACGGTCGCGTCTCGTCTGCGAGCACCCGGATGCGCTTGCCGGCGTCGCGGGCCGCTCGAATCACGCCCAATGCTGTGCCGTAGCCGCCCGTGGCCAGCGCGCCGGCGTTGCAATGCGTCAAGATGGTCGCGCCGTCCGGCACATACTCGGCACCAAACACGCCGAGCGTGCGGCATGCCACTACGTCCTCGACATGGATCGCGCGAGCTTCCGCAGCCAGGGCATCTCGCAGGTCCGAAGCGGCGACAGCGCGGGCCCGGAGCAACATCCTGTCCACCGCCCAGGCGAGGTTCACTGCGGTGGGACGCGCGCGCCGCAGCCGCTCCCCGGCGGCCTCGAGCTCGCTCGCAGCATTGGCGCGGGCGGCCGCGAGGACCATGCCATAGGCAGCGGTGATGCCGATCGCGGGGGCACCGCGCACGAGCATGTCGGTGATCGACTCGGCAACCTGCTCCACCGAGGTCAACCGGTAGTACTCTTCGCGCTCGGGCAAGCGGCGCTGGTCGAGGACGATGACCTCCTCGTTGTTCAGGCTGAGCTCGACTGCCGAGTAGTCCTCGCCGCTCAGCGGTGCAGGATGGGGAAGAGCCGTCATTTAGCTGCCCTCGACCGGTCCGAGCAGCTCGGTCAGCAGGCGGCTCACCAGCTCCGCGTTCGCCCGGCCTCCGCTCTGCTTCATGACCTGACCCACGAAGAAGCCCAAGAGCGCGCGTTTGCCGGAGCGATACGCGGTGACGTTCTTGGGATTCTGGTCGAGCACCTGTTGGCAGAGCGGACGCAGCTCAGCGGCATCGGAGACGACGCTCAGCCCCAGCTCGCCGAGCACTTCCGTCGGGGAACGACTGGTACCCACGAGGGCTGCGTGGATTTTTTTGGCCTGCGCACCGCTGATCTTGCCCGCCTCGACCAAGCCGAGCAGCTCGGCGACTTGCTCGACGCTGACGGGAAAGCTCGCGGAAAGCCCGTGCGAGGTCGTGTCGCGCAGCACCTCGGTCTGAATCCAATTGGCGACCTTCACCGGCTGCGGAAACCGCGCACACACTTCATGGAAGAAGCGCGCGTACTCGGGGTGCTGGCTCAACGTGGCGGCCGCAGCGGGAGAGAGGCCGAGCTCGCCCGTCCAGCGCCGCCGCATGTTGGCCGGCAATTCGCCGACCTTGGCCTGCGCGGCAGCGATCAACTCTGCATCGATCACCAGCGGCGGCAGATCCGGCTCCGGAAAATAGCGGTAGTCGTGCGCGTCCGCCTTGGAACGCATCGGGCGTGTCTGCCCGCTCTCCGGGTCGAAGGAGCGGGTCTGCTGCTCAATCTTTCCCCCGCCCTCGAGGATGGCGGTCTGCCGCGCGATCTCCACGTCGATGGCCCGCTGCACGTAGCGGAACGAGTTGATGTTCTTCAACTCCGTGCGAGTTCCGAGCGTGGTGGAGCCCACCGGTCGAATCGAGACGTTGGCGTCACAGCGAAAGCTCCCCTCCTCCAGGTTGCCGTCGTTGGAGCCAATGAACATCAAGATCTCTCGCAATGCCCGCAAATAGGCGGCAGCCTCGGCGCTGGAGCGCAGATCCGGCGCGCCGACGATTTCGATCAGAGGCGTCCCGGCGCGGTTCAGATCCACCAGGGACTCGCTGCCCGCGGCGTGCACGTTCTTGCCCGCGTCTTCCTCCAGGTGGACGCGTTGAATCTCCGCCCGCCGGGTCTTTCCATCGAGCTCGATCTCGAGCCAGCCCTGCGTAGAGAAGGGCAGTTCGAATTGGCTGATCTGGTAGCCCTTGGGCAGATCCGGATAGAAGTAATTTTTGCGCGCGAAGATGCTGCTAGCCTGGATGGTGCAGGACAGCGCCAGCGCCGCTCGCACGCCTAGCTCGACCGCCCTTGCATTGCCCACCGGCAAGGACCCGGGCAGACCCAGGCAGACGGGGCAGACGTTCTGATTCGGGGCCGATCCTACCGCGACCGTGCAACCGCAAAACAGCTTGGTCGCGGTCAACAGCTGGGCGTGGACCTCCAGCCCGATCACTGGCTCGTAGACGGTCACGGCGCTCCATGGCGGCAGCGGAGCGGCGGCAAGAGGGCTCGCGCTCCGAAGCCGACCTTCCTTCAGTGGGGCAAATGCTCGCGCGTGACGCCCGGATGCGTGGGGTCACCCGGCTCGTGACGAGTGTTGTCGCTGTCTCGACTGCCGTCGCGACCCTGGAACTGCAGCAGCAGATCCTTCTTGAAGATGAATTGCTCGCGCGAGTCGTACGGAGCGGGGTGCAGCCCCGTATCCATGCGGATCGCATCGACCGGGCACGCTTCCACGCAGAAGCCGCAGAACACGCAGCGCAGCTCGTCGATCACGAATTGTGCCGGGAAGCGCTCATAGCCGCGCCGCGGATCGCCCACCGGGTACTCCGCGGGCACGATGTGAATGCACTGCGCCGGACACGCCGTCGAGCAGCACAGGCACGCGACGCACTTGGGGTCGCCGCTCGGGCGCTGGGTCAAGCGATGCACGCCGCGAAAGCGCTCGGGATACGGGCGGCGTTGCTCCGGGTAGCTCACCGTGTTGACGCCGTCGCTCATGCCTTCGAGCACGGGGTCCGGGCGCTGGCCCAGCGCCATCTCCTTCGTGTTCTTGAAGAAGTGGGACATCGTGATGCCGAGCCCCTTGGCGATTTCCGGCACGTAGGTCTGCACGCCGACAGGCCGCTTCGGCCGATCGACCACCTTGCCTACCACCTTGCGCGGCCCGAGAGGTTTGCTGTTCGACATGTTTGCTTTCCTTATGCGCCCATCTCGGCGTTGCGCGTGCCGCCCGCTGCCGTTGCGAAACGGGCGGACGTGCTGGCGTTCGAGTGCTGATGTCGCGGGGCGCTGAGCAGAAACCGCACCATCGCCACCACGGCCACGAGCCCGCCTAGCGCCAGGAGGCCCTTCGTCAGATCCGCGGTCACCCGCAGACCACTCGCCATGGCTTCGCTCCCGGATTGCGCTACGAGCACCAGGAAGCCGGTGACCAGAATGTTGCCCAGGGACAGCGGCAACAGCACGCGCCAGCCGAGCCGCATCACCTGATCGTAGCGGAAGCGCGGCAGGGTCCAGCGGATGCTGAGCTGCAGCCAGCACATGAACAGGACCTTGAACACGAAGGCCAGGAACCCGAGCGCGATCACTGCCCCGTGCGGCAGTGCCGCGCTAAAGAGCTCGGTTTGCCCAAAGGCGATATGCAAGCCGTCCCGCTGCAGGAAGGGCACATCCCACCCGCCGAGGAAAATCGCTGCCATCACCGCTGCTGCCGAGACCATGGCCACGTATTCCGCGAACATGAACATCGCGAATTTCATGCCGCAGTACTCGGTAAAGTACCCAGCCACGAGTTCGCTCTCACCTTCGGGAATGTCGAACGGAATGCGCTTCGACTCGGCGACCGCGGCCGCAAAGAACAAGATGAACGCCACCGGCTGAACGAAGATGCCCCAGGTATTGTGCGCCTGCCAGCGCACCATCTCGTCCACCTGGAGCGTGCCATAGATCATCATCGCGCCGATCAACGTCAGGCCGAGGGTGACCTCGTAGGAGACCATCTGGCCTGCGGCACGCAGCCCGCCGAGCAAGCTGTACTTGTTGTCGCTCGCCCAGCCCGCCAGAGCGGAGCCGACGATGCCGGTGCCGGCCACCGCGAAGAAGTACAGAATGCCCACGTTCAGATCGGCGACCTGAAGCTGGACCGCACCCTGGGTGCAGACGCCTTCCGCCGGCACGCTGTCGAGCAGGCCGAGGATGTCGATGTGCCCGTTGGCGGTGGTGGCGAAGCAGAGCGTGTCGCCGAACGGAATCACCGCCAGAACGATCAGCGCGGGAAAAAAGGCCAGCCAGGGCGCCAGGCCATACATCAACCGGTCCACGCCGAGCGGGATGATGTCCTCCTTGAAGGCCGTCTTGAGACCGTCCGCCGCGGGATGGAGCAGACCGAGCAGGCGAATGCCCACGCGCTGCCCGCGCATGTTCGCCGCGGCGAACAGCGCGCCCACGAGCATCGCTCCCGCGAGCAGCAACACGCCGCCCCCGTACGCTGCTCCCGCGACCAAGGAACCGATCGGCGAGCCTGCCACGAGCGCGAGCGCCACCAGCAAGCCCAGCTGCGCGCACACCCCGAACAGCGCGATGCGGCGCGGCGCGCCGAGCGCTACGAGCGAGCGATCGAGACTCGATTCGGCACCGCGCCGGCCCACGTGGGCCACCATGGCGGCCAGGCTGGCCCAGGCCATGAACAAGGCGAGTTCACTGAACAAGAGCGCGCGCCCCATGGCTACGGGCGCGTCCCCGCGCACCTGCTTGTCATGAAACGAGAGCGCCATGACGGCCACAGCCGCGCCCGCTGCCGGCAGCACCGCCAGGATCCGGGCCATCCCGGTCGGCAGCCAGATCACGGCGCGGTCCGGCCCCACACGATCCTGGATCAGGGCGCCCTGACGCCGATCGACCCAGGTGCAGATGACCGCCACGTTCATGCCGAACATGACGACGAACACGGCGCGAAGCGCCGCCAAAATCAGCTCGATCACGAGACGGCTCCGGGCTGCAACGAACGCGCCGGTCTGGGCTCGACCGCGGGTCGACCCGCGAGCGAGCGACGCAGCTCTTCCAGGCTGTGCCACGCGATGGGCTGGCCGAGACGCACACCCAGCGCGGCCGCCAGCTTCCAGGCGGGACGCGACTGCCCCGCGGGCGCCACCGCCTGATCGCTTTCCTGAATCATGCCCTGTGCGTTCATGAACTGACCGTCGGCCTCGGCCCAGCTGGCGGCCGGCAATACCACGTGGGCGCGCTTCACCAGCGGGCCTTGCCAGGTGCCGAGCAGCACGAGAGCGTTCAGCTTGCTCAGGCTCGCCAAGCGCTGCTCGTCCTCTACCGCACTGGCCAGTGCCAGCACGCTCGTGACGGCTCCGGACTCGATCGACTGGCAGAGCGATGCGAAGTTGCCGACCCGGTTCGGCGCCGTCAGCGACAACACGCCCGCGGTGTTCGAGTTTTGGTCGGTGTGGCGCAGGATCTTGTCGCCCTTGCCCCCCGCGCGCCCCGTTGCAAACAAGCGCGACGTGGCTCCGCCGGCAAATACAGCAGGCCAGAACGCCCGCACCAATTCCAGAAGCGCGAAGTTGTCCTCCAGCGAATGCTGCGCGCTGAGCAGGAGCGCGATGCGGTTGGGATCGGCGGCTCGGAGCAACTCCGCGGCGCGATCGAGCGCGCTACCGATCTTGACGCTCTCGCCACCGATGCGCGCCTCGAGGACGCGGTCCGACTGCGCGCGCTGGTAATCCAACATGCCCTGGTCGCACATCCAATACTTGTTGACCTGCATGTTCTCGCGCGGACGATGCCGGTACACGGTGCCGTCGCGCGGATCGTAGTCCAGGTGGGCGTTGCAGCCAGTGGCGCAGCCCTGACACACCGAACGCACGCTGCGCAGAAACCAGACGCGCGCCTTGAAGCGGAAGTCCGTGGAGGTGAGCGCGCCCACCGGGCAG
>Ga0164241_10004655_pt1 | contig 13178 bp, 12 predicted proteins | sample OricomyardsoilBY_FD_108780 | JGI IMG/M metagenome (GOLD analysis project Ga0164241, IMG submission 108780) | Backyard soil microbial communities from Emeryville, California, USA - Original compost - Back yard soil (BY) | ecosystem: Environmental > Terrestrial > Soil > Unclassified | place: USA...
CCCCCACCGCGCGCAAGGCCTATACCGAACATACCGCGGCGCTCACGGCGCAATATGACGGTTATGAAGCGGTGCCGGGCACGCATATCAAGGGCGCGCTGACGCTGGGCGAGAATATCGGCGACCTGAGCGGCGTCGAGACCTCGTACGAGGCGTTCCAGCTTTACCAGGCGAAGCACGGCAAGGCGCCGGTGATCGACGGGCTGACCGGCGACCAGCGCTTCTTCCTGTCCTACGCACAGGCCTGGCAGTCCGAAACGCGCGAAGATCTGCAGCGCCAGTTGCTGCTCAGCAATCCGCACTCGCCGGCCAAGTATCGCGTCAACGGCGTCGTCCGTAACGTCGATGCCTGGTATGCCGCGTTCAACATCCAGCCGGGCGACAAGATGTACCTGCCGCCCGATCAGCGCGTGCATATCTGGTAAGACTGGCTGCCCCTCTCCCGATCGGGGGAGGGGCCAGCCTTCAGGTGCCCGCGGCCTGCGAGGCAGGGCCAAGTCCCGCCAGTGCGCGCAGCCGCCCAGCGTCGTGCACGCGGATCATGCCGTAACCGAGCGTGATCAGCCCCAGTGCGGCAAGTGCGCGCAGATGCCCGTTGGCCGACTTGCGCGACAGCCCAGCCAGTTCCGCCACGTCGCTTTGCGTCACGCGCACTTGCCCCTGCGCGTCGGCCAGCTCGGCCAGCCGCGCGGCGATCCGTGCGCGCGGCGGCAGCGCGAGCGCCAGCGCCGCGCCATGCACCGCCGCGGCGAGCTGGTCATAGAGCAACGCCACCACCGCCGGCCACAGATCGGGCTCGCGCGCGGCGATCGCGGGCAGCGCGGCGTCCGGGATCAGCAACACCCGCGCCGCGCCTTGCGCCCGCGCGGTCACGATCCGTGCGCCGCCACCGAAGCGGCGCGACTGGCCGATCACCTGCCCCTCGCCGATCAGCCCGAGCAGGATATCGCGCGCCGGCCCGGCGCTGACCTCTAGCCGCAGCACGCCATGGATCACGCCGACCAGCCCGGTCTCGTCGTCGCCTTCGCCATAGACCCATTGGCCGGGATCGAGCCGCCGCTCGCGCCCGGCGGCCACCAAAGCCGCACGCAGAGAGAGCGGCAACGCGCCGAACCAGCGCCCATGCGCGAGGGCCGCGATCGTCTCCACGATCAATTGCTACGATCGTGACAGTCCTGCTGCAAGGCGAGTTGTATGATCGGACTCGACACAAGGAGGAGAGGATCATGCCCGTCGCGATCGAACCACTCGCGGAGCATTGCGGCGCCGTCGCCAGCAATGTCGATCTCAACACGCTCGACGATTCCGGGCTCGACATGCTCAAGGCGGCGGTCGCCGAACGCGGCGTGCTGTTCGTGCGCGATCAGGCGCTCAGCCCCGAGCAGCATATCGCCTTCGCGCGGCGCTGGGGCACGATCGACATCAACAACTATTTCCCGGCGAATGGCGGCCATCCCGAGATCGCCGAGGTGCGCAAGGCCGAAACCCAGACCACCAATATCGGCGGTGGCTGGCATACCGATCACAGCTATGATCCGGTGCCGGCGATGGGATCGATCCTGCTCGCGCGCGAGACGCCGCCCGCCGGCGGCGACACGTTGTTCGCGAGCCTCGGCGCGGCCTGGGATTCGCTGTCGGACGGGCTGAAGGCGACGCTGGAAGGGCTGCGCGCGGTGCATTCGGCCGATCATATCTACGGGCATGACGGCATCTACGCGCAGACCGACCAGGCCGGCGACCTCAAGGGGCACGACGTTCACGCCAGCGCCGTCCACCCCGCGGTGATCCGCCATCCGGTGACCGGGCGCAGAATCCTCTACGTCAACCCCGCCTTCACGCTCCATTTCGAAGGCTGGACGCGCGAGGAGAGCCTGCCGCTGCTCGCCTATCTCTACGGCGTCGCGATGCGCCCCGAATTCCAGTGCCGCCTGCAATGGGCGCCGGGATCGCTCGCCATCTGGGACAATCGCGCGACCTGGCACCTCGCGATGAACGACTATCAGGGCCATCGCCGCGTGATGCACCGCATCACGATCTCGGGCGTGCCGCTGCACTGAGGGTAAGGGCACCCCGGACGCGGAGCCTCGCGCCGGAGCGAAGTGAACGAAGTAAAGGCTGTTTGCGCCGATCGTTTCACTTCGGGCGATGTGCGCCGCGCGCGAGCGAAGTGCGCCTCCCCTGCGATATCCACCACGTTCAAAGAGCCGATCGGAACGCTGTCAGACGAAATCCAACATTTCCAGGGGAAAAGAGCGACGGCCGACCGCGATCTTATGGCCCGCTCTCCGTCACCCTCGTCGCGTACCGGACACATGCGGCAGGCAGTGCGCTGGAGACCCGGACGGCGGAACAGGAGGCGCGGCGGACCCCGGCATGAGGCCAGAGTAACGGATGGCGATCGTCGTCGGCTATTGGGTGGTAAACGGGTTGTCCGGCTTTGATCAATTATCGTGCTGAGCGGACATTAAGCCCAATTCCTCATCGATCGTTTATTGATCTAAGCACGCGATAAGCCACGCTGGCGCAAAGCAGCGTTATGAAAATCTGAAAAGCAATCTCAGACCAAAATATACCGGGGTGGCTCATCCGCGCTGAAGGTCCGCCAGTCTTATGATAAGCGACACCAGCGTAAAGTTCCCAAATGATCCCAGCTATGAACACAACAGTTAGGGACGGCCAAACAAGCCTACCCAATTTTGAGGAATGCTTCCGTTTTGTCGGACCTGTCATAGCGATAATATGACCGCCTTCGGCGCGATCGCAAAGGGGTTAGATTGTCCGCCATTGGGGCGAAACCTGTCCTATCGTAGCAGCACCAGCTCTTCCGCCATTGTCGGGTGGAGCGCGACGGTGTCGTCGAACGCCTGCTTGGTCAGCCCCGCCTTCACCGCCACCGCGGCGATCTGCAGCATCTCGGGCGCGTCCGGCCCGATCATGTGGATGCCGAGAATCTTGCCCGTCTCGGATTCGCAGATCATCTTGAACAGCGCGCGCTCGTTGCGCCGGGCGAGCACGTTCTTCATCGCGCGGAAATCCGAGGTATAGACCTTCACCGATCCGTATTTGCTCTTCGCCTGGCTCTCGGTCATGCCGACGCCGGCCATCGGCGGGTGGCTGAACACCGCGCTCGGAATGCAGTGATAATCGACCTGGGTGGGCTTGTCGCCGAACACCGTGTCGGCGAACGCCTGTCCTTCGCGGATCGCGACGGGGGTCAGTTGCACGCGGTTGGTCACGTCGCCCACCGCATAGATGCTGTCGCACGTCGAGCGATTGTCCGCATCGACCTTCACCGCGCCCTTCTCGTCCAGCTCGACGCCGGCACTCTCCAGCCCGAGCTTGTCGGTATTGGGCACGCGGCCGGTCGCGAACATCACGCAATCGACCTCGATCGGATCGTGACTGGTCATCGCGACCTTGAGCGCGCCCTTCACCTTCTCGATGCCGCGGAATTCGGCGTGGAAACGGAAATCGATCCCCTTCATCATGCTGATCTGGAGCAGGCGGTCGCGGATCTGCTCGTCATAGCCGCGCAGGATCACGTCGGTACGGTTGATCAGCGTCACCTTGGCGCCGAATTCGTTGAAGATGCCGGCGAACTCGTTGGCGATATAGCCCGCGCCGGCGATCAGGATGCGCTTCGGGATGCTGTCGAGATGGAACGCCTCGTTCGAGGTGATGCCGAGCTCGTGGCCGGGGCATTTCGGCACCGCCGGATGCGCGCCGGTGGCGATCAGGATCGTCTTGGCGGTGACCGTCCTGCCGCTCGCCAGCTTGATGGCGTGCGGGCCGGTGACGGTGGCGCGTTCGAGGATGATCTCGACGCCGTTGCTGTCGAGCGTCTGGGTGTAGATGCCGTTCAGCCGATCGACCTCGCCCAGCACGTTGTCGCGCAGCACGCTCCAGTCGAACTCGCACTGATCGGGCACGTTCCAGCCGAAGCAGCGCGCGTCCTTCAAATCCTCGGCGAAATGCGCGCCATAGACGAGCAATTTCTTGGGCACGCAACCGCGGATCACGCAGGTGCCGCCGACGCGATATTCCTCCGCCGCCGCCACCTTCGCGCCATGCGCCGCCGCCACGCGCGCGGCGCGCGTGCCGCCCGAGCCGATGCCGATGACGAAGAGATCATAGTCGTAGGAAGGCATATACCGTCACCCCGGACTTGTTCCGGGGCCCACCTTACCCCGCAGACGTTCGCGCATTGCCGCACGGTGGGTGCCGGAACAAGTCCGGCATGACGCTCATTAGCCGAACGCGCGCTTCATCAGGTCGGTGGTCGAGGCGTCGAAATCGCCGCCGCCCTTCTCCGCCTGCTTGGCCATCTCCTTGCCGAGCTCGACGCCGAACTGGTCGAACGAATTGATGTCGAGCAACGTGCCGCGCACGAACACGCGGTGCTCGTAGAACGCGATCAGCGCGCCCAGCGTCCGCGCATCGAGCGTATCGAGCAGCAGCGTCGAGGAAGGCCGGTCACCCGAATAGCTGCGCGCCGGATCGTCCACCTGCTTGCCCTTCATCAGCGCCGCGCCTTGCGCGAACATGCTGGTGAGCAGCGCCTTATGGTGATCCTCGGGCAAGGTGTCGCCCTGCTCGATCACGCCGATGAACTCGACCGGCACGAGGTGCGTGCCCTGATGGAGCAACTGGAACACCGCGTGCTGCTGATCGGTGCCGACCCCGCCCCACACGATCGGTGCGGTCGGGCGATCGACCGGCTTGCCCTCCAGCGTCACGCCCTTGCCGTTCGATTCCATCTCGAGCTGCTGAAGATAGGACGGGAGCAACCGCAGCCGCTCGTCATAGGCGAAGGTCGCGCGCGTCTCGGCGCGGCGGTTCTGCGTGTAATAGAGATCGGCGAAGGCGGCGAGCGCAGGCGCGTTCTCGCCGAGCGCGGTGAGGCGGAAGTGCCGGTCCATCTCGGCCGCGCCTTCGAGCAGTTCCTGGAAACAGTCCCAGCCGAGCGCGAGCGCGGCGGGAAAACCGATCGACGACCAGAGCGAATAGCGCCCGCCTACCGATTCGGCGAACGGCAGGATGCGCGTCTCATCCACGCCCCATTCGATCGCCTTGTCGGGCGAGGCGGTGAGCGCGACCACCTTGCCATAAGGATCCTCGACGCCATTGGCCTGCATCCAGCCCACCACGCTTTCGGCGTTCATCATCGTCTCGGTGGTGGTGAAGGTCTTGCTGGCGATCACCAGCAGGGTGGAGGCGGGATCGAAGCGGCGAAACACCATTTCCAGCGCCATGCCGTCGACATTGGAGACGATCGCCACCTCGTAACGTTCGTCGTCACGGCCCAACGCGTCGACCAGCAGGTCCGGGCCGAGCGCCGATCCGCCGATCCCGACATGCAGCACATGCCGGATCGGGCCAAGCGCATCGGCCTCGATCGCATCGATCAGCGCGCGCATGCGCGCGTGATAGGCCTGCGCGCGCGCCACGCTGTCAGGCGCGCCCTCGCCGCGCTCTGCGGTATGCTCGACCGGCCGGTCCTCGGTGGTGTTGATCACCTTGCCGGCGAACATCGCCTCGCGCCGCCCGGCAAGGTCGCGCGCCTTGGCCAAGGCTTCGAATGCCGCGACGGCATCGGCGGTCAGATGCGTTTTCGACCAGTCGAAATGGATGCCGGCGAGATCGAGCGAAAAGCGCGACAACCGCTCCTTGTCCTCGGCGAACAGAGTTTCCAAGCGCTGCTTGGGCAGCTGTTCGATCGCGGTCCAGTCGGCGGCCATGCGCGTTCTCCTTTGGCGGCGTTGCCTGCGGGCACGTAATGCGCCCGGAGCGATAACGCCACCCGCGCCCGCTCTATCCCTGGCCGCCGGCCGCACGACCGGCTTGACGCGCGCGCAGGCGCCTGCGCAAACCCCGCATCATGGCCGACACCGCCCCCAACGCCGCCGCCGTCGCGGCACCCGCAAAAAAATCCGAGCTGCGCGAGACGCTCGTCTTCCTGCTCAAGCTCGTGGTCGTCGTGCTGCTGTTCCGCAGCTTCGTGTTCGCGCCCTATTCGATCCCGTCGCAGTCGATGCTGCCGCGGCTCTATGTCGGCGACTATCTGTTCGTCTCGAAATGGAATTACGGTTATTCGCGCTGGTCGCTGCCGTTCGGCGTCCCGCTGATCCCCGGCCGCCTGTTCGGCCGCGATCCGGCGCGCGGCGATGTCGTGGTGTTCCGCGGCCCGGCGGGCGACGACCATGACGTGATCAAGCGCGTGATCGGCCTGCCCGGCGATACCGTGCAGATGCGCCACGGCCAGGTGATCCTGAACGGGCAGGCGATCCCCAAGGTGCACATCGCCGATTTCGTCCTTCCACTCTCGCCCAACTATAATGGCCCCGAATGTCCGGCGGACTATCAGGACGTCGGCCAGGCCGGCCAGCCGGTCTGCCGCTATCAGCAATTCCGCGAGACCTTGCCCGACGGCAAGAGCTATGACGTGCTCGACCGCGGCTACGATCCTTCGAAGGACGATACCGACATCTATACCGTCCCCGCCGGCACCGTGTTCCTGATGGGCGACAATCGCGACGACAGCGCGGACAGCCGCTTCACCCCGCCTTACGGCATGGGCTTCATCCCGATGAACCGGATCGAGGGCAAGGCGGTGGTCAATTTCTGGTCGACCGACGGCTCGGCGAGCTGGGTGCTGCCGTGGACGTGGTTCACCGCCGCGCGCTGGAAACGCCTCGGGATGGGCTTTTGAGCGACGCGCTGACCGGCTGGCTGGCGGCGACGCTCGGCCCCCGGGATGATTGGCAACCGGCGGAGCTCGCGCCTTATGAGCGCGCGCTGACGCATGGCAGCCACGGCGCGGAAAATTACGAGCGGCTGGAATTTCTCGGCGATCGCGTGCTCGGGCTGGCGATGGCCGAATGGCTGTTCGAACGTTTCCCGGACGAGCCCGAAGGCCAGCTTTCGAAGCGGCTCAACGCGCTCGTCACCGGCGCGGTCTGCGCGGATGTGGCGCGTGCGCTCGGCGTCGGCGCGCATCTCACGCTCGGCAAGCAGGCGCGCGACGACGGCGCGGCCGACAGCGACAACGTGCTGGGCGACGTGATGGAAGCGCTGATCGGCGCGCTCTACTGCGATGCCGGGCTGGATGCCGCGCGCGCCTTCATCCGCCGCGCCTGGGAGGCACGCGTCGCGAGCGAATCGCGCGCGCCGCAGCACCCCAAGTCCGCGCTCCAGGAATGGGCCGCCGCGCACAACCGCAAGGCTCCCGCCTACGAAGTGACCGACCGCGCCGGCCCGCACCACGCCCCGCGCTTCACCGTCCGCGTGACGCTGGGCCGCCAGGAGGAAGCGACCGCCAGCGGCAATTCGAAACAGGAAGCGGAGACGTCGGCCGCGGCGGCGTTACTCGCGCAACTGACATAACCGTCATGCCGGACTTGTTCCGGCACCCACGGTGCTCCAAGGGTCACCTATGCAAATAAATACGGCACGGTGGGCCCCGGAACGAGTCCGGGGTGACGGGAAATGACCCAGCATTGCGGTCTGATCGCCGTGGTCGGCGCGCCGAATGCGGGCAAGTCCACGCTCGTCAACGCGCTCGTGGGGCAGAAAGTCGCGATCGTCAGCCCCAAGGCGCAGACCACGCGCACACGGCTGCTCGGCGTGGCGATCCAGGACGAGACGCAGATCCTGCTGGTCGACACGCCCGGCATCTTCGAGCCCAAAAGGCGGCTCGATCGCGCGATGGTCGCCGCGGCCTGGGGCGGCGCGGAAGGGGCGGACATCCTCGCTTTGGTGGTGGACGGCAAAGGCGGGCTTCCGGCGCGCGTCACCGAGATCGCCGAGGGCCTCGCCGGGCGGCCCGAGCCCAAATATCTGATCCTCAACAAGGTCGATATCGCCGACAAGGCGAAGCTGCTGGTCCATGCCGAGCGCCTCAATGCGCTCTGCCCGTTCGTCGAGACCTTCTTCGTCGCCGCCGCGACCGGCGATGGGCTGGGCGAGCTCAAGTCCGCCTTCGCGGTCGCGATGCCTGAGGGACCGTGGCATTATCCCGAGGATCAGGTCTCCGACGCCAGCGAGCGCGCGCTCGCCGCCGAGGTGACGCGCGAGCAGCTCTATCTCCAGCTCCACGCCGAGCTGCCTTATGCCAGCGCGATCGAGACCGAGGCGTTCAAGGAGCGGGACGACGGCTCGGTCGAGATCCATCAGCAGATCCTGGTCGAGCGCCCCACCCAGCGCGCGATCGTGCTCGGCAAGGGCGGCAGCCGCATCCGCGAGATCGGCGCCAGGGCGCGCGCCGAGCTGGCGGGGCTGCTCGACCGCCCGGTGCATCTCTACCTCCACGTCAAGGTAAAGGCCGATTGGGGCGAGGATCGCGACGTCTATCGCTCGATGGGGCTCGACTGGGTGGATTGAGCGCCCGCCGGAGCCTGCCCGCCCCTTGGCACGAAATGCCCGCCGCTCAGCCGCCGATCTTGCCGGCGATCAGCGCCTTCATGTCGCAATTGGGCCGCGCGCCGTAATGCGAGATGATCTCGCCGGCGCAGATCGCACCCATGCGCAGCGCGGCCTGCATGTCGCGCCCCTGCGCCAGCCCGGTCAGCACGCCGGCGGCGAACAGGTCGCCCGCGCCGGTGGTGTCGACCAATGCCGCGATCGGCTCGGCCGAGACGTGCGTGATGGTGCCGTCGCGCACCGCGATCGCGCCCTTCTCGCTACGCGTCGCGACCAGCAGCGGCACCTGCGGCGCAATCTTCGCCACCGCCGCATCGAAATCCTCGACCTCGGCCAGCGCGGTCAGCTCGTTCTCGTTGGCGAACAGGATGTCGATCAGGCCGTCGGCGATCAGCTTGCGGAAATCGTCGCCGTGGCGCGAGATGCAGAAGATGTCGGACAGCGTGAAGGCGACCTTGCGCCCCGCCTTGCGCGCCACCTCGATCGCCGCGCGCATCGCCGCGCGCGGTTCTTCGGGATCCCACAGATAGCCTTCGAGATAGAGGATCTCGGCCGACGCGATCATCTCGAGATCGAGCGCGCTTTCGGGCAGGAATTGCGAGGCGCCCAGAAAGGTGTTCATCGTACGCTGGCCGTCGGGCGTGACGAAGATCAGGCAACGCGCGGTGGTCGGCGCGCCGGGCCGCGCCGCGGTTTCGAAGCTGACGCCGGCGGCGCGGATATCGTGCGCGAAGATCGTGCCGAGCGCGTCGTCGGCGACCTGGCCGATGAACGCGCAGCGCGCGCCCATCGCCGCCATGCCGGCGACGGTGTTCGCGGCCGATCCGCCCGACACTTCGCGGCCCGGACCCATCTTGGCGTAGAGCGCGTCGGCATGTTCAGGCGAGAACATCAGCTGCATCGAGCCCTTGGTCATGCCCTCGGTGGCGAGGAAGGCGTCATCGGCCTGGGCGAGGATGTCGACGATCGCGTTGCCGATGGCGACGACGTCATAAGTGGCGGCGGTCAAGTGCGTCTCCGGGGGAATGCGGGAAAGCGCGCGCGATACCGGTGCGCCGGGCGCGGCGCAACCTCCGGCGTTGACGCGCGCCGCCGCGCGCCGCACGGTGCGCGGCGTGATCCGCGCCTTCCTCCTGTCAATCGGGCAATTGGGCGACCCCGCGATCCTGCGCGTGTTCCTGAAGTCGCTCGCGCTCACTTTGGTGCTGTTCGTGGGCTTCGGCGCGGGGCTGTATTGGGCGGCCGAGCATATCGCCGCGAGCTATGGCGCCAACCAGGACTGGCAGGAACTGGCCGGGGCGGCGGCGGCGATCGGCGCGCTCGCCTTTGCCTGGCTGGTGTTCCGCGCGGTCGCGATCCTGGTGATCGACCTGTTCGGGGATGACGTGGTCGAGGCGGTCGAGCGGCGGCATTACCCGGCCGCGCTGGCAAGCGCGCGGAAAGTGCCGGCGGCGCGCGCGCTGACGATGGGGCTGGGATCGGCGGCGCGCGCGATCCTGATCAACCTCGTGCTGGCGCCGATCTATCTGCTGCTGCTCGTCACCGGTATCGGCACCTTCTTGCTGTTCTTCGTGGTCAACGGCTGGCTGCTCGGGCGCGACCTGATGGACATGGTCGCGGCGCGCCACGTGCCGCGCTCGGCGATGCGTGGCTGGCGTGCGACGGCGCGATGGCCGCGCTTCGTGCTGGGGCTTGCCGGCACCGCCCTGTTCGTGGTTCCGATCGTCAATCTTCTCGCGCCGATCCTCTCGGCGGCGATGGCGACGCACCTTTTCCACCGGCGGAGGCAGAGTTGACGCGGACGATCCTGGCATTGGCGGCGGGTCTCACGCTGGCGGCGTGCGGCGGGCTGGGGACGCCGCCCAGCCTGGCGCCCGCGCCCTATGTCCCGATCCCGCAGGCCGGTGCCGGGCTAGGCAAGGTGATGGGCCAATCCGCCGCGGGGCTGACCGCTCTGTTCGGGCAGCCCGACGCCGACGTGCGCGAAGGCACCGCGCGCAAGCTGCAGTTCGAAAGCGACATCTGCGTGCTCGACACCTATCTCTATCCGCAGGGCAGCAGCGAACCCGCGGTCACCTATGTCGATGCGCGCCAGCGCGACGGCAGCCCGATCGACAAGGCAAGCTGCGTCGCCGCGCTGCAGCTACGCAAGCAGGCGCGCTAGCGCCCAGTCGGCCGCGTCGCGCACCGCCGCGTCTTCGTCGTCCGTCAGCCTTTGCAAAACCGGCACCAACGCCGCGTCGCCGCTGTTCCCCGCGGCGATCGCCGCGTTGCGCACCATGCGATTGCGCCCGATGCGCTTGATCGGCGATCCGGCGAAGACCTGGCGGAAGCCGGCATCGTCGAGCGCGAGCAGATCGGCGAGCGCGGGCGCGGCGAGCTCGGCGCGCGGCGCGAAGGCCTGGTTGGCGTGCGCGGCCTGGGCGAACTTGTTCCACGGGCACACCGCCAGGCAATCGTCGCAGCCATAGATGCGGTTGCCCAGTCCCTCGCGAAATTCGTGCGGAATCGGGCCGGCATGCTCGATCGTGAGGTAGGAGATGCAGCGCCGCGCATCGAGCCGGTAAGGCGCGGGGAAAGCGTTGGTCGGGCAGGCGCGCTGGCAGGCGTCGCACCGCCCGCAGCGATCGTGCCCCGGCACATCGGCTGGCAGATCGAGCGTGGTGTAGATCGCGCCAAGGAACAGCCAGCTGCCGTGGTCGCGGCTGACGAGATTGGTGTGCTTGCCTTGCCAGCCCAGCCCCGCCGCTTCGGCCAGCGGCTTCTCCATCACCGGCGCGGTATCGACGAACACCTTCAGATCGCCGCCCGCCTGCTCGACCAGCCAGCGCGCCAGCGCCTTCAGCGCGCGCTTCACCACATCGTGATAATCCTGCCCCTGCGCATAGACCGAGATGCGACCGCGATCGGGCATGTCGGCCAAGGCGAGCGGATCGGCGGCGGGCGCGTAGCTCATGCCGAGCGCGATCACGCTTTTCGCCTCGGGCCACAAGCCGGTTGCGCTCTCGCGGTGATGCGCGCGCGATTCCATCCAGATCATGCCGCCATGCGCGCCCTCGGCGAGCCATTGGCGCAGCCGCTCGCCCGCGCGCGGCGCCGCATCGGCGGGGGCGATACCGCAGGCGGCGAAGCCCAGTTCCGCGGCTTTCGCCTTCAGCTTTTCGATCAGGGCCTTGTCTTCGAGCACGCGGCCCCGCTACCACGAACCCCCAAGGGTCGAGAGGAAAATCCCGCGTGTCCAGCGATCTTGCCGTTACTGCGAGCGGCCTCGTCAAGAAATTCGGCGGCCGCCCGGTGGTCGACGGCGTCGACATCGCGGTGCCCAAGGGCGTGATCTACGGCGTGCTCGGCCCGAACGGCGCGGGCAAGACGACGACGCTGCGCATGCTGCTCGGCATCATCGAGCCGGACGGCGGCGAACGCAGCCTGCTCGGGCGCACGCGGCCGCGCGAGGCGAGCGACCTGATCGGGTATCTGCCCGAGGAGCGCGGGCTCTATCCGGCAATGAAGGCGCGCGAGGCGATCGCCTTTCTGGGCGCGTTGCGCGGGCTCGACTGGAACGTGGGGCGCAAGCGCGCCGACGTCTTGCTGGAGAAGGCCGGGCTGGGCCACGCCAAGGACACCAAGATCCGCAAGCTTTCCAAGGGCATGGCGCAGCTCGTGCAATTGCTCGGCTCGGTCGTGCACGAACCCGAATTGCTGGTGCTCGACGAGCCCTTTGCCGGGCTCGATCCGGTCAACCAGGAGCGGCTGGAGAAATTGATCCTCGCCGAACGCGATCGCGGCGCGACGATCCTGTTTTCCACCCATGTGATGGCGCATGCCGAGCGGCTGTGCGACCGGCTGGCGATCATTTCCGGCGGCAAGCGGCGCTTCGAGGGCACCGTCGCCGATGCGCGCGGCACGCTACCGCTGCGCGCGCGTTACATGCCGCATCATCCGGCGCCCGGCATCCGCCAGATCCTGCCCGCCGACGCGACCGAGGACGGCGAGGGTTGGGCGTTCACCGTGCCCGAGGAAGGGATCGAGGCGTTGCTCGTAAAGCTGATCGACGCCGGCTACGGCATTTCCGGCCTGTCGATCGAGCGGCCCGGGCTGCACGAGGCGTTCGTGCGGATCGTCGGGCCGGATGCGCTCGCCGATACGCCCGCAGACGCGACGGAGGTGGCGGCGTGAACGCGACCAGCAACAATTCGCGGCGGATGCTCCGCCAGACCTTCACCATCGCACGGCGCGATTTCATCGCGACGGTATTCGCGCCGATGTTCCTCGTCTTCCTGCTTTCGCCGCTGATCATGATCGGCTTCGGCGCGGGCGGCGGCATGGCGGCGCAGTCGATGGCGGCCGGATCGGCCGACAAGGAGCGGGTACTGGTGCTCGCGCCCGCCGGCGAAGCGCCGGTGATGACGCAGGTCGACGACCAGATGCGCGACCTGTTCACGCACGATTCGATGCCCGCGCAGCTCCAGGTCGAGACCCCCGGCCGCGATCCCGCGGCGCAGGCACGGGCCGCGTTCGATCGCCACGATGTCGATGTCTCGGCGGTGCTCTACGGACCGCTGAACGCGCCGACGATCCTCTATGCCTCGCAAGGCGGGCGCGACTCGCGCTATCTCGCCGCGCTCGCCGAGGCGACCCTGCGCGCGGACAAGAGCGGCGGCGCGGCCCCGCTCAGCCACGCGACGCGCACCGCGTTCGTGCGCGACAAGGCCTCGATCGGCGGCCACCAGCAATCGGCATTCTTCGGCGTGCTGGCGATC
>Ga0164241_10004656_pt1 | contig 13175 bp, 12 predicted proteins | sample OricomyardsoilBY_FD_108780 | JGI IMG/M metagenome (GOLD analysis project Ga0164241, IMG submission 108780) | Backyard soil microbial communities from Emeryville, California, USA - Original compost - Back yard soil (BY) | ecosystem: Environmental > Terrestrial > Soil > Unclassified | place: USA...
ATATTATCCTTCCAATACAGGTTAATCACCGCACGATCACGTTCAGCACCTGAATCAGGTCTGCTGCTGGTTTCTCTACGCATGCGATCCACAATGGCATCTTTCACCTTTACATTTGTGAACATGGAGTTATTCACAAAAAGGTTATCCGATTCATTGGTTACTGAGAAATAACCATCCTTTGGTAATACATTCTCCCATGGATAATGAAGTAGTCCGTTATACAATTCTTCCGGATGATCAGCCCAGAATGACTTCAGTGAATAAAGCACCTGGCTGGCACAGCGTAAGTTCAGATTGAGTTTAATGCAATCATTAAGCGTTCCTTTCAATTCAATACCAGTTGAAAACACGCGCTCCACCTCGAAGCCAAGTTCGACTACTTCCTGGTCGAGATAAGGAGCAAGCCGCTTCATGCAACTGATGATAATCCGGGAACTTTTATTAAAATCCATGTTGAGTTAGTTCAGGTAAGAGACTTCCTTTACATCAAAGGTACGAATGCCTTCACGGCTTTTAATCTGTAATCGTCCTATTTCATCTGTTCCGATAATTTCTCCTTCGAAAGGTTGATCAAAAGAAGAGAATAGATGAGTTTCATTAAACCAATGCAAGCGCTGAAGATATTCGCTAGTCAACTTATCTAGCTTGTTTTGCTTTAATTGTAAATACCTTCCTTCCAATGCACTAAGCAGCTTTTCCAGTTCGATTTGTAAATCAAACTCTTTTCCAGTTAGCACAGATAGAGATGAAGCCGTGGTTACTCCAAACTCCTTTTGATTCATATTCAACCCGATTCCAACGATAGATTGAGTGAGTTGAACTCCGCTTAGTTGATTTTCAATAAGAATTCCGCATACTTTTTTATTACAGATTAGAATGTCATTAGGCCATTTAATCTTTACTTCTTCACCAAAATAATTCTGCAGATAATCCGTCAATCCCAATGAAACAAAGCGATTAAGATAAAACTGATCTTTAACTGAAAGGAAGCGGGGTTTAAGAATGATAGAAAAAGTAAAGTTCTTATCCGGCTCCACCAACCACGTATTTCCACGCTGCCCGCGTCCGGCAGATTGATAGGCCGTGATTACCAGTGATCCATCCGCCATTTCAGCTTTCTCAACCAGATCAGCCGCAAGTGTATTTGTTGAGTGACATTCTGGCACGAAAACTATATTTTTACCAAGGAAAAGGGTATTGGCAGGGATTTTATACAATGTAATTTTGGTTAGCTTTGCTGGTTAACAGGAAAATAAAACTCAAAAATAGTTAATGGCCAAAAGAAAGAAGGAAACTGCTCCTAATTCAGAGAAATTAAGTCAGGTAATCGTGAAAGGAATGCAGGAGAAAAAGGCCTCTAATATCGTAGTGTTAGATCTTCGCAAAGTAAAAAATGCAGTAGCCGATTTTTTCATTATTTGCTCCGGTAATTCCGATAAGCAATTGGATGCCATTGCCGACTCCATTGATGACGAAGTGTACAAGGCGATGAAAGAAAATCCATGGCACAAGGAAGGGAAAAACAATAAAGAGTGGATGCTACTCGACTATATCAATGTAGTGGCTCACGTTTTCAGAACCGACAAAAGGAAATTCTTTGCCTTGGAGAAACTTTGGGGCGATGCAGAGATCACCGAAATAGAAGATTAAAGAACTTAAATACCTTATACCCGTTATTCATTTAATCATTTTGAAATTTAGAACTGATGGCAGATAAAGAAAGAGAAAACAAGATTTTACCTCCTAAAGTACCGAGGCCAAACTACCAGATGTGGATTATTCTCGCATTGGTGGCCGTCATCTTAGCAGTGAGTTATTTCAACCGGTCAGGCGATCTGGCTGAAATTCACTCCAGTACTTTTAAGGATATGATCCAACGTAAGGATATTAAGAAAGTAGTTTTAATTAAGAATGAAGATCTTGTTGAAATAACACTCAAAGCAGAAGCTTTACAAAACGCGGCCTACAAACAAGAGTTGGAAAAAAGTAGTCCGTTTGGAGTCAATCCAAATGGCCCTCATTACAAATTAAAAATCGGATCGATTGATAAATTTCAAGCCGATTATGATGACTTAAAGAAGAAAAACGATGAAGCACCCGATCTTCAGTTTGAAGAACGTAGCGATATCAAAGGAATGTTGCTCAATTGGGGCTTCTTGTTTCTGTTGCTTTTTGGCTTCTGGATGCTCATGCGCAGAATGACGGGTGGCGGTGGCCCTGGTGGGCAAATATTTAACATCGGAAAATCAAAGGCAGCCTTATTTGATGCTGAAAACAAAGTAAAAATTACTTTCCAGGATGTAGCCGGTTTGGATGAAGCCAAGGAAGAAGTAAAAGAAATCGTAGACTTTTTGAAAACTCCGGCCAAATTCACGAAGCTGGGTGGCAAAATTCCAAAAGGAGCTCTATTAGTAGGCCCTCCCGGAACAGGTAAAACATTGCTTGCTAAGGCGGTAGCCGGAGAAGCAGGTGTACCTTTCTTCTCTCTATCGGGATCTGATTTCGTTGAAATGTTTGTGGGGGTAGGTGCAGCTCGTGTGCGCGACTTATTCAAACAGGCAAAAGAAAAAGCTCCTTGTATCGTATTCATCGATGAGATTGATGCCATTGGTCGTTCACGCGGAAGAGGGGCTATGCCTGGTGCAAATGATGAACGTGAAAATACATTGAACTCATTGCTTGTGGAGATGGATGGATTCGCCACAGATAGTGGTGTAATTATCTTAGCCGCAACCAACCGTCCGGATGTATTGGATTCTGCATTAATGCGTCCTGGACGTTTTGATCGCCAGGTAAGCATTGATAAGCCGGATATTGTAGGTAGAGAGGCGATCTTCAAAGTACACTTAAAGCCTATCAAGCTTTCGAAAGAGGTGGATGTGAAGAAACTGGCTGCACAAACTCCTGGTTTTGCCGGAGCAGAAATCGCCAACGTATGTAACGAAGCAGCTTTGATTGCTGCCCGCAGAGATAAAAAAGAAGTGGACATGCAGGATTTCCAGGATGCAATTGATCGTGTGATTGGAGGTCTTGAAAAGAAAACAAAAATCATTTCTCCTGAAGAGAAAAAGATTGTGGCTTACCATGAAGCAGGTCATGCAGTAGCGGGCTGGTTCCTGGAGCATGCCGATCCATTGGTGAAGGTGAGCATTGTACCACGTGGTGTTGCTGCGTTAGGGTATGCTCAATACTTGCCTAAGGAGCAATTCCTTTATCAAACCGAGCAGCTCAATGATGAGATGTGCATGACGTTCGGTGGACGTGCAGCAGAAGCAATCGTTTTTGGAAAGATTTCTACAGGAGCTTTAAGTGACCTGGAGCGAATCACGAAACTGGCTTATAGTATGGTCACTATCTATGGAATGAATGCAGAGATTGGGAACATGTCTTTCTATGACTCCAAGCAATCGGAATACGCATTCAATAAGCCTTACTCTGAAGCGACCTCTGAACGGATTGACCAGGAAGTGAAAAAGATTATTGATGCCGCTTACGAAAGAGCCAAAGCATTGCTGACTCAGCATCAGGAAAAACTGGAAATCATTGCTAAGGAATTGCTGGAAAAAGAAATCATCTTCCAGACCGACTTGGAAAGATTGATTGGCAAGCGTCCTTTTGCTGCACAGACTACCTACCAGAAATTTACCAATGGGAAGTCAGAAGATGAGAAGAAAGAAGAAGCGAATCCGCTTCCACATGAAAATGCGCAGATTCCAGCTCCGCAACCGGAATCAAATAGTTAATTGAATAAGATGATCTCATACAAAAATCGGGTACAGAAATGTGCCCGATTTTTTTTTAGATCATGGACTCAAAATGCTTAATTTAAGGTCATGAAGACTAAATCAGGCGATGCAAATATTGAAAAGGAAAAGCTTGAGATCATCAAATGGATAACCACTTTGAAAGATGACTCTTCCATTGAAAAACTAAAAATGCTACGTACCACCACCCGATCCGAAGATTGGTGGCTAGAGACTTCTGACGAAGAAAAAGCAGCTATTGATAAGGGGCTTGCGGATATCAGCGCAGGTCGATTGAAACCACATAAAGTGGCTAAGAAAATTTATGCGAAATGGCTATAAACTTTTCTGGTCTGACAGAGCACTGGAAGATCTGCAAAAGATTATAGATTACCTTACCGAAAACTGGTCTCAAAAAGAAATAAAGACCTTCGTTCAAAAATTAGACAAACGCCTTCTTCTGATCCTGATGAATCCACTTTTATTTCCATCAACAAAAAGGAGAAAGAGTGTGAGAAGATCAGTTTTAACTCCTCAAACAGTAATTTATTATCAAATAAAAGAGAATAGCGTTTCAATTGTAACACTGTTTGATTCAAGACAAAGTCCAAGAAAATTAAAATTGTGACGCCTTCAATTAATGAAGACCTTTGTGGTTAACTATGCAGCTTTTACTTCCTTCAAATAAGAAAATTTACTTTGCCTCCGATTTTCATTTGGGTGTGCCTGACCATGAAACCAGTCAGAAGCGGGAGAAACTCATCGTCTCCTGGCTGGATTCAATTAAAGGCGATGCCCATTCCATTTATTTATTAGGTGATCTGTTCGACTTCTGGTTTGAATACAAACACGCAATCCCAAGAGGATTTATACGCTTCCAGGGAAAACTGGCCGAGTTACGCGATGCAGGTATCGAAATCTATTTCTTCACCGGCAACCACGACATGTGGATGTTTGACTACTTCCCGAAAGAACTAGGTATTCCAATTCATCGTGACCCCATCACACTTGAGATTAGTAATCATAAATTATTGATTGGCCATGGCGATGGACTTGGCCCGGGTGACAATACGTATAAGTTTTTAAAGAAATTTTTCAATAGTTCTTTCTGCCAATGGTTATTCGCGCGAATCCATCCCAATCTCGGCATAGGCATTGCTAACTACTGGAGTAGAAACAGCAGGATCAGCAACATGAAGAAAGAGGAAAAATTCCAGGGAGAAGAAAACGAATACCTGCTTACGTATTGCAAGGAATTAGAAAAGACTGATCACCACGATTTCTACATCTTTGGTCATCGGCATCTACCATTAGATTTAAAAGTGGGAGATAACAGTCGCTACATCAATCTGGGTGAGTGGGTAAACTTTACAACGTATGCAGTTTACGATGGAAAGAACGTGGAGCTAAAGAGCTTTAAATAAAGATCATGAAAGCACTCTTGGTTCTTCTTACCTTATTGACTTCAACGTTATTCGCACAAACTAAGAAAATCAAATCCTTCAAGGTTGAAGAAGCTGTAACATTCGCAGCAGTAGATCGTGCCGGAGATTTTTACGTTGTCTTAAAAACAGGAGAGATTCAAAAATTCGATAAAGACGGAACAAAACTGGCTTCCTATAAAGGTAAGCCCAATCTTACTTCATTCGATCCAACTAATGCCATTCGTTTATTGACTTACTATATGGATGATCATGAATACGCATGGCTATCCCCATCATTGAGTAATCCAAATCCCGACTTTGAGAAACTTGATCCCTCGTGGGCAGTAGAACCTTCTCTTATCTGCATTGCAGGCGATTACAACCTTTGGATTTTAGATAAAGCAGACTGGAATTTAAAGAAGATCAATCCGCGATTATCTACAACAATAGTTGAATTCAGTATCACGAAAGACATACCTAATCCCCAGATTACTATGATGAAAGAATATCTGAATTTTATTTTTCTCATTAATGCAGAGAAGGAAATCCTGGCTTATAATGCAATAGGAAAGATGGTCAGGAAAATAGAAGTACAGCATCTACGTAACCTGAATTTTCTTGGCGAAGAACTCTATTACCAACAAGGAAATGTCCTTCACTTTTTTGATCTCTATACCGCAGAAAAAAGGACGCTGGCTTTAACATCGCCTTACGATAAAGTTTTACTTACTGATGAGCGTATGTTTGCGGTAACTGGCGGAAATACTGTTGATATTTTTGAATTCAAGCCTTGATATTAAATCACCTAAATCTTCAACCTGTACATAAAGGATTGGCGTTGTGTTCATTTTTGAACATCTTTGTGCGTCAAAGCACATCTCATGGCCCAAAATAAGCATTTTCGGACATGCTAAGCAATGGCACAATTTTCTCTTACTCAAATAGCACTTAACCTGAACCATGGTAAACGAAGGCGGAAAAATTTTGATGATCGATGACGATGAGGATGTATTGTTGGCTGCTAAAATGCTGCTGAAAAAATACAGCTACCATGTTATCATTGAAAAGAACCCAAACATGATTCCTTTTCTTTTAAATAACGATACCTATGATGTGATCCTGCTTGATATGAATTTCAGCAAAGACACCACCAGTGGTAAAGAAGGTTTTGAATGGCTGGCTCAAATTAAAGAACGCGATCCACAGGCTGTCGTAATTATGATCACCGCTTTTGGAGATGTAGAGATGGCTGTGCGCGCGTTAAAAGAAGGAGCCACTGATTTTATTCTTAAACCATGGCAAAATGAAAAATTGATTGCCACTATATCCACAGCTATTCGATTAAAGAAGTCATACAATGAAGTGGATAAGCTGCGCAAGGCGAAGGCCATGCTCGAAGAACAAATCAGTCAGCCGTTTCGCGATATCATTGGACAGAGTTCAGCTATAAAAGATGTTTTTTCTTTGATTGATAAAGTAGCTAAGACGGATGCGAATATTTTAATCTTAGGTGAAAACGGAACAGGCAAAGAATTAGTGGCTCGTGCTATTCACCAAAAATCATTGCGCAAAGACAGTTCATTTGTTGCTGTTGACATGGGTGCGATTACTGAAACACTATTTGAAAGCGAACTCTTCGGTCATAAGAAGGGTGCCTTTACCGATGCCCGCGAAGATCGTCCGGGTCGTTTTGAACTGGCAAATGGTGGTACATTGTTCCTGGATGAAATCGGAAATCTAAGTATGAGCTTGCAAAGCAAATTGCTTAGTGCTTTACAATCACGCCAGGTAACACGAGTGGGTTCTAACCAACCACAGGAAGTCGACATCCGGTTGATATGCGCTACTAATATGCCTTTGCACCAAATGGTGAAAGAAGGAAAATTCAGACAGGATTTACTCTACAGAATCAATACAGTAGAACTTCATATTCCTCCATTGAGTGAACGTGTGGATGATATCCCCATGCTAGCCAATCATTTCCTGAATCATTATTCTAAAAAATACAGAAAAGAAGTTTTGTCCATTTCTCCCGAGGCAATGACGAAGTTGAAGAAATATGCCTGGCCAGGAAATGTGCGCGAACTTCAGCATTCTATTGAACGGGCATTGATTATGGCCGACTCTCCAGCGTTACAGGAAAGTGATTTCTTATTCAGCCGTAAGGCAAACGATTCTATAGATACCGATTCGCTTAATCTGGATGAAGTAGAAAAATCAGCGGTTACTAAAGCGATCCAACTTCATAACGGAAATATTTCTAAAGCTGCAGAAGAGCTGGGGCTAACTCGCGCATCGCTCTACCGCAGGATGGAAAAGTATGGACTTTAATAGCATCAATTGGCGCTCTCCGTTAGTCACACGAGTAGCCATCCTGGTTGCTACCATTTTTATTTTCGTCTACGCTTTTGATGGTCCAGGAGTAATCAACTCGCTCGTAAAAGTCGGGCTTGGGTTTGCGATTTTTTTTCAGGTCACTCAATTAATCAAGACGGTAGAAAAATCGAATGACAACATGAGCTCTTTCCTGGATTCCATCCGGTTCGATGATTTATCCTCCTCATTCAAAACAGATAGTAAGGATCCTTCTGTTCAACGCCTTCACCTGGAATTAAATGAAGCGTTGGCAAAACTACGCACTTCACGAAAGGAGAAAGATTCAGAATACCAATTCTTTAAAAACATTGTTCAGCACGTTGGTATTGGATTACTCACTTTTAAAAAAGATGGAACCATACAGATAATTAACAGTGCGGCCAAACGATTACTGAGAGTTAACAAAGCAGATGTCGTTGAAGACCTTCGTGAAGTAAGCGATATGCTGGTTGAAACATTTCTCAAACTAAAAACAGGCGGACGCGAATTGATCCGCTTAAAGTTTGGTGATGAAACGATACAACTTTCCATTTTTGCTATTGAATTGACCTTACGGGGAGAGGAGTTGAAACTCATTTCCATGAGCAACATTCAGAGCGAACTGGAAGAAAAGGAAATGGAGGCCTGGCAAAACCTGGTGCGTGTGCTTACACATGAGATCATGAATTCCGTAACTCCTATCTCTTCACTGGCCGGAGTGGTGGAAGAAGAAATCAAACATAAGCTGGAACGGGAAGAGCGTGACTTTAAAAAGGAAGAAATGGAGGACATGCATCTTTCTCTTCAAACTATCAGCAAGCGAAGTGAAGGATTGATCCGGTTTGTAAGAGAATTCCGGAACCTTACACATATCCCGAAACCAAGGTTGGCTGAAATACCTGTAAAGGAATTACTGGATGAAGTCGCCATTCTTCATAAAAAGGAATTGGCCGATCGTGGCATTGCTATTCATGTGAATATCAACCCTGAAAATCTTTTCATACTGGCAGATAAAACAATGATTGAACAGGTTTTAATTAACCTGGTGAAAAATGCCATTCAGGCTTTCGATGAACAGGGGGATAAGAAAATTGAACTCACTGCTTTCTCGAATGAGAAAGGCCGGGCCGTTCTTTCCGTAAAAGACAATGGATCGGGAATTGATTCCGAAGCACTGGAAAAGATATTTATTCCCTTCTTCTCTACTAAAAAGAGTGGATCAGGTATTGGGCTTAGCTTATCCAAGCAGATTATGCGACAGCATGAAGGCCGCATTACCGTAAAATCCAAATTGGGTGAAGGCACAGAATTTTTATTACGCTTCTAACCGATTTCTGGTTGTTCTTTTAATCCTGCGTCAGAGTCAATTGAAATCATTAACTTTGACCAATTATCATTTTTGCAATGCAAGACGTACAGAAGAAAATTGCCTCTATACTTATTGAAAAGTTAGGAATTCCCGAGTCCGAGATTACCCCCGATGCCAGCTTTGTTAAAGATCTGGGCATTGATTCATTGGACTATGCTGAACTGGTTATGGAGTTTGAGCAGGTATTCGATATAAAAATCCCCGATGATGACGCTGAAAAAATGCAGACCATTGGAGATGCTGTGAATTACATTCACAGCAAACTGAAAGTTTAGTTAGCTAAGCTCAAAATAACTACAAAAACGTTTCGTCTTTTCTGAAATAGAAATTACAAATGGTTCAAGACTGTCTCTCTTTTCCAACGGACAATAGAACCATCCATTTTTTTCTTCATTCCAGACCACCAGGTATTTTTCGGAATAGATGAGCAGAATGTCCTGATCATAGATTTCTTCACCCTCTTTATCATTCATCCCGGTAAACTGGAGCAGTATATGATCTTTCTTGAATAATTCACCCTTATTACATTCAATACTATTAAGGCGCATCAATAATCGCGTATCGGTATTCCAGGCTTTAAATTTGATCTTTCTGGATTTGAATTCTGTCATACAGGTAATGGGAAATGACTAAATTTAAGACGCGATGTCTGAAAATAAAAAGGTCTTCTTCATCATTAACAAGTATTCCGGCACAGGATTTCGTCCTGAAATAGAAGGTCGGATTATTGATCGATGTAGCGAATTGGGTTTTGAGTGTACTATTGAGTTTACACAAAGTCGTGGCCACGCTACAGAACTGGCTCAACAGGCAGTAAGAGAAAATTTCAAGATCGCTTTTGCCATGGGTGGAGATGGTACAGTTAATGAGGTTGCGCGGGGATTGGTACATACCAATACAATTATGGGAATATTGCCAAAAGGCTCAGGTAATGGCCTCGCAAGACATTTTAAAATTCCTCTTCAGTTCAGGCGCGCTCTTGAATTACTGGCGAAACACCAGGTTATTTCCATGGACACATTTACAGTAAATGACCATCTATCTCTAAATGTTTCTGGTATTGGTTTCGATGGTCACGTTGCGGGATTGTTTGGTAACAATGGTAAACGAGGATTGGCAGGCTATGTCAAATTAGTAATGAAAGAATTTACAAGCTTTAAAGAATTTCCCGTTGAAGTAATGATCGATGGAAAGGCTTTTCGCACTAGCGCTTTTATTCTTGCCATTGCCAATGCCTCTCAATTCGGAAACAATGCACGGGTTGCACCTGCCGCCTCAGTGTGTGATCAACAACTCGATATTTGTTCAATAAAAAAAGTACCCTTTACTCATGCTATTGGATTTGGAATTAAGATGTTTAGTGGAAACATTGATAAGTCTGCATTTGTAGAAATGAGGAAAGGTCAAAAGATAAATATTGAATTTTCTACTCCCATGCCCTTTCATATCGATGGAGAACCCTTGCCTCCTTCCTCCTCCTTTGAAATCGCTATTCAACCCTGCTCTCTTCAAATGCTCATCCCAAGTGGATTAAGCAGTTATTGAATTTCAAAATACCCCATTTTGAGCTAGCCTCGAATTCCATCATTTCGTTAAAACGAAAGGCTAACTACAACCCAAATAAAATTTTATTATGAAAAAACTATTACCCCTTGCCTTATTAATGGCCGCATGCTCGTGGGCCATGGCTCAGGATTTAACAATGCCTCCCAGCGGGGGGAATCAAAAATCAAGCGTTACTCAATGGATTGGTCTTGTATCGGTGACCATCAACTACAATAGCCCAGATGTACACGCCCCCAATGGTGATGATCGTAAAGGCCATATATGGGGTGAATTGGTTCACTATGGATTTATCGATCAGGGCTTTGGATCCTCGAAAGCAGCACCCTGGAGAGCTGGATCTAATGAAAACACAACGATTACCTTCTCCAATGATGTGAAGATTGGTGGCAAAGATTTGAAAGCTGGAACCTATGGCGTCTTTCTTGATGTGGAAAAAGAAGGAAACTGGAACTGGATCTTCTCAAAAAATTCAACTAGCTGGGGCAGTTATTTCTATAATGAAAGTGAGGATGCGCTACGAGTAAGCACAACTCCTGTTGATGCTGCTTATAGTGAATGGTTGAACTATGGTTTTGAAGACCGGCTTCCCAACTCAACCGTTGCTTACTTGCAATGGGAAAACAAAAAAGTACCATTCAAAATTGAGGTACCTAACGTAAATGACTTATACATCGCCAAAATGCGTAATGACCTCCGTAGTTATCCCGGCTTTGATTATCAAAACTGGATGGCGGCAGCTCAGTTTGCTGCACAAAATAAGATAAACCTTGAAGAAGCATTGACATGGGCTGACCATGCTATCAGCGCACCATTCAGCGGCCAGGAGAATTTCAACACGCTCTCTACCAAATCACAAGTATTGATGGCCATGGGGAAAAATGCAGAAGCCGCTGCGGTAATGGACAAGGCAATTAAACTACCTGATGCAAATGTGCAAGCTATTCATCAGTATGGACGGACATTGCTTAATGCCGGACAATCTCAAAAGGCATTGGAGATATTCCAATATAATTTCAAGGCACATCCCCAGGAAAAATTCACTACCTATGTCGGTCTTGCCAGAGGCTATACAGCTGTAGGAGACAAAAAGAATGCGATCAAAAATTGGGAAACAGCAATCAAGAATTTGCCTGAAAATCAAAAACCTAATCTCCCGGCCTACGAAGGTGAGCTGAAAAAATTGAAAGAAGGAAAGTAAGTTTTCTTTCAACCGTTCACAACGAGCCAGAGAAGAACTCCTGGCTCTTTTTTTAATCAATTAAATTTCTGGGGTTGTAATTCGAAAACGGAAGGCTCTAAAGTCACTGGATTGGGATAAGCAAGAGGTAATGTAAATGTGAATGTGGTGCCATAACCTACCTCGCTATTCACATACAATCTTCCATTATTTTTTTCAATGAATTCTTTGCATAACAGAAGACCAAGACCAAGACCCTTTTCATTATTAGTTCCATTCACCGTCCAGAGGGTTTCTTTAACAAACAATTTCTCAAGATCTTTTGCTGAGATGCCGACTCCGGAATCCTGAATACTAATCTCAACGCCCTCGTCTTTCAGTGCAGAGCACACTCGTACTGTACCTGCTGCCGGTGTAAATTTTATAGCATTGCTAATGAGATTTCTCAGCACCAAATGAACGTGATCCTGATCTGCAAACGCAAACGATTCACCTTCGATATCATTTATCAACGTTACCCGCTTCTGCCTTGACACTTCTGTATATAATGTCATTACTTCATTGGCTAATGCCGAAATGTCAACCATTACTGGTTTAGTTTGAATTCCCTGAAGCTGCATCACTGACCAGTTCAGTAAATTATTCAGGTTGGCATACATGGAATCAATTTTATATGCCAGGTCTTTAGAGTAATGATTGAATTCCTGTTGTGAAAGATTCTGACGATTAATTAATTCCAACAAGCCTTTCAGGCTTTGAAGCGGGCTTCTGAAATCATGACCGATGATAGAGAATAACTTATCCTTAGTTGTATTGAGACGGCTCAGTTCAAAACTCTTCTCTTCAATCACGCTATTTTTATTTGCCAGTTCTTCTTTCTGCAATTCAAGTTTGCGTTTGGCTTTGGTTACATTGCGAATGCTAATCAATAACACAACCATTAATAGAATGGCGAATGTGCAGCCACCAATCACCGCATACAGTTGAATTCGCTGCCTGGTTATCTCTTCCTGATGAAGCGCAGATTCTTTTGTGAGCAATTCAATCTGTGCTTGCTTCATGTCCGTATCAAAACGACTCTGAAGGGAAGTGAGCTTTGCGCTGTTCTGTTCATTAAAGAGGGAGTCGTGTAAAACCAGATGACGCTGTAAGTATTCATAAGCCAATGCATTATTTCCGCCTTGGCGATATGCTTCGCCTAATACTTTGTATGATCTCTCCAGTTCTTCACGATAGCCAAATAAATTTGCTTCGTTTACATTTTTTTGAAGAACAGCAATTGCTTCGGAGGTTCTTCCTACTTGCAAATACACTTTTGCCACGCGATGCATAGCAGCCACACGCTGAGCATTGTTGTGAGTGGCAAGGCTTAACCTTATCGACTTATCGTATTCTTCCAGAGCTTTGTCATATTCCTTTTTAATCCCATGAATTTCACCGCTGATCCGATGATTAAAGGCCAATAGGTAACTGTCTTTTGCTTTTTCACTCAGTACAAGTGCTTTGGTATTGTACGCTCTTGCAGAATCAATACCCAA
>Ga0164241_10004657_pt1 | contig 13175 bp, 16 predicted proteins | sample OricomyardsoilBY_FD_108780 | JGI IMG/M metagenome (GOLD analysis project Ga0164241, IMG submission 108780) | Backyard soil microbial communities from Emeryville, California, USA - Original compost - Back yard soil (BY) | ecosystem: Environmental > Terrestrial > Soil > Unclassified | place: USA...
ATTCGATTCCACATCGCCGAGGCCGGCGACGGCCCGTTGATCGGGCTGCTGCACGGGTTCGGCCAGTATTTGCGGTCCTGGCGCTACCAGATTCCCGGCCTGGCCCAGGCCGGCTTCCGGGTCGTCGCCCCCGACCTGCGCGGCTACGGGGACACCGACAAGACCCCGCGCGGCTATGACGCGTTCACCCTGGCCGACGACGTCGCCGGCCTGGTCCGTTCGCTGGGCGAGCGGGACGCCGTGCTGGTCGGGCACGGCTACGGCGGCGTCACCGCGTTCAACACGGCAGTGATGAAGCCCGACCAGGTCCGCGGAGTGGTCGCCATCGCCGCGCCCCACCCGATCCGGATGGCCAAGGTGCGCCGGCCGATCCGCTCGGACCGGTACGGACGGCTGCTGTCCTGGGCGTCGATCCCCTTCTACCCCGAGCGTCGCCTCGCGGCCGCCAACGGCGCCCTGCTGGAGCGCATCGTGCGCTCGCAGTCCGGTCCGGTGTGGAAGGCGTCCCGGGACTTCACCGAGACGGTGGCCAGGATGCGGCTCGCGATCCGGATTCCGGGCGCGGCTCGAGGTGCCGTCGAGCACCTGCGGTGGGTGGCCCGCTCCCCGCTGCGCCACGACGGCCACCGGCACCGGGAGGCGCTGGCCCGACCGGTCACCGCGCCGGTGCTGCACGTGGTCGGCGACGCCGACCGGTTCACCCCGGCGTCGTCGCTGGCCGACGCCCGCGAGCAGTGCACCGGGTGGTACACCCTGTCCACCGTGCGGGGGGTCGGCCACTACCCGGCCGAAGAGGCCCCGCGCCTGGTGACCAAGCTCATCGCCGACCATGCCACCCGCGCGCAGCGGCCCTGACCAACCCCCGCCGGCTCACGCCGCGGTACAGCTCTGCGTGGAGGCGGGCGAGTCGTCCGCCAGGCCGGCCCGCACCACCGGCGCCACCTCGGCCGCCGTGAGCGCGAACCCGACGTCGGTCTCGTCTATCGCGGCACCGAAGATCACCCCGAGCACGGTTCCGTCGGGCGCGAGCAGCGGACCGCCGGAGTTGCCGGGCTGCACCTGGGCCCGCAGCGTGTACACCTCGCGGGTGACGGTCGCGCTGGAGTAGATGTTCGGACCGCGCAGCGCGATCACCGAACGGACGCGAGCCGGGGTCAGGGTGTACGGGCCGTCGAGCGGGAAACCGGCAACGATCGCGTCGGAGCCGGACGCCGCCGGCGCCGCCGCCCACCCCAGCGGGGCCGCGGTCAGCTCCGGCACGTCGAGGACGGCCAGGTCGGTCTGCGGGTCGTACAGCACGACGGTCGCGTCGAGGTTGCCGCCGCCGGACTCGACCACGGCCCGGTCCGACCCCGCGACCACGTGCGCGTTGGTCATCACCTTGCCGGGCCCGATGACGAAGCCGGTGCCCGCCATCCGGCGGGCGCACGACTCGGCCACCGCCCGCCCCTTCAGGATCGAGTCGCCGGCCGCCACCACCCCGGGCGAGGAGACCACCTGCTGATCCGGCGGATCGACCGCGGTGTTCGGGGTCGGGGCCAACGGGTCCAGGATCGCCGGGAATCCGGAGTCGTTGAACACCTCGCGCAGCCGGATGGACACGTCCTGCGCCTGGCTGGGGATCACCTCGTCGACCTTGCCCAGCACTGCCGAGCCGCGGATCGCCGACGACAGCCAGGGGAAGGGCACGGCGGCCAGCGGGACCGCAATCAGCCAGATCACCAGCAGGACGGCCAACGCGTTGCCGAACAGGCCCAGCGTCCGATCCACCGCCTGAGCGGGCCGCCAGTTGATCCGCTTGGAGATCGCCCGGCCGACCGTGGATCCGGCGATCTCACCGACGCCGACGCCGACGATGACGCAGGCGATGCCGATCGCGACCTTGGCCGTCGAGTCCTCGACCAGCCCCATCAGCGACGGCGCCAGCCAGATCGCGACGATCGCCCCCGCGATCGCGGTGACCAGGGTGAACATCGCGGTGATGAAGCCCTGCCGGAACCCGGCGACGGCAGCGGCGACCACCAGCAGGACGACGATGACGTCCACGACGTTGGAGCCGGTCATCGCACCGCCCTCCCGGGGCGCCTCGCAAGCTCGGCCGCCCCGGAGCGGCCGGCGCGCTGAGCGTGCTGGCCATTCTCTCGGCAAGCCTCGCTCATCGGAAGTCCGGCAGGTCGAACAGCCGGTCGTGGTCCCAGGGCATCGACCAGCCGCCCAGGTCGAGCAGCGAATCCACCAGCCCGGCGGTGAATCCCCACACCAGCAGGTCGGCCACCCGGAAGGCAGGGCCCATCCAGCCGTTGAACAGCCGCACCTGACCCCGATTGGCCGGGTCCGACAGCTCGCTGACGGGCACCCGGGCCACCGCCGCGGTCTCGGCGGGATCGACCGCGCGAACCTCCCCGGGCTCACGCCAGTAGGCGAGCACCGGACTGACCACGAAGCTCGACGGCGGCACGAAACGCTCCGGGAAGATCGCGACCGGCAGTACGGACGCCGGATCCAGCCCGGTTTCCTCGTAGCCCTCACGCAGGGCCGCGGCCACCGCGTCCTCGCCGGGGTCGTTGGCCCCGCCGGGGAACGCCGGCTGGCCGGCATGCGACCGCATGGTCGCCGCGCGTTCGGTGAGCAGCAGGTCCGGGCCGGCCGGACCGTCGGCGAACAGCATCAACACCGAGCCGCGGCGGGTGGTCGCCGGGGCCGGGCCGGTCAGCCGGGCGATCGGTTCGGGCAGCCGGGTGCCGTCCACCGCCTCGGCCAGCTTGCGCATCCAGGCCGGGATCGTCGAGAAGTCGTCGAGCAGCCGCCGTCCGGTGAACAGCGGTTCGGCAGCCGCGCTCACGTCAGGCCGACCATGGACAGCAGGTGCTCCCGTTCGGGGCCGACCACCAGCGCGGCCGCCGACTCCGGCTCCACCACGCCGGCGCCCGCCCCGTACGCCGGACACAGTGCCGCGAGAAAGCAGGCGCCGCAGGCGGGCTTCTTGGCGTGACACACCCGACGGCCGTGGAAGATGGTCCGGTCGGAGAACGCCGTCCACTGGGCGCGGGGCAGTTGCGCGTTCAGCTCGGCCTCGATCTTGACCGGGTCGGTCTGCGCGGTCAGGCCCCACCGGGTGACCAGTCGCGTGACGTGCGTGTCGACCGTGATCCCGGGAACGCCGTACGCGTGGCCGAGCACCACGTTGGCGGTCTTGCGGCCGAATCCCGGCAGGGTGACCAGTTCGGCCAGCGTCCGCGGCACCTCGCCGCCGAACCGCTCCACCAGGGCCTGCCCAAGTCCGATCAGCGAGGTCGTCTTGTTCCGGAAGAAGCCGGTCGACTTGATCATCTCTTCCAACTCGGTCCGCGACGCGGAGGCGTAGTCGGCGGCGGCCGGATAGCGGGCGAACAGCGCCGGGGTGACCATGTTCACCCGCACGTCGGTGGACTGGGCGGACAGGATGGTCGCCACCGCCAGCTGCAGCGGGGTGGTGAAATCCAGCTCGCAGTGCGCGTCCGGGTAGCCCTGTTCGAGTCGGCCGGCCAGCTGACGGGCCCGCCTGGTCCGGGCGAGCGGCGTGACCGGCGGCTTGGCCTTTCTGACCGGCCGTTTCGCAGGTGGGCCGGACGCCGGACCGACCACGACGCTGACCGTGCTGTTGACCACGAAGCCAGGTTGCCACAAGGGTCTGACGTCCACTGCCCGCGCGGGTTGTTCGGATCCGGACCGGCGACCCGCGGGACGGGTCCACCCGTGCCGCGTGGTTGGCCCTGGGGGATGATGGTGGCACCATGACGGTCTTCCTGGTGTTGCTGATCCCGCTCCTGCTGATGGTGTTCGCCCTGCTGATGGAGCGTTTGGAGCGACGCTTGAAGACGGCCGCGGTCAGCGAGGCGGACGTGCAGGAATTCCTGGACACGGCCAAGCCGGAGGAGGTCAACACCTTCATCCGGGAGGGTTGGACCAAGGCCTTTGCCAAGTTCCGGCTCCGCCGGCGGCCGCGGCTGCGACGGCGGCACAAGGATCCATCCAAAGACGGCGGCCCTGCCACCGACGAGTCCTGATCCCCGTTCCGCGTTCCGGCTGACGGCAAGGCTGCACGTCGGGCGAGAGCGACCGACCGGCAACCCCTAGACTGTGCTCTGCGTCTCAGCCGGGACCCTCGTGACGGGGTCCTGGCCGACCCAGCTCGGGGGACACAACAGGAGGTCAGGGTGGAAGAAACGCTCGCGAAGGCCGGGATCTTCCAAGGGGTGGACCCGGATGCGGCGGCGGCCCTGGCGTCCCAGTTGGAGACCGTGGAGTACGCCCGCGGCAGTGCGATCTTCTCCGAGGGGGAACTCGGTGATCGGCTGTTCATCATCCTGTCCGGCAAGGTGAAGCTGGGTCGGCACTCGCCCGATGGCCGGGAGAACCTGCTGGCCGTGATGGGTCCGTCGGACATGTTCGGTGAGCTGTCCGTGTTCGACCCGGGTCCGCGCACCTCATCGGCGACCGCGGTGACCGATGTCCGACTGGGCACCATGGACCGCGAGGGGCTGCGGGAGTGGATCAACAAGCGCCCGGAGATCGCCGAGCAGCTGCTGCGCGTGCTGGCCCGCAGGCTGCGCCGGACCAACAATGCCCTCGCCGACCTGATCTTCACCGACGTACCCGGCCGCGTGGCCAAGGCGCTACTGCAGTTGGCCCGGCAGTTCGGGCAGCAGGAGGGCGGCCACCTGCGGGTGACCCACGACCTGACCCAGGAGGAACTGGCCCAGTTGGTCGGCGCTTCCCGGGAGACCGTGAACAAGGCCCTGGCCGACTTCGGGCACCGCGGCTGGCTGCGGCTTGAGGGCAAGAGCGTGGTGCTGCTGGACACCGAACGGCTGGTCCGCCGGGCCCGTTGACCGGACCGGCTCATGGCCGGTGGAACACGCTCACGGTGACCGCCACCGTGACCTCGGTGATCTCGGCCAGGCCCGCGACGGCCGCCCGGCGCCGATCGTCGGACAGGTGGTAGGCCGACGGGCCCATCCGGATCAGCCGATCCACGTCGTCCCGGCTCAGCCGCATCGCCTGCCGCACCTCGGTCACCGGTCCGGGCGTCAGTGATCCGCCGAGCGCGTCCCGCAGCCGCTCCGCCTTGTCCGGATCCACCGCCAGCAGCCCGATGACCGGGCGCAGTTCGGCCTGGTGGTCAGGCGTGGGCGTGACCACCACCGCGCGACCACCCGGCCGCAGGATCCGGCCGATCTCGGCCGGTTCTCGCGGGGCGAACACACTCAGCAGGGTGCCGACTGCGCCGTTCCGCACCGGCAGCCGGGACCAGGCGTCGGCCACCACCGAGCCGGCCCGCGGATGCGCCCGGGCGGCCCGGCGGGCCGCATACCTGGAGCTGTCGATCGCCAGGCCGACCCGGTCGGGGTACCCCTGGAGCACCGCCCGCAGGTGGTGTCCGGTGCCGGCACCCAGATCGAGCACCGGCCCGTCCCCGGCCGCTTCCCGGATCGCGCGGGTCATCGGCTCGAAGTGCCCGGCGTCCAGGAACTGCTGACGAGCGGCAACCATGTCCGCGGAGTCCCCGGTGTCCGTCCGGGACCGTGGACCCAGCAACGTCAGGTATCCCTGGCGGGCGACGTCGAATCGGTGCCCGGAGCCGCACCCGACCACGCCATCGATCCTGGACAGTGACCTCGCGCAGAGCGGGCAGGCCAGCAGCGGCAGGACTGCGTCCAGCCCAGCGGTCACTCCACCCCGCGCAGGTACTCCAGCTGCGCGGCGACGGAGTGCTCGGCGGCCCGGCGGACGGATGCGTCGACGTCGTGATAGACGAAGTCGGTGACCGCGGCCACCGCGGCGTCCGGTCCCAGCCGCACCAGCGCGGCCCGGATCTGGTCGAGCCGCTGCTCGCGGTGGGCCAGGTACTCGGCGGCGACCGCCTCCAGGTCCGGCAGTTGCGGCCCGTGCGCGGGCAGCACGGACGCGTGCCCGAGCGCGGCCAGCACCCGGAGTGAACCCAGGTAGTCGCGCAGGCTGCCGTCCGGCGGTGCGATCACCGTGGTGCCGCGGCCCAGGATGGTGTCTCCGGTCAGCACCGAACCGTGCGGGCGGTCCGGGGAATCGGACGGCAGCAGGAAGCAGACCGAGTCGGCGGTGTGCCCAGGGGTGGCCAGGACCCCGATCTCCAGCCCGGCCGCGACCACGGTGTCGCCGTCCCGCAAGGGGTCGCCGCCGATGCAGAAGGCGGGGTCGGCGGCACGCACCGTCGCTCCGGTGACCGCCGCCAACGGCGGCGCACCCTCGGTGTGGTCGTGGTGCCGGTGGGTGATCAGGATGAGCTCGACGTCGCCGACCGCGGCCAGGGCATCCAGGTGGACGACGTCGTCGGGGCCGGGATCGACGATCACCGACGACCGACCGCCGTTGCCCGAGAGCACGTAGCTGTTGGTGCCGTCCAGCGTCATCGGGCCGGGGTTGGGGGCGAGCCGGAACGAGGCATGGCCGGTGACCTGAATCAGCGACGTCATCGGGGAGTCTCCAGACCCTCGCCGGCGACCAGACGAGCCAGGTCCTCTCGCCGGACCCGGATCTTGGTGACCACCCGGGCCGCTGCGAGCACCTCGCCGGCCGACGCGAATCCGGCCAGGTCCCGCAGCATGGCGATGGTCGGCGGCATGAGCTTGGTGCTGCCGGCCTGCCATTCGTCGAGCAGGACGGCCGGGCGGCGCCATTCGCCCAGGTCGGCCTCGGTGGTGAGCATCCGGGCCCGCTGACCGGCCGGCAGCGCGGCGGCGAAGAAAAAGGTGTCGTACCGGCGACCCCGGCCGGGCGGGGTCAGCCAGTTCGCCCAGGGTCGCAGCAGATCGGTCCGCAGGCTCAGCCCTGCGCCTGCCAGCACCTGGACCATGGTGGCCCGGCGTTCCACGACCGCGGCCCGGCAGACGTCGTCCTGCACCGCGACCGGACCGGCCGGATCCCGCCCGGCCAGCAGCACACCGGTCTCCTCGAACAGCTCCCGGACCGCCGCCGTCACCAGGGCTCCGGCCGGCTCCGGCTCCTCGCCCAGGGCGCTGCCCCACCAGACCGGGTCCGGACCCAGCCACCCGATGGACCGGTCGCGATCCGCCGGGTCGACACCGCCGCCGGGAAACACCGTCATGCCGGCGGCAAAGGCCATCGCCGGGACCCGGCGCAGCACGAAGGTCTCGAGTCCGTCGGCGCCATCCCGGACCAGCATCACGGTGGCGGCTGGCCGGATTGCCTCCCCGGCGTCCGGATCTGGGTGGTGTGTGTTGTCAGCCACCATGTCAACCTAGTCGGGCGAGCTTGCGAGCCCGCCGTTGAGGCTGAAGGGACGGCGCCGGGACCCGCCCGGCGACGAAGGAGCCGGGTTGGCCGGCGCAGTCCCGGTCGGGGGAGCTCGCGCGGCTGCCGTTGAGGCCGGTCGGGGGAGCTTGCGAGCCCGCCATGAGCCTGGGGGACGAGATGGGTCGGCACTGGCAATGGATCGTCACGGACAGGTCGGCCGGTGTCGCGGTGGTGACCAGCCGGCGGGAGGCGACCACCAGCACCGTGGTGGTGGCCGACCGGCGGGCACTGGTGGTCGACCCCGCCTGGGACCCCGACGAGTTGGCCGGACTCGCCGCGGATCTGGCCGCGGCGCAGATCGACGTGGTGATCGGTTTCGCCACTCATGCGCATCACGACCACTTGCTCTGGCACCCGGACCTGGGCCCGGCGCCCCGCCTCGCCGCACCCGCGGTGGCGCGCACCAGCGCGCGGCACCGGGAGCGGATCGTGGCGCGCCTCGGCCCGCACTGGCCCGCCGACCTCGGCGACCTGGTCGGCCGGGTCACCGGCACCACCGACCGCGTGCTGGACTGGCCGGGGCCGACCGTGCGCCTGCTCACCCATGACGCGCACTCGCCCGGGCACACCGCACTCTGGTTGCCGGCCCAGCGGGCACTGATCGCCGGGGACATGCTCAGTGACGTCGAGCTTCCGTTGCTGGAGGAGTCCACCCCGGCGGCCTACGCGGCGGGGCTCGAGCTGCTCCGGCCGTTCGTCGAGCAGGCGTCCGTCCTGATCCCGGGTCATGGCGGGGTCGCGCTCGGCGCCGACGCCGCGCAGGCGCGGTGGCGGGCCGACCGGGCCTACCTGGACGAGCTGCGACCGGGTGCCGCCCCGGCCGACCCGCGGCTGGCCAACCCGGGCATGGCGCAGGCGCACGAGGACAATCTCGCCGCGGCCGGCCGCTGAAACGCGCGCCACCACTTGAGCGTGCGCGGAGCCTCCACCGGTCAGCGGCGGGCCGATCCTCCGCGGGCCGGCCGGCGGCGCTCACCGGACCTGGACGATCGCCTCCACCTCGACCGGCGAGCCCAGGGGCAGCTCGGCCACCCCGACCGCCGACCGCGCGTGCCGCCCGGCCTCCCCGAAGACTTCGGCCATCAGGTCGGACACCCCGTTGACGACGCCGGGCTGGCCGGTGAACCCCTCCGCGGACGCGACGAAGCCGACGATCTTCACGACCCGCTCCACGGCATCCAGCCCGACCGCGGCGTCGATCGCGGCCAACACGTTCAGCCCGGCGAGCCGCGCGTACTGCTTGGCATCCTCGGGTGACACCTGCGCGCCCACCTTGCCGGTCGCGGGCAGCCGCCCGTCGACGAACGGCAGCTGGCCCGCGGTGAACACCAGGTTCCCCGTCCGCGCGGTCGGCAGGTACGACCCGGCCGGCGTCGCGAGCTTCGGCAGCGTGATCCCCAGCTCGACCAGCCGGTCGCTCGCGGCCACGTCGTCAGACCCGTTCGCGCTTGAGGTAGGCCACCAGCTGCTCCGGGTTCGGTCCGGGCACCACCTGCACCAGCTCCCATCCGTCCTCGCCCCAGGTGTCCAGGATCGCCTTGGTGGCGTGGGTGATCAGCGGGACGGTGGCGTACTCGTACGTGCGGCGGCCGGCCGCGGGAGTTGACATGGCCTTGACTCTAGGACCGTGCTGAGCGATCCCGCTCCTTCGTCGCCGGATTGCCGGCGCCCGATCCTCCTGTGCCCGATGGCGGCCTCGCAAGCTCGGCCGACTCCAGGACCGTGCCAGGACCCACCACTCGTTCGGGGCACCCGGACCTATCCTGTCGCCGTGGTCGTCGACGGGTGGCACTGGGCGGTCGCGGTCCTCGCCGCGATACTGCTGGCCGTGCTGGTGCTCCTCTGGTACGACGTGCTGCGCGACCGGCCCGGCTGGACGCTGGCCATGGCGACCCGGCGTGCGCTGCCGGCCGCGCTGGTCATCCCGGCGGGGTTCGTGGCGGCTGCGCTCCTGCCGCTGTGGGTCGGCGGCATCCTGGTCGTCGGGCCCCTGGTCGCCATCCTGATCATGGCCTTGGCCACCTGAATCAACGCGGCCGGACAGTCGCCGCGATCAGTTCGCCGACGCCGTTGACCGTCCAGTGCAGCAGGATCGGCGCGAGCAGGCTGCCGCTGCGCAGGCGCACCTCGGCCATCAGCAGCCCGCCCACCGTGGTGGCGAGCACGGTGCCGGCGACCCGGAGGGCGACCCCGCGCCGGCCGTCACCCACGATGCCGCTCATCGTCGCGTTGGCCGGCCCGTCACCCAGCGCGGGCAGCAGGTGCCACAGCCCGAACAGGACCGACGAGGCGAGAGCCGCGCGCCGGTCGCCGCCGAGCAACCCGAACACCACCCCGCGGAACGCGAACTCCTCCGGCAGGACCGTGGTCAGCGGGATCGTCAGGGCCGCCCGGCGCGCGGCCCGCGACGGCTGCGCGCCGGAACCGACGATCACGCCGCGCACCGCGGGCAGCGTCAGGGCCGCCCCGTATCCGCCTGCCACCGCCACTGCCGTGCCGATCCCCCAGCGCAGCCCGGCGGGCCCGGCGACCGCGGCCAGGCCGAGGTCGGCCCGCGTGCGGCCACCCGCCCGGGCGATCGCGGCCAGGACGCCGACCTGGGCGGCGGCGATCGCCGGGGCGGCTCGCGGCACCACCCGGTGGCTCAGCACGTTGGCCGCGGTCAGGGTACCGATGGCGAGCCCGATGCAGATGGTGACGCGCATGGCCCCAGTCTGGCCGGCCGGCCCACCGGTTCCGCCCAGCGGTCCCCGAGCCAGGAGACGGTCGACCCTGGCAGGATCGGGGAATGGCCGATCCTTCCCCCGCCTCCCCGGTGGCCCAGCCTGCGACCGGTGACGACCGACGGGTGTGGGTGGACCGGACCGGTCCGGAGCGCTACTCCGGACACAACGGCCGGGCCGCGGCCATCCCGATCGGCATGGCCGGCGCCGACGGCTGCTACTCCCCCACGGAGCTGCTGCGGATGGCTCTGGCCGGCTGCGCGGGGCTGTCGGCGGACCATGTGCTTGCCCGCCGGCTCGGTGGGGACGCCGACGTGCGGGTCGCCGTCGCGGGCCGGCACGACCCGACCGACCGGCGGTTCACCCTCCTGTCCTCGACCATCACCGTGGACCTGTCCGGCCTGGACCCGCGGACGCAGGACCAGTTGCGGACCGTCGTGACCCGGGCCGTGCATCGGTACTGCACCGTCGGACGCACCCTCGAGCAGGGCGCACCGGTGCCCGTTGCCGTCGTGGGGTCGGCATGACGACGGGTACCCCGACCGACGACACCACCGAGAAAGAACCGTGGACCAGCGCCTGCCGGCGCGCGCGGCTGCACGTGATCACCGGCAAAGGTGGCACCGGCAAGACCACCGTGGCCGCGGCCCTGGCCCTGGCTTTGGCCGCCAACGGTCGGCGGGTCCTGCTGGTCGAGGTTGAGGAACGCCAGGGCATCGCCCGCCTGTTCGACGTGCCGCCGCTGCCGTACCAGGAGAAGAAGGTGGCGGTCGCCACCGGCGGCGGTGAGGTCCGCGCGCTGGCCGTCGACGTCGAGGCCGCCCTGCTCGAGTACTTCGCGATGTTCTACAACCTCGGCTTCGCCGGCCGCAGCCTGAAAAGGATGGGCGCGGTCGAGTTCGCCACCACCCTCGCCCCGGGCCTGCGGGACGTCCTGCTCACCGGCAAGGTCAAGGAAACCGTGGCCCGGATGGGCTCGGACAATCGGCCGGTGTACGACGAGGTCGTGCTGGACGCCCCGCCGACCGGACGCGTCGTGACCTTCCTGGGCGTCACCGAGGCGATGTCCGGCCTGGCCAAACGCGGTCCGATCCACAGCCAGGCCGAGGGCGTCGTCCGGCTGCTGCACTCGCCCGACACCGTCGTCCATCTGGTGACGCTGTTGGAGGACATGCCGGTCACCGAGACGCTCGAGGCGATCCACCAGCTGCGGGCCAAGCACCTGCCGGTCGGGACGATCATCGTCAACGCCGCCACCCAACCGCAGCTGCCCCAGGACGCCCTGGTCCTGGCCTCACAACGCGACCTGGACATCGACGGGTTGGCCGACGGGCTGCGGGCCGCCGGCAGCGATCCGACCCCGGCCCTGCTCGACGGTCTGCGGGAGCAGGCCGCGGAGCACGCCATCCGGGTGCTGGACGAGCAGTTGTGCCGTGAGGAGCTCGGGGCCGCCGGACTGCCGATGCTGGAGCTGCCGCGGCTGGTCGAGGGCGGCGACCTCGGCGGGGTGTACGAGCTGGCGGACCGGTTGGCCGAGCAGGGAGTCCACTGATGCCCGACCACGCCCACACGTCGACCAATCCCCCGTTAGACCTCGCCCCGCTGCTGACGGACAGGGGCACGACCATCGTGGTGACCTGCGGCTCCGGTGGCGTCGGGAAGACCACCACGGCCGCGGCCATGGCGCTATGGGCGGCCGACGCCGGCCGGAACGTCGCCGTGCTGACCATCGACCCGGCCAAGCGACTGGCCCAGTCGCTGGGTCTGGGCGAACTTGACAACGACCCGCGCCGGGTGGACGTGCCGCTGGCCGACCCGGACGGGCAGCTGTGGGCGATGATGCTGGACACCCGCCGCACCTTCGACGAGATGGTGTCCCACCACTCCACCCCCGAACGAGCCCAGGCGATCCTGAGCAACCCCTTCTACCAGGTCATCTCGACGTCCTTCTCGGGCACGCAGGAGTACATGGCCATGGAGAAGCTGGCCAACCTGGCAGCGACGAAGCAGTTCGACCTGATCGTGGTGGACACCCCGCCGAGCCGGTCCGCCCTTGACTTCCTGGACGCCCCGCAACGGCTGTCCTCGTTCATGGACGGCCGCATGATCAAGCTGCTGGCCACCCCGAGCCGCGGCGTGATGAAGCTCGTCGGGGCCGGGTTCGCGTTGTTCTCCAAGGCGGTCACCACCATCCTCGGCGGGCAGATGTTGACCGACGCCGCGCAGTTCGTGCAGCTGTTCGAGGACATGTTCGGTGGGTTCCGGGAGCGGGCGCAGGCCACCTACGAGCTGCTGCGCGCGCCGGGCACCAAGTTCGTCGTCGTGTCGATCTGCGAGGGCGACGCGCTGCGGGAGGCCTCCTACTTCACCGATCGACTCCGGGCCGAGCACATGCCGTTGGCCGGGCTGGTGCTCAACCGCACCCATCCCCCGCTGGCCGACCTGTCCACGGGCACCGCGCAGGTCGCCGCGGCCAAGGTGGCGGCTTCCGCGCCGCTGGCGTCGGCGGTGCTGGACATCCACCGGCAGCGGTTGGAGGTGCACGCCGCCGAGTCGCACATGCGGGCCCGCTTCGACCGGGTGCACACCGACCTGCCGGTGGTGGAGGTGCCCGCGCTGGCCTCGGACGCGCACGACCTGCCCGCGCTGCGGGAGATCGGGCGGCGGCTGACCGCCGCCAGCGCCCGCGTCGGCTGAACACCGACGTCGGGTGAACCGGCACCGGTCCGGTGTCCGGTGGTGTCCGGGCCGCGAAGGGCCCGGTCCGACGCTTGGGCCGGCCGCGGGTTGCGTCCGGCGACGCCGGTGTGGCGAGGATCCTCGGATCACCGTTCCCACACGTCAGCGCCGGTAGCCTGATTCGGTGCGTGTGATGAGCGGCCTCGGGCGTCTGATTCTGGGCACCCTGTTGGCCGGGGTGCTGGTGGCCGGTCTTCTCCTTCCCTATTCGGTTGGGATGGGTATCGCCTCCAACGCGGTGACCGACGCCATCGACGACGCCCAGGCAGACCCGCTCAACGCCGACATCCCGCTGCGGACCACCGTCACCGACGCCGCCGGGACGCCGATCGCCACCCTCTACAACCAGAACCGCGTCTACGTGCCGCTGTCCTCGATCTC
>Ga0164241_10004658_pt1 | contig 13173 bp, 8 predicted proteins | sample OricomyardsoilBY_FD_108780 | JGI IMG/M metagenome (GOLD analysis project Ga0164241, IMG submission 108780) | Backyard soil microbial communities from Emeryville, California, USA - Original compost - Back yard soil (BY) | ecosystem: Environmental > Terrestrial > Soil > Unclassified | place: USA...
CCGTTGCTAAAGGCGCGACGGGCTGGCGTGGGGCCTGGGGCGTGGCCTACATCCCATGCTCGGCGAGCGCACCCCTCTCGCGCCCGTTACGGTTTTTGTTTTCAGGTGACTTGCGGAGGTGCGGGTCCACACGGGGGGGGGACCAGGGGAGAGGAGGGGTAGCAGCAGGTGGGAGATGATCGGCGGGCCTGCCGGCGGCCGACGGATTTTTTGTTTCACGGGGATGGGCGGCTCGAGTGCGCGCGGCCATCGGCTCGAGCGAATTCCTGGAACCGTTCTCACTTCAGCAGAAGGCTGTGGCGCCGCTGAATTTGCCGCTCTTTGATGGCGTGAGCAGCCGGGTGTGATTTAAAAAACTGGGACCGGTACCAGTTGTCTATTCCAATTCCGCGAGTATGCTCCCGTGCATGCGCCGCGCCGCGCCTCCGCTCTGGCAGCACGTGCCCTCCGCGCCTCGTGGCTGGCGAACGCTCGCCTTGTTCGGTGCGTTTGGCCTCACCGGCGCCTGTTCTGTTTACACCAGTGACCTGCTCGAGCAGACCACCAGCATCGTAACTGGCGGGACCGGCAATGCCAGCGGCGGTCGCGCGAGCACGGCGGCCGGCACCACCTCCACGACTGCGGGCAAAAGCGGCGATGAAACGCCGGCCGCGGGCGGCGACGACGGTGCGGATCCCGACCCCACGGAGGCGGGAAGCGGCGGGTTGGCCAACGGCGGCGGCGGTACCGGCGGCACCGGCGAATCGGGCGGCGGGGGCAGCGCAACGGGCGGAACCGGCGGCACGACCGGCCATGTTGGAGGCACGGCCGGCACGGCCGGCACCGCGGGCACCGGCGGCGCCACCGGCCCTGATCTCGTCGACGGTTTCGAAGACGAAAACCTCACGCTCGAACAAACCGACGGCAGGGGTGGAGTCTGGTACCTGGTCGGCGACGGCACCGCCGGCACGGTCGGTCCCGATCCGCTCGAATGCAGCCCGCTCACCGGCGCCCCCGACGAGCTCGGTGGTTTCGCCATGCACGTCACCGCCGCTGGCTTCACCGGCTCGGGCAGCATTTTAGGCGCCGACTTGCGCAACCTCAAAACGGTGTACAACGCCAGCCGCTTTACCGGCATTCGCTTCTGGGCCAAGGTCGGGTCGGGTAAGAACACCAAGCATCGCGTTCAGATCACCGATGCCACGACGGACAGGGCCGGCGGTAACTGCGATCCTGCGGCCACGGCGGTCGCCGCCGAAAAGTGTGACGACCACTTCGGCTTCGCCGCGACGTTCACCACCAGCTGGGCCCAGTACAGCATCACCTTCGCGCAGATGACCCAGCTCGGCTGGGGCAAGGCCGGTACCGCGCTCGATAAAACCGCGATCTACGGATTGCAGTTCACGGCCAAGCCCAAGCTCAACGTCGACTTGTGGCTCGATCAGATCGAGTTTTTCTGATTGTCGATCTCCCAGCCCGCGGAATTTTCGCGCAATTCGAGAACGTCGCTGCAGGTTGAAGTTGCGGATCGCGATTGCAGCAACTTGGTCTTGCTGGCTATGTTCCCGCCGCGCGGCTACGCGCCTTTTTTTGGATAGTCGAACTTGAGCAGAACCTCCCTTTCGAGCCTGGGCGCCGTCGTGGCACTGTTGCTCTGGTCCAGCGTCGCCGCGGCCGAAGCCAAAGATCGCGAGGCGAGCGCGCTCGGCAAAGAGGCGATGGACACCGACTACCTCGGCACGCAATTCAAGGAAGCCGAGCAGAAGCTGCAGAAGGCGCTCAAGCTGTGCGGCAACCAAGGTTGCTCCAATAAGGTGCGCGCCGAGCTTCATCTCGATCTCGCCATCGTCTACATCGCGGGGCTGAAGAAGAAGGACAAGGGCGCCAAAGAGATGGAGGCGGCGGTGGCGGCGGACGCTTCCGTCCAGCTCAGCGATGACTTTGCGACGCCCGAGGTCGACAAGGCGTACGTCGCGGCCGGCGGTGTCGCGCAAGGCGCCGGCCGCGACGAGCCCGCAAAAGAGCGCGACGAGGACGAAGACGAGCCGAAAGCGGCCTCCAGCGCGCCGTCCGAGGACGAAACCGCCGACGCCGGTGGCCAGACGCCGCACAACTGGTTCTCGGCCTCGTTCCAGTTGGACTTGCTGAGCTACCAAGCGACGACGGGCGTCTGCAGCGGCGCCGCTCAGTACCAGTGCTTCCTACAAGGGCAGTCGTACAACGGCCCCATCTACGAGGGCTCCGGCAACCAGCTGCAAGGCGGCATGGGCTTCGGCACCAAGCGCTTGCTGGTCGGCTACGAGCGCCTTTTGGGCGAAAACCTCACCGCCGGCGCCAAGCTCGGCTTCGCATTTGGCGGCAGCCCGAAATCCACGAAACCCGGCGCGAGCGCGTTTCTGCCGTTCCACGCCGAGCTACGCGGCAGCTATTGGTTCGGCGCCAAGCCGTTTGCTCGCGACGGCTTGCGCGGCTACGCGGGTGTCGCCGTCGGCCTCGGCGAAATCAACGGTCACGTTAGCGTCGAATATTACGAAGACGTCAACGGTTACAACGCGGGCGCCAAAGGCAAGCTCGACGCCTGGCGCCAAGCCGGCAAAACCTTCGTCGGCGCCCACGCTGGCCTCGCGTACGCGTTCAGCAAAGAACAGCAGCTGTTCCTCGAGCTGCGCCTACTGCAACTGCTCGGCCCCGCCGCCCTCGGCGGCGCCGTCAACGTCGGTTACGCGTTCGGGATGTAGCGCGACCGGATACGTCCCAGCCGTTCGTCCAGGGCGGCAGGGTAACCCTCCGCCCCGAACGCGGTCCTCAGTAGAACGTGAAGTCGTCGAGCGCGACGCTGTACGCCTGACCGGGCGGAATCTGCACCTGCACGCTGAGCAGGTTGGCTTTGTCCGGGTGCAGGGCGAGCTCGGCGGCCCAGGTGGGTGGGGCGGCCATGGCGAAGTTGATATCGATCTCTTGCCACTCGGTGGTGAGGATGACGTCCACGCCAGCGGGTGAGAAGCCGCCGTTGCACATGGTGCCGGTGCAGGTGCCGCCGCCATCAGGCGTGGCGGTGGCGGTGGTGTTGAGCTTGATGGTGATGGGCACGTCGCCCCGGGCCCAGAACTTGATGCCAGAGTAGGCGCTGGCGTTGTAGACGCAGGGCTTCTTGGCGTTGCTGAAGTCGAAACCGACGCCCGCGTACGGGTACTTCATGGCAAGCTCATCGGCCATGGCGGTCATGCCGGAGATCAGCACGCAGCCCATGCTGGCTCCGTGACAGTTGGTTGCGCCCGGCTTCAGCGGGTTGGCGCCGCTGGGGTCCGGCGCAGGGATGATCGTGCTGCCGAGCGCGTCACCGTAGGTGTACCAAAAGCCGGTGCGATTTCCGACGTGCGGCAGCGCGTTGCCGCTGGCGTCGGCCGCGTCAGGCTCCAAGTTATCGATGAGCAGGTCCGCGATGGCGCCGGCGGCGGGAGGAACCGGACAAGTCGCCAGGGCGCCACCCGACATGCCACCCGCGGCGGTACCGGCGGTGCCGACGGCGGTGGTACCGGCGGTGCCGACGGCGGTGGTACCGGCGGTGCCGACGGCGGTGGTGCCCGCGGTGCCGACGGCGGTCGAGCCGCCCGTGCCGACGGCGGTGGTGCCGGCGGTGCCAGCGGGCGGCTGATTACCTGACGAGGGCGGGGGGCTCGACGCCTCCGCGCTGCAGGCCAGCGCCGCCAAGGCGTAGGTACCCAGACCGAGGGCCAACCACTTCGTCGAAGGCAGAGCGTTCATGATGCGACCTTTCCGTACAACCGCAGCGCCGGGAAGCGGCGCACCGGCGCCGCCTCACCATGGGTAAGTATCTTACTCACCCGGAACCGCTTTGCACGCAAAAACTGGAACCGGTTTCGCATTCGCGCTTGGTCTGCGAATTAGAGAAAATATGCAGATTATGCGAGCGGAAAAGTAAAGTACCTGATTGGTATTGCCGCGACGGCGTTGACGGGGGCAGGCCGGAACCGATCGTTTGCGTGCGGTTTTGTTGGGGATTTTCGCAGGCCACGAATCGGATCACAGGATCCAAGAATCTCGCATCCTGTGATCGCGACGCCGCCGCGCGTTTTCGGATAGCGGCGATCTTTCCAGAAAAGTGGCCTGACTTTGTTGTCGCGGTGCCACGCCGTGTCATGCGGTGGGCTCGCGACTGGAACCGTTCTCACATTTGGTGTACGTTTGATTCATGGCGCTTCGCCCGCAGCGTTTCTATTTCCTCTTGTGCATCGTCGCGCTCCTGCCCGCCTGTGGCAGCTCCAGCAGTAAAGGCCTGCCCGGTCTCGACACCAACCAAGACACCATCGCCGATGACTTGGGCAAGCTCGTCGACGCCGATCCCAAAGACGGCTTCGCCGATGAGGTCGACATCAACCACGACGGCAAGCTCGATGGTCCGGGCGTCGACACCGACAACGACGGCAAGGTCGATGCGCTGGCGCTCGACACCGACTGTGACGGCCTTTTCGAGTCGCTCGACACCAACGGCGACGGCAAGCCTGACCTGCGCACCAGCCGCCAAGACGCGCCGGCGGTAGTGCCCGGCTGCAAGTCCAACCCCTTCGACATGGGGGGCAGCGGCGGCTCCACCAGCATGGGCGGTTCGACCAGCATGGCTGGCTCCACCAGCATGGCCGGCACCGGTGGCTCGGGCGGTGGCGCGACCGTCGTCAGCCAGCTCGGCAAGGGGATCTATCAGGGCACCGGCAGCTCGACTGATCAGTATGCCGAGGCCGACATCTACCGCGATGGCGTTGGCTACAAGTTCATCGCCAACGGTTGGGGCGATCAGTGGAAGAGCCACAGCATCTCTTGGAACGGTACGTCGTTCAAAGTGGCTTCGCTGAACGGTAGCCAGGGCGCCAACTACTCGCCTGCCGGCTATCCCACCATGTTCTGCGGCCTGTACTCGATGAAGCAGTCGATCGGGGGGTGCGGGTTGCCCGGCGCCGTGACCGCGCTCAAAAGCGTTCGTACCGGTTGGCGCTGGCAAGCCAACGGCAACACCGGTCAGTACAACGCCGCCTGGGACATTTGGCTCGGCAACGGTAACTCGTTGTCGGCCTACCTCATGGTTTGGCTACGCGATCCGCCTGGCCAACAGCCGGCGGGCGCGGCCGCCACGGCCGGCGCAACCGTGACGGGCCTGCCCGGCACGTGGAGCATCTGGACGGGCAACGTCAACGGCCACCCCATCGTCAACTACGTGAAGAGCGAGGGGCAAGACTTGCCGGAGCTCGAATTCGACGTGATGGACGTGTATCGCGACGCCATCAAGCGCGGCTACAACTTGCCTGGCTCGAACATCATCGCCGTGGCGGTTGGCTACGAGGTTTGGAACGGTCCGATTACGAACCTCGTGACTGACGACTTCTACGTCGATGTAAAATAGCGCCTGCGCGCGAGTTAGACGCGCCTTCTCAGGCGGCGACAGGTTTAAGATCCGTGGAAACGAGAAAGCGCCGCGGTGGGTAAGGGCGCTTTCTCTGGCCGTTTCCGCGAATGGCCGGGCCCAGCAGGCGAATCGTCCAGATGCGCAGGACAATCACGCAGCGCGGCCGACAGCGTGATGAAAACGCGCGCGCGGCCCTCATCCGCAACTACGCGGAACCGGTGCGGAACCGGTACCAGGACCGTATGGTTTTCGGTTCCAATCGAGAAATTTGAAATTCTCGACTTGAAAGGTCCAGAGTCGCAAGCTATGCTCTAGCTCATGAAGTCGGCACTTGGACTGATCCTGGGCGTATCGATTCTCGCAATGGCCGTCGGTGGCTGTGACAACGGCGGCGATGACGGGGGAATGGACAAGCCGATTCCGATCGCCGGCGCCGCCAACAACGCCGGCTCCGGCACCGTCCTGCCGATGGCTGGCAGCACCAGCACGGGTGGCACGGGCGGTGGTGACCTGCCGGCGGGCGTTCCGCTCGCCGCGACGGACGGCTGGGTCGACGGCATGAGCAACACGCTCATGATTCAAGGCGCCATGTTCGAGTACGCCGATCCGACGTCGCTCATGGGCATGACCAAAGACTTCACGGGCACCAACGCCTGTATCAAGGGCACGGCCGCCAAGGTCGACATGAAGTCGGCGCCCTGCACGAGCATGATGTTCACGGCCCCCGCCACCGATTGTTACGGCGAGTACTGGGGCGCGGCTATCGGCCTCAACCTCAATCAGGCCATCGACCCGACGACCATGATGGGCGGCGACCCCATGCCGTACGACGCCTCGGCCATCAAAGGCTTCGCCTTCAACATCACGGGCGCGATGGTTCCCACCTCGCTGCGCTTCAAGGTCGAAGACGCCAGCGGCGAGTTCTGTAGCCCCGCTGCCAAGCCCGTCAAGCTCGGCGCCAACAGCTTCATGTTCGAAGATCTCATCAAGGAGTGCTGGGCCCCGAAAGCGACGGCCGCCAACGCTTCTACGGCCAAAGCAGGCGTCATCAAGATCGCCTGGCAGGTCGTGACCAACGCGATGGGCACCGTGCCCTTCGACTACTGCGTGGCTGATCTCCGCGCGCTGCAGTGAGCTGATTTCACTAGCGGCGCCGCCGCCGAACGAGGGCCTGCGACGACGAGTCGCGGCCCTCGTTTCGTTTTGTCGCCGCAAGATGCTTACGGCTCGCAGCCCCACACCAGCTTACCGCCCGCGTACAAGGTGATGCGGTTCCAACCGGTGTTCTTGTTGGCGCTGCCAGGGTCGCTCGTCGGATGCCCAACGTACGTGTAGTCGTTGGCTTGGTTCGACTTCATCGGGTACATCGCGAGGCTGCCGTAGTAGCCGACTTGCGCGGTCTCGCCGTTGCCAAAGTTGCCCGGCGTGGCGCTGAACTTGATGCTGATGTAGTGGCTCGCGTTGGTCGCCGCCGGTGTCACGCTCTTGATGCTGCCGAGCACGTTGGCTCCGCCTTCGTCCTCGTAGTAAGGCGCGCTCGGCAAGTTGTGACCGAACGACGGAAAGACGAACGAAAGGCTGGCGGTTTCTTCGTTCGTGAAATAGTGGCGAAGCTCGAGTGTGTTGAAATTGACGGCGCCGCCCGCGTTGTTGAAGATACGCACGTCGCCGGTCGGCATGTTGGCAGTCCCCGAGCTCGTCCAGAATTGAACGACCCAGCCGGTGCCGGCGGGCGCGCAATCGCCGGTGGTGGCGGGCGAGCCACCCGTACTGCTGGTTCCCGCGCTACCAGCTGAGCCGGTTCCGCCGGTTGCACCACTTACGCCGCCCATTCCCGCGCTGGCGCTCGACCCTCCGGCCCCGCCGTTGGCTTTACCGCCTGCGCCCGCGCCCGACGAGGTGCCGCCCGCTCCGCCGCTGGCTTTGCCGCCTGCGCCCGCGCTCGCCCCGCCGTTGGGCATTCCGGCCTGCCCGCTCACGCCCGGGGCGCCGCCCGCGCTGCCGCTATTCGTGCCGCCAAAAGCCGAGGTCGGCTTGCCCCCGCTGCCGTTAGCCGGCCCGCCGCCAGTCGCGGGCTGGCCCGCGGAGCTGGATAATCCACCTTGCGGGCTGGACTGGCTTCCTCCGGTATCGTCACCTTCATCGTCATTCACGAACCCCTGGTCGACGGCGGTAGCGCAAGCGACGGCAAAACACAGCGCAGGCAGGGTTGCAAAGGCGTATGACGACCGAGCCACGTAGCGCTCCTTCGGCTCACTCAGCCCGGGACCACGCGCACGAGAAGCTGAGTGTTCAAGAAAGGTAGCGCGCTGTACACGTACTGGCGCGAGAAAAATGCAGCGCCTGCGGCGCCACATCCGCTTACAGTCGGGGCAACGGCAAGCGTGGGCCTCACGTTGCCCTAGAAGTACCGACATTTGGCGAATTCTGCTGGTGTTCGCGCTTTCCGTGGAAGAGCTTCCAGGATCCTTATGCTAGTATCTGGAACCGGTTCCGGAAATTGCGTGACTGTGGCTCACCGAAGCGCTAAGTCGTTCGGCCAGATTTTCCGATTCTCAACAGGGAGACAGACCAAAATGCGATTCAACGTCACGTTAGCTCTCGCCGCGATCATGGGCCTCACGCTGGGCCTCGGCGCTTGCAAAAAACGGGTGGCCGTTACCGGCGCCGAAGTGAAGAACTCCGAGGAGGGGCGCGCGTGTCCCAAGGACGTCGGTCTCATCTCCGATGGTGAGAGCAACAGCAATCAGATCGCCAATATCCAGGATCGCGGCGGATACTGGTACACGTTCCTCGACGACGCGGGCTCCACCGTCGTGCCGGAAGCGGGCAAGAACGGCGGCACCTTCCAGATGAGCCCGGGCGGCGCCGGGGGCTCGCAGTTCGCCGCCCACATGAGCGGCAAGGTTGGCGGCGGCGGCACGGTGTACGCCGGCATGGGTCTGAACTTCGTCGATCCGAAGGGCACCTACGACGCCAGCAAGTACAAGGGCATCAGCTTCAAAGCCAAGATCGGGCCGGGGTCGACCAGCAACGTGCGCCTGAAGGTGCCGGACAATCAGACCGATCCGGAAGGCAAGCTCTGCAAGGAGTGCTTCAACGACTTCGGGCTCGATCTGCCGCTCACCACCGAATGGCAAGAGTTCACGATCCCGTTCACCAGCATGAAGCAGCTGAAGAACTGGGGCAGCCGCTTCGAAGGCATCAACCCCAAGCAGCTGTACGGCCTGCAGTGGCAGGTCAACGAGCCTGGTGCGACGTTCGACGTGTGGGTTGACGACATCGCGTTCACCGGCTGCGGAGGCTGAGCTCCATGCGGAGCGCCTGGGCCTCCAGTTGGGTCCTGCTCGGAGCATGCGCGCTTGCGTGTGCTCCGCGCGGGGCCGCGTCCGTCGCGGCTAGCGGCGACGCGCCTGCGGGCTCGGGCTCCACCGCCGCCAGCGCTGGCGGCAACTTGCTGAAGGCCAGCACCTTCGACGACGGCATCAGCGTGCCCTGGACGACCTCGTTCACGGCTCCCGCTGACGGCGCCGCTCAGGTAGAGAGCGGCGCCTTGTGCGTGAACGTCACGAACAAGGGCAAAGACAACTGGGACGCCCAGTTTCGCCACCGTGAAATGGTGATCGAACGCGGTCACACGTACACGGTGCAGTTCAAGGCGTGGGCCAGCGCGCCGACGCGGGCGCGACCCAAGGTGGGCATGAGCGGGCCCCCGTACGCCGAGTACTGGAACGCGACCATCGACATCGACACCGAGCCCAAGCTCTACCGTGGCGCCTTCACGATGGGTCAGGCCGACGACGCCACCGCCGAGCTGGCGTTTCACATCGGCGGGTCCATGGCGCGAGCCGGCTTGCCATTCAAGGTGTGCATCGACGACGTACGGCTCGATGATCCCGAGTTCGTCCCCACCGCCGCGGCATCCGGCGCCGTGCCCGCGCCCAAGCTGCTGGTAAACCAGCTCGGCTACCTGCCCGGTGCGGCCAAGGTCGCCACGCTCGAGACGACTGCCACCGCGCCGCTCGATTGGGAGCTGTTCGACAGCGCGGGCAAGTCCGTCGCCCGAGGCAAGACCACGCCCTTCGGTGCCGACGCGGCGTCCGGCGAAGCGGTGCAGTTGGTCGACTTCAGCGCGTTCAAGACGGCAGGGCAGGGCTACCGGCTCAAAGTCGGCGCAGAGCAAAGCTTCCCGTTCGACGTCGGCACCAACATCTACACGCAGCTCAAGTACGACGCGCTTTCGTATTTCTATCAAGCCCGCAGCGGCATCGAGATCCGCGCCGACTTGGTGCAAGATCCGTCTTTGGCGCGCCCGGCGGGCCCGCCCGACAAGAACGTGAAATGCGGCAAGTCGGCCGGGTGTGACTACGCGCTCGATGTCTCGGGTGGCTGGTTCGACGCGGGTGACCACGGCAAATACGTAGTCAACGGTGGCATTTCACTGTGGACGCTACTCAACCAGTACGAACGAGCTCAGACGCTCGGCACCACCGTGGCCGACTTTGGCGACGGCAAGCTGCGCGTGCCCGAAAAGGGCAACAAGGCGCCCGATTTACTGGACGAAGCGCGCTGGGAGCTCGAGTTCTTCCTCAAGATGCAGGTGCCGCCGGGCAAGCCTTTGGCCGGCATGGTGCACCACAAAATGCACGACGTGGACTGGACCGCGCTCGCTGTCGCTCCGCACGAAGACAAGCAAGAGCGTGTGCTGTTCAAGCCCAGCACGGCCGCGACCTTGAACATGGCCGCGACCGCGGCGCAGGCGGCTCGGTTGTGGAAGAGCTTCGACCCGGCGTTCTCCGCCAAGTGCTCGAAGGCGGCAGAAGTAGCGTGGGCAGCCGCGAAGGCGAACCCCAAGCTGTTCGCCAGCAAAGAGATCCACGGCGGCGGCGCCTACGAAGACGCCAAGGTCGACGACGACTTCTACTGGGCCGCGGCGGAGCTGTTCCTGACGACCGGCAAGCCCGAATTCAAGCAGTTTCTGGACGCCTCACCGCTGCACAAGCGCTTGCGTATGGACGCCGGTGGCCACACCTCCACCATGAATTGGGCCGAGACCGACGCCCTCGGAACCATCTCGCTCGCGGTGGGGCCCGCCAATGACCTGCAGACCTTCGCGCGCAAGCAGCTGGTCGGCGGTGCCGATGAATACCTGAAGATCATCGCTGCCCAAGGGTTTCGCACGCCGCTCAAGCCCAACGCCGCCGGCCAATACGTCTGGGGCTCCAACTCGTTCGTGATCAACAACTTGATCGTGCTCGCGCTGGCGTACGACTTTACCAAGCAGCAAAAGTACTTGGACGGCGTCGCCACGGGTATGGATTACCTGCTTGGTCGCAACCCGCTCGGTCAGTCGTACATCACCGGCTACGGTGAAAAGCCGCTTCAAAACCCGCATCATCGCTTTTGGGCGCACCAAGCCAACCCCAAGTACCCGTCGGCGCCGCCCGGCATCTTGAGTGGCGGCCCCAACTCGAGCATCGACGACCCGTACGCCAAAGCCGCCGGCCTCAAAGGCTGCGCTCCCGAAAAGTGCTTCGTCGATCACATCGAAGCGTACTCGGTGAACGAAATCACGATTAATTGGAACGCCCCTCTCGCTTGGGTAGCGGCATGGCTCGACGAACGCGCTCACGCGCAATAGCTGACTGAAGAAGAGAACAAGCAATGAAGTTCGGACATTTCGACGACAAAAACCGCGAATACGTCATCACTACGCCCAAGACGCCGTATCCGTGGATCAACTACCTCGGCAGCGACAACTTCTTCGGCTTGGTCTCGCATCAAGCGGGCGGCTACTGCTTCTTCCGTGACGCCAAGCTTCGCCGGCTCACGCGCTACCGCTACAACAACGTGCCCACCGACTCGGGGGGCCGCTACTTCTACATCACCGAGGGCAAAGACTACTGGAGCCCCAGCTACATGCCGGTCAAGCGTGAGCTCGAGTCGTTCGAGTGCCGCCATGGCCTCGGCTATTCGAAGATCACCGGCAAGCGCAATGGCCTCAAGTGCGAGCTTTTGTTCTTCGTACCGCTCGGTCAAACCGCGGAGGTGCACCAGGTCACCCTCACCAACGAGTCGACCGCCAAAAAGAGCTTCAAGCTCTTCAGCTTCGCCGAGTGGTGCTTGTGGAACGCCGCTGACGACAGCGCCAACTTTCAGCGCAATTTCAGCACCGGCGAGGTCGAAATCGACGGCAGCACGCTGTACCACAAGACCGAATACCGCGAGCGCCGCGACCACTACGCGCTCTATCACGTCAACGCCCCCATCGTGGGCTTCGACACCGATCGTGAAAGCTTTTTCGGCCTGTACAACGGCTTTGGCGAGCCCGACGTGGTGGCTGCTGGTGAGTCGAAGAACAGCGTGGCCAGCGGCTGGTCGCCGGTGGCGTCGCACTGCTTGGCGGTCGAGCTTGCGCCCGGCGAAAGCAAGACGTTCGTGTTCACGCTCGGCTACGTCGAGGTGCCCAAAGACAAGAAGTGGGAAAAGCCCGGCGTCATCAACAAGCAACCGGCCAAAAAGCTGATCGACGCCTTCTCGACCACCGAGCAGGTCACGGCCGCGCTCGGCAAGCTGCGCGAGCATTGGAACGGCATGCTCGGCTTGTACGAGCTCTCGTCCAGCGACGAGAAGCTGAACCGCATGGTGAACATCTGGAATCCGTACCAGTGCATGGTCACCTTCAACATGTCGCGCAGCGCCTCGTACTTCGAGTCGGGCATCGGGCGCGGCATGGGTTTCCGCGATTCCAACCAAGATCTGCTGGGCTTCGTGCACCTGGTGCCCGAGCGCGCTCGCGAGCGCATCATCGACATTGCGTCCACCCAGTTTCCGGACGGCAGCGCCTACCACCAGTACCAGCCGCTGACCAAGCGCGGTAACAACGACGTCGGCAGCGGCTTCAACGACGACCCGCTTTGGCTGATCCTGGGCGTCGCCGGTTACATCAAAGAGACCGGCGATTGGGGCATTCTCGACGAGCAGGTGCCGTTCGACAACGATGAGAACAACAAAGCGTCGCTGCTCGAGCACTGCAAGCGCTCGTTCGATCACGTGCTCAACAACCTAGGCCCGCACGGCCTGCCGTTGATCGGTCGCGCGGATTGGAACGACTGCCTGAACCTGAACTGCTTTTCGGAGACGCCGGACGAGTCGTATCAAACCACCGGTAACCGCGTCGGCCGCACCGCAGAGAGCGTGTTCATCGCCGGCATGTTCGTGCATATCGGTCCCGAATACGCGGCGCTGTGCGAAAAGAAGGGTCAAGCCGACGAAGCCAAACGCGCTCGCAGCGAAGTGCAAAAGATGGAAGGCACGGTTCTGCGCGACGGCTGGGACGGCGAATGGTTCCTGCGCGCGTACGACTTTTTCGGCAAAAAAGTCGGCAGCAAAGAGTGTCCGCCCGGCGACGCCCAAATCCTGATCGAGCCGCAGGGCTTCTGCGTCATGGCCGGCATCGGCGTGAAGACGGGCGAAGCCAAAAAAGCGCTCGATTCCGTGAAAGAGCGGCTGGACACCCGTTACGGCATCGTGCTCAACAACCCGCCGTACGCCGAGTACCACATCGAGCTCGGCGAAATTTCGTCGTACCCGCCCGGCTACAAAGAGAACGCCGGCATCTTCTGCCACAACAACCCGTGGGTCATGATCGCCGAGACCGTCATCGGTCGCGGTGACCGCGCCTTCGAGTACTACAAGAAGATCGCGCCCGCCTACCTCGAGGACATCAGCGAAATCCACCGCACCGAGCCGTACGTCTACTCGCAGATGATCGC
>Ga0164241_10004659_pt1 | contig 13171 bp, 12 predicted proteins | sample OricomyardsoilBY_FD_108780 | JGI IMG/M metagenome (GOLD analysis project Ga0164241, IMG submission 108780) | Backyard soil microbial communities from Emeryville, California, USA - Original compost - Back yard soil (BY) | ecosystem: Environmental > Terrestrial > Soil > Unclassified | place: USA...
ACCGCGAGCGCGCCCTCGGGCACATCGCTCTTGATCACTGCGCCAGCGCCAGTGTAGGCGCCGGGCCCGACTTCTACCGGTGCGATCAGCATCGTGTCAACGCCGAGCCGGGCGTTCTCGCCGATCACAGTCCGGTGCTTGCGGAAACCGTCGTAGTTGGCGGTGATCGTGCCGGCGCCGAGGTTGCTGCCGGCGCCAACCTCGGCGTCGCCGACGTAGGCGAGGTGGGGCACCTTGGCGCCCGCGCCGATTCGCGAGTTCTTGACCTCGACGAAGGTGCCGGCCTTGGCGCCGGGCTCGAGCTGCGCGCCGGGTCGAAGGTAGGCGAAGGGACCGACCTGGGCGCCCTCGGCGACCTCGCACTCGACCAGGTAGGAGTGGGGCACGACGACGTTCTCGCCGAGCTTCGAGTCGATCAGGGTGCTGAGCGGGCCAACCGTGGAGCCGACGCCGATCGCGGTCTCGCCACGCAGGCTGGTGCCGGGCTCGAGCCGCACGTCGGCGGCGATCTCGACGTCGGCGTCGACCCAGGTCGAGCCGGGGTCGACGACGGTGACCCCGGCAAGCATGTGGGCCTCGAGGATGCGACGGCGGGCCTCGGCCTCGACCGCGGCCAGGTCGGCGCGATTGTTGACCCCCATCGTCACCGCGAGGTCATCGGAGAGGTGAGCGGCCACGGCGTGACCAGACTCGCGCAGGGCCGGGACGACGTCAGGCAGGTAGTACTCACCCTGGGCGTTGTCGTTGGAGAGGTTGGCGAGCGCCTCGGCGAGCGGCGCGGCCTGGAAGACGTAGGTGCCAGCGTTGATCTCGCGGATCTCGAGCTGGGCAGCGTCGGCGTCGCCAGCCTCCTTGGTCTCGACGACCCGCTCCACCTCGCCGTCCGGGGTACGCACGACGCGGCCATAGGAGCCGGGATCCTCAAGCTCGATCGTCAGCAATGTCGCCGCTGCCCCTCCCTCTGCGTGGGCCTCGAGCAGGCTGGTGATGTTGTCGGCGGTGATCAACGGGTGATCACCGGAGAGGACGAGCACGGTCTCGGCTTCCTCGATCAGCGGCAGCGCCGCCCGCACCGCACCGCCAGTGCCGTCGGGCTTGGGCTGGGTGACGATCTGAACCTTGTCGGGAAGCCCGGGGACGCTGTTCTGCTTCGGCGAATCGATCGCGACCACCCGTCCCGCTCCAGCTTCGCGCGCAGCTTCAATCGGCCAAGCGACCATCGGCCTCCCACAAACGGGATGCAACATCTTCGGCGTAGAGGAGCGCATGCGCGTGCCCTCACCGGCCGCCATGACCAGGACCAGAGGCGAACTCACCAGCGAATCGTAGTCGCGGAGGGGGTCGTGTGCTCCTCCCGCGGCTGAGGCAAGCAGACCAAGGACGCAGGGAGCGTGGCGTGCTCTGCACGCGAGCGACCGAGGACGCCGGTATGCGCCACCTCAGGCGCGGGAGAGGTCTTTTCCGACCAAGGCGACGCTGACCAGGGTCCAGCCGGCAAAGATGAGGTCGATGCCCACTAGTAGGCCAATCGCCCAGTCGGCACTGCTGGGGAACTTGGCGAGGACGAGGATGCCGATCAGGAGGCCGGCGACACCGCTGAGGCCGACCAGGCCGGCGCCCTGCTGGCCGCGGGCGGCAAAGGCGACCGCGATCCGGGTCAGGCCCATGAAGAGGAAGTAGATGCCGAGCACCAGGGTCAAGGTGAGCGTGCCGTTGTGCGGTTCTACTATCAGCCAGAGGCCGACGATCACGGTCAGCATTGCCCAGATCAAGCGCAGGATCACGGACCCGACCGAGTGCGCCATGAACGCCCCGGCAACGAGGAAGGCGCCGGCGATGACGAGGATCCAGCCGATGAAGATCGCCGTCCCGACCGAGGCGGCGGCCGGCACCACGATCGCCACGCAGCCGATCAGGATCGCGATGACCCCAACCGTCATCAGCGCCTTCCAGCTGCGCCGCAACCCCTCGCGAATCTCCGGATCCATCTGCACCGCATTCATCTCCATGGCCAGACCCTAAGAGCCCCCACGGACGTGATCAACCCTGCCCGGCGAACGCCTCCGCCGCTTCCCGCTCGATCTGCCTCTCGTAAAAGAGAACCCACTTGCGCACGGCGTTATCCGAGACGCCGTACTTGCGACCGACGGCGACGTAGTTCGTGGCCTCGATCTCTTCCAACAACCGCCTGTACGGCGGGCGCTCGGCCTTGCGTGCGTGCGGCGAAGGAACTCCACGAAGGCCCGGTCGCTGTCCGCGCATAGCCGATCGATCCCAGCGAACACCGCACGACCGCGAGCAATAGCGCTGCGTCGCATAGCTCGGAGCAAACGTCTTTTCGCACCGAAGGCATTGCCGCATGGCCCGTTCGATTCGATTCCTACGTCCGCAGTGGGTATCGAGAGTCGCCGCGCAGTTAGGGCAAACCATCCGGAGATTCTCAAGCCGGTGGTCGTCCCGAACCCCGTTGATGTGATCCAGAATCATCGACATCGGTCGGCCTCGCCACACCTCGCCGAGACCGCAAAGCTCGCATTGCGGCTTCTTCAGGCCCTCTGCAAAGAGACGATGCTTGAGGTGATTTCGAGAATAGGTCGAGTGCTCAACCAGGATCTCCGAGAGAGGTTTCCGCCCCTGCTTCAGATTGTTCACTCGCCCCGCACTCGAATCAAAGTGATCAGTCGATATCTCCCAGATCTCGGCGTATTTCTTGAGAATCCGCCAGGCGCCACCGCTTGGACAAAGACCAAGTCCACGCAGGCTCTCCGCCCAAGACCTCGAGGCGGCAATCGCGGTCCTGGCCTCTTCCTCGGTGTAGCTGAGACGGCTCCCCGGCATCGAGAAAGCTTTGCACTTAGCTCAGACAGAACATTCCACTCGAACCCAGAGCACGAGATCAGGGGAGCTGGGGAGCCCGGGATCGAACCGGGGATGCGGCATCCAAAGTGCCGTGTGTTGCCAGCTACACCACTCCCCAAGGGAACTACGGAAGCTTAGCCCCGCCCTACTCCTCCGACGACCGCGGCACCTTGCCCGCTTCGGCGCCGGGCTCCATCGCCGGGCCGCGCGGCGAGGCGATGCCGAGCACGCGCATCGTCTTGAGGCCGAGGCTGAGCTTCTCGCGGCCCTCGCTGGCGGAGACGTCATGGCCGCAGAGCTCCTTGACCCGCTCCAACCGGTAGCGAATCGTGTGGCGGTGGGTGAAGAGCTGTTTGGCGGTGGCGGCGACGTTGCCGTCGTTGTCGAGATAGGCCTCCACCGTCGTCACCAGCTCGGTCTCGTACTGCTCGTCGTAGGCGGCGAGCGGGGCGATCGTCTCGGCGTAGAAGCGCTCCAGCTCCCGCGGGTCCTCGCTCATCGCCGGCAGCAGCAGGCGGTAGGAGCCGGTGTCCTCGAAGGCGAGCAGCGCCCGGCCCTCGGCTTCGCCGACGTTGACCGCCAGGCGCGCCTCGTTGCCGGAGCGGTAGAGGTCGACCGGGTCGGCGGCGTGGCGGCTGCGGCCGATCGTCAGGTGGAAGCCGGGGAGGCTGTCTTCCAGCTCCCGGGCCAAGCCGGCGGCGGCGCGCTCGATGCGGGCGTCGTCCTCGGCGGGAACGATCACGGCGATCTCGGCCGCCTCCTCTCCCCCCGGGCTCGCCAGCGAGCCCGGCGCCAGCGAGCGCAGCGCCCGCTGAGCCAGGGTCAGCACCCGCGCCCGCCACTCCCCCGTCTGCGCCGCGCGCGGCGCCGCGTGCAGGATCAACACCCCCGCCCCCTGCTCCAGATCGGCGCCGAGCTCGGCGGCGCGGGCGACGATGTCGCCGCGGTCGGTCACCTCGCGGGCGAGCACGGCGGCGACGAAGACTCCCGCCACCTCCTCGCTCTCCCACTCGGGCGAGCGCGAGCGCTCCAGCTCGAGCGCCAGCAGGGTCGTGACCATGCGGGCGATCGCCGGCTCGGGGGGCGCGGTGCTGCGATAGCGCAGCTCACCGACGGCGCTGTCGGCGACCCGCAGCTCGACCCGGGTCACCTCCTCCCCCCCGGCAAGCAGCTTCTTCTCCTGGTCCGGCGAGGCGCCGGCGACCGCCAGCACGGCGCTGGAGCGGTCGATCAGGGCGACGCTGGCATCGAGCACCTTGGCGGCGGCGCGGGCGATACCGGGCAGGCCGGCGCCCGACTCGACCGCCTCGGAGAGCGCGTCGAGCGTCCCTTCTTCCCGCTTGTTTGCAGGTATTCTTTCCCCTTTGGAGGCTGCCGGCATCGCCTCATTATCCCCAGCGAGGAGGGTCCAGCGGAACCCGGTACCTAAATGCTGTGGATGAGATCTGAGATGTCGTTGTAGTAGTAGACGACCGCGAGGCCGACGACGACACCGATCAGGACCAGGGCGGCGAGAACGAAGAGTGAGAGGAAGCCGGCGGCGGCCTTCTCCCAGATCCGCCCGTAGGAGCTGACCGCCGGGACCAGGATCAGGCCGACGAAGGCGACCAGGCTGACCAGCCCGGCCGCGCCGAACAGCAGGTACTCGTTTTCGATCTTCTGCAGGGCCAGCGGCAACAGCACCGGGCCATTCTGCCGCAAGGATCAGTCCGAAGGGCGGCGCGGCGACCTTCGGACCGACCTCACGGTGGTGACGACCAGCGCCACGGCCGCGCAGAGCGAGAACGCCCCGGCCCCCAGGGCCCAGCCGGCATTGACGTCGCTGAGGTAGTGGACGCTGAGGTAGACCCGCGAGAGGCCGACCAGCGCGGTCAGCGCGATCCCCGCCGTGACGACCGCGGCGCCGCGCGCCATCCCGGGTCGCAGGCGCATCACGATCGTCACCGCCAGCCAGACGTAGAAGGTCGAGTAGGCCGCATGGGCGCTGGGGAAGGAGGAGCCCGAGACGTCGACCAGGCCGCCACCCGGTCGCGGCCGGTCGATCGCGTCCTTGAGCTCGTGCACGCCGACGTAGATCAGGGCCATGCCGGCGACCAGCACGCCGAGCTCCGCCCAGCGCCGGCGCACGATCAGCAGCACCGCGCTGAGCAGGGCGAGACAGCCGACGACCGCGAAGGAGCCGAACGCGGTGACCACCTTGGAGACGTCGACGAGCCAGCCCGCCTGCAGGCTTTCCACCGCTTCGATCGCCGTCGTGTCGCCCGGCGTCGGGCCGGCGTCGCCGCTGACGATCACCGTGTAGGCGACGAGGACGAAGCTGGCGACGGCGAGGATCGCCATCAGCGAGGTGAACTCGAGGCCGAAGGTCCCCCCCGGCGTCACCCGCTCCCAGAGGAACCGCAGCTGGGGGCGGAAGCGGCGAGTGAGGACGACGATCCAGCGAGTCGCCGCCTGCTGCTCCATCCAGGCCACGGCAGCACGGCGGTTCGCCTTGACCTTGAAGTGGCGGTAGAGGAAGACCACGGAGACGACGACGACGATCGTCGTGGCGAGCAGGAAGGCGCCCCGGCCGGCGTACTCGGCGGCGCTCTCGATGCTGCGCGAGAAGAAGTAGCCGACGAGGATGTGGGCGCTGGCCCAGAGACCGGTGCCGAGGATGCTGTAGGGGAGGAAGGCGCGGTAGTTCATCCCCGAGCTCCCGGCGATGAACGGCGCCAGAGCCCGCACCAGGCTGATCCAGCGACCGATGAAGATCGTCTTGCCACCGTGGCGGGAGAAGTAGTCCTCGACCTGCTCGAAGCGCTCATGGCTGATGCCGACGCGCGGCCCGTTCCTGAGCACGAACTCGCGGCCGAGGCGACGGCCGATGAAGAAGCTGGTCGTGTCCCCCGCCCAGGCCGAGAACCAGGCGATCGCGATCAGCAGGTAGATGTCGATCGCGCCCTGACCGGCGACGGCGCCGCCGAGCAACATCGTCGTCTCACCGGGGACGACGAGGCCGACGAAGGCGCCGGTCTCGGCGAAGGCGAAGACGCCGACGAGGAGATAGGTCCAGGCGCCCAGCGTGTTGGAGATGTCTTCGAGCAGGTTCTGCAGATCGATGCCGCCGAGCTCGCGGCCGATGAAGTAGTAGCCGGCGGCGACCGCCGCGGCGGCGATCGCGATCAGCAGTCGTTTGCGGTTGCCGCCGCCCTCTCCCCTCGGCAGCTTCACAACGCCCTCCCGGCCTCGCAGGCGATCGCGTCGTCGCGGTCGAGCAGCGCCGCCGCGGCGCGGGCCTCGGCGAGGCTCTCGAAGAGGCCGAACACGGTCGGGCCGGAGCCGGTCAGGAGCGCCTTGGCGGCACCGGCGGCGCGCAGCGCGTCGAGGGCCTCGCCGATCCGCGGCCGCAGCGCGCGGGCCGCAGGCTCGAGGTCGTTGACGAGCAGGTCGGGATAGGAGAGCGGCGAGGAGCCGTCGCCCGCTGTAGCGCGCAAGCGCTCGGCAAGCTCGTCGAGCTCCTCCGCCGCACGGCCGAGGCCGAGCCTGTCGGCCTCGGCGAATACCTCCGCGGTGCCGAGGCCACCGCCGTCGGGCAGCAGCACAACCGCGTGAGGGGCGGGATCTGGCATGCGCTCGATTCTCTCTCCTGCTCCCTGCACCAAGGCGAGGGACGGGATCAGCTGCGAGGGCACGTCGGCCCCCAGCCCGGCGGCGATCTCCTCCAGATCCGCCACTTCCCCGGCCGCCAGACGCAGCACCGCCGCCGCGTCGGCGCTGCCGCCGCCGAGGCCGGCCGCGACCGGGGTCCGCTTCTCGATCTCGATTCGCAACGGCGGATGCTGCCAACCACGCTCGCGCAGGGCCGCCAGCGCCCGCGCCGCCAGGTTGTCGCCCTCGATTCCCGGGCAGATCACCTCGTCTCGCCCGGACTCGCTGACCGCGATCGGGTCGGCCAGGGTCAGCGGCTCGAACAGCGAGCAGAGCTCGTGCAACCCGTCGTCGCGCCGCGGGCCGAGGTAGAGGCAGAGGTTGAGCTTTGCGGGGGCGTGGAGCTGCATAGCGGGCGACGCCGTCTCAGGCGCCGGCTCGCAGCTTCGCCGATAGCGCGGCGAAATCCTCGGGGGCCAGGGCCTCGGCGCGCGAATCGACCGCCAGACCCAGCTCCCCGAGCGCCCTGCGCACAGCCTCCAGCGAGCCGGGGCTGACGTGCTCGACCGAGCGGGCCAGCGACTTGCGCCGGTGGGCGAACGCGGCGCGAATCAGCTCTCGAGTCGCCTCGTCGGCGCCGGGCCCGGTCCGGCGCATGGCGAGGATCGCCGACTCGACCCGCGGCCGCGGCCGGAAGACCGCCGGGTCGACGGTGCGCAGCAACTTCACCTCGCAAGCGAGCTGGACGATCGCGCTCGGCGAGCCGTAGGTGCGATTGCCGGGCGCGGCGCGCAGGCGGTCTGCGATCTCGCGCTGCACCATCACCGTCCAGCGCCCGACCGAGGGCAAGAGCTCGATCGTGCGCAGGATCACCGGCGTCGCCACCGCATACGGCAGGTTGGAGACGACCGCGGTCGGGGCAGGATCGAGATCGGCCAGCTCGAGCTTCATCGCGTCCCCCCAGTGGAGCTCGACGTTCCCGCGCGTCGCCAGCGAGGCCAGCGCCGGCGCCAAGCCGCGATCGATCTCGATCACGTGAACATGCGCGGCAGCGGCCGCGAGCCGCTCGGTCAGCACCCCTTCGCCGGCGCCCACCTCCAGCACCACGTCCTCCGCCCCCAGCTCGGCGTCGCGCACGATCGCATCGAGCAGGTTCGGGTCGGACAGGAAGTTCTGCCCGAGCCTGACCATTGCTACCAGCCGAACAGGGTGCGCGCGTTGGCCTCCACGGTGCGCTCGAGCTCCTTGTAGGAGACGCCGCGAACCTCGGCGACGACCTCCGCGGTGGAGACGACGTGAGCCGGCTCGTTGGTCTTGCCGCGCACCGGCTGCGGCGCCAGGTAGGGGGCGTCGGTCTCGACCAGGACCAGCTCGTCGGGCAGCTTGGCGGCCGCCTCGCGCAACTCCTCGGCGCTGGGGAAGGTGACGATGCCGGAGAAGGAGCAGTACCAACCGCGCTCGATCGCGTCCTCGACCCGCCAGGGGGCGAGGAAGCAGTGCAGGATCACCGGCACGCCGTCGGCATGCTCGTCGAGGATCGCGAAGACGTCGTCGGTCGCGCCGGTCTCACCCTCGGGATCGCGAGCGTGAATGACGACCGGCAGGCCACGCTCGCGGGCGATCGCGATCTGCGCCACGAAAGCCCGTCGCTGATCGTCGCGGCTGGCCGTTTCGCGGTAGTAGTCGATCCCGGTCTCGCCGATCGCCCGCACCTTCTCGTGAGCGGCGAGGACAGCGATCTCCTCGCCGCGAGCGTCGTCGAAGCCCGCCGCCTCGGTCGGGTGGCAGCCGACCGTCGCGAAGACGCCCTCGTGACGATCGGCGGCGGCGATCGCGATCTCGTTGGTGTCGCGGTCGAGGCCGACGTTGAGCATCCGCTCGACACCCGCGTCGTGCGCCGCCGCAACCACCTCGGCCTCGGGCCGTTCGCAGAGGAAGAGGTGCGTGTGGGAATCGATCATCGCTTCAGCCTATCCGCGCCCCGTAAACGCGAAACGGCCCGCGCTCCAGGCAGGAGGCGGGCCGCGTTCGCTGGTGAGGTGCCGCCGGCTACGGAGCCGGGCAGCCGAACTGGTTGAGGTCGAGCGCAGTGGGCAGAGCCGGGATCTCGAGCAGGCCGATGATCTCGAGGGCAGGCGCAAGGCCGAGGCCGCCGACCACGCCGCGCAGCAGGTTGACCTGTTCGGCCAGTTTTTCGTTCTGTTCGCAGACCAGGTCGAGGGCAGGCAGCGAGGCGACCGTGTCGAGCAGCTCCGTGTTGGTCACCCCGTCGAGCGTGTCGAGCATGCCGGTGAGGTCGGAGTTCGTCACCCCGTCGAGCACACCCTCGAGGCCGTTGACCCGGCCGAGCAGCCCACTCAGGTCGCCTTTGTCGATGCCCTGCAGAAGACCTTCGAGACCTGCAACCTTGAGCTCCAGTCCTGCGATTTCGGTTTTCAGCGCAGCTTCGTTCGAGCTGGACGTCGCCGTCGATCCGGACTGCCCCTGCTGACCACCGGCGCCAGCCTGGCCGTTGGCGCCAGCCTGGCTGCTCGTCCCCGCAACACTCCACGTGACCTTTCGCTCACCTCGCTTGCAGCGCTGACCGGGGACGACCCGGAGGCTCCCCTTCGGCTTGCCCTTGACCCGGTAGCAGGCGTGGATCTTGCCGTCCTTGCCTATCGGCGGCGCCGCACCCGCCGTTCCGACCATCGCGATCAAGAAAATCGCCGTCGCGACAAGCAGGACGAGTGGCGCTTTGACAGAGACGTGAGGTGCTGCGATTGGGTTCATGCCCGCAATGTCGACCAAAAAAGATCGATTACAAGTAATGCAATTGTTTGATCGAAGGTTTACCTACTTAATATTAGGTAGATAAACTTACGATAATTTGTAATTAATAAACTAACCGGTTTCTCGATCGCTTTGAATAGGCTGTGGCCAGATGGCTGACTTCGCCGACTACTACCGCGAGATCTACGCCCGCGGCCTCGGCGGCGAGACGCCCTCGATTCCGGTCCCGGTCGCCGAGCTGGAGCGGCGGGCGGCGGCCGCGATGGACGAGCGCGCCGCCAACTACGTCTTCGCCGGGGCCGGCAGCGAGGACACGATGGACGCCAACCGCGAGGCCTTCGCCCGGCGCCGGATCGTGCCCCGCATGCTGCGCGACGTCGCTACGCGCGACCTCTCCACCACGCTGCTCGGCACGGCGATGCCGGCGCCGCTGCTGCTGGCGCCGATCGGCGTGCAGAAGGTCGTCCACGAGGAGGGTGAGCTGGCGACAGCCCGTGCCGCAGCGAGCCTCGGCGTGCCGATGATCGCCAGCACCGCCTCGGCGTTCACCCTGGAGGAGATCGCCGAGGCCGAGGGCGAGGCGCCACGCTGGTTCCAGCTCTACTGGGCCACCGACCGAGAGCTGGTCAAGAGCTTCGTCGGCCGTGCCGAGGCGGCCGGCTATGGCGCGATCGTCGTCACCGTCGACACCTTCCTCCCCGGCTGGAAGCCCCGCGACCTCCAGCAGGCCTGGCTGCCCTTCCTGCAGGGAGTGGGAAACGCCAACTACCTCAAGGACCCGGTCTTCCGCGCCGGCCTGGAGAAGACCCCCGAGGAGGACCTCGGCGCCGCCACCGGCCATTACCTCGGCGTGCTGTCGAACCCCGCGCTCAGCTGGGATGACCTCGGCTGGCTGCGCGAGCAGACCTCGATGCCGATCGTCGTCAAGGGCATCCAGCATCCGGATGACGCCCGCGAGGCGGCGCGGCGCGACCTCGACGGCATCGTCGTCTCCAATCACGGCGGCCGTCAGGTCGACGGCGCCCTCGGCTCGCTCGACGCCCTGCCGGCGATCGCCGAGGCGACGGGAAACGACCTGGCGATCCTCTTCGACAGCGGCATCCGCAACGGCTCCGACGCGATCAAGGCGCTCGCCCTCGGCGCCGACGCCGTCTGCCTCGGCCGCCCCTACGTCTGGGGCCTGGCGCTGGAGGGCCAGGCCGGGGTCGAGACGGTGCTGAAGATGATCCTCGCCGAGTTCGACCTGACCATGGCCCTCTGCGGCTACACGAGGCCGGAGCAGCTCGGGCCGGAGGCGCTCGCGGGGGGCGGCGAGGCTTGACCGGCAAGCCATTCCCGCTGGGAATGGCGAGCTTTGGGTTGGCTGCGCTTCTCGCCCTGCTCCTGCTGGCGGCGGTGCCCAGCTCGGGGCGGACGGGCGAGCGAGGCGCAAGCCGGCCCTGGAAGCCATCGGTCGCCGGGGCCCGCCGCTACGCCAGCGACCGGCTTGGCGACGTCAGCTTCGCGATCGTCGGCCGCCGTACCCGCCTGCGCTCCTTCCGGGGCGCCCGCACCGCGCCAGCGGCCAGTGTGATCAAGGCGATGCTGCTCGTCGCCTACCTGCGCCAGCGCTCCGTTCGCGATCGCCGCCTCCACGCCGACGAGAAGGCCCTGCTCGAACCGATGATCCGCGTCTCCGACAACGCCGCCGGGATCCAGGTCGCCGCCCTGCTCGGCGACGGCAGGGTCGAGCGCCTCGCCCGCGCCGCGCGGATGCACGACTTCCAGTGGGTCTACGAACCGGGCTGGCTCGGCGGCCTCTCGCAGATCAGCGCCCGCGACCAGGCGCGCTTCCTCTTGCGCTACGAGCACTACGTGCCCGGCCGCCATCGCCACTTCGCCCGTCACCTGCTCGGCTCGGTCGTCGAGTGGCAGCGCTGGGGCATCGCCAGCGTGCGCCCGCGCGGCTGGCGGCTCCACTTCAAGGGCGGCTGGGGAATCGCTGACGACGGCGTCGGCGTGGTCAGCCATCAGGTCGCCTTCCTCGAGCGGGGTCGCTGCCGACTCGGACTGGCGATACTCAGCGAGCACAACCCCTCGACCGCCTACGGGATCGAGACGCTGCGCGGCGTCGCCCGTCGCCTCCTGCACGGCATCGCCGCGGCCCGCTGCGGGCGGCGGCGTCCGTCCAAGCAACAGCTAGGCGGGCGACTCGATCTTCGGGAAGAGCGGCGGCACGCGTTCGGCCTGCTGACCGCCGGGCCGCGAGCCGAGCTCGGCCAGCTCGCGGGAGCCTTCACCCAGGGTCGTGAGCAGGTGCTCGCTGGTTCGCGGTAGGTAGGGAACCAGCAGCAGGGTCGTCACCCGCAGTCCCTCGCAGAGGTTGTAGAGGACCTCGTCGAGTCGCTCCGGGTCGGCCTCGTCCTTTGCAAGCACCCACGGCTGCGTCTCCTCGACGTAGCGGTTGAGCCGCCGCACCAGGACCCAGGCAACCTCCAGCGCCTGGGTCAGCTCGGCGCGGTCGAGCAGCTCGCAGAAGCGCGGCACGACGCCTTCGAAGTCCTCGGCGAGCACCGCGTCGACCGCCGCCACCGGCACGGTGCCGGCACGGTAGCGCTCGACCATCGCCAGGATGCGGCTGGCCAGGTTGCCGAAGTCGTTGGCCAGCTCGGTCTCGTAGCGGGCCTCGAAGCCGGCGGTCGAGATCGAGCCGTCCTGGCCGAAGCTGACCTCGCGGAAGAGGTAGAAGCGCAGCGCGTCGGCGCCGAAGCGATCGATCACCTCGAAGGGATCGAGCACGTTGCCGAGCGACTTCGACATCTTCTTCTCGCCCATCAGCAGGTAGCCGTGGATCGTCATCCGCTGCGGCGGCTCGAGGTCGGCGGCCATGCAGAGGGCGGGCCAGATCACCGCGTGAAACTTGAGGATGTCCTTGGCCAGTACGTGCAGACTGGCGGGCCAGTAGCGCTCGGTCAGGTCCTCCCCCTCGCGGGCGAAGCCGAGCGCCGTGACGTAGTTGAGCAGCGCGTCGAACCAGACGTACATGCGCTGCTCGGGGTCCCAGGGCAGCGGCAGTCCCCACTTCAGCGTCGGCCGCGAGAGCGAGACGTCCTCCAGCCCTCCCTTGATGAACGAGACCGCCTCGTTGCGGCGGAAGTCGGGGACGACGAAGTCGGGGCGCTCCTCGTAGAGCGCTTCGAGGCGCTCCTGGAAGGCGGATAGGCGGAAGAACCAGTTCTCCTCACGGACCCGCTCCAGCGGGATCTCGTGGATCGCGCAGGTCTGGCCTGGCCCCAGCTCACGCTCGGTCTTGAAGTCGGCGCAGCGCGGGCAGTACCAGCCTTCGTAGGTGCCCTTGCTGACCCAGCCGTTGTCGTAGACCCGCTGCATGATCTCGGCGACCTTCGCCTTGTGGCGCTCATCGGAGGTGCGGATGAAGAAGTCGTTGGTGGCGTCGATGATCGGCCCCAGCGCCTCGAACTTGGCGGCGTTGCGGTCGGCCAGCTCCTGCGGCGAGATCCCCTCGCGCTCGGCCGCCGTCTCGATCGGCTCGCCGTGCTCGTCGGTGCCGGTGAGGAAGAAGACGTCCTCGCCGCGCTGGCGCATGTGGCGGGCGAGCACGTCAGCCGCCATCGTCGAGTAGGCGTGACCGAGGTGCGGCTCGGCGTTGACGTAGTAGATCGGGGTGGTGACGTAGTAGGACACGCGGCCTCCGAGGCTACTTGCGCGGCTCGCGACCGGTCAGGGCGCGGTAGAGGTCGTTGGCGCGGGTGCCGGTCAGGGCGGCGACGACGCTGGCCGCGGCGCGGGGGCGCGCGCCCGACTGGACCAGGTGACGGAGAGCGTCGACGGCGAAGCCGACGTCTTGGTCGTGATCCTCGGATGCGGCGGGTGCGATCACCAGCACGATCTCACCCTTGACGTCGCCTCG
>Ga0164241_10004660_pt1 | contig 13165 bp, 14 predicted proteins | sample OricomyardsoilBY_FD_108780 | JGI IMG/M metagenome (GOLD analysis project Ga0164241, IMG submission 108780) | Backyard soil microbial communities from Emeryville, California, USA - Original compost - Back yard soil (BY) | ecosystem: Environmental > Terrestrial > Soil > Unclassified | place: USA...
GGCGCCGCCACCCTCCGTCGACTGCAGGCCGGTCAGAACCGGCATGACCGGACGGGTGGTGTCGCTCTGGGTCAGGATGAGCCCCAGCAGGAGGTCGTTCCACACCCAGGTCGCCTGCAGGATGAAGACGACGGCGAGCGCGCTGGACGACATCGGCAGGTAGATCCGGGTGAAGATCCGCACGGTCCTCGCCCCGTCGACGACCGCGGCCTCGAAGACCGACTCCGCGATACCGGCGAAGAAGTTGCGCATCACGAACGCCGAGAACGGCAGGCAGACGATCGAGTAGATCAGCACCATGCCGGTCAGCGAGTCGTAGAGCCCGAGCCGGGAGTAGCTGTCGAACAAGGGGATCACGAGCATCTGCAGTGGGAACACCGACCCGCAGTAGATCACGAAGAACCACAGGAACCCGTGCCGCAACTTGAGCACGATCACCGCGAAGCCGACGGTCGCTCCGAGGACGACGGCGATCGCCGGAGCCACCACGCTGTAGACGGCGGTGTTCGCGAGCGCGCGAGGGATGTCGGTCCCTGTCGCCACCTGACTGAGGTTGTCCCAGAGGTCTCCCAGCGAGCCGGGGTGCCACAAGGTCGAACCCGAGTAGTTCTGCACCGACTTTCCGGCGTTGGCCAGCAGCAGGTACACCGGGACGAGCCACAGTGCGCCGAGCAGCACCAGCACCGTCACGCGGATGATGATCCCGGTCCGTGACGGCGTCACTTGCCACCTCCGAGGCTGTTGCTGCTCAGGCTCAGCTGCCGGCGCAGGTAGATGATGGACGCGCCGACCGTCACGATGCTGAGGAAGATCGCGACTGCCGAACCCAGGCCGTAGTCACTGTTCACGAAGGTGTCGCGGTACATGGTCAGGGCCAGCGTCTCCGAGGAGCGCGCCGGACCGCCCTGGGTCATCGCCTGGACGATGTCGAAGGTCTTCAGACCGTTGACGATCGACAGACCGACGACCACCGTCGTCGACGGCCGGAGCAGCGGCCAGGTCATGTTGGTGAACAGGCGCCACCCGGTCGCGCCGTCGATCCTGGCCGCCTCCAGCGGCTCCTTCGGGATCGACTGCAGGCCGACGGTGAACAGCAGCGCGTTGACGCCGACGCCCTGCCAGGCCGCGGCGACGACCATCACGACCGTGTTCAGCGGCGAGTCCTGGAGCCAGCGCAACTCACTGCCCGGCAGGTCGAGGAACTGCAGTGCCTGCGTGAGAGCTCCCCCGGACCCCAGCATGAAGCTCCAGATGACGCCGACGGCCACGCCCGACAGGGCGTACGGAACCAGGAACGGCAGACGCAGCCAGCCACTCCCCCGGAACCCGTAGGCCAGCACGGCCACCAGCAGGCCGAGGCCGACCGGAAGAACGAGCGTGCCGACCACCCAGATCGTCGTGTTCCTCACCGCGTCCAGGAACGCGGAGTCCTCGAACATCGCCGCGAAGTTGTCCAGCCCGACGAACTCCGGCGTACCGAGGCCGTTGTACTTCGTGAAGCTCAGGTAGAACGTGTAGAGGACCGGCAGGTAGAAGACCAGGAGCACCAGGGCAAGGCTCGGGAGGAGGAAGCCCCGAGCCTGGCCCTGGTACGACGTCGCGCCCGACCGTGCCACGCCGCTATCGCCCGGCCCAGTACTCGTCGGCCGCGGCCTGGATCGCCTTCAGGTACTGCGTCGGCTCGCCCCGGTTGGTCAGGAAGGCGCTGAACTGCTCCAGTGCGACCGTCCGGATCGGCACCGGCGTCGCCTCGAAGTACCGGTTGTAGTACTCGTACTTGCCGGTCGCGAGCTTCGTCTTGAGAGTCTTCATCTCCGGCGTCGGCGCTTCGGCGTCGGTGTTGAACGGCATGTTGCCCTGCTGCTTCACCCACGGCTCCTGGCCCTGCGGCGACATCCACCACTGGGAGAACTTCAGGCCCAGGCTCTTCTGCTTCGAGCTCTCACCGACGCAGACCGGCGCGGTCTCGATCGCGATCGGGGTCGCAGCGCCCGGCTTGACCGGCGGGATCACGAACATGTCGACGTCCTTGCCCATCGTCATGCCGGCCAGGGCGGCGTCGGCAGTGAACCAGGTGCCTTCCGGCGCCATCGCGATCTTGCCCTCACGCATCAGGTCGCGGGCGAAGTCGGTCTGGCCGGGGTCGTTGAAGTACCCCTTCTTCTGCAGGTCGAGCCAGGTGTTCATCACTGCGACCACGCGCGGGTCGGTGTACTTCGCCTTGCCGGTCGACAGGTCGTTGTACAGCTGCAGGTCGGTGCCGGCCAGCAGGGTCTGGAAGAACACGAACGAGAAGTTCTTGGTCTGGTTCCAGAACGGCGTCACCCCGTGCTGCTTGAGCGTCGCCGCCACCTGCATCAACTGGTCCCACGTCGTCGGGACGGTCAGGTTGTACTTCGTGAACACCGACTTGTTGTAGAACATCACCCAGTCGTCGACGCTGATCGGCGTGCAGTACTGCTTGCCGTTCACCGTGTAGAGCTGACGGACGGCATCCGTCACATATCCCTTGTCGACGGCCTCGGTCCACAGATCGGTGGTCTCCGCGATGACGCCCTGCTCCGCGAGCTCGTCGAGCGCGGTGCTGACCTCCCAGGTGAACAGCCCCGGGCTCTCCTTGGTCCGGAACGACTGCCGGATGAAGGCCCGGTACGGGTCACCGGAGTACTGCGTGCTCTTCAGGCTGATGTCGATGTCCTGCTTCGAGACCTTGGAGAAGGCGTCGAAGTTCCAGGGCTTGTTGTGGGCGAAGGCCAGCTCACCAGTGGTGGCCCCCGCATCCTTCGAGCCGGCACCGCAGGCGGTGGCGACCAGCGCCGTGGCCAGCACGATCGCCGCCCCCGCCATGACTTTGCGCGCTTTCATCGTTCGATCACTCCTTCACTCCGGGACACGTGACCGATGCCTTGGGCAAGTACTATCGGATCACGCAGGGCGATCACCAGACCGGTCCAGGTCTGTGGTGCGGCTCCGAGGCCGGATCCGGTCTCGGGGTTCCAGTACTCGGCCCACCCACTCTGCAGCGCGCCGTCGACCGAGCGGCTCGCCAGCGTCTGCGCGGCGCCGTCGAGCTCCCAGCGCCGCGCAGCCAGCCAGAACAGGTAGTTCAGCGGCGGCCAGGCGGGTCCACGCCAGTACGTCGCAGGGTCGTACGCCGGGTTACTGCGGGCAACGTTCGCCGGGCCGTACGGCGCAGCGAAGCGGTCGGGATCGTCGAGCTGTCGCAGCGAGGCGATGGCCTTGGTCCGGTCCTGGGTGACCAGGGCCGGCATGACACCGTCGCTCGTGGGCAGGCGCGCGGAGGCGCCACCTCCGACGACCGGAAGATCGGACCAGAGCTGCTCGTCCTCGTCCCACAGGTGGGTGTCGATCGCCTCGCTCAGCTGTTCCGCTCTGGCTGCCAACTCCTGGTCGTCCAGCACGTCGGCGAGTTCGGCCAGGTTGAAAGCGACGTACGCGTTGAAGGCGGCCGGGCAGACGACGAAGGATGACGACCACTTGGCGCCTCCGTCGTGGTCGAAGGTGATGTCGTGGACCCGTTCCTTGTTCCACGCCGTCCTGGCCGGCCGGCTGTAGTTGTCCGGCGTACGCCCGGGAGCACCGAAATCGTCCCATCGAGGACTGTGGTCGTTGCCGGCTTCCCAGGGATGGACGACGTAGATCAGGCCGTCGTCGGTACGGCGGGTTCGCCACAGCCAGTCGAGGCCACGCCTGGCCCGATCGAGGGTCTGCGCGGACGGGGTGAACCCACGCTCGCGCAGGACCTTCGCCGCGTGACCGAACATCGGCGGCTGGGTGAGCGAAGAGGTTCGCTCGAGCGGACCCAACCACGAGTCGGAGCGTTGTCCGCCGTACCGCATGTGCGGGACGAGTCCGTTGGGCAGTTGGCCTGCCAGCGTGGCGTCCAGCTCGCGGACTGCGCGGTCGTCGCCGAGGTGCGCCCAGATGATCGCGTGGAAGCAGGAGTCCCACAGCCACAGATGCGGGTACGTCGTGGGATTCGGGACGCAGTAGCCACGGGCCTCGTCCCAGTGGCTCTCGAGCAACTGGCGGACCACGAGCTCGAGATCGTCGGCGGCGTGTGTCATCGAACGTCGTCCTTCCCCGGCCCGGCGGTGTCGCGCACCGCTCCGACCAGCGATCGCGCCACAGCGGCATGTCCGCGGTCGTTCGGATGAACGTTGTCCTGGGCAAGCATCGTGCTGGCGTCCCACCCGTCGACAACCACCGTCCGGGCGCGCGGGAACCGCGCGACGGCGTTGCGCAGGATCGCGTTGTACTCGTCCACGATCGCGTCCGTCGCCCGGTCGTACGGCGCGTGGCCCGAATAGTCCTCGATGCCGGGCTGCTCGATCGCCAGCGTCACCGCCTGCGGATCGGCCTTGTGCAGGGCATGGAACACGATCTCCAGCGAATCCTCGTACTGGCGACGTCCGTCCGGAGCCGGCCCGTGGAGCCGTGCGTCGTTGAAGCCGGTCATCAGCACGAACACGTCGGCCGGTACGGGAGGCTGAGCGATGACGAGCCGAGCGGTCTGCGTGCTCAGGCTCCCGCTCGCCGCGTGGTTGTGCAGGCGGAATCCGAGTTCCCGCGCGGCCAACTCCGCGAATCCCTCACTGTGCCGTCGCGCGCCGGTCCCGAACACCCAGGAGTGCCCATAGGCACCCAGCACGCGATGCCCCGGCGCGGCCGCGTCAGCGCGCACGACCCGCCTCATCGGACGGCGACGGAAAATGATGACCAGCGCGAAAGGGAGGCGGCTCGAGGTACGTGTTGAGACCTGGCACCGTCTCGCCGCGCAGGTGGAACGGCGAGGCCTCGTCCGGCCTCGTGATCCGCGTACTGGTCGGGATGTAGCGGATGGTCAGTGCGCGGCGCCACCGGTCGGACCGGTTCGGCATCGAACTGTGCACGATGTTCGGGTGATGCACCTCGACGTCACCCGGGCGCATCACCAGGTCGACGGCGCCGGTTTCGTCGATGTCGGTGTCGATCCGGCTGCGGAGGACCGTGTCAGGGTCGGTCTGCCTCATCTTCTCCAGCTTCGAGCGGTGCGATCCCGGCAGGACGCGGAGGCATCCGTTGCCGGGGTCGGAGTCGGTCAGTGCGAGCCAGAGCGTGACGACGTTCATCGGCTCCAGCGGCCAGAACGCGCCGTCCTGGTGCCACTCGACGCCCTTGCCGTTCTTCGGCGGCTTGCACAGGTAGTGCGTGGCGAACAAGGCGATGTCCGGGCCGACGAACAGCTGGGCGAGGTCGAGCAGACGGTGGTCGGAGACGAGCCGGATCCAGAACGGATCGTCCCGGGCCAGCCGATGACCCAGCTGCTCCGGCGTCAGCTCGGGGTTCCGGGTCAGCAACCAGTCGACGTGCGCGTTCGCCGCCTCGACGACGCCCGGGTCGATCACGTCCCGGAAGACGACATAGCCGTCGGCCGCGTACTGCTCGGTGACATCCGCGGTCGTCGCCCGCATCAGCTTCTCCTTCCGGCGCTGGTTCCCGCGATCGACGCTATATGCTCGAATGTGATGCTTCTTCCTGCTAAGGGACCGAAAATTGCACTCCAGTGACACTGACGTGACCGTGCTGCGGCTCGAGGACTACGTCTCCCCCGGCGACACCTACTACGTCGGCCGCCGGACGGAGTCGGTCAGATTCGTCGGCAGGCTGCACACGCACGACGACTTCGCGGAGCTCACGTGGATCGAGTACGGCGGACTCCTGCATGTCGTGGAGGGCACTCGCCGGCTGCTCGAGGCGGGCGATCTGGTGTTCATCCGGCCCGACGACGTCCATCTGTTCCGGCCTGTTCCCGGCCGGTCGTTCGCACAGGTCAGCGTGTCGTTCCCGAGCGAGACGCTCAGGGCCATCGAAGCGCGGTACTTCGACCCCGCCGACTGGCCGTGGTCGAACGGCGGACTGCCGGCCACGCACCGGCTCGACGCCGTCGGCCTGCAGCGGCTCACTGAACTGACATCAGTCCTTGTCGCCGGCCCCGCAGGTCGCCTTCAGCTTGAACGGTTCCTGCTCGAACTACTGTGCGACCTGGTCGGTCGACCGGCCGGCAACGGCCTGCCGTCGTGGCTGACCGAGGCCATCAGCCGTCTCGCCGACGACCCGGTCGCGCTCACCGAAGGCGTCACCGGGCTGGCCGAACTCGCCGGCCGTAGCAGGGAACACGTCAACCGGGTCATCCAGGCCGGCACCGGGCAGACGGCGACGGAGTTGATCAACCAACTCCGGCTGAACCGGGCGGCGGCCTTGCTCAGGATGACGGACCGCCCGATCGCGTCCGTGGCCGCGGACTGCGGCTTCCCCTCGCTCAGCCACTTCTACCGACTCTTCAACGAGCGCTTCAAGGCAACCCCACGCCACTACCGCATGGCCTCAACCGTCTCCGGCCTCCGCCCAGTCACCGTCCCACGATGAAATGCGGACCGTTCCCGAGCCACGCACGGCCACAAGTGACGACTGCGCTGGCGCCGATGGAGCCCAACTTTGGGCACCGCTCAACCATCACAGCGGCCGTTCGGTGGTTGACCGGTGCTCAAGGTGACGACTCGCGGAGGTGATTCCCGGCGGTCTGCGCACCCGGGTCGATCCCCGGAAACTTTTGGTCTCCTGGCGCACATTTGTTTCCGGGTAACGACGCCGGCGCCTTACTCGCGATCGCCGCCGGCCGAGGCTGGACCGACGTTGCCTCAGCTCGTCGTCGCTCGATGATGTGCGTCGAGCAGGAGCGCGGACAGCTCGTGCGGGTGAGTGAGTACGACGTTGTGCGGTGCGTCGATGGGGATGGTGCGATACCCGAGGTCCTTGGCGAGCTGCTCGAACGGGTAGGTCTGCGGCCGGCAGTAGATGGCTGTGCCAGGGATCTGATCGACGGCTCCGGTCAGTCGACTGACCTCGCTGAACGTCCGCAGCGGCTGAGGCACCAGCCGTTGCGAAAGCCACTCGGCGTCGTCGGGATCGGTGACGCCGAAGGCTGCCGGAGGCGGCGCGGGGATGTAATCGCCGTTGGCCATGCCCTGGAGAGCGTCGACGAACGGGGCGGGCGCCAACGTGAACATCCCGGCACCGTCGGGACCTGCCCAACCGTCCACCAGAATGATGTGGCGGACCAACTGCGGACGTTGGTCGGCCGCCTCACGTACGACCAATGCCCCATAGCTGTGCCCGACCAGCACCAAGTCGTCGCCGGCGGCATCCAGAGCGTCGACGAGCTGCTGGACGTGATCGTGGAGGCCGGCGCCGTCCTCCCACGACAACTCCGGAGTGATGGTGTGTACGCCGGCTTCATGCAGCAGAGGGACCACGCGGTCCCAGGCCCACGAGCCGTGCCACGCGCCGGGAACAAGCACAAAGGTGGTCATGCTCAGTCCTTCAGGTGTAGTTCGGTGAAGCAGCCGACGGCTTCGAGGGTTTGCAGGAAATCGACGGGCTCGAACAGTTCTGCCGCACTCCGAACGCCTTCGGCCCGGACCTGACCACCGGCGAGAGCGAGGGCCGCTTCGACCGAGGTGAGTGCGCCGACCCGATAGATGTCGTTGCCCCGGACATACCCGGTCCGCGTCTCGTCGGCGGACGCCGCGCGTACGACGATCGTGAACGCCGAACCGGCGCGGTCGGCCGCGGCGATGTCCTCGCTGGTGAAGACGGTGTCCTCCTGGAAGGTCTCCGCGGTCATCAGGACCTCGATCGAACGCGTGCTCACGTGGCGCGGAATGGTGACGACCTCGCCGGCCGGATAGTTCACCAGAACCGGCCGGGCACCGATCGGCGCTGGAAACTCGAAGACCGCGGGCTCTGCTCCGCCGGCCACCAAGTGGAACTCTCCGTCGGTGTAGGCGAGCCTGTCGCTGCTCGCAAGACGGCCGGCCGTGTTCTTGGATGCGGTGGTCATGCGCCAGCCGTTCACCGCGTAGGCCACGGTCACCGCACTGAGCGGGCCTTGCTCATCGGTCAAGGCGGCCGCGAGCAGATCGGCGATCGCGCCGTACAGGCTCATCCCAGGGCTCACCACGACCTTGGCCTCGCCGGCGAGTTGCTGGAAGTTGTCGAACAGATTCTTGGCATGCAAGGGCTCGGCGGCGTGGTCGAGATAGTGGGCACCGGCGGCGAGGGCCGCGGTGGCGACCGGACCGCCGGAGCTGGCGAAGGGTCCGGCGCAGTTGATCACGACCGCCGCGCCTTGCGCTGCTGCTCGCAACGCCGCTTCGTCGTCCAGGTCAGCCACTCGCACCTGAGCTCTGGGGCCCAACTCCGCGGCCAGCTTCTCCAAGCCCACCGCGTCCCGGCCGGCCAGCACCACCTCTTCGCCCCGGCCGACCAGCTCGGCGGACACCAACCGGCCGGTGTGCCCGGTCGCGCCGTACACCGCGATCACGAGGCGACCGCCGTACGTCGTACAGAATCCATCATCGACACTTCCATACTTGAGGTATGCAACTACTCCAGGCAAACTACATACCCGGAGTATGTTTGTCAAAGGAGATGCGAATGCCTCGTCAGACGCAGGCTGAACGGTCGGACGCGACCACCACCGCCCTGGTGACCGCCGGGTTGCGGCTGTTCGGCCGGGACGGGTACGCCGCGACCTCCATCGACGCGGTCGCCGCGGCGGCCGGGGTGACGAAGGGCGCGGCGTACCACCACTTCGACGGCAAGGCCGGACTCTTCCGGGCGGTCTTCGTCCACCAGGAGGAGGAGCTTGCGAAGGTGCTGTCACGTGCTGCCGCCGCGGCCCCCGACAGTTGGGCCGGATTGCACGCCGGGTGTCACGCCTTCCTGCGTCAGTGCCTCGACCCGCAGGTACGCCGGATCATCCTGCTCGACGGTCCCGCGGCACTCGGCTGGGACACCGTCCGCGAGATCGAGTACGAGTACACCCTGCTACGGCTCCGCCGCGGCATCGACAACGCAACCGCGGACGGCTTCATCGCCCCCGTCGAACCGGCCATCAGCTGCCAACTCATCTTCGGCGCCCTCTGCGAAGCAGGCATGCTCCTGGCCCGCTCCGCCGATCCCACCGCGACGCTTCCCAAAGTGATCGCCGAGGCGGACCGCGTCCTCCGCTCCCTCACCCTGCTGAACTGACCACAGACACTCCATCAGACCGTCAGAACGACCTTTCCCAGTTGGGTGTTGGCCTCGAGGTGACGGTGGGCTTCGGCGACCTCGGCCAGGTCGAAGGTGCGGTCGATGACCGGCGCCAACGCTCCGGAGCGAAGGCCGGAGATGACGAACCGCTTCGCTCGTTCGAGCCGGGCGTCGTCCGCCATGGTGACTTCGGTGAAGGCATAGGTACGAACGTTCCGGGCGCGGAAGTCGGGGTGGATCGGGAACGGCATCGGTGTGGGATCCAGCCAGCCGTAGACGACCAGCGAGCCACCGGGAGCGACCGTCTGGATCACTGTGTCGACCCCCGCGCCGGCGACCGCGTCGATCGCCAGCACGACTCCTTCGCCGTTCGTGACGGCCAGGACCTCCTTGACGACGTCCTGGCTCTCGGTCACGACCACGTGGGCTGCACCCGCCTCCAGGAGTCGCTGCCGCTTCGCCTCCGAGCGCGTCGTGACGATCGGGATCGCACCGATGCTGTTGGCGATCTGGATCGCGGCGGTCCCGACGCTGCTGGAGGCGCCGGTGATGAGAACCGGTTCCGCGGGCCTGATTCCGCCGAACTCGAGCAGCATGCCGTACGCCGTCGAGTACGCCATCCACGTGGCTGCGGCCTGGACCGCGTCGATAGTCTCGGGGTGCCGCACCAGGGCCCGCGCCGGCAGGATCGCCGTCTCCGCGTACGTCGCGAACTCGGTCATCAGGATGGCTGGCAGGGCACTGACGACGTCACCGGGCGTGAAGTCATGGACGCCATCGCCGACCGCCTCGACCACACCGGCGGCCTCGTAGCCGAGTCCCGATCCGGGCAGCGTCGGCTGGTAGATGTAGGTCCCGGCCCGGAAGTTGGCCTCGGCCCGGTTGACGCCGATCGCCTCGACCCGGAGCCGGACCTCGTTCGGCCCGGGATCGCGGACCGCGACGTCCTCGACCCGAAGCACCTCCGGGCCGCCCAACCGATCGAACCGTACTGCTCGCGCCATCTCGTTCTCCTTCGTCTGTCGTCAACAGAACGCTAGGAGGATCCGAGTGGATGCTCAATAAGTGTTCGTCTCCCGCAACCAATCCATCGTCTTGGTGACTTACACTCTCGCCATGGATGTGTTGACCGATGCGATCGCCGCGATGCGCACGGGGCGTCCGCACTCGAAGCGGCACGTCCTCGCTCCGCCGTGGGGCATGCACTTCCGGGACGACTACGGTGCCGCGTTCCACGTCGTACTGCAGGGATCGTGCTGGCTGCTGCCGCCGGGCGACGCCGCGCCGATCCAGCTCGGGCTGGGCGACGTCGTCCTGCTCCAGGACGGCGCGCCGCACGGCCTGGCGGATCACCCTGACACCGTGACCAGCCCTTTCGAACTGACCGATGAGAGTGAGTCCACGGCCGCAGCCGGGTCGTCGACGGTTCTGCTCTGCGGCGCGTACGTCCTCGACGTGGCACGACCACATCCCCTGCTGGCCGCCGTACCGCCGATGATTCACCTGCCGGCGAGGCTCGGGCAGCGCGACTCGCTCCGGACCGCCGTCGGCATGCTGGCCGACGAACTGTCGACTCCCCGCCCCGGATCGACCGGTGTCATCGGGGCGTTCATCGACACGCTGCTGCTCTACATCCTGCGCACGTGGTTCGAGGAGCAGGCGCGGGAAGTCCCAGCGGCCGGGTGGGCGCTGGCGCTCCAGGACCCCTCTGTCAGGGGCGCGCTCGAGGCGATTCACCAGGCACCTGAGCGGGATTGGACGGTCGCCGAGCTGGCCGCGACGGCCGGCCTGTCGCGCGCTGCCTTCGCGAGTCGCTTCTCCACCTTGGTCGGACGGCCGCCGATGAGTTACCTGGCCTGGTGGCGGATGACGACGGCAGCCCGTCTGCTGCGCGAGTCGGACCAGCCACTGGCGACGGTCGCCCGGCACGTCGGGTACGGCTCCGACATCGCGTTGGCCGCCGCCTTCAAACGCGAGTACGGCGTGACGCCCGGCCGCTATCGCAGAGGTTCACTCGCAGACGGCTGAACGGGACGCTGTGGGCGGGCGCTCAGGCGGCGGGCTCGAGGAGGCCCAGGTGGTTGCCGTCGGGGTCGGTGATGACGCACAGGCGTTGGTTGCCTCCGGCTACTATCTGCGGGTCTTCGGTCGGGACACCCTGGCGTGCGAGCGCGGAGCGCAGCTCGTCCAGGTTGTCGACCACGAAGTTGACCGCGCCCTGGCCTGCCCGCTGCGGATCCTGGAAGACCTGGACGGTCGCCCCGTCGAATCGCCACTCGGTCAGGGAGTCCATCGGCTTGTCGTCGGCCGCTCGGCCGAACAACGCCGTGTACCAGCTCTCCGCCGTACCGACGTCGCTCACCGGAACGACAGCCATCACCACTGAGATCGTCATACCGGCCCTGTGCCCGCACGGCAAACGAGCGATCCGTCGCTGGGCCGGAGCGCGTCGGTGTGGTGCACTGTGCCGACGGATCGTCGGCGGTGCGGAGGGCGAGATGAGTACGGACGGCAAGCTGGTGAGGGACCTGATTCCCGAGATCATTCGGGCGAACGGTCAGGAGCCGGTCACCTACCGAGCGGAGCCGGACGAATACCGCCGGCGGCTGCGGGAGAAGCTGACCGAGGAGGTCGGCGAGTTCTTCGCTGCCGATGCCGAACATGCCGTCGAGGAGCTGGCCGATGTGCTGGAGGTCGTGTACGCGCTCGCGGCCGACCTGGGCACCGACAAGGCACAGCTGGAGATCCTGCGCGAGGACAAGGCGGGCCGACGGGGCGGGTTTGCCGAGCGGATCGTGTGGACCGGATTCCGCTGACGGTGATCAGGCTGCTTCGATGCTCGCGGGCATGCCGAACGCGGCCACGTGGTGGGCTCCAACGAAGGCGTTGCTCTCCACGATCCTGCCCTCCTCGATCCTGAGTACGTCGACGACCATCGCGTCGTACCGATCGCTGCCGGGGTGACGGAGATAGCAGATCAGCGCGGGCCGGCCGTTCGCGGCGGAGAGGAACGTTCGCCAGTCCAGCGGCCTGCTGAGGAATTCGGCAGCGGCACCAACGCCGACGACTGTCGGGTCCGGCGGCATGGTGATGCGTACGTCGTCGGCGAGCAACTCCCGGAAGCTCGCCGGATCGGTCGCCGCGGCGTAGCGACGCAGGATCTCCTCGTCCTCGCTGGTCAGCACGGGCCTGCGCCAGGCCCGGGAGTCACCTGGCGCATAGTGGCGCAGGGTCTTGCGGGCACGCTGGATCAGACTGTTCACCGCAGGCACCGCAAGACCGAGACCGTCGGCGATCTCGGCCGCCGTCCACCCCGAGACGTCCCGCAGTACGAACACGGCCCGCTGCCGTGGCGGCAGATACATCAGCGCGGCGATCAGCGCGAGTTCGACGGTCTCCCGTGCCACCAGCTCTGATGGCGGGTCCTTGCCCAAAAGCGAGTCCGGATACGGGCCGATCTCGGCACACCACTCCATCGGGTCACCGACCGGTACGGTCCGTCGCTCCGCGGCCTTGCGGTGGTCGAGGTAGACGTTGGTCGCGATCCGGTAGAGCCAGGTCCGGATCGAGGCCCTCCCCTCGTACTGCGTCCGGGACCGCCAGCCACGCAGGAACGTCTCCTGGACCAGGTCGTCCGCGTCGGCGACGTTCCCGGTGAGCCGGTAACAGTGCGCGTGCAGCGGGCGCCGGTGCTCCTCGAACGCATCGCGTAACCACACCTCGTCGCCGCTGCTCGTCATGCGCTCAGGTCCTCCGGATCAGGTCGTACGGACGCCGTCGCGAAGAAAGTGCGATGACGATCCGCCGGGTCGCTCGTCGATATTCATAACACTTGCCAAGCCCGACGAGGAGAACCCTGATGCAAGCAGCTACCGCGGCGCCGTCGATCGTCGACCGTGAGACCTGGAGCCGTGAACGGCGAGCCCTGCTGGCCCGGGAGAAGGCGCACACGCGGGAGGGAGACGCGATCGCGGCGGCCCGGCGCCGGCTGCCGATGACCGAGGTGGACGCCTCGGCCACGCTGGTCGGCCAGAACGGGCCGGTAGCGTTCCTGGACGTCTTCGAC
>Ga0164241_10004661_pt1 | contig 13162 bp, 9 predicted proteins | sample OricomyardsoilBY_FD_108780 | JGI IMG/M metagenome (GOLD analysis project Ga0164241, IMG submission 108780) | Backyard soil microbial communities from Emeryville, California, USA - Original compost - Back yard soil (BY) | ecosystem: Environmental > Terrestrial > Soil > Unclassified | place: USA...
CGTCGACGCCGTCCACCACCTCGTCCCCGACGTCCCGGTCAGGGTCATCAGCCCCGGCGAACCCCTGACCATCGCCCCCTGACCCAGGGCGGCCTCCGCACTCGCGACCCCGCCCGGACCGCAGGCCGCCCCGCCCAAGGAGCAGCGGGCGTCCACCTTCGCGTCTGAGGTGGTTTCGACAGGCTCAACCACCGAGGCCAGGCGCCGGCATCACCCGGAAAACGACGAATCCCCCGATCGGATCAACCGGCCGAGGGCTTCGGCAACGGAACAGCTCCCACTGGGAACGTCCCACTCCTGTCTCGACGACAACGACGTCGCCGCGCAGTGGCATGCGTTCAAACCACCCAGCTGCGCACCGTCAGCCCCGCCAAGGGTCCACGGACCAACGAAAGTCACCACTCGGCGGCGGCCAGGGCGACTAAGAGGCGTCCACCAACGACGAAACGGGACTGCCTCCGACTCGGAAACATCCCCTGTGTGGGTGGTTCCGGAAACTCGCTGACCAGCATGTCCGCGGGCACGGCACTGGTGCCAGGCACGCCCAGATCTGCCATCGAGGCACACCTTCAGCTGTTGGGCACGAGTCGGTACTACTGCGTCGGCTGGTTGGCCGGGTGCAGGGCGGACTGTGTGCCCGCGGTGCGGTCCCACTGTCGTTCGGCACCTGCTCGCGCAAGGGTGGGGTCGTCACCGAGGATCTCCGCGCCCACGACGGCAACCCGCGACATCGGCGCGGTCAGACCAGTCGGGCATGGGGCGCGAGAACAGCCGGGCCAGCGTCTCGGCGTCATGGTCAGGCAGATCGTCGTCGACCTGGCCCGGAGCGACGGGTCGCGTTTCGACCAGGGTGAGCGGCGAGAACGCGTCGGGGTGATCGAGCCCAGCGACCTGGGCGACCATCCGCCGACGCCGATGCCCGCCGCGTGCGCAGGCTGGTCATCGAGGTCACGGGCGAGGGCCGCGGCGTCAGCTGCGAGATCCCGCAGGGTGTACGTCGGAGCCTCATGGTTGCGCCGCTCACCAGCAGGACCAACGGCGCCGTGGCCTCACCGAGGAGTTCGGCCCCGAGGGCGACGCCGTTCGCCTCGACCGTCGTCATCGCAGCTCGGCCTCCACGATCACAGCTCTGTACTCGAAGTGATTGGACTCTCGGGAACGTCGTGGACGTGCTGGGGACGATGCGGATGGATGGCGTGGCGCCGCCGGTCAGCCGTCGTGCGGGCCGGCGGGATGGGCGAGGTCGTAGGCACGGGAGAGCTTGCGTGGGACGACCATCCGCCAAGCATCGACGACGAGCTCGCGCGCCTCGGTCGGGTCCAGGGCCACGAGGTCGGCGTGGACCCAGTTGAAGCGCAGGTCCGACTCCGCGGGGAGCTGGAAGGTGCGGGGATCCCCGCCGACCAGCGCTGCCCGTACTTCCTTCGGGAAGGCGAAACCCATCACTGTCTCGTCCAGGGAGAAGGCCACGTAGACCATCTGACCGACGCGGAACTTCAACCGCCCCCGCACGTAGACCTCGTAGGAACGCTCCAGCTGTGTGCCCAGCGCTCGAACGTCGTCGACGGCCGCCATGGTTCAGTGGTCGTTGTGCCGGTCGGCGCGTCCGACCGTCGAACACGGCGTCGTAGCTGCCAGGGCTCCGGGAGTCGAGACGAGCCGCATCTTGCCCTTCCTGGCCCACCGTTCCTGAGGCGGCCCTGGCCCTTGCCCGGCATCAGCCCCGGCACGTGCCTTCGTCGTGAGGTGCCGCCATGGCTTGCACCTGAGCTCGATCACCCATCCCGCGGGCGGACAAGCGTGGTGGGCTGGACAGGCGGCCGATGGTTTCGGTCAGCTGTCGCTGGAGGCTGCCAGTTCTTGGAGGCGGGTGGCGCTGAGGGGGTCGGCGGGGAGGAAGGTTTCGATGGCGAGGCTTGCTGCGGTGACCTCGAGGGGGGCTCCGATGGTGGCGATCAGGGTGAACAGGCGGACGTTGCCGCGGCGGGTGCGGAGGTCGAGAGTGACCATCGGCTGGGTGGCGGTCGTGGGTGCTGTGCTGGGTAGGTAGGACTCGACTTCATCGACCAAGTCGGCCAGGGTCCTGTCGGCGTTGTCGCGGCTCTGGCGTTTCAGCTGGTGGATCAGTGGGGCGCTGCAGGCAGCCGTCATCGACGAGATGCTGGGGATACCGCCGGGATGCACCGACAGCCGTAACAGGTTGACGGGCGGTTTCAGCAGTTCGGGGTCCACTCCGGCCCAGAGCAAGGACGCCGCGTCGTTGGCGTCGATCAGGTTCCACCGTCCGTCGACGATCAGCGCCGGGTGAGGCATGTGTGCGTCGAGCAACTGGTGCAGGGATTCGCGGAGCGGCCGCATCGTCTCGGATTCGTACGACTTCTCCAGGTAGATCGGCGCGAACCCACCGGCCAGCAGGAGACGGTTGCGTTCGGCCAGCGGCAGGTCGAGCTGATTGGACAGATGGACCAGCAATTGCCGGCTGGGCTGGGCACGCCCTGTCTCGACAAAGCTGAGGTGCCTGGTCGACATCTCGGCCTCGAGGGCCAGGTCGAGCTGACTCAGGCGCCTGTGCACCCGCCAGAAGCGGACGAGTTCGCCGACGGTCTGTGGCTCGTCACGAAGTTCTGCAGTCATAGCGGTCGCATTCTTTGGGCGTGGTGGTCACAGCCAGTGTGGCGCGCTCGCAGGCGAGCGACCATGACCAGTCAGGTAAGGCGGGCTGCTGCACCAAGGAGGTAATGGTGGCTGCTACGGATGGTGCTGATCGTTGACAGCGTTCGCAGGTACACCAGGACGGAAGGCAAGACCATGAACCCGACGTACACCGGCGTCGCCACGTCATCTGGACGTGACTCCCGCGCTGTCAGCTCGGACGGACGGCTGGACATCCAGCTCGCGCTGCCCAAGGAGATGGGTGGAACAGGCGACGGCGTCAACCCTGAGCAGCTTTTCGCCGCGGGCTGGGCGGCCTGCTTCTCCACCACGATGGGTCTCATCGCCCAGAGCAAAGGCATCGACGCCAAGGACGTTGCGGTCACTGCCGAGGTCAGCCTCGTGCCGACCGGGCCGGGCTTCACGCTAGCCGCCACACTGCGGGCCGAGCTCCCCGAGCACCTGGCCGGCGATACCGGCAAGACGTTACTGGAGGCAACACACCGTTCCTGCCCGTACTCCTTGGCCACCCAGGGAAACATCCCGGTCGAGATCGTCGTCGAGTGAGGCACTTCTGGGTCGATGGCTCGTCGACAGGGCAGCCGGACCGAGCATGGTCCCAGACTCAGGGAGAACCGCGATGAACGACCAGGGCAGGCGAGCAACCAGGCCATTCCGATTCGGGGTCGTTGTGCCGGTCGGTCGGTCCTGATTTGTCGACGTGGCGGGACTGCGTGCGCCGCATCGCAACAGGCGCGACTCAACAGTGCTGATGCCCCTGTGCACCTGACGCAGGACGGGAGGACGGGAGGGACGCAGCGTGGAGCAGAAGGACAGGGTCGAGATCCGGTCCGCCAGGACCGGACGCCCACCGTCGCGCCCGCGTGTCTATGAGCCTCTGCCCGTCAACCGCCACGCCGACGTGGTCGACTCCACCGCGTCCGCCCAGGACGCCGTCCGCCGGCACGTCCCCGTCGGCGCTTCGCCCCGAGGACTGGGAACCGGTCGCTGAGTTCGCTCGCCACGGACCACCCGGCAAGCACAAGACTCCCGACGACAACCAAGACCACCAGCCCACCGCGCACCCCGGCCCGCGCAACGCTCGATCACGCGCTCGAGCGCCACATCGCACTCGTAGGGCGCTTCGTCGGCAGGGTCGCCGTCGGATTTGGGGCCCCACAACCTCGCCGCAGCGGGGCAGCACTGCTCGGAACGCAGAAAGTCCCAGCCAGGAGAACCTGACCGGGACCTTCCGAAGGTGTTCCGGCCCTGAAGCCGAAACCCTCCTTCTGTGCGCGAGGGGGGACTTGAACCCCCACGCCCTTGCGGGCACTGGCACCTGAAGCCAGCGCGTCTGCCATTTCGCCACTCGCGCGCGCCGAAGAAGATTAGCATGCGCCGGACGTGCTCCCCGAACCCGCTGGTCCGGCCCGGATCTCCACACCGCCCCCGCATTCGATCCGCAGGTCTCCCGCACGCGGCGTCGGACCAGCGCGCCTGGCTGGCTACGATCTAAGGGCGTGCGACCATGCCCACCCAAGTGCTCGTTCGCGATCTGACTGACACTGACCGCACACTGACACACTGTCACCGACCGACCGATGGCCCGCCCGACCCGTAGGGCGCCTCGTCGGCCACGCTGCACGATCGAGGGAGGAGGGCGCTGTGGGCGTACTGGACCGCTTCGAGCAGAACGTGGAACGCGCTTTCAACAACGCGTTCGCCAAGCTCGGTCGAGGCGAGGTCAAGCCCGTGGACCTGGCGAGCGCGTTGCGCCGCGAGGTCGACGACCGGGTCGCCGTGGTCGGCCGTGACCGTGCGGTCGCGCCGAACGAGTTCACGCTCCGCCTGGCGTCCGACGACTTCGCGCGCATCGAGGACTGGGGCGCCGAGGCCCTGGCCGACGAGCTCGCCGCGACCGTCACCGACCACGCCGCCGAGCAGCACTACGCGTTCGTCGGCCCCGTGTCCGTCACCTTCGACGAAGACGCGAGCCTCCACCCGGGCCAGTACGTGGTGCACTCGGCGAGCGTCCGTGGTGCGGTGCCGAACGCGAGCTCCAACGGCAACGGCCAGGCCCAGGGTGGCCCCGGTCCCGTCCCGAGCGCCCCGACGCCGAGCCTGCGCCACCCCCTGATCGACATCGACGGCCAGCGCTACCTGTTGACCGGCCCGGTCACGGTCATCGGCCGTGGTTCAGAGGCGGACATCGTGGTCGACGACCCCGGCGTCTCGCGTCGTCACCTGGAGATCCGGGTCACCCCGGACGGCGTCGTCGCGACCGACCTCGGCTCTACGAACGGCCTGTTCGTCGAGGGCCACCAGGTTCCCGCAGCGACCCTGCTCGACGGGAACAGCCTGACGATCGGCCGGACCCGCATCATGTTCTGGACCGGCGCGGCGGACGAGGCCGGGTGATCGGGCCCCGATGAGCGAGCTCACCTTCACCCTGCTCCGGCTCGGCTTCCTGGTCCTGCTGTGGCTCCTCGTGCTCTTCTCCATCCGGGTGCTGCGTCGTGACCTCGCCGACCCCCGACCGCCGCACACGCGCGCCGACGAGCTCGCGGCCGCGCCGCAGCCGGTGGGCGTGCTGACCGCACCGAGCGCCGAGGGTGCGGTCGTCGTCGGCGCGCACCAGGCGCCCGCCGGCCCGACGGCGACTCCCCCCGTGGGCGTCACGCGGACCCCTGCGCTCGCGCAGAGCGCCACGATGCGGCTCGTCGTGACGGAGGGCGCGCTGCGCGGCACGACGCTCCCGCTGTCGACGTCGGCGGTACTCATCGGCCGTGCCCCGAGCTGCACGCTCGTGCTCGACGACGACTACTCGTCCTCGCGCCACGCCCGGATCTTCCCGCAGAACGGAGCGTGGTACGTGGAGGACCTCGGATCGACCAACGGCACCTACCTCGAGGGCCAGCGCCTCGAGGTGCCCGTACCGGTCCAGCCGGGCGAGGAGATCCGCATCGGCCAGACGACGATGGTCCTGCAGGGGTAGCCGCGGATGAACCTCGCGCTGCGCTACGCGGCACGGTCCGACGTCGGGCTCGTGCGCGCCGACAACCAGGACTCCGGGTACGCCGGACCGGACCTCCTGGCCGTCGCCGACGGCATGGGCGGCCATGCCGGGGGCGACATCGCCTCCACGCTCGCGATCCGTGCCCTGGTGCCCCTGGACGGCCACGCGCACGTGCCCGACGGCGCCCTCGGCGAGCTCGAGCACGCCATCGAGTCGGCCAAGCAGTCCATCGTCGAGCGGTCCGAGGCAGAGCCGCAGCTCGCGGGCATGGGCACGACGGTCACCGTGATCCTGCGCGCCGGGAACCAGCTCGTCATGGCCCACCTGGGCGACTCGCGCGCGTACCTGCTGCGCGACGACGAGCTCACCCAGGTGACGACGGACCACACGTTCGTCCAGCACCTCGTCGACACGGGCCGCATCGCGCCCGAGGACGCCGAGCACCACCCGCAGCGCAACGTCGTGATGCGAGTCCTCGGTGACTTCGAGGTGGACCTGACCCCCGACCTGTCGGTCCGCGAGGCACGTCCGGGCGACCGGTGGCTCCTGTGCTCGGACGGCCTGTCCGGGTTCGTGACGCCCGACATGATCGCGCAGATCCTCATCTCCGTGGTCGACCCCGGCGAGTGCGCCGACACCCTGATCCAGCTGGCGCTGCGCGCGGGTTCCACGGACAACGTGACGGCGATCGTCGCGGACGTCGTCGACGTCGACGCCGACGAGGAGCACCCGGTCGAGGGGGCGGTCCCGCACCCGGCGGACGCGCTCGCCGACGAGCCCCTCCCGACGAGCCCCGAGGTCGTCGGGAGCGCGATGCGCGACGACCTCATCCCCGGCACCGCGCCGCTCACCACGGCGGACGAGTCCTCCGAGGGCTCCGGCGCCCCGGGCGTGAACGACGACCCCGAGGCGGAGGCCGCAGCGGCCCAGGCCGAGGCCGGCAGGACCGGCCGGGGCCGGCGCCGCGCGTTCGGCGCCACGATCACGCTCGTCCTGGTCCTCGCGCTGCTCGGCGGCGGCTACGCGGCGTACGGCTGGACGCAGGACCAGTACTTCGTCGGTGAGTCCGACGGTCAGGTGGCCGTCTTCCAGGGCGTGCCGCAGAACATCGGCCCGCTGCACCTCTCGTCCCCGGTCGAGCTCACGGGGCCGGCCGTCGACACGCTTCCGTCCTACGTGCAGGACCGTCTCTCCGCCACGATCCCCGCGACGTCGCTCGCCGACGCCCGCGCCCGTGCAGCCGGGGTCACGACGGACGCGAGCACGCCCGCGCCGACACCCACCCCGGCCCTGACGCCGGCGACGCCGGCGTCGACCACGACACCGCCCGCAGCCCCCACCACGACCACGGCCCCCACGAAGCCGACCGCCAAGACCACGCACGGCCCGGCGACGAACGAGAAGGGCGCGTGATGGCCGCAGTCGCGCACGCGCCCGTCCAGGGCGCCGGGCTCCCGGCCGCCATGGACGAGGTGGCACTCCCCCGTCCCGGTCGCCGGTCGGAGCTCGGGTTGCTGGTGGTGGCGCTCGGGATCGGGATCGGCGCGTACGCGCTGGTCAGCATCAAGGTCGTCGACCGCCTGCCGGGCGACTTCTACGCCCAGGCGCTCGGGTTCGTGGCGGTGGCCCTGCTCGCGCACCTGATCCTGCGCTGGAAGGCGCCGTACGCCGACCAGGTCATCCTCCCCGCCACGATCGCGCTCAACGGGATCGGCCTGGCGATGATCTACCGGCTCGACCTCGCGTCCCAGTCGTCCGCCAAACCCCACGACCTGGCCGGACGCCAGCTCGAGTGGACCGCGATCGCCGTGATCGCGGCGCTGACGGTGGTGTGGTTCCTGAAGGACCACCGACTGCTGCGCCGCTACACGTACATCGCGATGCTCGTGGGTCTGGGCCTCGTGATCCTCCCGCTCATCCCGCACGTCGGCCGGACCATCAACGGCGCGCACATCTGGGTGGCGATCGGCCCGCTGTCGCTGCAGCCGGCGGAGCTCGCGAAGATCGCCTTCGCGATCTTCTTCGCCGGCTACCTGGTGACCCACCGCGACACGCTCGCGCTCGCGGGGCCCAAGGTGATGGGACTGCAGCTCCCCCGCCTGCAGGACCTCGGGCCGATCCTCGTGGTGTGGGCCGCGTCCATCGTGGTCCTGGTCGCCGAGACGGACCTCGGGACGTCGCTCCTGTTCTTCGGGCTGTTCGTCGCGATGCTCTACATCGCGACGCAGCGGTTCTCGTGGGTGCTCATCGGTCTCGTGCTCATGGGGGCGGGAGCGGTCTTCGCGGCGAGCGCGTTCGCGCACGTCCAGGTCCGCTTCGACATCTGGCTGCACGCGTTCGACACCGACGTGTACAACTCGTCGCCCGGCTCCGGGCAGCTCGTGCGCGGGCTCTTCGGGCTCGCGAACGGCGGCCTCTTCGGCACCGGCTGGGGGGCGGGCTACCCGTACCTCGTGCCCTACGCGTTCTCGGACTTCGTCTACACCTCGCTCGGTGAGGAGCTCGGCCTCACGGGGATGCTCGCGATCCTCATGGTCTACCTGATCATCGTCCAGCGCGGGCTGCGCACAGCGCTCGGCGTGCGCGACGGATTCGGCAAGCTGCTCGCCGCGGGGCTCGCGTTCACGATGGCGTGGCAGCTCTTCGTCGTCGTCGGCGGGGTCACCCGGGTCATCCCGCTGACCGGCCTGACGATGCCGTTCGTCGCCCAGGGAGGCTCGTCGCTCCTCGCGAACTGGCTGGTCATCGGGCTCCTCCTGCGCATCTCCGACAGCGCACGGCGCCCGTCGACCGCCCCGGAGCGCGGCCAGGTCGCGCCCGGCGGCATCCTGCCCGACGACGACCCCGCGGGCCCCGGCGCGCTCGAACCCGCCGTGCCGCCCACCCCGGAGGCGGGCACGCAGGTCACAGAGATCGTCAGGCCGACCTCTCCCCCGCCGCCCCCGCCCGGCGACGACGCCACCGGGGAGGTGACCCGCGCATGAACGTCCCCATCCGCCGCCTCGCGACCGTCGTCCTCGCCATGGTCCTCGTCCTCATGGGGGCCACCACGTACTACCAGTTCTTCCAGGCCGACAAGCTCAACAACGACGGCCGCAACGTGCGCACCCTGTACCGCGCGTACGGCGTGTTCCGCGGGCCGATCGTCGTGGACGGCACGTCGGTGGCCCGGTCGACGCCCGTCGACGACCCGTTCAAGTTCCAGCGCAAGTACTCCGACGGCTCGCTCTACGCGGCGGTGACCGGGTACTACTCGCTGGTCTTCGCGCCGACCATGATCGAGGCGAGCGAGAACTCGGTGCTCAACGGGACCGCCGACGAGCTGTGGATGCAGCGGCTCCGTCAGCTCTTCACGGGCGAGCAGCAGCAGGGGGCGTCCGTCGAGCTCACCCTCGACCCCAAGGCCCAGGCGGCGGCGGCGAAGGCGCTCGGGAACCAGAAGGGCGCCGTCGTCGCGATCGAGCCGAAGACGGGCAAGATCCTCGCCCTGTACTCGTCGCCGTCGTACGACCCGAACAAGCTCGCCGGCCACGACACCGCGCAGGTCAACAAGAACTGGCAGAAGCTCCTCGACGACGACGGCTCGCCCCTCACCAACCGGGCGATCGGCGGCGACACGTACCCGCCCGGGTCGACGTTCAAGCTGGTCACGTCAGCTGCGGCGCTGGAGTCGGGCGACTACACGCCGGACACCGTGATCCCGGCGCCGCACACCCTCAAGTACCCCGGCTCGTCCAAGGTGCTGCGCAACTTCGCCAACGAGGTCTGCTCCCCGACCGACAAGATGACCCTCGACGCCGCTCTGGAGATGTCCTGCAACACCGCGTTCGCGGGCCTGGGCGTCGAGGTTGGCGAGGACGCGATGCGCGAGCAGGCGGGGAAGTTCGGCTTCGACACCCCCCTGTCGATCCCGATGACCGTGACCGAGAGCCACTTCCCGGACACCGCGGACGAGGCCGAGCTGATGCGCGCGTCCATCGGGCAGGGCGACGTCACGGTCACGCCCCTGCAGATCGCCATGGTGTCCGCGGCGATCGCCAACGGCGGCGAGCAGATGACGCCGTACCTCGTGGACACCGTCCGTGACGCGTCGCTACGGGTCGTCTCGCAGACCTCCCCGGCCACGCTGCGCACGTCGGTGTCCCCCCACACCGCGGACGAGCTCACGAGCATGATGGAGGACGTCGTGCGGTCCGGAACCGGCACCGCCGCCCAGATCCCGGGCGTGACCGTCGCCGGCAAGACCGGCACCGCACAGAACCAGCCGAAACAGAACCCGCACGCCTGGTTCACCGGTTTCGCCCCGGCCGACGACCCGAAGGTCGCGGTCGCGGTCGTCGTCGAGCACGGCGGCAACCAGGGAGCCGAGGGCGGAGGCGGCGTCACCGCCGCGCCGATCGCGAAGTCCGTCATGGAAGCGGTGCTGAACGGATGAAGCCGACGCAGGGCCTCTCGTTGGGCAACCGGTACCGCCTCGTGCGGCGCATCGCCGTCGGTGGGATGGGCGAGGTGTGGGTCGCGACCGACACGGCACTCGGCCGCGAGGTCGCCGTCAAGGTGCTGCGCGAGGAGTTCGCCGGCAACGTCGACTTCCTGCAGCGCCTGCGCACGGAGGCCCGCAACAACGCGCGCCTGTCGCACCCCGCCATCGCCCAGATGTACGACTACGGCGAGCAGGAGGGCTCCGGCTACCTCGTCATGGAGCTCGTCATCGGCGAGCCCATGTCCGACCTGCTCGAACGTGAGCCGGTGCTCCAGGCCCACCGCCTGCTCCCGATCCTCACGAAGGCCGCGCGCGGCCTCGCGGCCGCTCACGAGGCCGGCGTCGTGCACCGGGACGTGAAGCCCGGCAACATCCTGCTGGCGCGCACGGGCGGCGTGAAGCTCACGGACTTCGGCGTCTCGCTCGCGTCCAACCAGGTCCCGATGACGGCGACGGGCATGGTGATGGGCACAGCCCAGTACCTCTCCCCCGAGCAGGCCATCGGCAAGCCGGCGACCCCGGCGTCGGACGTGTACGCGCTCGGGATCGTGGCCTACGAGTCTCTCGTCGGACGACGCCCCTTCACCGGCCCGACGCCGGTCGACATCGCCGTCGCGCACGTCAACCAGCCCGTGCCGGCGCTCCCGGCGAGCGTCGACAAGGAGCTCGGGGCGCTCGTCCTGTCCATGCTCGCGAAGGACCCGATGCGCCGGCCCGCCGGCGCGGCAGGACTCGCCGGCACGCTCGAGGAGATCGGCCTGCGCCTCGCCCGGTCCCGGCGGAGCGCCGGCGTGCGAGCGACCGAGACCATCGCGCCTGCGTCCGAGCTCCGGGCCTGGCCGCCGCGCGCCTCGGCACCGAACGCCGCGCCCCGTCCCGAGCGCACCGACGACGACGCCCCGCGTGCCTACCCCTCGCGGCGGGTCGTCCAGTCCCGGGCCGCCGAACGGTCGGCCCGCCCCGCGGGACGGCATCGCGAGCACGTCGCCGAGCGACCCTCGTCCCGCCGCCCGACGCCGCACGCCACCGGGGCCCCGACGTGGTCGCCCCGGCCGCAGGGCCCCGAAGCCGCCGGCGTGGCGGCCGACGTCGCGGCCCAGGTCGAGGCGCCGGCCACGCGAGCCGCGACACGTGCCGCCCAGGGCTCCGGCCACGCCGGCCGGTCCGGCGCGAGCCCGGGGTCACGTAGCCTTCCGGGGATCTTCGGTCTCCGGCTCGGGGGGTTCCCGTGGCCCGCCGTGGCGCTCGTCGTCCTGGTGCTGGTGGTGCTGGTCGTGGCCATCCTCGGGCACGCCGGAGGGCACGACCGCTCTCAAGGCTTGGACCTGCATCCCCACGGGGATGGGATGATCTTCCTGTCCGTGGCGTCCTCGCACGCCTCGGACGACCCGTCGAACGAGAAGGACACGTAGGTGGTGGAGAACCCGCAACGGATCCTCGCCGGCCGTTACCAGGTCGGTGAGCTGATCGGACGTGGCGGCATGGCCGAGGTGCACATCGGGCACGATGCGCGACTCGGTCGTACCGTCGCGATCAAGATCCTCCGTGCCGACCTCGCACGCGACCCGTCGTTCCTGGCACGCTTCCGCCGGGAGGCCCAGGCCGCGGCCTCGCTGAACCACCCGGCCGTCGTCGCCGTGTACGACACCGGTGAGGACACGCAGACCGACGCCGCGTCCGGCCAGACGGCCCACACGCCGTTCATCGTCATGGAGTACGTCGAGGGCCACACGGTCCGCGACATCCTCCGCGACGGGCACGCCGTGCCGATCGACGAGGCCATCGAGATCACGTCGGGCGTGCTGTCGGCGCTCGAGTACTCGCACCACGCCGGCATCGTCCACCGCGACATCAAGCCCGCGAACGTCATGATCACGCCCACGGGCGCGGTCAAGGTGATGGACTTCGGCATCGCGCGCGCGATGGCCGACTCCGCCGCCACCATGACGCAGACGCAGGCCGTCGTCGGGACGGCGCAGTACCTGTCGCCCGAGCAGGCGCTCGGCCAGACCGTGGACGCCCGCAGCGACCTGTACTCCACGGGCTGCCTGCTGTTCGAGCTGCTCACGGGTCGCCCGCCGTTCCAGGGCGACTCCCCCGTCGCCGTCGCGTACCAGCACGTCGGCGAGGTCCCACCGAAGCCGTCGGACGTCGCGCCCGACGTGCCCGAGGTCCTCGACCGCATCACGCTCAAGGCCCTCGTCAAGGACCGCAACCAGCGCTACGGCTCTGCAGCGGAGTTCCGCAGCGACCTCGACGCCGCCATGCGCGGGGGCGCGGTCTCCGCTCCCGCGCTCGGGGCCCTCGCGGCCGGCTCGCTCGCCGGCGCGGCGGCCGGCGCGGCGTTCGCCGACCCCAACCCGACCGTGGCGTTCGACGGCGCCACCCAGGTGCTGGCTCCCACGGCCGCCGGCTGGGGCGCGCCGCCACCGGCGTCCGTCCCGCCGCCCGCGCAGCCGTCCGTCTTCCCCGACGAGGCCGGTCCCGAGGACGAGGAGCCCCGGAAGAAGTCCAACAAGGGCCTCATCTGGACGCTCGTGACCATCGGGGTGATCGCGCTCGCCGCGATCATCACGATGCTGCTGATCAACGCGAACAAGACGCCACCGGTCAAGACGGTGAGCGTGCCCAGCGTCATCGGACTGACGGAGGACAAGGCGCGGGACAAGCTCGCGACGGTCCACCTGAAGATGGACAAGGTGATCGACGAGGAGTCCGACAAGCCGGCCGGCGAGGCGACCACGCAGAGCCCGAACGCGAATGCATCGGTCACCGAGAACAGCACGGTCAAGGTGTCCTTCTCCGCCGGCCCCAAGAGCGGCGAGGTGCCGAACGTCAAGGGCAAGTCGCAGAAGGAGGCGCGCGACGCCCTGACGACTGCAGGCTTCACGGTCGCTACGGAGGTCCGTTCTGAGAACAGCAAGGATGTCCCCCTCGACGCCGTGACGCGTACGGACCCCAAGGCCGGCTCGGTACGCGACCAGGGCACCGAGATCGTGCTCTACGTCTCC
>Ga0164241_10004662_pt1 | contig 13162 bp, 10 predicted proteins | sample OricomyardsoilBY_FD_108780 | JGI IMG/M metagenome (GOLD analysis project Ga0164241, IMG submission 108780) | Backyard soil microbial communities from Emeryville, California, USA - Original compost - Back yard soil (BY) | ecosystem: Environmental > Terrestrial > Soil > Unclassified | place: USA...
CGAAGAGATCATGAAGCGCTTCGTGCATGAGCTGCGCTACTCGCGCAAGATCACGCACCACAACGTCATCCGCATCTACGACTTCCTGTTCATCCAGGGCAACTACGCCATCTCGATGGAGTATTTCCCCTCGCACACGCTGGGCAGCGAGGTCGTGGGCGAAAAGCCGATGCCGTTCCCGCGCGCGCTCGGCTTCGGCATCGACATCTGTACGGGCATGGAAGTCGCGCATGCGCAGGGCATCGTGCATCGCGATCTGAAACCCGCGAACGTGCTGATCAACGCCGAAGGCCTGCTCAAGATCGTGGACTTCGGCGTGGCCGCGGCGCAGCGCGAAGGCGACACGCAGCTCACCAAGACCGGCTACGTCATCGGTTCGCCCAAGTACATGGCGCCCGAGCAGATCCTCGGCAAGAAGGTGGACCAACGCGCCGACGTGTACGCGCTGGGAGTCATCCTCTACGAAATCATGACCGGTGTGCCGCCGTATGCGCGCGGCGACCACATGTCGGTGATGTACCAGCACGTGCAGGGCAAGGCGCGCGCGCCGCGTGAGATCAATCCGGGCCTGCCCGCAGGACTGCCGGAAGTCATCATGCAGGCCATGTCGGTCGACAAGGACAAGCGCTACCAGACCATGCAGGAACTGCGCGCGGCCCTGGAGAAATACCGCTAGGGGACATTCCTCATTTCCCCGCGAAGCGGCAAAAGGGGACAGGCCCGTTCAAGGCCTGTCCCCTTTTGCTAGGAATGAGGAATGTCCCCATTTCTTGAGGACCACTCCGCACTATTCGCCGCCCGGCCCTTCGCTCGGCTCCCGGCTCGCGTTGAATCGCGCAGTGCGTCACACTTGGCGCCCTTCTCACCGTCGCATGCTTGGGTGAGACCCGATTTATGTCCTGAGGATTGTCCCCGCTTGGCCCGCATAGACGCGTTCCTGAAGCTTGGCATGCAGCAAGGCTGCTCCGACGTGCACCTGGCCGTCGGCGTGCCGCCCATGCTGCGCATGAACGGCGATCTCATGCCGATCAAATTCCGCGACGTGGGCGACGCCGAGCTCGAGAGTTATCTCACCGAGATCTTCACCAAGAACCAGCACGAGTACTTCGGCAAGGGCAACGATCTCGACTTCTCCTACGTCTCGGCCGACGGCGGGCGTTTCCGCGTCAATGTCTATCGCAAGGAAACCGGTATCGGCGCGACATTCCGCGCCATCCCGAGCGATGTGCCCAGCATCGACCGCCTGCACCTGCCGCCGATCGTCAAGAAACTCTGCGACTACCACCAGGGCATGGTGCTGGTCACCGGCGCCACCGGCACCGGCAAGTCGACCACGCTGGCGGCGATGATCGACCACCTGAACACCACGCGTAAGGTCAACATCATCTCGCTCGAGGATCCGATCGAATTCGTCCATCGCAGCAAGCAGGCGCAGGTGATCCAGCGCGAGCTGGGCACGCATATCCCCTCGTTCGCCGAAGGCGTGCGTGCCGCGATGCGCGAAGACCCAGACGTCATCCTGGTGGGCGAGTTGCGCGACGCGGAAACCATCTCCATGGCCATGACGGCCGCCGAAACCGGCCACCTGGTGCTCGGCACGCTGCACACCACCTCGGCCTCGAAGACCATCGACCGCATCATCGACGCGCTGCCCATCGAGGAGCGCGAACAGACCAAGAGCTTTCTCTCGCAGAGCTTGCTGGCCGTGGTCACGCAGATCCTGGTGAAGACCGCCGACAACCGCGGACGCAAGGCGATCTGCGAAACCCTGGTGATGACGCGCGCCGTCGCCAAGCTCATCCAGACCGACCAGACACACCAGATCCCGAACCAGATCATGACCGGCAGGGATCTCGGCATGTCGCTCATGGACCAGGCGCTGCTGGACGCGCTGTCGCGCAAGGAAATCGATCCGGACGACGCGGTGACCTACGCCACCGATCGCCGCCCGTTCCAGCGTTACGTCACCGACACCTCGCTGATGCCCAAGCTCGAAGTGACGGGCAACAACACGCAAGCCGCGAACGGCGGATAAGACGTGCCGGTCATCGACGAATACCTGAAGCAGGTGCTGGAGCGCAAAGGCTCCGACCTGCATTTCCTCGCCGGCGATCCGCCGCGCATCCGCCTGTACGGCGACCTGCAGCCACTGCGGCCGGAGAAACTCGAGAAGGACTTCGTGCAGCAGACGCTGTACGAGATCATGCCGAAGACCGCGGTGGTTCGTTTCGAGGAACACGACGGCGCCGACTTCGCCTACAACATGGGTGAATACGGCCGCTTCCGCGTGAATGTCATGCGCCACATCAACGGCATGGGCGCCGTCATGCGCGCCATCCCGTCGAAGCCGGTGACGCTCGAGCAACTGAAGCTGCCGCCGGCGATCCACCAGCTGTGCCGCGCCAACAATGGCCTGATCCTCGTGACCGGCAAGACCGGTTCGGGCAAGTCGACCACGCTGGCCGCGATGATCGACGACATCAATTCACGCATGAAGGGTCACATCCTCACCATCGAGGACCCGATCGAGTTCGTGCACCGGCGCAAGGAATGCCTCATCAGCCAACGCGAAGTCGGTGTGCACACCAAGGGCTTCGCGGCCGCGTTGCAGTCCGGGCTGCGCGAAGATCCGGACGTGGTGCTGGTCGGCGAGTTGCGCGACTACGAAACCATCAGTATTGCCGTCACCGCGGCGGAGATGGGCATCCTGGTCATGGGCACGTTGCACACCAACGGCGCGGCGCAGACCGTCGATCGCATGGTCAATGTGTTCCCGTCCGACAAACAAAGCCACGTGCGCACCATGTTGTCGACCTCGTTGCGGGGCGTGGTTTCGCAGCAGCTGCTGCAGAAAGCCGACAAGAGTGGCCGCGTGGCCGCGCTCGAGATCCTGGTGAACACGCCGGCCGTCTCGAACCTGATCCGCCAGGGCAAGCTCGACCAGCTCGAAACCACCATGCAGTCGGGCAGCCAGTTCGGCATGCGCACCATGGACACCGCCATCGAGCAGCTCCTGAAGGAGCGCATGATCACGGGCAAAGAGGCCTACAAGAAGGGCATCAGCAAGGCCAAGTTCGAGCCGGTGAAAGACCAGGGCTGACCGCCTGTATACTTGCGGGCCCTTTCCGGACCGCAAATTTCATGCCTCGCAAGATCCTCGTCACCAGTGCGCTGCCCTACGCCAATGGGTCGCTGCATCTCGGCCACATCATCGAAGCCGTGCAGACCGACATCTGGGTGCGTTTCCAGCGCATGCAGGGCCATGACTGCATCTACGTGTGCGCCGAGGACAGCCACGGCACGCCGGTGATGATCAAGGCGCAGGCCGAGGGTGTGACGCCGGAGAAGCTGATCACGGCCATGGCCGCCGAGCACCAGGCTGACTACCGCGGCTTCCTGATCGGCCACGATCACTTCCACACCACGCACTCGCCCGAGAACCAGGCGATCACGGCGGAGCTCTACGGCAAGCTCAAGGGCGCCGGGCACATCACCACGCGCAGCGTGCGCCAGGCCTACGATGAGAAGGCCGGCATGTTCCTGCCGGATCGTTACGTCAAGGGCGAATGCCCGGTGTGCCACACGGCGGACCAGTACGGCGACTCCTGCGAGAACTGCGGCTCTACCTACACGCCCGACAAGCTGATCAATCCGGTGTCGACGATCTCGAAGACCACGCCGGTGTGGCGCGAGTCCGAACACTACTTCTTCAAGCTCGGCGATTTCTCCGACGTGTTGCGGCAGTGGCTGGAGGGCGGCGGTGCCAGCCAGCCCGAGGTGCGCGCCAAACTCGCCGAGTGGTTCGAGGCTGGCCTGCAGGACTGGGACATCTCGCGCGACGCACCTTATTTCGGCTTCGAGATCCCGGGCGCGCCCGGCAAGTATTTCTACGTGTGGTTCGACGCGCCGATCGGTTACCTCGGCAGCTTCAAGGCATTGTGTGCCTTACGCGGCCTCGACTACGACGAATACCTGCGCGCCGACAGCGAGACCGAGCTGTATCACTTCATCGGCAAGGACATCAGCTACTTCCACAACCTGTTCTGGCCCGCGGTGCTGCATGGCTCGGGCTGCCGCAAGCCCACGGCCGTGTACGTGCACGGCTTTCTCACGGTGAACGGCGCGAAGATGTCGAAGTCGCGCGGCACCTTCATATCCGCCAGCCACTATCTGTCGCTGTTGCCGGCCGAGCCGCTGCGCTTCTATTTCGCCGGCAAGCTCAACGCGGCGGTCGAGGACATCGATCTGTCGCTGGATGATTTCGTGGCGCGCGTGAACTCGGACATCGTTGGCAAGCTGGTGAACATCGCCAGCCGCTGCGCGGGGTTCGTGCAGCGCGGTGGCGGCAAGCTCGCGGACCAACTACCCGAGCCGGCGTTGTACGAGGAGTTCGCGAGCGCGCGCGCTTCGATCGGCAAGGCCTTCGATGCGCGTGAGTACTCTTCCGCGCTGCGCGAGATCATGTTGCTGGCCGACAAGGCCAACCAGTACGTGGATTCGCAGAAACCCTGGGCGTTGGCCAAGGATCCCGCCAAGGCGGCCGAAGTGCTGGCGGTGTGCACGCAAGGCATCAATCTGTTCCGCGTACTCATGAGTTACCTCGCGCCGGTGTTGCCGCAGATGGCCGAGAAGGCCGGGAAATTCCTGCGTGCGCCGTTCGCCGACTGGAACACGATCGCGAAGCCGCTGCTCGGCACGGCCATCGAAGCCTACGAGCCTCTCGCTACCCGCCTCGATCCCAAGGTCGTGGCGCAGCTGGTGGTCTCCGCGGCGCCCGCGCCAGAGAAGACCGAAACCAAACCCGCAAAGCAGGCCAAGACCGTGACCGAGAAGACCGCCCCCGCTGCCGACAATGGCCTGGTGAACATCAACGACTTCGCCAAGCTCGACCTGCGCGTCGCCAGCGTGCTGGAAGCAAAGTTCGTCGACGGCTCGGACAAACTACTGCAGCTCACGCTGGATCTCGGCACCGAGAAGCGCAACGTGTTCTCGGGCATCCGCTCGGCGTATGGCGATCCCGCCAAGCTGGTCGGCCGCCAGGTGGTGATGATCGCGAACCTCGAGCCGCGCAAGATGCGCTTCGGCGTGTCCGAGGGCATGGTGCTGTGCGCGAGTCCGGATTCCGGACCGGAAGTGTTCCTGCTGTCGCCGGACTCCGGCGCGGCACCCGGAATGAAGGTCACCTGAGAGGGAGCGGCATGGCCGCGCGCGGCGTCCCCTGGTTGGCGCGTGCCGCCCTGCCATTGCTGCTGCGGCTGCCGTCCGAGGCATCGCACGCGCTCGGCCTGCGCGGCCTCAAATTGCTGGCGTCCGCCTCCTCCGCAACGGTCGTTTCCCCCGAGTTCGCGGTCAATGCCTTTGGGCTGCGCTTCGCGCATCCCATCGGGCTCGCCGCAGGCTTCGACAAGAATGGCGACTACCTGGACGCACTGGGCGCAGTGGGATTCAGTCACGTCGAGATCGGCACCGTCACCCCGCGGCCGCAACCCGGCAACGACCGCCCGCGCCTGTTCCGGCTGCGCGATGCGCGGGCCCTGGTCAATCGGATGGGGTTCAACAATCGCGGCGCGCATTACGTCGCGACGCGCGTCGCCGGCGCGAAATACCTCGGCATCCGTGGCCTCAGCATCGGCAAGAACGCGGACACGCCGCTGGAACGCGCCGTCGACGACTATCTAGCCTGCCTGCGCACGTTGTACGCCGTCGCCGATTACTTCGCGATCAACGTCTCCTCGCCAAACACGCTGGGATTACGCACGTTGCAGTCCACCGATGCGCTAGCCGGCATCATCGAACCGTTGCAGGAGGAACGCGAACGGCTCGCCGCGGAGCACGGCAAGCACGTTCCACTGCTGGTGAAGATTTCTCCAGACCTCGATGACGCGGCACTGCGTGCGATGGCCGACTCGGTGCGCAGCCACGCGCTCGATGGCGTCATCGCCACCAACACGACCCTGCACGCCTCCGGCGGCCTCAGCGGAGCGCCGCTGGCCTCGAGGGCGCTGACGACATTACGTGTGTTACGCGAAGAACTGGGCAAGACTATTCCCATCATCGGCGTCGGTGGCCTCATGAGTGCCGGCGACGTGCGCGCGCGGCTCGAAGCGGGCGCAAGCCTGGTGCAGTTGTACACGGGCTTCGTATATCGTGGCCCGGCGCTGCTGAACGAATGTCTCCAGAATCTCCATTGAATACGCCTGCCCCTGCCGATGCCATCGACGCGCTGCTGCCGCAGACGCAGTGCACGCGCTGCGGCTATCCGAGCTGTCGCGACTACGCCGTCGCCATCGCCAGTGGCGCGGCGCAGATCAACCAGTGTCCGCCCGGCGGCACGGAAACCATGCTCGCGCTGGCGCAACTCACCGGCTGCCCGATCGCGCCGCTCAACAAGGACAACGGCCTCGAGTCGGCGCCCACCGTGGCGTTCATCGACGAGGAGCGCTGCATCGGCTGCACCAAGTGCCTGCCGCCCTGCCCCACGGATGCCATCGTGGGCGCGCCGCGGCTCATGCATACGGTCGTGGCCGAACTGTGCACGGGCTGCGAGTTGTGCGTCGCACCCTGTCCCGTCGACTGCATTTCGATGGTGCCGCTGGTCGCGAGCCCCGCACTCGCTGCTCTGTCGCTGCCGCCCGCCGGGGCCAGCCGCATGCGCTTCCAGGCCCACAACGAGCGCATCGCGCGCCGCGCCACGGAACGCGCCGCATTGTTGGCCGACAAGAAGCGCGGGGCTCGCCCAGGAGAGTCGCACGATGAATCCTGAAAAACGCCGCGCCATCTTCGAAAGACTGCGCGCCGCGAACCCGAAGCCCACCACCGAGCTCGAGTACTCCTCTCCCTTCGAATTGCTGGTCGCGGTGATCCTCTCCGCGCAGGCCACGGACAAGAGCGTGAATGCGGTAACCCGTAAGCTGTTCCCGGTCGCGCGCACGCCGCGCGCCATCGCCGATCTCGGCGTCGAGGGACTGTCGAAATACATCCGCACCATCGGCCTGTGGCAGGCCAAGGCAAAGAACGTGATCGCCACGGCGTCGGCGATTGCAGACGTTCACGGTGGTGAAGTGCCGCGCTCGCGCGAGGCGCTCGAAGATTTACCGGGAGTAGGACGCAAAACTGCGAACGTGGTCCTCAACACGATCTTCGGAGAGCCGACAATAGCAGTGGACACACACATCTTCCGCGTCGCAAATCGGACGAGGCTCGCTTCGGGGAAAACGCCGCGAGCCGTGGAGGATGCACTGATCAGGGTTACTCCCGGGGAATTCGCGCATGACGCACATCACTGGCTCATTCTGCACGGACGCTACGTATGCAAGGCGCTGAAGCCCGCGTGCGAAAGGTGCCTCATCAACGATCTGTGCGAGTACGGCCCCCGCCGCAAGATTATCGCCGCCGCCTCGAGGAGCCGCAGTCCGTGATATTTGACGGCATGTCCCGCGACCAGCTGCGCGCGATGTATCGCTCGGCCTGGCGCAAGTTCAAAGCCGAGCAGGCGCTGTCGCCGCTCGAGAAGCAGATCGCAGCCGTGATTTCCGAACACCCGGAATACCGTGTGATCGTCGAATCCGCGGCCGCCGATCTGGCCAACTACTCACCGCGTAGCGGCCAGTTGAATCCCTGGCTGCACATGGGCCTGCATCTGGCGATCCGCGAGCAGGTGTCCACCAACCGTCCCGCGGGCATCGCCGAGGTGCACGCGAAACTGGCCGCCCGCTCCGGCGGTGCGCACGAGGCCGAGCACCGCATGCTGGAAGTGCTGGCCGAGCAGATCTGGGATGCGCAGAAGTCCGGGAAACCGCCGGACGAGAATGCCTACCTGGAGCGCCTGCGAGGCCTCACCTGACGTCCCGTCCGGGGCGTCGGCTCCGGAAGTGTGAACCCGTCCTCACCCCGGAAAGCCCTCGCGCCGCCGCGCGAAAGCCCCGGAATACACTCGCCAGACGCTTGTTTGAGGCTACATAAATGGGCCTGTCCGAAACCATTGTCGCGGCAATCATTGGCGCGCTCGCCACCATGGGGACCGCGATTTTCCAGCTGGTGCGCAATCGCGCGCCCAGTGACGGCCGCCCCAAACCCAAGAAAAGCCGCATGCGTTCGGCGCTCGCGACCATCGCACTGATGATCGGCTGCATCGTCGGCGGCTATGCCTGGTCGGCGCTGCGCGCGGTCAGCGCCAAGGAAGAGCTCACGGCCACCATGCAGGCGGAATTCACGCGGCAGTTCACCGAGTTCGCGGCCAAGCAGAGCCAGGCTACCGCAGCTGCGAATGGAACCGCGATCGCGGCACGCGGTCCGGGCGCTGGAACTGCCGAAGCGCTGGCGCACCTGCCGCCCTGCCATATCAGCGCGCAATCTGCCGACGCGGGTCCCGTGGCTTGCAATGAATCGACGGCGCAGCTGATGACGTTGTGCGCGGCCGTTCCCGCCAGCGCTCAAACCATGAAGGTGCGCGTGCAGGCCCGCGTGCCCAAGAGCGAATCGCCATGGCTGGAACGCGATGCCGGCGCGCCGACACTGGGTAGCCTGCACTTCGGCGCGGCCACCTCTGAATATCCCGTCAGCCCCGAAGTGCGTTCGGTCTGCCTGGACGTATCGAACTGGAGCGTCGAGGACACGCTGGCCGTGCGGCTCAGCGTGGAATACGGCGATGCCAACCCCGCCTCGAGCGCATTGACGGCCTCCGCGCCGACCGCCGCTTCGCTGTAGCTAGGCCTTCTTGGGGATGTAGAGGTCGGTGATGGTCCCTTCGAAGACCTCGGCCGACAGGCCCACCGTCTCCGACAGCGTCGGGTGCGGGTGAATCGTCAGGCCGATGTCGTGCGCATCCGCGCCCATCTCGATGGCCAACGCCACTTCCGCGACCAGCTCACCCGCGTTCGGTCCCACCATGCCGCCGCCCAGCACGCGATGCGTGGTCGGGTCGAACAGTAGTTTGGAGAAGCCTTCGTCGCGGCCGAGAGCCAGCGAGCGCCCGCTCGCGGCCCAGGGGAACTGGCCTTTCTTGTATGGCACGCCGTTCTTCTTCGCCTCGCCTTCCGTGAGGCCCACCCAGGCGACCTCGGGATCCGTGTAGGCCACGGACGGAATCACGCGCGCGTCGAAGTAGCTCTTGTGTCCGGCGGCAACCTCGGCCGCGACCTTGGCCTCGTGCATGGCCTTGTGAGCCAGCATCGGGCCCGGGACGATGTCACCGATGGCAAACACGTGCGGCAGGTTGGTGCGCATCTGCTTGTCCACCACGATCACGCCGCGCTCGCTGACGTCGATATCCGCGTTCTCGAGGCCGATGCGTTTGCCATTGGTGGTCCGGCCCACGGCCACGAGCACGCGATCGAAGGTGTCGTTGCGCTTTCCGTTCGCATCTTCGAACGTGACTTCGAGGCCGGAGGGAGTAGCCGTGCAGGCCGTGACCTTGGTATTCAGCAGGATCTGCTCGTAGCGCGCCTTGAGGCGCTTCTCGAGCGGCCGCACCAGGTCCGGGTCCGCGCCCGGCATGAGCTGCGGCGTGAGCTCGACCACCGATAGTTTGGCGCCCAGCGAGGCGTACACGGTGGCCATCTCGAGGCCGATGATGCAGCCGCCGATGACCAGCAGCCGCTTCGGCACGCCATTCAGTTCCAGCGCACCGGTGGAGTCGATGACGCGCGGATCGTTCGGGATGAACGGTAGTTTGATGGGCTCGGAGCCGGCCGCGATGATGCATTGCTCGAAGCGGATCTTCTCGGTCTTGCCGTCGGCGCGCGCCACTTCCATGACATGCGGGCTGGCGAACTTGCCGGTGCCCTGCACCACTTCGACCTTGCGCTGCTTCGCCAGCACGGACAGGCCGCCGACCAGCTTGTTGACGACCTTGTTCTTCCAGTCGAGCAGCCTGGCGAGGTCCAGCTCGGGCTTGCCGAAGGTGACGCCGCAGTGGCTCATTTCCTCGACTTCGTCGATGACCTTGGCGGCGTGCAGCAACGCCTTGGAGGGAATACATCCCACGTTGAGGCAGACGCCACCCAGCATCGGCCAGCGTTCGACCAGCGTGACCTTGAGACCGAGATCGGCGGCACGGAACGCGGCGGTATAGCCGCCGGGACCGGCGCCGAGAACCAGCAACTGGGTCTCGCGATCATGCGGTACGTCGGGCTTCAGGGGACGCGAGGGCTTGGGTGCCACGAGCGGCGCCGCGGCCGGTCGCTGCGGGGCCGGAGCCGCCGGTGCGGCAGCAGCTCTCGCCTCGGGCGCGGCAGCGGGAGCCGCGGGCTTGGTCGCCGGCGCGGCGACCGCAGCGGCAGCCACGCCTTCTATGCGCGCGATCACATCGCCCTTGCCGATCTTACCGCCCTTCTTTGCCAGCACTTCGAGCACCGTCCCGGCGGCGGTGGACGGCACGTCCATGGTCGCTTTGTCGGTTTCCAGCGTGACCAGCGGAGTCTCGACTTCGATCTTGTCGCCCGGCTTGACCAGCACGTCGACAATGGCGACCTCGTCGAAATTGCCGAGGTCCGGTACTACGAGATCAATCTTGCTCACGACATCGCCCCGACCAGGTCCTTCGGTTTCGCGAGAATGTCCGCGAGGAACTTGGCGATACGGGCGCCGAGCGCGCCGTCGATCACGCGGTGATCGTACGAGAACGACAGCGGCAGCATGAGGCGCGGCTGGAACTGCTTGCCGTCCCACACCGGCTTCATCGACGACTTGGACACGCCGAGGATCGCGACCTCGGGCGAGTTGATGATGGGCGTGAACATGGTTCCGCCGACGCCACCGAGGCTCGAGATCGTGAACCCGGCACCCTGCATGTCGGCGCCGGGTAGTTTGCCCTCGCGCGCCTTGCCGCTCAGGTCCCCGAGCGCCTTGGCGATGGCGTACACATCCATCTTGTCCGCGCCCTTGATCACGGGCACGAGCAGGCCGTTCGGAGTGTCGGCCGCGAAGCCGACGTTGAAGAATTTCTTGTAGAGCAGGTTTTCGCCGGCCTGGTCGAGCTGGCTGTTCAGCACCGGGAACTCGCGCATGGCGCGCACCGCGGCCTGGATGATGAACGCCAGCGGCGTGACCTTGACACCCTTCGCGGCCGCTTCGCTCTTCAGCGTGTTGCGCAGTGCCTCGAGCTCGGTGATGTCACCCTCGTCGAACTGCGTGACGTGCGGGATGTTGATCCACGCGGCCTGCAGGCGCGGGCCGGAGATCTTCTGCACGCGGTTCAGCGGCTTGGTCTCGACCTCGCCGAACGCGGACGGATCGGCGTAGTGCGCCTTGGGCAACGCCGGCGCGGGTGCCGCGAGCGCGACGCCGCCGGACATCACCAGCTTCACGAACGCCTTGACGTCGTCGAGCAGGATGCGGTTCTTGTCGCCGCTGCCGCGCACGCTGCCGAGATTCACTCCGAGCTCGCGCGCGAACTTGCGCACCGAAGGGCTGGCATGCGCGGTGCTGAAGCTGGTCTCGTCGATCGCGGGCAGCGATCGCATGGGCAACGTCTGCGCCGCGCCCTGCGACGGTGCCGGACGCCCGGACGGGATCGGCGACGCGGGCTTGTTGGACGGCGGCGGGGACATCGGGCTGGCCGGCGCTGCGGCCGAAGCGGCAAAACCTTTGACGGTTACGACCAGGCCGCCGGGGCCTATCTTGCCGCCCTTGGTGACATGCACCTTCTCCACGACGCCCTTGGCGGTGGACGGCACATCCATGGTGGCCTTGTCGGTTTCGAGCGTGGCCAGCGGCGAATCGAAATCGACCGTGTCGCCAGGCTTGACCATGACTTCGATGACGGAGACCGAATCGAAGCTGCCCATGTCGGGCACGCGAACTTCGATGGAGCTTTCCTTGGCCGGCGCGGGCGCGGACGCCGCCGCGGGAGCCGTGGAAGTGGCCGGAGCTGCGACAGCCGCGGGCGCCGCCTCGGCGGGAGCTGCGGCACCTTCGGCCTTCACGGTGACCACCAGCGCGCCGGTGGCCACCTGGCCGCCCTTGGTCACGTGCACCTTCTCGACCACGCCCTTGGCGGTCGACGGGATGTCCATCGTGGCCTTGTCGGTCTCGAGCGTCGCGAGTGGCGTATCGATGTCGATGCTGTCGCCCGCCTTCACCAGCACGTCGATGACGGTCACCGAGTCGAAATTCCCCATGTCGGGGACGCGTACTTCCACGGTGCTCATGCTTTCTGCGGGTCCAGCTTGTTAGGGTCGAGGCCGAGCCTGGTGAGCGCGCTCTTCAACGTGCCCTTGTCGATGGCGCCTTCCTCGGCCAACGCCTGCAGCGAGGCGTAGGCGATGTTCTTCGCGTCGACCTCGAAATGCTGGCGCAGGGCCGCACGGCCGTCCGAGCGGCCGAAGCCGTCGGTGCCCAACGTGACGAAGCGGCCCGGTACCCACTGGCGGATCATGTCGGGCCAGGCGCGCATGTAGTCGGTGGCCGCGATGAAAGGCCCCGTGGCCTTCGACAGCGCCTGCGTGACGTACGGCGTCCTCGCCGGCTCGCCGGGATGCAGGCGGTTCCAGCGCTCGATCTCGAGCGCCTCGCGGCGCAGTTCCGAGAAGCTGGGCGCGGAGTAGACGTCCGACGGGATGTTGAATTCCTTCGCGAGGATGTCGGCGGCGGCGATCACTTCGCGCAGAATGGTGCCCGAGCCCATGAGCGACACGCGCAACTTGCCCGGCCCACCCGTGTTCAACAGGTACATGCCCTTGAGGATTCCTTCCTCGACGCCCTTCGGCAGCGCGGGCTGAACGTAGTTCTCGTTCATCACCGCGATGTAATAGAAGACGCTCTCGTCGTTCGCGAACATGCGCTTCATGCCGTCGTGGATGATGACGGCCAGCTCGTAGGCATAGGTCGGATCGTAGGCCACGCAGTTCGGCACCGTCGCCGCGTGCAGCAGCGAGTGGCCGTCCTGGTGCTGCAGGCCTTCGCCCGCGAGCGTGGTGCGTCCCGCCGTGCCACCGAGCAAAAACCCGCGCGTGCGCAGGTCGCCCGCGGCCCAGTAGAAGTCGCCGACGCGCTGGAAGCCGAACATCGAGTAATAGATGTAGAACGGCACCATGTGGATGCCGTGGTTCGCGTAGGCCGTGCCGGCCGCGATCCACGAGCAGGTGGAACCCGCCTCGTTGATGCCCTCTTCCAGCATCTGGCCCTTCTTGTCCTCTTTGTAGAACATCAGCTGGTCGGAATC
>Ga0164241_10004663_pt1 | contig 13161 bp, 10 predicted proteins | sample OricomyardsoilBY_FD_108780 | JGI IMG/M metagenome (GOLD analysis project Ga0164241, IMG submission 108780) | Backyard soil microbial communities from Emeryville, California, USA - Original compost - Back yard soil (BY) | ecosystem: Environmental > Terrestrial > Soil > Unclassified | place: USA...
GGCCACATGGTCAGCGGCCATGTGGACGGCATAGGCGAAGTGTTGAGCCGTCAGGGCGACGCGCGTTCTGAGCGCTTACGGATCCGCGCTCCGGACCCCCTGGCGAAATACATTGCCCACAAAGGGTCGATCACGGTGGACGGCACCAGCCTGACAGTGAACCAGGTGGAAGGAGCAGTGTTCGAGCTGAACATAGTGCCCCATACGCTGCGGCAAACCGTGATCCAGAATTATCAGGCGGGCACCCGGGTGAATCTTGAAGTAGACCTGATCGCCCGTTACCTGGAACGGCTGCTTTTGGGCGATAAGGCGGCCCAGGGCAGCGTCATCACCCCGGCTTTTTTGGCGGAGCACGGGTTCTACAAATAGCGAGTACGAGTTTTACAAACGCAAGAGCTTCAAGCCGGCGCATGCATAACCATCAACAGGAGCAATTCGTGGAGCTCAACACCACTGCTGACATCATCGAAGACATCCGTCAGGGCAGGATGGTGATCCTGATGGATGACGAGGACCGTGAAAACGAAGGCGACCTGATCATGGCCGCAGAAAAGGTGCGGCCCGAAGATATCAACTTCATGGCCCGGAACGCCCGTGGTCTGATCTGCCTGACCTTGACGGAAGCCCGCTGCCGCCAGCTCGGCCTGCCGCTGATGGTGGCGGAGAGCCATGCCAGTCACGGTACCAACTTTACGGTGTCCATCGAAGCGGCGCAGGGCGTGACCACCGGTATCAGCGCCGCCGACCGCGCCCGCACCGTCCTGGCGGCAGTGGCCAAAAACGCCACGCCCCGGGACTTGGTGCAACCGGGTCATATATTCCCGGTGATGGCCCAACCCGGTGGTGTGCTCACCCGCGCCGGCCACACAGAGGCCGGTTGCGATCTGGCGCGTCTGGCGGGGATGGAACCTGCGGCGGTGATTGTCGAGATCATGAATGACGATGGCACTATGGCGCGCAGGCCCGACCTGGAGGCCTTCGCCCGACAGCACGGAATTAAGATCGGCACCATTGCGGATCTCATCCAATACCGCACGGTTCATGAAAAAACCGTCACCTGCGTCAACGAGCGCCAGGTGCAGACGCTCTACGGCGATTTCATTTTAAAAACCTACCTGGACAGTGCCCGGAACGAGCGTCACTTTGCGCTTATCAAGGGCGATCTCGATTCCTCGGAACCCACCCTGGTACGCGTCCATGTGGGCAGCACTGCGCGGGATCTAATGGCGCTGTGGCCGGATCGCGATGCGGACTCCAAACCCTGGACCTGCCAGAGCGCCCTGCAGCGTATCACCGAGGAAGGCCGGGGCGTGGTAGTGCTGATCTGCCACAATGAAACTACCGGCGAAATCGAAGAGAGTATCGACTGGATCATGACCGGCAAGCCACGTAGCCCCAGTCACCAGCTCGCCTATAAACAAGTGGGTACCGGCTCCCAGATTCTGCAGGATCTGGGCGTGCAGAAAATGCGCCTGATGAGCGCCCCGTACAAGTTCAACGCCATCTCCGGGTTCAACCTGGAGGTGGTGGAATACATATCGAATACCTGATTGGAAGAGAGCATCATGCAAACGATTGAAGGTAATTTTCACCAAGTCAGCGGCCGTTACGTGCTGCTGGTCAGCCGCTGGAACAGCTTTGTGGTGGAGCATTTAAAGGGCGGTGCCCTGAGTGTTTTGCGACGTCACGGTGTGGATGACGAGCAGATCACCGTGGTTTATGTCCCCGGTGCTTTTGAAATGCCGGTGGTGGCGCAAAAGCTGGCGCGCAGTGGCAGTTACGACGCCATTATCGCGCTTGGGGCGGTGATCCGTGGCGGCACGCCGCACTTCGAATACGTCGCCGGCGAATGCACCAAGGGGCTGGCGCAGGTTTCTCTGGATTCCGGCATTCCGGTGGCTTTCGGTGTGTTGACGGTGGATTCCATCGAGCAGGCCATAGAGCGCTCTGGCACCAAGGCGGGCAACAAAGGCGCCGAGGCGGCGCTGACCGCGCTGGAAATGGTCTCCCTGCTGGGCAAAATTTGATTTAACACGAGATACCTATGCAAATCCTTCCAGCCCAGCGCAGCAAAGCGCGCCACTATGCCATGCAGGCCCTTTACCAATGGTCTGTCACGCAAAATCCACTCAATGTCATAGAGGCGGAGTTCCACACCGATAACGACATGACAGTGGTGGACACCGATTATTTTCACGAGCTGGTACATCAGGTTCCCGCGCATCTGGCCACGGTGGAGACGGACTTTTTGCCCTACGTCACCGATATGGCGCTGCATGAGCTCGACCCCATCACCCTGGCCCTGCTGCGGCTGGCCACGTATGAGCTGCGTTTTCGCGTGGACGTTCCCTACAAGGTCGTCATCAACGAGGCATTGCGCTTGGCAAAAAAATTCGGCGCCACCGACAGTTACAAATTCATCAACGGTGTATTGGATAAAGTGGCTGCACGCTTGCGCTCTGCGGAAGTGCAGGTAGAGCGCAAGAGCTGAAATCCGTGGACGAATTCGGCCTGATCAACACCTATTTCGCCCGGGCTCAAGTGAGCAGCGATGTGCTCCTGGGCATAGGTGATGATTGCGCCATAGTGCAGCCACCGCAAGGCCGCCACCTGGTCATGTCCATCGACACCATGGTGGACGGTGTTCACTTCCCCACAGGTACCAGCGCCGAACGTATTGGCGTGCGGGTGATGTGCGCGGCGCTTAGCGATCTGGCGGCCATGGGCGCCCGGCCTCATTGGTTCACCCTGGCATTGACGCTGCCCGAGGCCGACCCGGAATGGGTGGCGGCTTTCGCCGATGGCATGCTATCCATGGCCAATCGTCACGAATGCTGCCTGATCGGCGGCGATACCACGCGCGGCCCCCTCTGTATTTCCATACAGGTGCACGGATCTGTCGAGCCTGGCAAGGCGTTGCGTCGCGGCGGTGCGCGACCGGACGATATTATTTACGTCACCGGTAATCTGGGTGACGGCGCCGCCGCGCTTGCGGTCATCGAAAAAAAAATGACGGTGAGCCCCGGTGTATTCAGTTATCTGATGAAACGTTTTTACGCCCCCACTCCCCGTCTTTTTGAAGGCGAGATGCTGGTGGGAACCGCGTCCGCCGCCATTGATATCTCCGATGGCCTCTATGCTGATCTGGGCAAAATCTGTGAAGCGAGCGCGGTAGGCGCATTGGTGGATGTGTGCCGCCTGCCCACGTCGGATCTGTGGCGGAATCTCACAGACGAAGACAAGCGCCTGGGTTGGGCCTTAACCGGCGGCGATGATTATCAATTGTGTTTTACCGTGCCGCGTGAGCAGGTGGGCAAGCTGGAGGCATGGATTAAAGAAGGTCGTATCGTCGCCACTGCTATCGGCAAAATCACCAATAAGCAGGAGTTGGTATTGGTCAAAAATGGCAAGCCCTTCGAGCTGCCGCAAAAGGGGTACAACCATTTTGGCTGAGCCGACACTCAAACTGATGCGCGATCCCGCATGCCTGCTGGCCTTTGGCCTGGGCTCCGGTCTTGCACCCAAAATACCCGGAACGGTTGGTACTCTTGCTGCCATACCTTTTTATCTGGTGGCGGCGCACTGGCTGCCTTTGCCAATTTATCTCGCGGTGTTGCTCGCTGCATTTTTGCTTGGCATTTATGTTTGCGACCGCGCCGCCCACAAGCTCGGAGTACACGACCACGGCGGCATCGTCTGGGATGAATTTGTCGGCTTCTGGCTCACAATGGCAGCTGTGCCCCCTGAGTGGTATTGGGTGTTGTTGGGTTTTGTGCTTTTTCGCATCTTCGATATGGTCAAGCCCTGGCCCATTCATACGGTGGACCGGCGGGTGTCGGGCGGTTTTGGCATTATGCTCGACGACGTGTTTGCAGGAGCCGCGGCCTGGGCCTGCCTGCAGGGCCTGATTTATTTTATGGGTTGAGTCGCCGTATTATTTTTGCGTCGCAGCGATGATTGCAATTTGCGGATTATTTTTATTTAAGTCCAAAAGCTCTTTTTAATTCTTTTGCTGGAGCTCCATTTCATTTTCCTCTGAAGGCTCTGCGAGGTTTGCGTTAACGTGTCCATTTCCTTTGTTGAATCCTCCAAGCTCCCCACCCCTTTCGGCATGTTCGAAATGCACGGCTTTTGCGAATCCGGCGCGGAGAAAGAACATCTTGTGCTGACCATGGGAGACGTGCGTGGCCCTGAACCACTGTTGATCCGCGTGCATTCCGAGTGCCTCACCGGCGATGCGCTGTACAGCCTGCGCTGCGATTGCGGCGCGCAACTGCAGGCAGCGCTTCATCGAATTTCCGTCGTCGGCCGCGGTGCCGTTTTTTATCTGCGGCAAGAGGGGCGTGGCATTGGGCTGCTCAATAAAATTCGTGCTTATCATCTTCAGGACAAAGGTGCCGACACCGTCGAAGCCAACGAAGCCCTCGGCTTCGGCGCCGACATGCGCGACTACACATTACTGCGCCCGATGTTTCAACATTTCGATATCCAAAAAGTGCGCGTGATGACCAACAATCCGCGAAAAATAAAAGCGCTGGAAGATTTGGGTGTGGAAGTGGTGGAGCGCCTGAAACACCACACCGGCCGCAACCCGCACAACCAGAATTATTTGGAAACCAAGCGTGGGAAATTGGGGCATTGGATGGAGGGGGATATGGAATAAGCCGCGCTGATATCCTACATGAAGAAAGGATTTTAGCTCCTTCTGGATATGCAGCAGTTCCTGCATAGTGCCGGTCCGCCGCTTTCAGATTGACGGCTTTTTAGCAATTCTGTAATGTCGCGGCCGCGCTGATGGGTCATCGAGTATCCAGGATTTATCATCGGACGATCTGATCTGCAGATCTTAATAAGGAATTGATAAGGAACCTCCTCTTATGAAATCCCCCCTTTGTTCTACCTGTTTGAAACTCTTATTAAATGCCTTTTTAATCGTGTTTTCGGGTTCGTCAATTGCCTGTTTCGCGCAATCCAAAACTACAAAGTATGTCTACGACGCTCTGGGCCGTCTGACATATGTGGAAGATAGCCAGAACGGCAACCGCGACTACGACTATGATAAGGCGGGCAATCGCATGCTGGTTTCTACTGGGACCAGCAGTGATTTGCAATCAGATCCAACTGCTCCTGCAAGGCCCACCAATCTTTCCACCTCCCATATAGCCGATTGCGCGTGGAGCGCCCGCTGGAGTGCAGTGGCGGGGGCGACGAGCTACTTGCTAACCGATACTAATAACAGCACTCAGCAGCTTACGACTAACCAGGGCTCTGTAAATTGTCCTAGGGGAAATCCCTCTGGAAACAGACCAAAGTCAGTCGCAGCATGCAATCTCACTATGGGCTGCGGCGGCGCCGCCTTTTTCTAATTGGAAGCACAGTCATGAAATGCATTTTATGGAAGACCAATTTATTCTTGCTGCTGATGGGGTGTTCGGCGCTGAATTCCGCATTTGCAACCATGCCCGATATGGCACCTCCGAAGATCCAATTGGTGGATGAATTTGGAGTTAATTTATTTACCGGTCAGGTCACTACCCATCTTGAGACCGTGTCGATTGGTGGTGCCATGGGGCTTTCGCATTCCATTTCCGCATACACCAATAATTTTTCCTCCACGGGAATGAAAGGCTATCACGATAAATACAGGAGCGGCCGAGGAAGAGCGGTGGTTATCAAACAGCCGATGGAAGGGCTTCTGGATGTTATGCGAGTGGACGATTTTATCGGGACCACAGACTTCATTGTTATGGTTAACGGACAAATGCAATCCGTTTATACGACGGCGACCAACTATACCTATCAGGCCCTTGGCGATGCCCGTCATACATTGGAACGAAGAGCGGATGGCAATTTGTATTGGACCAAACCCGACGGCACGGTTTCAAAATTTCATGGCGGGGGAGCTGCAGATGTACCCAACAGGCCAGCTTCATCCGCCGGGGCGCTTCTTGAGGTGCAGTATCCCAATGGATTTACAATCAGGACTGGTTATGCCGGGGCTATCAGCAACACCGGTTTTGCCTTGAAATACATTTACCAATTTGATGAAGAAGACCGTTATTTTCCAAGTGGTGGTTCGAATCAGATTCCGCAGGCTGAGCCTGAAAATTGGGCGCAGGCTAATCCAAAATATGTTCAGGCGATCAATATGGCGCGGGAAAATTGTGTAGCGCTGGAGCAATCTTGCAGCGGTAACTGGCCAAGAGCGGAATTTGATTGGCCTGCCGGCATGCCTAGGGCCAAATTTATTGGAACCAGCATGTTTAAAGTAATCGACGCAACGGGTGGTGTCACCACCTATCATTTTCGCGCGTTTGATCTCGCCTACGATGACTACGGAAATCTGATTGCTGGGCAAACCCCTGGACAAAGATTCTCGCCCCGGCTGGTAGCGATAAAGCCCGCTTCCAGTGATTTTATTTCACCCCAATATTATCAATATGCCTATAGAACCCAGGTAAATATGGGTGGTAGCAATGACGCAACTTACGTTCGCTATGTTGAAACGGCGGGAGTGATTAAAAGTGCGCAAATGGGTGATCGAACGAACGGTTATCTAATAGGTGAAGCCCATTACGCGACGATCAGAAATGCCGGAGGTGGCACAATTCTCGAGGTTATACCCAATGAGGATAAACCCGGAACCCTATCCTTCGTGAGGACAAACACCGGGGGATTAAACTACGAAAATAATTACCGCAATTTTCCGCTCAAGTACAACAGAATATGGGGAGATACCGAACTATACGAATATGCGCCAGCGGGTCGCGGCAATCTGACAAAAGTCACTAAAGGCGGCACGGTTATGACCGCAGAATATCCGGCTTCCTGCACCCCTGCGACACGCAAGATCTGCAACAAGCCAATGTGGACCAGCGATGCCAAAGGCAACAAAACCCATTACACGTATCACGCCGAATCGGGCGAAATCAGCACCATCACCTACCCAGCCAATAAAGCTGGCAAAGTGGCGCAAACTCGCTATGGCTACGAGCAAAAACAAGCTCAACACCATTACACTTTATTGCTAACCCCCATTTGGTTGAAAACCAGTGAAAGTTATTGCGTCGATAGTCATTATTCCAACGCCTGTGCTGGTGGTGACGAAGTGGTTACCCGCTACGAATACAACCACGACAATTTATTTATGACCGGCATGACGGTCTACTCTCAAAAAGACAATAAAACCCTGCGCAGCTGTTACGAATATGACGATTACGGCAATCGCATAGGTGAGACCCAACCTAAAGCCAACCTCAGCAGCTGCGATTGATGCAAAGGATTATGCCAATGAACAGAAATATATCCCTTTTAAAAGCCGGATTTTTTTGTGTGTTGTTGCTGAGCTCTATCGGTTGGGCAGCGCAAACAGAAATACCTTTCACCACTGTCAGTCGATTCGATCTTGCAGGCCGGCTGCTGGGCACCATAGCACCGGATCCGGATGGCAGCGGCCCTCTGGAATATCCGGCCGTGCGCAATACCTACAACAGTCGTGGGTTGTTGACCAAAAGAGAAACCGGCGCCCTTTCCGATTGGTTGGATGAAACCATCCGTCCCGCCGACTGGCCCAGCTACGCGAGTTTTACAGTTCACCTGACGAAAAATTTTGAATACAACGCTTATGGCCAGAAAATTAAGGAATCTGTGGCAGGACAAAACGGCTCCGCAGAATCTTTGGTGCAATACAGTTATGACGCCAAAGGGCGCGTGCACTGCAAAGCGGTGCGCATGAATAAAAACGCCTATGGCTCACTACCTGCGGACGCGTGCCAGCAAAGCGCTGCAGGTATTGAAGGGCCAGATCGCATCAGCCGCTACACATACGATGGTTTAGACAACGTCACTAAGGAAGAAAGGGGCTTGGGTACGCCCCTAGTCCAGAATTATAAAATTGCCACCTTTACCGGCTTCAAACCCCTCACCGTCATTGATGCTAACGGCAACAAAACAGAGTTTAGATACGACAAGTATCGGTTGGTCAGAATTGTCTATCCATCCAAAATCACACCCGGTTTACTGAATGAACTGGATTACAGCCAATTTACCTACGACGCCAATAGCAATGTACAGACTGAACGCAAACGCAACGGCAAGATCATCACCAATACATACGACAACAACAATCGGCTTATCAAAAAAGACTTTACCGATAATGCATATTCTGCGGATATTTTTTACAGCTACGATTTGCGCGGCCTGACGTTGCACTCGCGTTTTACGAGCGATACCGGCCAAGGGGTAGTCAACATTTTCGACGGCTTTGGCAATCTCACCCGCAGCACAAATAACACGGGTGGCACCAGTCGAACGCTGAATTACCGCTATGACGAGAACGGTAACCGCGTTCGTATCACTCATCCTGACAGTTGGTTTTTTGCCTACGGATTTGACGGACTCAACCGGGTAAATAGCCTGGGAGAATCTGCTTCTGCATCCTCCACTGCTAGCACCAATTCTTTACAGACGATTAGCTATGCCGCTAACGGCAGCCGTTACCAGATCGTTCGCACCGGCGGCACTACAACCACGTACAACCGCGACAACGCTTTGCGCCTGGGTAGTTTTGTCCAGAATTTTGGTGGTACCACCCACGATCTGACCAATACGTTTACCTACAGCCCGGCGAGTCAGATCACGCAATTGATTCAGAGCAACAGTTTTTATACGTACTCCGGCAATCAACAATTGACTGGGAGCTACGTGGTCAACGGCCTAAACCAGTACATCAATATTGCCGGGCAGGCGGTGCCCTACGACAGCAATGGCAATCTCACGCAACACGCAGGTACTACCTATATTTACGACGATGAAAATCGTCTCGTCGGCACATCTGGCAGTGTTGTTTCAAGTCTCAAATACGATCCTCTCGGTCGATTATTTGAAACCACCATTGCCGGCGCAAAAACCCAATTTCTTTACTCCGGCGATGCATTGGTAGCGGAATACGACAGCTCCGGAATAATAACCCGTCGTTATGTTCATGGCGATCAAGTGGATGAGCCTTGGTTGCAATACAACGGCAATTTAGTTGGTGCAGCTTACCGTCGATTCCTCCATGCGGATCACCAGGGCAGCATTATTGCCCATAGCAGCAACTCTGGAGCTGTGCTCAGCAGTTTGGCCTATGATGCTTATGGTATTCCCAAAGAGGCCAATATCGACCGTTTCGGTTATACGGGGCAAATGTGGCTAAAGGAACTGGGATTATTCCATTACAAAGCCAGAATTTATTCGCCGAAGTTGGGAAGGTTCTTGCAAACCGATCCGGTGGGCTATGAAGATCAGATGAATCTTTATGCTTATGCAGGGAATGATCCGGTTAATAATGTTGATCCCACAGGGATGACCAACTGCCCTAATGGTGATCCGAATTGCTTTCAAACCCCTGAGTCCGCGGAAGAGGTTGGTCCTCCTGCCCCCAAAACGGATGAGCAACAGAAAATAGAAGAAGTGGTGGTCACCGGTCATCGAGAGAAAAATCCAAAGGTAAAATTTGATACTGGAGAAGAGTTCTTTTTCGTAGCCGATACAAATTCTATGAAGCCACAAGAATTTAAAACTAAAGAGATTAAATGTGGCCGGAACAGAATGACGATGGGTATTGGGCAAATTGCACCCGGTCAAGCTGCTGTCCACTCTCATTCCAATAGCCATCAATCTGTACCGAGCCATGGTGACGGAAGTGCTGCAAGGAAAGGAACAACTGGTATGGCTTTTATGATGACATCTAGCCGCGTATTTTCTATTGAAGCAATGTCAAATGGATCATTTCGTACAACGCTGGCGTCAGGACCTGCGCTTTCTGGCGGCGAAAGCGCGGCATTAATTAAAAACATGCAAAACTGGGAAAATCCAAATTCGACAAAAGGTACAAAAAGTGATCCGTGTCCATAGATCTTTTTATATTTTATCGTTGTTCTTTTGTGCATGCTCATCCAATAGATATGCGGCTTCCCCCATGACATATCAGCAATGCATGGTCAGTGAGGTTTGCCGTTTGGCAGGTGTCGTAAACATTGAAGAGGTAAATCATGCATTTATGGGCCGGCTCATGCTGAAGTCCGGAGAGTGTGTTCATTTATCATTGAGTGATAAGTTGGTGAGCGATCTTCGGAAGTCAGATCAAACATACCTAAGCGTTTATGGCGATCGCCTTCCTAAACCGATAGGCATGGACGATATTGATTTTTTGGAGGTCAATGGACGCCGTGTAGGCTGGGATATTTGTAGTGATTATTATCTCTTTGTTTCTAAGGCAAAAATAATTACAGAGCCCAACTGGTCTATGTAGCGGCGAGGCTCAGCCTTAGCCGCTGTTTGTTCAGAAGACCTTCCGAATGTTGTGGAGATGTTTTCTTTTCTATTTTTTATCACACCCTATACAGCTGTCGCTACGCCTGTAATGCCCTGAATTGATTGCCAAAAACCGTCGACAAATTTTTTGCGGATTGTCGGCGTGGTTTTGAATAGGGCTCTGATTTTCCTTTGGAAAAGCGCCGACAATTTAGCCTCGGTTTACAAAGCTGACTGCTGCTGAATCACTGCGTCAATCATCTCAATAACAAACTTCTGTTTGGTGCGCGGCAGCAGGCTGACCCGCCCTGCGGAAAAGTGACGCCCCCACCCAATTGCTTTTTAACACCACGGTGCGTATAACACGACGTTGCCGGTAGGCGCGGGTACCGGTGCCTGCCGGAGCCGGGACGCTTTGGTTCGAATGTATAACTAGCCGAGCTGTATTTCCCGAGGATCATTGCTTGCTCAATCTATACCTCCGCATACACCCGTCGGCATTACTGCTTCAGGTCGTGATTTTATGTTTCCTTTGCCCTTGTACTGCCCATGCTTCCAATAGCGGGCTTGCACTGGTGGACCTCAGCCTGGAAGAGCTCGCGAACCTCCAGGTAACCTCTGTCAATCGCAGACCCACACCTGTGGCCACGGCCCCGGCTTCGATTTACGTCATCACTGGAGAGGATATACGCCGCACCGGCGCCACTTCGCTCCCGGAAGCCTTGCGGCTTGCTCCGAATTTGCAGGTGGCACGGGTGGATGCGCGCAATTACGCGATTACCGCGCGTGGCTTCAATAACGCATTTGCCAATAAACTCCTTGTGCTGATCGATGGTCGCACGGTGTATTCACCGCTGTTTTCCGGGGTTTTCTGGGATGTTCAGGATCTGGTGTTGGAGGACGTGGAGCGCATTGAGGTAATCAGTGGTCCAGGTGCCACGCTCTGGGGCGCGAATGCGGTTAATGGCGTTATTAATATCACCACTCGCGCTGCGGCGCAGGCGCAAGGGGCATTGCTCTCCGCTGGTGCCAGCATGCTGGAACATCAACTGACGGCGCGGACCGGCTTCGCTCTGGGTGAGGGTTATATGCGTGTTTATGCTAAACACGCCGCCCAGGACGATGTGAAAAACGCGGCGGGTGGTTTCACCCATACTGGATTGCACCGGACACAGGCGGGCTTTCGTGGAGATTGGGATCGGTCACGAGGCCAGGTCACGCTGCAGGGGGATATGTATTCCGGTCGTCTGCAACAGCAGAATACGGAAGATATTGCGGTCGCCGGCGTGAACCTGGTGGCACGTATGAAGCAGCGGTTCGGCCGGGATTCAGAACTGCTAGGCCAGATTTATTTCGACCATACGCAGCGCGACCAGCCGCTGCGCTTTGAAGAACACCTCAACACCTTCGATATTGACCTGCAACACAGCCTCAGTTTGGGCCGTCGCCATACCCTCGTGTGGGGCGGAGGTTACAGGCACGCGCACGATCTGGTGGAAAATGAATTGGCGTTTGAATTCCTGCCGGAACATTTCCCGATGAATTGGGCCAATGTGTTTGCCCAGAACGACGTTTCATTGTTCCGGGCTACCCGCTTTACGCTGGGACTGAAGATGGAGCGCAATCCGTATACGGACTGGGAATTTCTGCCCAACCTGAGGTTGGCCTGGACGCCGAGGGGTGAGAATGCATTGGTATGGGGTGCTGTATCCAGGTCGGTGAGGTCGCCCTCCCGGATAGACAAGGATCTGTTCGCCCCGACCGATCCGCAGGACGGTTCTGAGCACCAGTACTTTATCGGTGGTGGGCCCGATTTCGTTTCGGAAATCGCTGAAGTTGCCGAAGTTGGCTACCGGGCGCAGCCGCTGTCTGAATTCAATTATTCCTTGACGCTTTTTTATGCAAATTACCATCGCCTGCGCACCCTGGAGCCTGGGGTGGTAGGATCTGCATCCGAATTTGCGAATAAGGCGTCCGCCGAGAGTTTTGGGCTGGAGTTTTGGACCCATTGGCAGGTGGGGTCACGCTGGCGATTGAGTGGTGGTCTGGTGGCGCAACAAGTGGACGCGGACCTGAATCCTGACAGCCGGGACTTGACCGGCGGCACCGGCTTGGCGAACAGCGACCCGGAAATTTATTGGCAGATGCGCTCATCATTCGACTTGGAAAAAAATATTCAACTTGAAGCGTTTCTGCGTCGCGTGGGCGACCTGGGTGCGGAACGGATACGCACGCCTGCGTACACGAGTCTCGATGTACATTTGGGGTGGCGGCCGATTCCCCAGTTGCAATTGTCGCTTGTCGGCCAGAATTTGTTGGATGACCGTCATGCGGAATTCGGTACCGCACCCAGTTATGCCGAATTCCGCCGCGCCCTTTACACCAAACTGTTATGGGAGTTTTAGCCCGTTTGAGTCCTCAGGCCATGTTTTCGCGCTGTTGCGAGCTGCGCTGGCTCTACCGCGTACTGCCGATTCTGTTGGTGGGGTGCGCCTGGGCCACAGGACAGTGCAGCGCGCAGACGAGCGTGATGGCCCATCAGGTCAAAGCCGCCATGCTCTACAAATTTCTCGCCTATGTGGAATGGCCACCCGATACCTTTCCTGCGCCCATGTCCCCCTATGTGATCGCGATTGCCGGTGCGGTGGAAATGGCTGACGAGCTGCGCCACATCACGACCAATCGCAGCATCAATGACCGGGCGATAGTCGTGCGCAACATCAATAGCCAGGACAATCTGGAAGGCATCCACCTGCTATTTGTGGGTCGGGATGTCACGGCGCGCCTGCGGCAACCGTTGCTCCAGCGCATCGGCCGACAGGCGACGTTGATGGTGACGGACAGCGCTTCAGCGCTGATACAGAA
>Ga0164241_10004664_pt1 | contig 13158 bp, 12 predicted proteins | sample OricomyardsoilBY_FD_108780 | JGI IMG/M metagenome (GOLD analysis project Ga0164241, IMG submission 108780) | Backyard soil microbial communities from Emeryville, California, USA - Original compost - Back yard soil (BY) | ecosystem: Environmental > Terrestrial > Soil > Unclassified | place: USA...
AACGTATATAACTTATACTTTGATTGGAACAAGGGCGACGGGTTAGAGTTTCATACTGGTAGTATATCAAAGGTTCAAAAGAAACAAATCAAAAAACTGTTTGATAAGATCCATTCCATATATTGATAGAGAATTCAAAGCTTAGCACATTAGAACCCTATCATCCTACTAATGGTTTCCACTATTGGATATATGAAAAGCCACCCGCCCATCAACCATGAGATTCTCTCAATGAAACACAAATTGTTGCAGGAATCTATGGTAAAAAAACAAAATCTTAAGGAATGGCGATAAGAGTGCGTATCGACAAAATGTATTCTACTCATTTTTGTTGTAATTGACTTGAAATTGTCAATCAATCACTTCTTTCCTCAGCTCATTTAACAGGGGGTTTTATCTTCTTTGTAATTATCTCTTTAATATCTGGACGGTAATAATGATTTACAAACACCGAACTACCAATCTTCCTTGAAGTAGATCTATTATCTCTGGTTCTATTCCCTTGTTACGGAGATAGGTCGCAAATATCTTTCTACCATAATTCATGTTTAGTGGAATTTGGCTTTTGGTAAAATATGATCTGAATGTGCTTTGTTGCATAATTCCTTATTCTCCGGTTATCATCATGATCATCATGTTATATTCTTCTAAAAATGTTATACAATGATACTTTTATCATGATCTCCTTTACCATGTTTTGAAACCTGTTTGCTGATGTGTATTCACCAAACATTCTCTTTATAGCTTAGAACACAGTTTCAGATATCCATCTCTGTCCGTATTTTCTTTTTGTCTTCCATTTCAACAGATCCTTTGCTTGTAACTTTACTTCGTTGTTCCTTAACCTATTGTTTTTAGGAGAAACAATAGAGTTCCTTCTTACCTTTATACCTGGATTGATCTTTTTGTCCTCAAGATACACAAAGTTTGGATTTGAATCATAGGCTCCATCAGCTAGTACCGATTTTATCTTTACAGTGTTTGGTTCTCTCGAATCCAAAACATGATTGACTAGTTTCTTTAGCATTTTCCCATCATGTACCTTCTCATCTGTCACTTCCAAAGCAATGATTTTCCTGGTCTTTATGTCTACAGCAACGTGGATCTTGAGATATCCTTTTCTATTTTGTGTATTCCATTTCTCATCCATCCACTGACCTCTGTTAGTAATCTTGATACCTGTACTGTCTATTGATATTATTAGGTCATCATCGTCATCCATCTTGTCTCTTTTAATATCGATGTTTAGCTTGTTGATTCGTTTACAGATGTGACCATAACTTGGTGGATTAGCAGGTAACCTTTTTCCTGTGGCCTTAATTATACCTTGGGTTTGTCTGTATGGTAGGTGAAATAAATAGCGAATGTAACCAATGGCCAAGATGAAAGAATCTGGAAATACAAATGGTTTACCCTTTTTGTTTATATTCATATTCTCTATCTCTGAACCCCAACCATCAAGGAAATCATACGAGAAGAGGATCTCACCGCGTTGAACTAATGAGCGATTGTAAGAGGGCCAGTCTATCACAAATAATCAATCTGTTCATTCCAGCTAAATATGTTGAGTTAGGCGACAAAGCAATCTGAATGCACTAACATTCACACTAGGACAGGAAAGAGCAAACTCAATTAGATCAGCGTTTATGACGCTACAATATGCCCTCTTTGTCCTTCTGATAAATATTTCTGGAAATTCATAATGCTTAATCATATGATTGTCATTTGAGATGTAGCGTAATCTAGAATTCTCATTCTTGATTAGCTTAATACTTTCTATCGCTTCGGAAGGCCGAAGGCCCATGATACTGCAATATAGTAGAATATTTCTATGACCAATGGGAATATCACTATTCGTCAAGGTCGACCGCAGAGAACAAATCATTGAATCAAGCGTATTTTCTGGCTCAATAATCCTTTTGAATACTTCAAGCCCATTAAATCCTGACGACCATTTTAGATGGAATCTTGTTACTATGTTCTTCCATTCGTCATAAATTCCCAAATATTTAGACATAGATGCCAGTGATTTCATAATATGGGATCGTTTATCTTTAGACATTGTGTGAAGTTCATTAAAGTTTCTACTAATTAGTAAATAGTAGTATCTTTTTTCATATGAAAGCCGGCGATAAACAGTCTTTTGAGTATTGAACTCCAATAGATAATTACTGAATGACTCCCAAAAGTTAGATCCTTGATAATACACTCGATGGACTTTATATCATATCCTAAATCTTTTAGAGCCAAACTGCGGTATTGATCGATTTCGGTCTGATTTGAACCCGGGATCGTCGTTTTTTGATGATCTGCCAGCGAAAAAGTACCTTGAGAGGGGAAATGCTTAGCCGGACTGTGTGGTTAATTTAATTAATAACCTCTACCCCACCGGAGCTTACCGCGGTTTCTATTAAACTTGAGGGGTTATTAATATAATAATTTGGTTCTGGTCCCTCCAATTCCCCAATATCAGGTACTAACTGGTAAATAGTGCCGCTTGTAACTTGCTTTAGGCATTTATTCCCACCGGGAAGTCTCTTAAACCATGTTGCTTCTTGGGTTGATTCTTGCTATTATTTTAGTAGACCGTGGGGTATTATACCTAGTATTACTAAATTCGTTAGCATCTTGTATGTTTTGACTTTGATAACGGGCTTTTTAACTCTCGAGGTCCTCTTGGGCCGCAATCTTCTTAATACCAGATTGAAGGTTTTCAGAATTGATATTACCATATTTAGTAGCTTGATTGTCAGTAGTTTGCTGATTAAGCTCTGTTAGAATTACGATTATCAAAATTGCTCAGCTTGCCAGCTTCCTTAACTCTATATATTATATCTTCAGATTTACAAGAATTATCAAGAATTAACTTCGATAATAAAGGAGTTTCCTTTCTAAACACATCTATCTTCCTTTTGATTAAACATTTCAACTTTCTTTCATAGGGCTTTGATACAATCTTTTGCCCTTGGAGAAATAGAATCTCTGCTTTTGATAACATGATAGTAGAGATAATGACACAATTGATGAATTAAGCTTTTTCTATCTAATCAAACGTATTTGTATCCCTTTGTTAACCTTTTTCAAATTTCTTCGAGATTGAACGATTACCTTGTATCTTATAAGGTATATTATCCATATCAATATGATTGGAACAACAAGATATTTCTGAGGAGATACAAGGTCTGACCTTAGCATCTGTCAAGGTTTTGATTGAAAGTACCAACAATGAATTGAAAGTATCAGTAAAGTTTGTTGATATCTATAATGATGTTTGCAGGAGGCGAGGGGGCAGGTACAATAAGGAAGAGTCAGACTTGCAGCTGAGACAACATGTCCGAGATAACCTGCTTAGCAGTGGGTATATATTCATAGATCCAAATGATGCTGATTCCATTTACTTGACTCAAAAGGCTATAGACGAATATGCCGAATATTAAAACATAAAACGGGCCATCAACTCGTTTCTGTCTTAAAAAGTATGTTCACCTACGGTAATTACGAAGATAAAGAAAGCACTGCAAGCAAAAGTCTACGAAGCTAAAATATTTTGTAATATTGAGGAATATTGTACAGCAGAGTTACAAGTGGAGATCCAGGTTTAGAGTTTGCGTTAGATAAACCAAGTTCTGAGATATAAAGAACATACATTTTAGCTCCTTTATGAAAAGAACTAATTGTATTTTGTAATCTGACTATATGGATATTTGATGAGTCGAGATCCATATTCTTATGTTATTTTAAATAGTACAATCCAGCGATAATATTACTCAAACAGAGAAACAAATCGGAGATAGGCTACTTGAAATAGAAGAATTTTGTGGTTATGAGGGTCATACGACAGAAAGAAACGCAAGGCGAGATTCAAGCCTTAAAATTTGTATTGAACATATCACACCAAGAAATTTAGTCAATCTCATTAGTTATACTTGTTGGACCAGATTGGCCGAAATTATCAAATCAGCTCTATAATGTTTGAATATTTAACATTCTGATATACAAAGTTAAACTGCGTAAAGGATTAATGTGTTCAACAATACTTTGGTATGGATAGGCAATGGTTACCACATTTACCAACCTATTGACAGTATACAAAGATCTGAGAATATGGAAGACTTTCAGGAGTTTGGTAAACCAGACAATGGGTTTCTGAGATTTGAAATTGATTCTTTATCTAATGGTTATGCGGACAAGTCTAATCATCCATCCTTAGAGTCATGTCTATTAAGTCTCCCAGGCTCCTCAAATTCAAAATGTATTGGGAATGGGTTAAGCGTTGAAGAATCAAAGGTTAAAATTCTTCAAGTTTGGGATGGGCAGAGACCCTTATCAAACATCTGATAGGTACCTTCTATGCTAATCTTGAATCTGAAAAGATAAAAGAGGACAAAAGACTAGAATCAAATTATTCACGCTACAACAATCAGGAACCTCATGAAATACCCTGGATTGAAAAACTACTAGAAACTCCTATCACAGATCATAGAAAACTATGTTTACAGCACATATTAATACCATATTTAGTAAATATTAAAGGTATGCCTAGATCTGAAGTCTCTTTGATTCTAGAAAAATGGATTAAAGAATATGACAAAAAACAAAGGATGGATTTTGATTATAAACATACAATCAAATCAGATCTAAGGACTGTCAAAGATCATAAGCCAATCTCTATAGAATTTAAAAAAATATCCTGATCGATATGAATTAATTAGCGATTCTTCAATCGATTTGATTAGTGTTTCTCCTGATAGTTTAGATACTCTTTTAAGAACTCACTAGTCTTCAAAATGGCTAATGACGATTCAGGAGTTTTATGCAGAGTCGTTTGAAATACGTGCGGCATGCCTTCATAAACATCCAATTTCACTGGAATATTTGCTTGGTCCAAAGCTTGGTATAGTCTAACTGAATCACTAAGCAATACTTCCTTGGTTCCAACTTGAATTAGAGTTGGTGAAAACCCCTTACTAAAATTGCCATAAACTGGAGAAACATAGGGATTCTTCTGATCCGTAACATTAGCATAGGCACCACCCATATTTTTCAACATTGTTTCGGGGATGAATGGATCAGCTGTCTTTAAAGTTGAATAAGAGTCACCAGCTCCAGAAACATCTGTCCAAGGAGACCAAAGTACTATTGCTGCAGGTATTCCAATACCCTCATCACGCATTTTCAAAACCGAGGTTGCTATAAGTCCTCCTCCTGCGGAATCACCATACATTGCAATATTCTCAAGTGAGTTGCCTTGATCCTTCAATGCTTTGACGACTGATACAATTTCACTTGTTATCTTATTCCATTTTGCGGACGGAGCCAGAGAGTAGTCTACAGATACAACTCGAAGTCCTGTAGCATTGGATACCGGGACAGAATTGTTCAGTGTGGAATTAGCGCCCAGAATGGTATATCCACCTCCATGTACATATACCAGAATTTTTCCATTGTCCTTCCAATCTTTTGGTTTGATATCAAGTACCTTGGCATTCCCTAATTTGGTAGATGTTATATTAGCTCCATAACTATCTACAAAAGATTGGGATTGAGCTATCGACATTGCAGAAACCTGTTTATTCAATTCTTCCCAACCCTTCAAATCACTTGGTCCAGGAGTAACAAACTCTGGCATTTGCGATGTAATGTTCTTCAAAGCATTTTGAGCCTCTGAGGATATTGTTGTGGGTATAGTTATCGTTGAATTGTTACTGCTAGGTTCGGTTTGACCAAAGGTCATGCTTTGTTGGTTGGTATTTAAAAACCCAGCAAAAAATAGTGCGAAACCCAAACAAAATGCCGCACCTAGTATTAATTTCTTCATTTCAATATCTCCGAGTTAGGATATTTCCTCAATCTTGCCAAAGCCACCAAAAGTGACTATGGAGCCTGGAGTAATTAGTTCCATGAATCTTTTGTTAATTGGTTCAATACTCTTGTCTCCTTGCATATTAGCGGTAAATTCTTTAACATGCTCAGCATCTCTATAGGATTGTATTTCAAGCCATACTTCTTCCTCTTCACTAGCTGAAATTGTCTTAGATAAATTTACAAATTCCATCACGTTCTCCCTGCTGTCAAGAGAAAATACTTCAAAGCCGGATACACCATGTTTGGTGAAAAAATCTCGAGACAGTATGTTAACTTCTACCATTTCATCATGGTTTTTCTTTGGAGCACGATAAAGGAAAATTTCAATATGACCGCGTGAGCCTTTTTTGATCGAGGATGTGTTTGTACTACTCATGATGAATTATGCCTACAGAAAATATAAAAATCATCAAGGGATCTTGGATTCATTCTAATGTAAAACGGAATCAAAATATATAATTTCGGATTACCTTAAATATTTGCTGAGGTTTTATAGGATGAAAACTACCAGTCTCCCAAGCAGAATTTTAACCTTTTTCTTGATTTGAAAAACTGTATGGGTCATTCCTGATTAAAGCAATCTTTATTATTAAAATTAGCATCTTGCAAGCTAACCATTTGGTCAAAATTTAATAAATTCAGTAGCATTAGTGACACTATTTTGATTCGATTGATGTTTGGGTGTTCTATAATTGAGCTGATAAGATTCTCAAGCACTTATTTACATCTAGACTCGTAATAAAAGTTGATATGACAAGACTCGCTCGGATCACATAATTCTAACTTTTAGGATCCGGTCCAGTTTAACCTTGATCTATCATCCCAATTTGCACACAACATCTTTAAAAAAGTGTGTGGCTCAAAATAAGGTATCGTGCGAAGGACCCGCGGAGTAGCTTTCATTGTGAAAGAGATGGTTAAGCACCTTGTTAACCTGCTATTTGTCAATGGTGTATTCATTTTCCTTGTCCATAAAAGAAAAAAATCAGCAGGAGGATACAATATCAACTTAATAGACCAGCCGACTAACTACTTTGAATTCAGTGCCGCCCTAATCGGAATAACTTCTGCGGTAGTAGCAATATTGTTAGTAGCCCAATTCGATCCAAACTTGATGGTAGTGATTGCTGCTGTGTTCATATCTCTTGGGACAGGACGTCAGATCTTTGCCTCTGCACTGGATGTCGTAACAACTAACATGAACACCTTCTTGTCAACTTGGGCATCAACTCTACTATTGCTTACAAAGAACAAACTGATGGTGCCAACAACCGAATGGGGCTCCATAGAAACTAGAGTCGAGATGGTACTCATAAGCATGGGTCGGTATAATTTGCCAGTTAAACTTAATGGGATAAAACCAGAGTCTCTAGAAATAATATTAGAGTATTTGAACGAGCATAAATGGGAGTTAGAGTATCAACCGGCTATTACATGTGATGATTCTAGCTGTCTTGCATTTGCCCAACACGCGACTCACCAAATGAAAGACAAGTTGCTAATATACAATGACTTGAACGAATTACAGGAAAGAAGTGGAGGCATTAACGCAGTAATTCTGATCGCCTTGGGAACGTTGATTTGGTTGATCTCATAGTACTTGAGATATTGGAACCAATCGGTTCTTATTTTGTAAAATAATATGATTTTTATATTACGATTTTAATAAAACAAGATTACCAAACTTTATGTTTGTGACATGCCAGCATAGAAAAAAAGAATTTTGCGTTGATGGGTCGTTGATACGAAAGACAGAATTCCCTATTGATATAATTCATATTCTATTGGACATCCGGAGTTGACACACATAATATGGGATTAGAAACTATATAGCTACAAAATACAGCCCCATGTTTTTTTAACTTGTTTATCTCGAAGAACAATATTAATAAAGTCGAGAAACGCGAAGAAGAAAAATTCAATGTATCATTGATCAAAACAAAAAATTAAATGACTTACAAACTATCACCAACTAAAATGGCTGATACAGTTTTCATTTGTTGTCTTCATCGGTTAGATCTCGAGGTTTACTGAATTAATCGCCATTCCTGCTTTGGGTAGGTAAGATAATTGTTATACATTTCCATTATTTTACAAAAACATTAATAGTTTGATTCACTTATAACATATATTGTCCCATCGTAACCCTGGAGCGTCATATAATCGGATAGGTGAGCCTAGCATAGCGATTATTGACGATGAAAAAGATTTACTCTTTGTTTATAAAAAAGCATTAGAATTACAAAGACTTAAAGTAGTTACATTTGATGATTCTTCAGTAGCCTTAAACGAATTGAAAGTGAGATACAAGAAATACAGCATGATCTTAGTAGATATTCGCATGCCCAAAGTTAATGGCTATCAATTAATAAATGAAATCAAGAGGATTGATCCATCGATCAAGACAATTTTGATGTCTGCATATGATGTCTCAGATCTCGAAGTCCATGATAACTTGAACGACGGTGTAAAAATCGATAGGATTATGCATAAACCATTTTCATTAATTAAACTAATTAGTACCGTTAAAACTCTTTTGGAGAAATAATAAAATGCCACTCAAAATGCAATTAAGACCCAAACTCTTATTTTTGAAAAACATCTGCTTCTGAAGTTGATATGGCAATTGTTATTCAACAGGACTAGCCAAACTCGGATTTATCTTATCTTATTTGTATCAAATTTGATAATGTTTGGTTTAAATGATCGACAAATACAGATTTGTTAATTGTTAGGTGGGGATAAATATACCTACTCAGGTTTTATCCGCTAGTATGGAAACATCTGGCAAAGACTTTGTGTCAATAATTGAGGTGTAATTTCAGATTCGTTAGATGAAAAGTTATTTGTAGTGGGGATTAATTGTTGAGATAGACAGATAAGTGTACATTCAAGGTATCTTTATGTACAACACAATTATGGTTTTATTTGGCTTTTGGCAAAAATGTATCTGAAAAGTTATCCTGCTGAATTTTATTTTAATTCCTTTTACAAAATTTTATTTTTTGTCATTGACGGCATGAAACTTTCTGTTATTTTAAAGTCTCTATACCTGTCCTATCGAAAAGTATTGTCACGTTTCCATGTCTAGGATTGATACCGCAGCTTTACATGGTTGTCACTAACTTGGTCTTGTACCCTTCATTAAGTAACTTAAACATCAATTCGATCAGATTATTTCAAAGTTGCTTTTTTTAAACTAGAATACACTGGTTCTATAAATAATTGATTCTGTTTTTTGACAGAATTATTAAAATAGGTTTGTTATCCACCATGGGTCCTATATATATAGATACTAATGCATTTGTGTTGCAGCATAAATATATAAACTCAAAACATCAGGGAATGTCATTAGGTACAAAAGATAGATGTTCTTATTCAAATGTTATCTTTGATTAGTGTTGTTGAGCGATAAGAATCATTAACGAATCATGAATAGGATTTATTCATGATTTATGATTAACCGATCGTAAATCATAAATTTTTTTTCCAATGCCGTTAATCTATTATGTGAAAAGGTATCCATATCCAAAGGCTATTTCTAATTAATCATTATCTTGTTTATTCTCGCTAAATCTTGATTCAGAGGTTGATCCATTGAATTGGTGGTAACATTTGCTATCTTATCTGCAATCTCCATTCCCTCTATAACCTTTCCGAATACAGTGTATTGACCGTCTAAGAATTTTGAATTATTTAGTACAATAAAGAATTGAGATCCCGCACTGTTTGGATCAGGCATACGGGCCATGGATAGTATTCCCCTTTCATGGGGTATTTTGTTAAATTCTTGATTTATGGTATACCCTGGACCTCCAGTTCCCCAGGTATCTCGACTAATGTTACTATTCTTTGTGTTTGGATCGCCAGCCTGTATTACGAATCCTGGTACTATCCTATGAAATACTACTCCATCGTAAAACCCGCTGTTAGCGAGATCTTTAAAATTCTTGACATGCTTTGGGGCCACATCAGGATAAAACTCAATTTTTATTGGTCCTTGAGTAGTTTCGATAGTTGTTGTGTTGTTTACGGAAGTCAGGTTATCTATTGCAGTACCACTACTATTTGGCATGAAGCTCTTATTCGCAAGAGCAAAAGTTGTCGAATTAGCATTAGCCTGATTGACATTCCATTTTATTGAGTTTAGTAAATGATTAAAAATTGCATTTGTTTTATTGTATTGATCAGTATTGGTAACAAATACGAACCTATAAATATTATCGTTATGAGATAGGAATGTATTATTAGATACAAAAAGGGATTTTTCTAGACCATTATCGATCAATGATATTAAGTAAGACAAACCAGTATCATCATGAATACTCATGGGTGTAATATCTTCCACTAACATTAGATATGAATCGTTTAGATTCATGTTAAGATGAGATTCCTTTGCATGTAGAACTACATTCGAAAAATCCGTAGAATTTTGACTATAAATACTAGGACTAATACTGAATCCATCCTTCTCTATGCTGCCTATCTTTAAATCCTTATCGGGATCAAACCGAGTTTCTTTCCCCTCCTTTTGCAAATGAACGTCGATAGGATATTCCAATGATAAACCTAGCTTGTTGCTTGTATAATTTCTCCAATCCTTGTTTTTGATATCCGCTTGCTCAATTTTCTCTTGGGCCAACTTTAATTGATCTTCCAAAAGTATCAAGTCATTTAAGTTGGATGAATTCATTGAGGGTTGGTTACCCATTTGCAATCCATTTGACTCAGTTGATGCATTTGGATCTACCATAAATGAATAATTTGAAGTAGCATCCGATAAGAAACTGGTATCATTTATTGAAAGTTGACTATTACTTTCTTGTAACATATAAGCGGACCCATTGCCTAATACGACTCCGATAAATATTGGTATCAAGATTTTAAGTGACATGTAAATTCCTTATTTGATCTGAAATATAAAGTGATTCCAAAGTTAAGCTGATAATACTTAAATTTCTGATTTCAATTCCTCCTTTGTTTTTGCATGTATATTAAGAAGTAAGAGTTCAAACCTGGTTTTTTTATTTATGTGTTTATTATTGTCATCTTGACAGCCCAAAGCATTACATCTGCACTATCTTTGTAGCCATATTCAATAAGAATTATTGTGGATTCAGTTAGAGTTAATCTAAGAACCACCATTATTTGCATTAGTATAATTATAACATAATTTTATCCAAATCTCAACATGCAAGTTCAATAACCTAAGTGTGATTTCAAATACTGACTATAGCTCATGTGAGTAGGATTGACCGGGACTACTCTGCTCTTATCTTAATGGAGCGTATCCCGCAATACTCCTTTTCCCATCCAACCCAGTGTATTTAGTGCAACTTTGGATTGCCATGTTCACTCTGACGATACTTGAATTAAAGCGCAATATATTATTAGTACAAGAACATTCTGTATTTTGTGAAAGTCATGGGTAACACCTGCACTTGGTCGTAAACAAAATGAATTAGGTCTAAGGTTGACTTTATATGCTTACTTTTGACTACTTTCTCATATTTGATGGTATCTATAGCCATCAAATGAAAAATCCTACCAAGATTTATTTCCAGAGAAAAATAGTCTAATCTTTATAACGTATGTCGCTCGAAATAACTATCTGTTTGAAGGTAGGCGATCATTGTCTCATCTAATACGATAAGTTCGTTTTTTGATAACCTATGATTGATATTATTTATACCCTGAAATAGAATTTGGCCCTTCTGATTCCACAATTTCTTTATACTATGAATAGAGTTGTATATTTTACAGGAACAGTCGGCAGAAATTAATTCTAGAATTATTTGTCTCTCTGTAACACATATGGCGGATTATAAAATGAAGCTGCTGCAGTAACTATGTCATCTCAAATCAAAAATGTTGACTAACAATTTTTGTGGCCTCTGTTATCAACTATGAGGTAAAAAAGGAGAAAGAAAAGGTAATACTGGGAATCGAATGATAATTCTAGGTTAGTTTCTTTTTGTTCTTTTTTGACTAATCTAAATATTTTTTGGATATGACAAAAGTAGAGTATGAACATCAAATCCATTTTTTTGTAACGAATTTATTCTTAAACTTGGAAAAACTTTTTGGCTATTCAAACTCTGATTGCTAGCTTGAATGTAGTCATCCGGCCGACTTTTAATTTTTTTCATCTTTTAATAAATGAGCTGTGGATATATTTCATATTATCTAATGTTAGGACAATCTTGGTTTACCCTCATCAGGTTGTATTACAACATTGGATCATATTTTTATGATTGAACTGTTGCATCCTTTCATAGATGAAAGCTTCTGACCTATTTGTCAAGTGCCTTGAGGCTGAAAATGTCGAATATATTTTTGGAATCCCTGGTGAGGAAACAAATGATCTTACAATATCAATATCAGAATCAGAAACTATAAAATTTATCTTGGCGAGACACGAACAGGCGGCTGCCTTCATGGCAGATGTTTATGGGAGGTTAACAAATAAAGTCGGTGTATGTCTCGCAACACTTGGTCCGGGGGCTACTAACCTTACTACTGGGGTAGCAAGTGCTAATATGGACCGATCTCCACTGCTTGCAATTACCGGTCAAACTGAAATTACCAAGATGCATAAAGAATCTCATCAGAATATGGATCCTGTAACAATGTTTACTCCAATTACCAAATGGACATGGTCTATCAGAGATGCCGATGGTATACCTGAAATTCTGAGAAGGGCTTTCAAGATTGCTGCTGAAGAAAAAAAAGGGGCAACTCATCTTGATTTACCAGTTGATGTGGCGAAAATGGAATCATTATTGCAACCACTAAGTCGTAAAAGTGGTATAGTATCGGGCCCGACACGATCAACACTGCATGGTGCCTTTAAAATGATATTGAATTCAAATGCACCTGTTATTCTAGTCGGAAATGGCTGTATTCGGAACAACGCTTCAAATATTATTAGAAGGTTTGCAAATTTAACCGGATTTTATTCAATGAATACCTTCATGGGTAAGGGCGTGATCTCAGATAATTCACCAACTCATATGGGAACTATTGGGATAAAAGAATCCGACTACGCATTACACGCTTTGAAATTAGCCGATGTTGTAATTTCTATAGGATATGACTTGGTTGAATACAGTCCTAAAAATTGGAATGGATCAAATCTAAAAAAAATAATTCATATTGATTCTACTTCTGCGGAAGTTGATAACTACTACAATCCTGACATAGAAATTTCTGGTGACTTAAACTTAACCATAAATTTACTCATGAATACTGTAAAGAGATACCAGAATGAAATTCAAATAAATTCTATCAATA
>Ga0164241_10004665_pt1 | contig 13155 bp, 11 predicted proteins | sample OricomyardsoilBY_FD_108780 | JGI IMG/M metagenome (GOLD analysis project Ga0164241, IMG submission 108780) | Backyard soil microbial communities from Emeryville, California, USA - Original compost - Back yard soil (BY) | ecosystem: Environmental > Terrestrial > Soil > Unclassified | place: USA...
CGTCGCCGGATCCGGCGGCGGGGCCTGGGGATCGGGACGCCATAACGGCCGATTGAACGGCCGGGGCAACAGGGAGGAAATGACCATGAGACATATCCATCGCACCACGCTGCTGGGCGGCGCCGCCACGCTGGCTCTGCTTGCCTCGTTCGGCACGGCGGCCGCTCAGACCGCGGGAGACCCCGCGCCGGGAACGCAGGCCGCGGCCAGCGGCCAGGAACCGGCGTCCGAGCTCGACGACGTCGTTGTGGTCGGGTCCCAGATCCGCGGGGCCAGCACCACCGCCGCGCTTCCGGTCGTAGTCTTCGACCAGGAACAGATCGACGCTATCGGCGCCACCTCGGGCGACGACCTGATGCGCTCCATCCCCCAGATGGGCGATGTTCTGTTCGAGGCCGCCAACAATCCGCAGACCAGCAACTCGGCGCGCGGTGACGTCAACTCCGTCAATCTGCGCTCGCTCGGCGTCGGCAATACCCTTGTGCTGCTGAACGGACGGCGGATGGTCCAGCACCCGACCAGCCAGGGCACCTCCGACACCGGCACAGTGCCGGTGCTCAGCTACAACTCCAACGCCATTCCGGTATCCGGCCTCGAGCGACTCGAGGTCCTGCTTGACGGGGCCGCCGCCATCTACGGCGCGGACGCCGTGGCGGGGGTGGTCAATACCGTGCTGCAGGACGACTTCGACGGCCTGAGACTGGAAGCGGAATACAGCGGCGCCGAGGGCACGGGTCTGCGGGAGTTCGAGGGCAACCTCTTCGCGGGCCGCGATTTCGAACGCGGCAACATCTCGCTGTTCGCCAACTACAGCGACCGTACGGCGCTGATGGCCGAGGATCAGGACTTCACCTTCAGCGACGACATGCGGCCGTTCTTCGCCAATGAGCCGGGCTTTGAGACCTCGACAGTGCCCGATGGCCGGTCGTCTCACACCCCCTGGGCGCGGCTGAGCACCCCGGGCAGCACGACGGCGCAGCGACCGCGTTCGAACGGTGTGGTCGTGGCGACAGCGGCGGGCGCGTTCCGCATCCAGCCGGAGAGCTTTGGTTGCGCGGGCGCCAATATAAACAACGGCCTGTGCCAGGTCAGCGGCGCCGGGTCCTACAACGGCGACATCCGGGAACTGCGCTACGATACCCGGCATGACACGACGGTCCGCTCGGCGCTTGAGCGAACCAACATTTTCCTGACCGGCCACTATGAGCTGACGCCGACGCTGACGGCTTTCGGCGAGATCGGCTTCTATGGCGCCGAGAGCCGGGCCATTCAGCCGCCGGTGGTCAATCTGAACAGCCTGTGGATTCCGGCGTCGAACTACTGGAATCCGTTCGGACCGGTGACCTTCTCCGACGGCTCCGCCAACCCCAACCGCCTCCCGAACCTGACCAACGTCCCGGCCGGGGGGCTGCCTATCGAGCTGGCCAATTATCGGTTCGTCGACACCGGCCTGCAGCATGTGACGGTGAAGAATTTCCAGTCCCGCTTCCTGGGCGGACTTCGGGGCGAATGGCGCGGGTTCGAATGGGAATCGGCGCTTCTGTATTCCGCGGCCGAGGCTGAGGACCTGTCGCCCAACATCAATATGACGGCCCTGCAGCAGCAGCTCTCGCTGTCGACGCCGGACGCCTACAATCCCTTCTCGGGCGGCTGTATCGCCACGACCAGCTACGGCGACTGCTCGCCGTCGTCCCAGGCCGCGATCGACGCCATTACATTCGACATGCGGCGCTTCTCGCGGACCACCCTGGCGCTGGCTGATTTCAAGATGTCGCGCAACGATCTGTTCGAACTTCCCGGCGGGCCGGTGGGCGTCGCCCTGGGGGCGGAATTCCGCCGCGAGACCCAGTTCGACGACCGCGACGAGAATGTCGACGGCACCTTCACCTTCGTCGACATGGTCACAGGCGAAACGAACCTGTCCAACGTCTCGGCGGTGAGCCCGAACCCTGACACCCGGGGTCATCGGACCGTCGCCGGCGCCTTCCTGGAGTTCGCGGTGCCGGTCGTCTCGCCGGAAATGAACATTCCGCTGGTTCGCAGCCTCGATATGCAGATCGCCGGCCGGTTCGAGGAGTATTCGGACTTTGGTTCCGTGGCCAAGCCCAAGGTCGCCGTGGCCTGGGACGTCTTCGACGGCCTGCGTCTGCGCGGATCCTATTCCGAAGGCTTCCGGGCTCCCAACCTGGAGCAGGTCAACGCCACCCAGTACGCCCGCCTCGCCGGCGGCGACGACTACTACCGCTGCGAACCCGCCCTGCGCGCCGGGACGATCGCCTCGATGGCCCAGTGCTCGCAAGGCGCGAGCGCCTCGCTGCTGGTCGCGGGCAATCCCGATCTCAAGCCTGAGGAAAGCACCAACCAGTCGTACGGGCTGGTGTTCCAGCCGTTTTTCCTGCCGGAAGCGCTTGGTGATTTCACCTTCACCATCGATCGCTGGAAGATCGAGCAGGAGCAGATCGTCGGCCTGCTGGGCGCCCAGGCGGCCCTGGCGGTCGATTATCTCAACCGCATCGAGGGCGGGTCCAATCCGAACGTCGTGCGGGCAGCCCCCGACGCCGACGATGTCGCCTTGTTCGCCGGCAGCGGCCTGGCCCCGGTCGGTGAAGTGATTTCGATCAATGACCAGTTCATCAACCTGCTGCCCCAGACCGTCGAGGGGATCGATTTCGGCTTCTCGTGGGCCAAGCGGCAGACCGCCTGGGGGACCTTCATCTTCCGCGCCAATGCTTCGCAGCTGCTGGAATACTCAAGGGAGCCGGGGGACATCATCGACTCCCTTTACGCGGCGCGAGAGGCCGGAGTGATCGATCCGCTGACGCCCTTGCCGGATTCCAGCCAGCTGATCGCCCAGAACGGCCGACCGGAATGGAAGGTCAGCACCACGTTTATCTGGCGATCCGGGCCATGGCGCGCCGGCCTGTCGACCCAGTACGTCAGCGATGTCGACCAGACGGAACTGCTCAGCGATACGGGCGAGCCTTGGGTGGTCGAGTCGCAGATGGTCGCCAACCTGTACGGCCAGTATGAGTTCGACAACGCGGGCTTCGCCTCGGGCGCCACGGTGCGGATCGGGGTGCGGGACCTGACCGATGAGGGGCCGTCCCTCGCGGTGAACGGCTATCTGGGTTCCATACAGCGTCCCTACGGCCGGTCCTGGTATGTCAATATCGCGAAGACGTTCTGACCGGTCTGGAAGCGAAGATATGAAGCGTCTGGTTCTGTTGTTGTTGGGCTTGCTGCTCGCACCCGCGGCGGTGCAGGCCCGACCCGTTGAGCAGTCGCCTGACGCCATCCCCTGCCCGGCGTCGGCCGGGAGGGGGACCCGCTGCGTCTCCGGTCAGGACGCCAACGGCGCCTGGTATGTCGCGGCCATTCCGCCGAACTGGAACCGGCGCCTGATCGTTCACGCCCACGGAGGGCCCCGCACCAGCGCGCCCGAGGCCGAAGATCCGCTCGAGGATCTGGACCGGTTCTCGGTCATGGTGCGTCACGGCTATGCCTGGATCGGGTCCACCTACCGGCGCGGCGGCTATGGCGTGCGCATGGCGGCCGAGGACGCGGACAACAGCCGCAAGGTCTTCTGGTCACTGTACGGCCGTCCCGACCGAACCCTGCTGCATGGCCAGTCCTGGGGCGGCAATGTCGCCGCCAAGGCGTCGGAACTCTACGCCGGGGACGCCGTCGGCGGCTGGAACTATGACGGCGTCCTGATCACCAACGGAGTCGTGTCCGGCGGCACCCGGGCATACGGGTTTCGTGCCGACCTGAGGGCTGTCTACCAGTTCTATTGCAACAACCATCCGGCCGCCGACGAGCCCGCCTACCCGCTTTGGCAGGGCCTGCCGCTCGACAGCCGGATGACCCGGGCGGAGCTGCGCCGACGGGTGGAGTCCTGCACCGGCGTGAACCGGCCTGCCGAGCGCCGGACGCCGGAACAGGCCGCGCGGCTCAGGGACATTCTGGCGGTCACCGGCGTCGAGGAAGCCCAGCTGGTCAGCCATATGACCTGGGCCACCTTTCTGTTCCAGGACATGGTCCAGCGCCGACTGGGCGGTCACAATCCATTCGACAACAGCACGACGGTCTACAGCGGATCGGCCGACGACGCGGCGCTGAACGCCGGCGTGGCGCGGTTCATGGCCGACCCGGAAGGGGTGGCGCGCCTGGCCGATGACGCCGATCTGACCGGCGAGATCATTCGGCCGACGTTGACGATTCACGCCCTGCACGATCCGACGGTGAACTACCGCGCCGAGGCTCTTTACGCCGCGACAGTCGCCGCTGCGGGCCGGTCCGAACTTCTGGTGCAGGCCGCGACGGATGAGTCCGAACACAGCAAGCTGTCGGACGCCAGCTATATGACGGCGCTCGACGCGCTCGAAGGCTGGATCGACCGCGGCGTCGCGCCGGACCCGGCCAACTTTCAAGCCCGGTGCCAGGCGCTCTGGGCGACACAGGGTCCCTGCCTGTTCGCGGCGCCCTGATCCGCGCCTCTATTCCCGCGCCGGCTCGGCCTGATCCAGCATTCGTTCCAGTGTCGCCAGTTCGTCGGCCTCCTTGGCCGGCTTGTCCCAGCGAATGCGGCTGATGCGGGGAAAACGCATGGCCACGCCTGACTTGTGGCGCTTCGAGCGTTGCAGGCCCTCGAACGCCACCTCGAGCACCAGGCCGAACTCGCGGCTGGCCCGCACCGAGCGCACCGGACCGAAGCGTTCGATGGTATTGTCGCGGACGAATTTGTCGAGTTGCTTCAGCTCCTCGTCGGTGAAGCCGAAATAGGCCTTGCCGACCGGAGTCAGCACATGGGCGCCGTCCGCGTCCTCAAGCCAGACGCCGAAGGTGTAGTCGGAATAAAAGCTGGACCGCTTGCCGTGGCCGCGCTGGGCGTACATCAACACCGCGTCGATCAGATGGGGATCGCGCTTCCATTTGAACCAGGGCCCCTTCGGCCGGCCGGCCTCATAGACGCTGTCGAGCCGCTTCAGCATCAGCCCCTCCGCCGCCTGCGGATCGCCCGCGGGCGGGGCGGCGCGCAGGGCCGCGAGGTCCTCCCACGACTGAAACGGCTGGACCGGGGACAGGTCGATACGGTCAGACGCCAAGGCGGCGACCAGAGTCTCCAGTCGCGCCCGCCGCTCGACAAAGGTCAGTCCGCGCAGGTCGTCCCCGTCCGCCGCCAGCAGGTCATAGGCGCGGATGCCGGCGGGATGGGCGGCCATGATCTTCGGGTCGGCGGTCTTACGGTTCAACCGCTGCTGCAGGTCGCCGAAGGGGGCGACCCGTCCGCGCCGCAGCACCAGAAGTTCGCCGTCGATGACCCCTTCATAGGTCAGGGCCTCCACAACGTCCGGGAAGGCCGCCGACACATCCTCGCCCGTGCGGCTGTACAGCCGTTTGATCCCGCCCTCGCTGACAGCCTGCACCCGGATGCCGTCCCATTTCCATTCGGCGGCGTAGGCGGCGGGATCCAGCTTCGAAAAGTCGCTCTCATCGATGGGTTGGGCCAGCATGACCGGCCGGAAGCGACCTTGCGCATCGACCGAGGGGCGTTCGGCCTTGCCGTCGAGCCAGGCGAGAAGGTCGGCATAGGGCGGTGACTGGGCGTGCCAGACCTCCTGGATGTCGGCCACCTCGACCCCGCCGAAGTCCGCAGCGGCCTGCCAGGCCAGCCGCGCCGAGACGCCGACGCGCAATCCTCCGGTGACCAGCTTGAGCAGGGCCCATCGACCGTCGGCGTCGAGGGCGTCCAGCCAGCCTTCAAGCAGGCCCCCGACCTCGCCGCGTTTCGCATCGTTGAGAGCATCGATGACTTCCGACAGATCGGGCTCCCGGTTGGAGCCGTACCGGGCGGGCCAGATCAGGGCGGCTGTCTCTGCGAGGTCGCCGACATAGTCATAGGACAGGCGGAAAAGTTCGGGGTCGACCCGGGCCTCGACCGCCTGCCGGATCATCGCCGGCTTGGCCGCCTTGAACGATAGAGCGCCGGTCAGGGCGGCGAGGGCCCAGCCGCGGTCGGGATCGGGCGCATCGGCCAGATGGTCGCGGATCAACCGCAGCTTGACGTTGCGCGAGGCGGTCAGCGACAGGCGATCCAGCAGGGCGGCGAAGGCGCGCATCAATCGTCGTCCTCGTCCTCATAGCCGACCAGATGCAGGGCCCGCGCCGTCAGTCCGTTCAACTCCGCCCAGCGGCGCAGGGCGTCGTCCCGGCCGTGGGTGATCCACACCTCCTGGGGCGAAAGCTCCTTCAGGGTGTCGGTCAGTTCGTCCCAGTCGGCATGATCCGACAGCACCAGCGGCAACTCCACGCCCCGCTGCCGCGCCCGGGCCCGGACGCTCATCCAGCCCGAGGCGAAGGCCGCGACGGGATCGGGGAAACGCCGGCTCCAGCGATCGGCCAGGGCCGAGGGCGGCGCGATGATGATGCGGCCGGCGAAGTCGGCCTTCGATCCCGTGGCCGGCGCCAGTGATCCCAGCGACACGCCGAAATGCTCATAGAGCCGGTTCAGGCGCTCGAGGGCCCCGTGGACATAGATGGTCTCGTCATAGCCCGCCTCGCGCAGCAGTTGGATCACCCGCTGCGCCTTGCCCAGGGCGTAGGCCCCGACCAGATGGGCGCGTTCGGGAAATTGCCGTACCGAGTGCAAGAGCCGCCCGATCTCCTGCGTGTCCGGCGGATGGCGGAATACCGGCAGGCCGAAGGTCGCCTCGGTGATGAAGACGTCGCTGGGGACCGGTTCGAACGCGGCGCAGGTCGGATCGCGGCGGCGCTTGTAGTCGCCCGAGGCCGTTACCGTCAGGCCTCCCTGACGCACCGTCGCCTGGGCCGAGCCAAGCACATGACCGGCCGGAGACAGGGTCACTTCGGCGCCGCCGACCATGGCGCGCTCACCATAGGCCAGCGGCTGGACGCTGCCGGCGAAGTCGCGCCCATAACGCTCGCCCATGATGGCCAGGGTTTCCGGGGTCGCCAGCACTGCGCCGTGGCCGGCGCGGGCGTGGTCGGCATGACCATGGGTGATGACGGCCCGGTCCACGGGTCGGGGCGGATCGATGTAGAAGGCGCCCTCCGGACACCACAGGCCCTCGGGCGTAGGCCTCAGGACCGCGCTCAGGCGGCGCGAAAGTTTAAGGTCATCGCTCAGGGACATGGGACTCCGATCCTGCACATCCCTGAACGCGGGGACATGGCGAGGTTTCCTTCGGGCGGGGCGACGACCGGGGCCGACATCGACAGGGCCTGACCGCGCCCACCGTATGACGTGGTCGTGTGTCAGCCACCGCCGATGTACAAGCGATGGAACGAATCCACGCGCAGGAAGGGGTGTTTGATGTCGGAGCGAGGTCCTCTGTTCGCCGGAGTCGAACTCGGCGGCACCAAATGCGTCTGCCTGCTGGCGTCGGGACCTGAGTCCGTCCGTGAGGAAGTCCGGATCGATACCTCAACGCCGGGCGAAACCCTTGGTGCGATCCGGGACGTCCTGGAGGGTTGGCGGGCCGGCGTGGGCTTCGGGGCCCTCGGCGTGGCGAGCTTCGGACCGCTGAGGCTCGATCCGTCCAGCCCCGGTTACGGCCGCATGGCCAACACGTCCAAGGCCGGCTGGAGCGGAGCCGACATTCTGGCGTCGTTGGGCGGAGGGGGCGTGCCGGTCGGGTTCGACACCGACGTCAATGGCGCGGCCCTCGCAGAAGGCCGGTGGGGCGCCGCCCGGGGGCTTGAGAGCTACGCCTATATCACCGTCGGGACAGGCGTCGGCGTGGGCTCGGTGGTTCTGGGCCGCACCGTCCGCGGACTGGGTCATTCGGAAGCGGGACACCTGCGCATCCCCCGGATGGCGGGAGCGGCCTGGCCGGGCGTCTGTCCATTCCACGGGGACTGCGTGGAGGGGCTGGCGTCAGGCCCTGCGATCCAGGCGAGGAGCGGTCTGCCGGGTCGCGAGATGGGGCCTGACGATCCGGCCTGGGATGAAGCGGTCCACGCCCTTGGCGGTCTGCTGCACAACCTCGTATTGACCACCGCGCCGCAACGGATCCTGATCGGCGGCGGAGTGGTCGGCGGCCAACCGTTTCTGTTGCCCCGGTTGAGGGCCGCGTTGGTCCAAAGCCTGCACGGCTACGGTACGGCTCCTGACATCGTGGCGGGGATCGATGACTTTGTGATCGCGCCGGGGTTGGGCGACCGGGCCGGTCCGATGGGCGCCATCGCCCTTGCCCGGGACGCCGCGGCGGCGGCGCCGAATGTTCAATAGGTCCGCAGGGACGCCGCAGCCTTGGCTGGAGCGTTAGCGGGCCAACAGGGCGGTGGCGGTGCGGTCAGGCCAATGCTAACTCGTCTCCACCACGCGCCGGCCAGGCCGCCATCCGGCGTCATGACCGTTCACAGCCCGCCGATGACATCCTTGAGGATGTCGGCAGCGGGGCGGTGGCGCGGCGATGGCGGGGCCTGGGCGTCCTGGACCAGCGACAGCACCAGCGGCAGCCAGCCGTCGCGGAGATCGGCGTTCAGAAGCGCCAGCGATGGCCGCGCCTCCAGAGTCACCTTCTCGATATCCGGTGAAAGGACGGCGCAGAGCTCGGGCGGCGAGGTGACCAGATATTCGCGGCACGACAGCGGTCGGTCGGCGTGGATCGAGCAGGCCTCGTCCTCCAGGAACGGACAGGCGACGCCGGCCTCGAAATACGCCCGAGCGATGGCGAGACGATCGCCGCGATTCTGGTCCAGCCGCTCCATCAGCCCCAGCGGCTCCAGCGTGTCGAGGGCTTCGTCAAAGCGGCGCCGCACCCGCTCGCGCCGCGGCTCGGGCATGGCCTCCACCAGCCGGGCGAGGGCGCGCGCCTCGGCCGGGGCGACCGGCACCAGCTGGCGACAGCAGGCGCCGCAGCCGGCGCGGCACGAAATCTCGCGCCCTTCCGCCTCGACCCGCGCCGTCGCCCGCGTCGCGAACAGACTGCTGAGACCGTGGACGATGGGCAGAACGTCCTCGACGGCGACGAGGCCGGCGGGCACGGTCATCTCGACCGGGACCTGCTCGCCGCCGATCGCCAGCGTCACCCAGCCGGTTGCGGCGCCGCCCCCGCCGGTGGGCGCAGCGGACAGGCGCACGACCGCGTCGGCATCCGGATCGACCCGTTGCGGGGGATCGCCCGTCGCGGCCGAGACATCCCGCAGGGTCAACCCGTCACTCGCGCGGCACGGCCGACGCGCCCGGGGATCGTTCCCTGGCGCGGGCGGGCGCGGGGCCGGGTAGCGCGCACTGCTGGACGCCTTCGCGGGTCACGACCTCGCCCCTCTGGGCGATGCACGTCCGCGCGGTGTAGTCGACGTCGATCTTGGTGAAGTTCAGCGCTTCGCCGTATTTATAGTAGTCGGAATCGCCTGCCGTGGCGCCCGGCCCGGCGCTCCGGGCGGAGGCCCCGCCCGTATCGCCCGCGACGCCGATGTGACCCTCGATCCTGAAATCCTGGCGGTCGCCCTGGCCCGTCGGGGCCGGCAGGCGGCATTGCTGGCTGCCCTCATGTCGGACCACCTGGCCGCGTCGGGCCGTGCAGGCCTGGACGGTGTTCAGCCCCTCGATCTTCAGGAACATGTCCACCGCTGTGGATTGGGCGGCGGGACCCGAGGGATCCGACGGGGCAGCCCGACATGCGCCGGGCCGGTCGCGAATGTGCTGGCCGTTGGCGCAAGCGAACTGGGCGTCCTGGTCGATGTGATCCCGGTTCGGGGCCCTTCCGGGATCCGCGACGGCGGTTCCGGGCGACGGACGCGAGCTTTCCTGGGCCTTGGCCGCCACGGCCATGACGCCGAGGTCGAAGACCGCCGCGCCGGCGAGGATGAGGGCTGTTCTTCGCATGGTGTTCAGTTCCTTGGTATGGCGCTGGCGCCGGGGGCGGCTGGTGGGGCGGCCCGGACCGGGCCGCTGGGGTCGGTGGCGGGGGCTTGGGTGACCTGACCCGCGATCACCACGGTCGTGGGCTCGCGCAGGCCGAGGACGACCGCGCCGATGATGTAGATGCCGATGCCCCGGCCCCCGAGCCGCTGGGTTGGGGGGTCATTGACGGGGCGCACGGTCCGGCCGTTGACCGTCAGCGAAACCAGCTGATGCGCCGGGCAGGCCGTCCGGGTGCGGCAGGCGGTGGCGACCTCATAATCAGAGCCCGGCTCCAGCGGGACACGGGCCGAGAACCGCCCGTCGCGGTCCGTGGTGGCGACCACGATGGAACGGCCGGTGGACTGCCTCTTCACGGTGACGTCGATATAGTCAGAGATCGACTCCGCCCCGGATCGCGGAATTCTCACGAACTGGGCCGCCGGCACTGTATCAGTCCCCACGATTGCAGTGCCGGGGGCCGGAGTACCAGGGTCCCCGGGGCTGCTGGGCGGCGCCGCGGCCCTGTCTGGCGCACCCGCCTGACCCCCGCGCGGCGGCGCCGTTGCCTCCGTCGCGATCACCGCGCCGGATGAATTGACCTGCGCGCTTTGAGAGAAAGCTGATCCCGCCAACAGGACCGCGCCAAGCAAGATCGGGATTCCTGAAGAGGTCTTCATGGCGCGTCTCCTCGAAGCGGGATCGCCGGCGCGGCCTGGCGCGGGACGGTCTGGCGGGGAAGGCGAGGGTCCGCCGCGCGGGCCGGCGGACCGCGCGGGGCTTCCACGGCGACCATCCTGACCTCGCCGGCGATCGTCACCGAAGACCCGGCGGCCGGCGCCGTCACGGTGTAGACGCCGCGCCCACGGATATGCAGCGCCGGGTTCTCGCCCCGGGGCACGGCCTGGCCATTGACGGTCAGCCAGGCCAGTTCGTGGTCGGGGCACAGCGCCCCCGCACGGCAGGCCGGGAAGATCTCATAGTCGCCCGGCTGCTGCAGTTGGACGGTGGCGGAAAACCGGCCGTCGGCCGCCGTGCCGGTCGCAACGAAGGCCATGAGGCCCGCGGACTTCGGATTGACGACGATGTTGAAGCCGGCGGACGGGCGGCCGCCGGTTTGTGCGGAGGCGCCCAAGGCCCAGCTCAGGGCCACGGCGGAACCGATTGCCAAAAGGATGCGGAGCGACGTCATCTTCGGTTCCTCGCCGGTGACGCTCAGCGCCTGACCGCGGGCCGCGGCGGCTCGGCCGCGCAGGTGCACATCGCCGTAACCGTGAAGATTCCGGCGAACCCGGTCGCAGAGCCAGGCTGGTTGGCCACTGTGAAGGTGATCGAGGGATTCGGGTTATTGACATCAGCCGGTGCGAAACTGGCGTTGGTGATGTGGTTGAAGGTCCGGAAGTCCTTTCCGTCCGGGGATGGCCGTTCGAAACAGGCCGTGGAAGCCGGCACCGCGGCAGCTGTGCCCGCCTGCAGGGTTACCCCACAGTTGTCGGCCGCCCATCTGGCCGAAACCGACATCGGGCCCCTCATGTTCGGGGCGCTGAAGGAAACGCGATAGGTAATAGTGCCGGGCGCAGAGGTTCCGGCCGGGCCAATCCAGACGGCCGGCGAGGCATCGGCCCATGCCGCATTGGACTTGACCACCACGGCTGCGCCATTGGCCGTCCAGCCGGAGGTGGTGTCGGTCTTGATGACCAGCGTGACCGGCCGCCCATCGACAAGGCAGGGCGGCAGTCGGCCGGCGCGGCCGCCGTCCTGTGCGCCGGCAGAGGCGGCGGGAAGGACGAGGGCCAGCAGGGTGGCGGCGAAGCGTACGGAACGTGAGGTCATGATCGTTCTCCAGTGATCGGGGTCATCGGCGAGGGGCGGCGGGCGCAAGGGAGCCTGAACGGTCCCGCTCGCGGGATCTCGCCGTGTCGGCTTCTCCTGCCCGCGCATCGGTCGCCCAGCAGCAGGGAACCAGGGTGACGCGGACGCGGGCGCCTTCGCGCGGGATTTCGACCATCAGTCTGCGACCGTCCGCCCCCACGAATCGGCCCGGATCCCGGCTGTCGAACATCAGCGGCGCGGAGGTCTGGACCAGACGCCCCACCTCGACCCGCGCGATGACGCCGCCGGGCGGAGGGGAGCCCGCGGAACTGCGCCGCGCCGCCTCCCGGCAGGCCTGTACAGCCGGGAGCAGAAGCCCGTGCATGCCTTGGGGGGCCAGGATTTCGATCTGGCCTCGAGCATCGGTCCTGCCCGTCAGCACCCGGCCCTGGTCGAGATCGAGGCCCACGTCTGTGCCCCCGATCCCCGCCCTCTCCATGGCGAGCGTCGCGCCTGATGAATTAAGGTTTGCGTCCTGAGCGAAGGCTGAACCGGCCAGAAGGGCGGCGCCCAGCATGACGAGGGGTTTTACAGAGGTCTTCATGGCGCGTCTCCGTTGAGGGGCGATTGCGACGGTCCGTTCAGTCGGCCCTGAGTACGTCGCCGCGCATCGGCGGCTCGCCGTCGACGACGCTGGCGATCGACAGCCGGTCGCGGACCGTCTCGACCTGGACCCGGCCGATGCGGGCCATCTCCACGTCCAGGATCTCGCCGGTGCGGGGGTCGGTCAGGGTGCGGCCCGGCCGCCAGACGCTGAGGGTCAGGCCCGGCTGGACGTTGCGGTCCGCCCCGGCGTTCAGATAGACGCCGGCCTCGGCCGCATCGACGACGATGGCCGTCCAGGGGACATTGCGCATGCCGGCGGCGATCTGGTCCACGGCCCGGACGATGGCGTCCTCGCCCGCCTGGCCGATCGGGGTCGCTCTGAAAATCTCGCCGCCCAGCCGGTTGCCGCCCCAGTTGTCGACCAGCCCGGCCTCGGAGGTGCGCGACGAGGCGCGCCCCTCGGCGCTGGAGGTCGAGATGACCTGGCCGGTGCTGGTGTCGACCAGGCGCAGGGCGATCTCGATCACCGCGGTCTGGTTGCGGGTGCTCGCCCGGCCGCCCAGCAGGCCGCCGATCGGTCCGCCGCTGATGCTCATCCCGCCGCCGCCGGCCGCCGCCTCGTATTTGGTCACGGCTCCGCGCACGATGGCGCTGGCCTCCATGGCCCCGCCGCCCTCGACGACCAGGAAGCGGCCGTCCTCGACCAGGGCCTGGGTCAGCATGGCGGTCATGCCGTCGGCGGTGACCGAGCCGCCGACCGCCTCGGTGGCCCGGAAGATGTCGACCGCAATGGTCTTCTTCAGCCCGTCATAGGCGGCGCGGTTCTGGGGCAGCGCAAGCACGGGCGTGGCGGCGGCGGCCAGGGCGGC